>Ga0302226_10001061_pt1 | contig 21294 bp, 26 predicted proteins | sample II_Palsa_E3_3_FD_193524 | JGI IMG/M metagenome (GOLD analysis project Ga0302226, IMG submission 193524) | Peat permafrost microbial communities from Stordalen Mire near Abisko, Sweden - II_Palsa_E3_3 | ecosystem: Environmental > Terrestrial > Soil > Palsa > Peat permafrost | place: Sweden...
AAACAAGAATAGAACGACTAGCACGTTCCCAGGATGCAGCCCATCCCGCAAACTGCCACCATGAGGCCCGAGTTCCGGAGGGCAAACATCATCACGGGCCTCGCACTGGCGGGCTTCTCTATCAGTGTGTGTACGTTGCCTCTATGAGCAGTGAGCAGAGAGTGGTGTGCCCTTCGTGATAGCTTACCCCCCCTCCCTTTCGCTGTGTTGGTAGACGCCTACTCGATGTGGGCCGTCAAGCAAGACGACTTTGTCAACGTCGACAATACCCCGCTGCCGCCAACACAGGGATTCAAGCCGGCGACCTCTACCGCCAAATGAAAAAATCAAGAACAAAAAAGAGCTGGAATGACAAAACAAAAAACGCGGCACCTGCCAGCAAAATGCGGTTGCGTCTTCGTCGTCTCGCCCTTCACTTTTTCTTTCCTCTTCTTGTTTTTGTCGCCTTCTTTACTTACGTTCTCTCCTTCCTGATGGCTCGACAGCGTCGTCTCATCGCCTGTACATTTGAAAATAGTTCTTTCTCCCATCTGCCGTACTCGATGGATGGACGTTCGCATTGGACTCGGATCTGACGCACGATCGGAAGCACTAACTCGATCAGTCTACCGTGTCGTGCGTATTAGTTCGGGGGGGGCGGATCTCGACGTAAACGCACAGAGCCGACAAGTGCCTTCGGAGCAAAGTCCGAATTTTTGGTGCACTTTCTTTTTTTTCTTGTGAAGAGCTCTCTTGCGGCCGTCGGTCCTCCCCCTTCGGCTAGCTAAGCGACTCCGGTTGTGTATTCGGACGGAGATAGCAAACACTGTCGGCAAGCTTTTCAACTAGCTCAGCAAAGCCAAAGCAGAGCAGCCGTCGTCCTACTCTTCTTCACTTCCACCCACTTGTCTTCCAGCTGCCTCGGCTGGTCTAAACGAACCGCTCAAAGACGTCGTCTTCGGCACCAGTACCCCCGCCACCGCCGCCACCGGCGCCACCCGCAGCAGGAGCATCCAAGTCGCCGTCATTGCCTAGCGCACGTTGGCCTTCGTCACCAGCATCGTCGTCCTCTTCATCGGCTCGCCGGACAGAGATGACCGCACCAGACAGCCAGGCATTGCAACAAAACGCGGCCGCAAGCACAGCGGCCCCCCAGCCACCGCCGCCCGCGAGCGTGTCGACTGTGCCGCTGCGAATGGCGGAGGAGGCTGCTATTTTCGTGGCCAATCTGGACGGGTACGTCCGTACCTCCTTTTTTGCACCTCATTTTTTTTTTCCTTTGTCCTTTTCGTTTTTTGGTCTCATTGCTTGTCCGACAACAACCAACCAGGTTTAACGACCCTGAGACTCTCGTCAACGTGCTACAGACAACCGGGCCGCTGTCAGAACTGCTGTGGGTTGAAGGCTGCAGCTATGGTACGTTGTGCACGTGTGGCGAAAACACAGGACAACTCACCCCACCCGACCGTCGCCGTCTAGCGTTCGCCTATTACACAAGTGTTCGCGACGCGGAGGGCGCAGTGGAAAGGCTACACAACGCTCAGGTTGGGCCGTGCAAGATTGCACTCATGAGCATGTTCAAACTCTTCCGCTATCTCGTATTGGTTTTGCGCCACCGGGTTTTGTATTTTTTTAAACCCCGTTGCGGCGTACAGGTTCGGCAAGGCGACGAGGCCCACTTCATGTACATTCACAACCTTCCCCAAGGACTAAGGCTCACCGAAGATTCCGTGATGAAGACGTTCAAAGCATACCCGTACGGATGGTGGATTTCTGTTTTCTTCGTTGACGTGTATTTCTCTCCTTCTGCTCTTTTCTTGACAGGTCGCTGTCGTCAGCTAGAGTTATGAATCTGGGCTCGGATGGGACCACCGTCATTTTTGCTTGCTTTAAGAACCGCGACGAGCGAGATCGCGCCGTTCACGACACCAACACGCAGCGGTTCTTTTCGTCAGACACGGTAATTGTCAGTTGAATTGGGTTGGTCTCATTGCTTTTTTTCCATTAGCAACACCGCGCGGAAGTCTTGCTGTTCCAGCCGAAAACGCAACGCGAAGGCGGTCCTCCTCCGGCGTCTGTACCGGCCCAGCCGCCGACTTTGCTCTCCGAGGTAGTGGAATCGTCGCATCACCACCACAACCGTGACTCGCACGACTATAATAATGACCATTCGAACGGAGATCCACGCTACACGGACCTTCCTGCAAATGGCTCTCGCAACCTCTTTGTCGGCAACCTGGATGTGCGTGCTCTTTTTCTTTCAGCCGATTCACTCTGGTTGCTCAAAATTTTCCCTCTTTCGTTGTAGCCAAAGATCTCTCGCCATGAACTCGAGGTACTCTTCGCCAAGTACGGTGAAGTTGACGACATTGACATCAAGCGTTCTGAAAAGAGTACGTGCTTTTTTTCTGATTGCTCTTGCTTATTTCTTAAAAAAACGTTGTTAACTTACACAGCCCCGAGTTCTTATGCATTCATCCGTTTCAAAGAAATCCATTCCGCATACGAGGCAAAACAAGCCGTCGACGGCATGGTTCTTCACGGACGGCCATGCAAGGTTGGCTTTGGAACAAAAGGCACACCGACGCCGCACCTCTGGGTAGGCTCTGTCCATGGCTCTGTCTCGGTATTTTTTGCAACACGACATCCTTCATTCCCAAGGTATTTCTAATGCAAGATCGCACCCTTAGGAACGCGACTTGCGAGAGCAGTTTGGCAAATTTGGACAGGTCACCGACATCAACATTCTCCGAGGCAGCCAGTGCGCCTTTGTCGACTTTGGAACCGCTGACGAAGCACGGAATGCACGTGAGGCCCTTCAAGGCAAGCAGCTGGGAACAGAGCTGTCTTTCAAGCTGCGCGTCGACTTTGCCGATCCTCGCTCGAGCCTTCGGCAACGGTCTGACCGCGACCGTCCGGAACGCACAGATCGTCCAGACCGCGAGCGTGAACGCGAACGCGAACGATCAGACAGGGATCGTAGTGACATCCGTGACCGTGAACGCCCTGACCGTGACCGCGATGGAAAGGATCGCTCAGACCGCGACCGTGAACCAGGACCTGCGCTTCGCGATGGCAAGGAACGCGACCGTGACTTTGCCGCAAGCCGGGACAGGGAGAGAGATCGACCAGGTTTTGGTGACCGTGATCGAGAACGCGAGCGCGAGCGCGAACGTGAAGGTACCGCTGCTTTTTATTTTACATTTATTTTTATTTTTTTGTTCATTAATAAATTATTTTTGTTGGATAAATAGTGGACCGTGGAACCCGCGACTTTAACAACAACAACAACGGCGGCAGGACGGCGTCACAGAGCGATAAGTGGAACGATCGCGCGTTCACGTCGGACCGAAATGACGACCGCTCGTTTTCAAAGGGCTCTGTGCGCGACATGTTTGGCCGCACGTTTTCGTCGTCGTCTACGCCCGATCGAGGATTTGTAAATGGAGACCGAGACCAACGTTCCGGCTCTCTGCCACGCGATGCTAACGGCGGCGGGGGCAGCAGCGGCAACAGCAGCAACAGCGATCGCGACTATGATCGGGATCGTGAGCGAGACCGCGAGCGAGACCGTGAAAGAGATCGGGATCGAGACCGTCCTGACCGGGATCGCGACTTTGACCGTCGTTCACCTGTCATACCGAGGCGTCTGGATGCGAGGTACCAATGAGACCGTGCGTCATAATTTTTTTAAAACATTTTATTTTCTGTATTTTATAGAATCGGATCCGATGACTCGAGTGGCCGATCGATATCCAATGGCTCAGCTGGTGCAAAGCGATTGTTCGATGAAAACTCTCGAGGTATTGTTTTTTGTGAGTGCATGTAATGGCTTTTGTTCATGTTGTGCCTGTCTTTGTCAGATGCCCCTCGTCCCGACAAGCGGCCACGCGATTCGCCGACAGTCACGACCATTACGCCCCCCGAGCCTGAAAAGCCTGCCGTCGTCTGGAACCCTCTTGCGAGCCTCCTGGATGCGCACCTTTGGAACGGCTTTGTCGCGTTCAAAAGCATGACGCTCAAGGTCCGCCTCTTGTACCTGACAGGCAGCTTTGCGTTTGGCCAGTACGTCCTCGGTGATGCCTCGGCGTCGACTCCTCTGCAGGTAACGCAGCGCATGTCCCTGGACCCTGCGCAGTTTGAGCGCTTGAACGCGCGCCTGCGTATGGAGGCCGATGTCTCGATCGCACTCGTGGCCCCCTTCATCGAGAAGCCCGAGGACCTGCAGTCACAGATCGGCCTGATGCGCGACCAGTTTATCCAGTACTTTCACGACAAGAACGCGGCCGGCATTGTCAACACGCCCAACGGCATGCTGTACCTCTTCCCTCCGTGCGACTTTGCCCACGGCCTCATCAATCCATCGCTCATCGCGCCCATCCAGGCGCACGACGAGCTCAAGGTGTACATGGTCGCAGTCCTCGTCCGCAAGGCGTAATAACAAAATGATGTCATTTCAGAAAAGGTAGATTTTGTCTCAGTTGTCCTTTTGCAATTACCTCAGCCAACCAGGGGAGTACATGTACAACTGATCATGATCAGTGAGTAGAGAGAAATGCTGTTCGACACAACTCGGAAGGAGAAAAAAAAAAGCCGCAGTTCGCGCATTTTTTTTTCAAAAACTTTGTTTCCCTCCCAACTTTTTTTGCCTCCTGAGTTCGCCACTTGCTGCTGACTTGCTCTTGCTCTCTCATGAACAGCGAATCCATCTCTTTTCTCACCCGGTGTGCGTGCAGGAAGCAGCAGCAAACGAATGGACGTCAAGCTGTTGCTCAGCCCGGCAGCTGGCGCCCGTTGTCAGCAAGATCACGGCGATCAGCAAACGGCGCCTGGGGGGTCTGCTGCCGCTAATGCTGCTGCCGGGCGACCAATGCGCAGCCAGCGGGCGCTGTTTGGCACGGGTGGCGCGTCGGTGGCCGACGAGCAGCAGTTGCAACAGGCCGGGGAGGAGGCCGAGGTCGTTCTGTCCCAACGAGTACGTTCTTCTTTTCCAACCTTCGCTGCACCGTACCGTTCCTAATAGGTCCAGGGTGCTGCTGTCGCCCTGCTCTCGTTCAACAACCTCAGTAGCTCGTCCTCGGTCGAGACGTTTCCGTATGGCCTTTTCTTTTTCCTTGGCCTCTTTTGATGATGTGGTGTGAACTAGGTTGGGCGACCTGTTGGACCCGCCTCCACTCGACAACAATGCTGCCGAAGACATCGAGAACGGGCCCGTTGCCAGTGGCAGTGCGATCAAACGCAAGAAGGCGGTCGATAACGCTGCTGCAGCGATGACGCCGTCAAAGCGATATGTACGTGTGGAGTATTTTCCTTCTTTACGGGGAGGCGTTCGTAACAGTGGCTGTACAGAGGCTCGTGCTCGCGGACAAGCCCGTCAGCAACAACAGCAACGCGACAGTCTCGAGTTCGCCGGCCAAGACGCCGATCAAGGCGCCCGCCAAGACGACGACGCCCAGGAAGAACTCGAACGCCGTGAAGAGTTTGGACGAGTCGACGCTTGCTTGGCCAGAGGCCCCTCTCGAGTCTGAAGACCTGGCCGCGTTTTCGGCATCCTCTTCAAAGTACGCGTCGCCGGCCAAGCGCGAGTACGAGCGCAATCGATTGGGCATCAAGGTGTCCAGGACCCTGCACCAGGAGTTCCTGGCCCTCAAGCCCAAGGAGCTGGGCTGGGAGGTGATGATCCAGCTGTCGATCGATTACTTTCGCACATCCAAGGGCCAGGATGCTATTGATAGGGCTCTGAACGAGAAGCGGTCGAAATAGGAAATTAAGTTACGTATGTACCGTTCGTCAATCAATGAAAAATAGATCCGAGTCCAGCAGAAAACTCCGAGGACTCTTCAAATGTAAACCCTGGAGGGCCACTCGCTCGGCCAGGGAAAGCAGTCACGGTAGGAGCCTCAGGCCGTGCAGCCTCGTTGCCGTCGTCGAGGCAGAGGTTGACGTGTTCCTCCAGTTTATCCAAGGGGACTCGATGATTACAAACGGGGCATTCAGCAGCCAGTGTGTCGTCGGTAGCGGGTTGCTGCTTGAAAAAGTCGGATATTTTCTTTTGCGAATGTAGTGCGTCCGCCTCTATTTCGGACTTTCGCTTCTTGGCGCCACTAGGCTCCGCAGTGGGCCTCCTCTTTGGCGACTCCTTTGGCGGTGGTTCGCTAATTTTGTGGAACGTGCCACCACACTCGGCCAGGTGTTTTGCAAACCACCAATCCTGCAACAAGTAAATAAACATCTTAACACAATGATCACTGAATGATGCGGCATACGGCTGGCTGCGGAGGCCGATTCATTGCCCTTCGAACAATCCCTTGATGTTTTTGGTTTAATTTGCAAGGTCCCTGTTCACAGGAAGGGTTCAGTACTCTGCGAAACTTTCGATTGTAATTACGTCGCATTGCCAAACGTGCGTCTGGTAATGCTTCACCTCGTCGTGGAACGAGTGGTAGATTGTTATGGTCGTCCCCGCCGACTGGTTGATCCGGTTCATGTGCTCCTGAAAGGTAGGCCCGTGGTCGTCACGGTCCTTGTTGTTCTTGGTCATGAAGATGTAGGCGTGGATCATCTCGTGCTAGTAAGCCGTTGGTCCCACGCATGCGGAGTTTGTTCGTTTGCTTACCAACAGAGTGTCGATCAGGTCGCTCAGCGGTCGCAGTTTGAGCAGAGGCTCGCTCAGCGATATCCGCCCGTCCGAGTGGCACAGTCCTGCGCACGACGTCATCCGCTTGGACCAGTCCACCGACACGCCCGAGCCAGCGAGGACGTTGTTGAAGAAGACGGCATCGTACAACATGAACCGATCGTGCACGCCCATGTCCAGGTCGTCCGATGCGAGCAGTCCATTCAGGTCCATGACTTGGATGGAATACGTAAATTAAGAAAATTTTCTTTACGGAATACGTCGAAATTTTTTTAAAAAGAAGAAAAAAAAAAATACGGTCCCGATCGTAAGAAGGAAAACATGCCAGTAATGGACCTAATAATAGCTAATAGCTCGTTATTTATTTATTTATTTTTGAAAGAATTTGGTTGCCTTTTTTTTTTTCCTCAAGTGACTTATTTTTTCTTACAATGATCAATGATGATGAAATCAGACGGGTATGCCTGGGGGGATGGACGGAGGCGCAGGCAGATGGCTCGCAAAGGACGGAGGGATGTGGTGGCTGCTGAGGATGCGTTCCGAGGCCGCGACGGCGTCCTGGTGGTTGAAAATGACCTCACAGTCGTCGTCCAGTTCAAAGATGTCGTGCGTGTCAGTGGTGTTGGTTTGGACGAGCTCAAAGAGGTGGTTGAGGTTTCTGTTGCAAATGCCAATGACAGAGAAAAATAAAAATACACAACATTAAAAAATAAAAAAAAATACCTGACGAGTGTGCCGTTGAATTTCTTGACCTGCATGTTGGAGAATTTTTGGTAGCCAAAGTTTATCTCGTCCGTGAGGACCCGTGTCATGATCACGATCTGCTCATCCCATTGCTGCCGATTTCCGTTGATGGCTTTTTTCGTGGATAGCATTCAATAAAATGATACACAAAAGGGAGGACTTGTACCCTTTTCAACTAGGCGCTGGGGGCTCTGCGTGTACCAGTTGGGGCCCCACTCGTGGAGGTAGGGCTGGGCAAAGGCCATGAAGACAAGGCCTGCATAAATAAAGTAGGACGGATGGCGATCGTACTCGTGCACGCTCACGAGCGCGGGGATGTTGACTGCCGGAACGGCCGCCTCGATCGACTTGCCCTCGCGCAGCACGGTGAAGTTGATGGGATCGCCTGGGAACTTGTTGAGGATGTGGTAGTCAAACTGGACTCGCTCGCGCTTGCGGAACGGGATGGTGGCGTCGTTGCCGATGGGGATCCCGTCGATGGCCGTGAGAATGTCGCGCTGCTTGAGGATCGACTTGGCCGGGTACAGTGGCAGCAATCGCGACACGACCACGCCAGTCTGCTTGCGCGTCAGGTTGAAGAACCGGCGCAGCTGTTCGTTCTCGAGCCACTGGACGCAGAAGCCGGGCTGGCAGAAGCCCGAGTACCCGCCGTGGACGTCGACATCCTGCAGAAAGTGGGCGATGACGGGCTTTGGAATGACGTACCCAATGTTGTTGCTCGACATGAGCGCTTGAAAGGCGACCCCGACAACCCGCCCGTCCTGGGAGAGCACTGGCCCTCCGCTGTTTCCCGGGTTGATGGCCGCGTCAATCTGCATTGCGAGCAGGTGGATCGCGCCGTGCGAGTACTGCTGCAGGCCGACGCGCGACACAATGCCGCTCGTGAGCGAGACCGTGTCGCCGCCGATCGGGTAGCCTGCCACTTTGACCTCCTCGTTGAGCTCTGGCAGCTCGCCAAACTGCATCGGCTCGCCGGCCGTCTCCCAGAACAGCGGGTCCTTGACCTTGAGCAGCGCCAGGTCGCACTCGTGCCCCACGGCCACGACCTCGGCGACGTAGTGCTGTGGCGACCCGTGTGCGCGGATGAAGATGGCCTTGGCATCGGCCACGACATGCGCGTTGGTCACGATGCGCTGTCCGTCCACGATGAAGCCCGACCCCGATCCCTCGCGCTGGGGCTTGACCGTCCACGGCTGCACGTCTTCTCGCCGTCCGAGTCGTGCACAAACAAACAAAAGGAATCAGCAACGAACCAGAAAGAACAGACACGTCGTACAGTTTGGACTGACGGCAACGCACTCGATCCGGATGACAGAGTCCAGCATCGTCTCCAGCAAAGGAACGCCCTTGTTCCGCTTGCTCAACACAACGGCCCCCTTGGCCATCGCGGCTGGTGCCGTCGTCATCGCTCTCCTCATCGCCACCGTCATCGTCTGCTGAAAGGACGAGACAACGGACGTGGTCAGACGGAGGCGGAGCATGTGGTCTTTCGTGCTTGCAAACTGTTGGTTTGGATTTTTTCTTTTGAACTTTCGCCAAATGCTCACCGTGTACGATCAACACATCGCAAACATCCAATACGGGCACAAACGACATAAAGATGATGAAGAAGATGAAGAAGGAGGAAGAGGGAGAAAAACCTAATTTACTTGCGCTTCAGGGCCGGCCCGAGGAGCTGCGGGTTGACCCAGCCATAGCTCGAGGTTGCGGCACAGTAGCCGAGCGCGTGGTACGGCGCGGGGAGGTTCTTGACAATGACGGCGATCTCGTCGCCACCGAAAAAGGCGAGGGTGTCGACAGAGTCCTTTTTGTAGTCTGCCTTGGCCATGTGCAGGGTCACATTGGGGCCGGCAGGGTTGAGGTCGGGCACGGCCTGGATGCCGGCATCGGCGAGATTGAGCAAGCAACGTGGGTGGACCTGAGCATTGCGTAAGTAAAACAAATGAAAGAAATAAAAAAAAAATGTTAATGGTACCGTTCCAACGACACCCTCGCAACCGCACAGACAGCAGTCATCGAGCGTCTTGAGGACGTAAACGCGCTCGCCTCGCAAAAACATCAGGTCTTCTTCGGTCTCGGCGAGGTGGTCCTGCTTGGAGATGTACACGCCCGTGCTCTTGAACTGGCCGGTGAGGCTGTTGGTCGAGTAGGCCTGGAGGTACTTTTCGAGCGCGTCGTAGCTCTGCTTGCCAAAGCCAACGAGGTAGTGTTCCAGCAGCTTCTGGACCTCGTCATGCATCGCCAAGAGAGCGGGGTCGTTTTCGTTGATCTCTGGTAGGTCCATCTCCACGTTTGAAAACGTCTTTTCCAAGGGCACCCGTTTCTGCTGCAAAATTAGCCGTGTTAGAATACTCCTGCAGTTTAAAAGACACAAAAGACAAAACAAAAAAAAAAACCTTTTGGATTGGAGTCGCAGCATCCTGTGACATTCGTCCATCCTCGTTTTGGCTGGACGAGTCCGAGTCGTCTTCGGCGACAAACTTTTTGGTGGCGCGGAAAAGGGCCTTGGAAATGCGCTTGGACGACGCGTTCTGGACCGAGACCAAGCTACACAGAAAGAGATTAAAGGAAAAAACAGACGAGTTAATCACAAATACCGCTCCATAAAGTTGTCACGGACGTTGGCTGCCTCAAAGGCGACAAAGTACTCGAGCCCAGAGCCTTTCACTTCGACCTTGACACCGACGCGGGCACTGGACAAACTGAGCAGACGCTGGATCGGCTCCATGCTCTTCTTGAGCCTGTCTATGTTGGCGAGGATCTCTTGCTCGTTCTTTTGGACGCTGTAGCCGCCATGGGAGGTGTTAGCACCCAGACACGTAATTTATCTTACGTCAGCATCGCCTCCGATTTCTGCCGTTGAAGGCTGTGCGCTGAGGCGAGGCGCTTGGCGGCCGAGAGCATGTTGTTCTCTGTGTCGACCTGTCGCTGGATTTCGCGGAGCTCGCGGGCGAGGTCAGCCTGCTGTGGAGAGCCGGCCTCCTTCCACTCGGCCGGGATATCGCAGGGTTCCACCTTGAGCGACAGGAGCGGGCTCAGCCACTCGAGCGTGAAAAACTTGTCCTCGTCGTCCTCGTTGACGGATGCTTGGGTGGCTGCAGGCTTGACGCTGTCCTTTTTTGGCGTGTTGCCTCCAGCGCTGTTGGAAATGCCCTCCTTTTGGAGAGCATAGCCACAGACGAGCGCGTGATTGAGCAGGCACAAGCGCACGATCGATCGCGACGTTTCCGTAACCGAGACCACGTCCGCCGTCCAGCGAACAGACAGAGCCGCTCGGCGCGATTTGTTGGAAGGCGCACGCAGATTACGCTGTGAAGTGGTTCGCTCTGTCAACTGCGTCGTCGAATTGGGTGTTTGCAACGAAAACGTGAGCTACGAAAAAAGAGAAGAAAAAAAAGAGATTAGAAAACCAAAAAACAACTGGTACTCGGTCACATACTTTACTCACGCGCGTCAGCACAGCCTTTTGGACAAAGGCGATCGAGGCGGCTATGCTGCTCGTGATATTGCTTGTGGCAGCTGACGGGGACTGGACATGCCACAGCAGAACCTTGGAGTTGGCCGTTTGGCTGACTGTTTGGGACCTTTGCAGGGCAGTCTTTGTGCTGTCGACACGGAGGATGCTAAAGTCCTTGAGCAAGTCGTCTCTCGTTGGGACATCGTTTACAGCAATCGTCAGGCTGGGGTGGGGGGGGGGGAGGGGGGGAAACAATGGTAAGTATTAAAAAGCACAGAATAAAACGAGTGACAAACCTCTTGCCGCGGTCTGGGCCAGCATTGATCACGATTTGCACGCCCACTTGGGCCCTGTTGAGATTGTAGACGTGGCGTGCGGCAAGAAGAAGAGATTCGTACTTGACGGCGTCGTTCTCCATCTCGCCGACCTCGTACTGTGCCCAGCCTGCGACGGTCGACTTCTTCTCCTCGGCGTAGAGCTTTTTCATCTGCTTGGCCTTTTCCTCCATTTTTATTGTGCTGTCGAAAGACTTTTCAAACTTGCTGAGCTCGTCCAGTGCCACCGCAGGATCGCTAAAGTTGTGGCCCTTGACCATATCCACCATTGGGTACAGCGTCATCTACATGCGGGGGAAAAAAAAAAAAAGGTCAAAATTTTACTGTTTTTATTTTTCTCATCGTACGTCTTGCAACAGGTGGAACCATTCAAGCTCGAGCTGCGGGGGTGGCGTCGACTGGGACTGAAGAACGATGGCCGTTTGTGGTGCAGCCGAAGCACCGAGTATGGCGGCTGACGACGGATGGTGCGGCAAGTGCATGCTCGAGCGCTTGTCCAGATTTGAATTGGTCGAAACGGTGCTGGTTCGATTGAGCATGTTGCCGGCACTGGGCTCTCGGACGAGGTTTCCACCCGCTTGAGGATGCTGCGGTGTCTGTCGAATGACCTTGACCAGGAGAAAGGCGTCGTTGAACACGATGAGTTGCCTAAAGATGATGAAGACTTTTTGTAAGACTTTTTCATTCTCAGTACTGAGACTACCGCAAGCAACGATCCCCTTGCGCGTTGATGTAGGCCACGGTGAGTTCTTTCACAACCACACGTCCCGAGTTGACGAGTTTGATAGGCGATCCACGCAGTTGGCGTTCCAGGACACGGACCTCAACACGTTTCTCCGTCTCTTTTCGCCTCTCGTTCATGTTTTCGGCAACACGCTTGACCTGGGAAATAGTTATTGTCAAGATGGATGTTTTTTTTTTTTGCAGGCTGAAATGGGTACCCGGCGGATGATCATTTGCATGCGCAAAAAGTCGGGATGTTGCGAACGAGGAGTGCCTGCCACCTTTGTTTTTTGGTCGAGGGCGTCTCGGTAGCGTTCGAGGATGAGAGAGTATTGCGGGAAACGCTGAATGGGCAGGATGAGGAGATCTCCGAGGTCGTACCTGCAGGAGGAGGAAGCAATCAATTACGCCCCCCAAATGTTTGTGTTTGTAAAAAATTGTACCTGGTGCCACTGGCTGCGCCTGCTTCCTTCAAAAACGTCTCAAATGCGGGATTTGCCGAACGAAAGTCACGCAGGAAATCGATCGCATCCTCGTACTGTGACGAGTAGATCTGGTAGCACTGCTGCATCGCCTCGGACACGGTTTCAAACGAGGTGCTGATCCGTTTGAACCGGTTCCAGTGGTTGTATTTTTCGGAAAACTCGGTGAGCAGCATGTCGTGGCAGTCGTACAAGTTTGAGACCTGCGCCATTTCCAATTTTAACTCTCTTCTTCAGAACGCCATACCTCGGCAAAAAGGAGGTCGATCTGGGCCTCAGTGAGCAGTTGGTCCGTCTGCCCAAGCTTGGCACGCAGCGGTCGCTCGAAATACTTGAGGACGACGCTCAGATTCTTGACATAATTGGACTCGTTGTCAAACAGTTCCTTTTTTTTTTAAATTAGTTTTCTCCGGGCGCAGCTTATCGGATCTAGCACCTTGGTGATAAGTCGCCTTTTCTCCAGGTTTGTGGCGAGCAGCTTGAGGACGGCATGCCGCCTCGCCAGGGCCTGGACCTTGATAATCGACTTGACCTGGAGAACCGTGACGTTCTGTGGCCCCCCATTTTTTTTATTTATAAACACACGGCCGTTCACAAGACAGAAAACAAACCTGCACCGTGACGCTGCTGGCCGCCTTCTTGCTCTTGCCTGCGCCTGCTGCTACGTGAGCATTGCGTTAACAAAAATAGCATGTTTTCCATCCCCACAAAAAACAACGGTACCTGCTGCTGCCTTTATCTTGCCGCCGTTGGGCGTGCCTGCGCCGCTGCCACCACCGCTGCTGGGTGCCGGTGATGCCGCCGCCGAAGCTGAGGCCGCCGCGGCTGCCGCGAGATCGGCCTGCAGGTCACCACGCATCGCCGCCGTTGCCTGGGGCATTGGGACGGAGACCTGCTCGCCGTTGACGTCGATCGTGACGAGCTGCGGCTGGGTCGTCATGAGGTGCTTAGTGTCTCCTTGTTGCCTTGCTCAGTCGAGATTCCGAACGCCGAACGGGAACCACGTTTGGAGCACACAGTAAAATATGGTTCAGTGGGAAAGCGTCGCACACCTTTCTTAGAGTCTTTCGAAAACCGGCGAAACATAACAAAAAAAACCCGACCACCTGTTAACCTGAGTGGGTCAGAAAAATTGGCCCCTGGTAGTCTATGGTTCAAATCCGTATGTAGGCATAAGCTTCACCGCCCAAGCTTGCATAGCTCAGTTGGTAGAGCGCAGGTCTCGTATAAAAAGTGCGGCACAGGGTTTTTTTTTTTTGCTTGTTTTGCTGAGCTGCTGGCGGTGAAAAACAGAAGAGACAGGGGGATTTTTGGGGGGATTTTCATTACTGCACTCCCTCGCGCTCTCTGGCGCACGCCACATCGTTTCATCGACTTCTCTTTGTGTGGTCTCACTGGATCGTTCTGTCGCCTTCCCCGTCCAATCGCTCCAACGAACTGAACTCATCAGGCACATATTTTTTAATCCGTCATCACTGGCGCAGTTGGGCGAGGTCACTAACCGACGCTCTCCTAGTTTTTTTTTTCGATGACATCTTCGTTGCTGTTGCTGCTGTTGCTGGCGCCCGTGATCACGCTGTGCCACGCGCAGGCGCTGACGTTCACGTACCTGTCACACACCGAGCTTGTGCAGCGGCTGGAGAGCGTTGCTGAGAGGTGCGACGGCGGGCGAGCGACCGTGGGCTCGATCGGCAAGTCTGTGCTCGGTCGTGATTTGGTCATGGTACGTTTGGTGGGCAACGCGGCGGCGGCGGCGGCGGCGGCGTCCAAGCCCCGCGTCAAGCTGCTGGGCAACATGCACGGCGACGAGGTGGTGGGACGTCAGCTGCTGCTCAACCTGGTGGAGCTGCTGTGCGACAAGGCGGCCGTGGCGGCTGACCCAGACCTGGCACAGATCGCGCACAATGTCGACCTGTACATCGTGCCCTCGCTCAACCCCGACGGCTACGAGCGCGACACGCGCGCCAACGCCAACGGCATCGACCTCAACCGCGACTTCCCCGACCCCGGCACCAGCCCCAGCGACTCGCCGAGCGGACGCCAGCCCGAGACGGCCGCGGCAATGGCGTGGATCAAGAGCACGACGTGGGCGCTCTCGGCCAACCTTCACGGCGGCGCGATCGTGGCAAACTACCCGTGGGACTCGACCGTGGGCCGCGCGTCGCAGCACCCGCCCGACCTCGCCACGTTCCAGTATATCGCCCACACCTACGCCGACAACCACAACATCATGTGGCAGGGCAACGCGTGCGGCGACCGCTTCAAGGACGGCATTACCGAGGGCTGGCAGTGGGTGCGTCGTCTTTACGCTGTTTAAATGACATATATTTATATTTTTTTTAAAAAAAAATAAATAGTACGACGTCGGCGGAGGAATGCAGGACTACAACTATATTTACGCCGGAGTAATGGAGATCACCGTCGAGGTCTCGTGCAGCAAGACCCCCGCCGAGGAAACGCTGGAGTCGTACTGGTCCGACAACAGAAAGTCTCTGATCCAATACGTCCTTATTCCCCTGCACATGTACGCCTCCTTGAAGCTGAATTCTGTTGTTTTTTTCCCTTTCTGATTGCCCCTTTGGCTTTAGTGGCATTCAAGGCCGTGTCCTCGACGCAGACAACAAGCCCGTGCAGGGTGCATCCGTCGTTGCGTCTGGCATTGGTAAGCGTGCGCAAACGAAAAAGAAAAAAAAATAGTTTTTTGAAAGAGCGTGCTTTGTATTGTAGACTGGACGATCAAGACCGACTCTGAGGGCTACTTTTGGCGTCTGCTGGACAGAGATTCGACCATCCTCACCGTGACCTACCCCGATGGCAGGCAACTCACCAAGCCCGTCGCGCGTTCCACGGGCACGTACGCCAGCCTGACAATCTCGTTGTCCGCAGAACCAATAGTCACGCCGACCGAGCAGATTGCAACAGCACCACCAGCCACTGAGCCGAGCCCTACGACAGAGCCGAGCTCAACGACTGAACCAGAGGAAACACCGTCACCTGCAGTCGAGCCGAGCGAAGACACGTCAGTGTTTATTGTCGTCGCGGTCATCTGCGTGCTCGTCCTGCTAGCGGGCGTCGGCATCTACTTTTGGAGGCGGAGACGGTTTGCCTCGTCTGCAACCACCCGAAACCGGTACGAGTGGTCGGCGATCCAGAACCTGGACCCCGAGAACGTCGCCTTTGACGACGACATTGGTGACGACGACCTGATCATTTGATCATTTGAACGAAAGTGTGCTTGATACTTATGCTTGTACTGTTTGAGTTGGTGAGGGGGGAATGCGTTGCGAGTTGGTGTTTTTTTTTTTTTTTTTTCAAAAATGGCGCGCTTTGGTTCCAGTGGTGGTGGCGACCTGATGGACGTTGACCGGTTCAAGGTAAAACACATACACGCACAGGCGCACAGACACACTCACTGTACGGCAGGTGCCCGTGGGCTTGAAGTCCCCGCAGGGCACGTTCAACTCGGTCGTGGACAACTTTATGCTCAAGGTACGACCACCGCCCCACCGTTTTCCTTTTTGAACGTTGCCCTGCACCTCTTCTACTAGGAAACAATAGGCCAGGGGGCGTACGGCAAGGTCAAGCTGGCCGTGGACAGGTTCTCGGGCCAGTACGTTGCGATAAAGGCAAGTGTCCGTTGCAGGCGGCTGTCTGCTGACCTTCCCCCCCGCCTCTCGTACGCAGATCATACCACGGTCGCCACAGCAGGCAGTCGCGGTCAAGAAGGAGCTGACGATCCTCAAGGCGATCAAGCACGCCAACATTATCAAGTTTATCAGCAGCCAGGAGGATGCGCAAAACACGTACATCATCATGGGCCACTCGTCCGGCGGCGAGCTGTTTGACAAGATCGAGCCGGACGTGGGCATGAGCGTGGACCTGGCGCACTTTTACTTTCGCCAGCTCATCAGCGCCGTAAAGTACCTGCACAGCCGCGGCGTGTGCCACCGCGACATCAAGCCCGAGAACATCCTCCTCGACGAGTACGGCTGGCTCCAGATCGCAGACTTTGGCTGTGCGTCCGTGTTTCGCTACAACGGCGTCACAAAGGCACTCAACGAGATATGCGGATCCGCGCCGTACATTGCCCCAGAGGTCGTCAAGCCGCCGTACAGGGCCGAGCCCATCGATCTGTGGTCGTGTGGCATCGTCCTCTACGTCATGCTCGCTGGCAGTACGTCGCGGCCTTTTATTCAGAGACTAACATAATAAAAACGAAAAGACACGCCCTGGGACGAGCCCACGGTCCACAGCGAAGAGTTTGTAATGTACCAGAACAAAGTGCTGCAGCGCTACAAGCCCTGGACGACGCACCTCGACATCTTCCCGCTCCTGACGGGCCTGCTGCGGATCGACCCCACCGAGCGCCTTACCATCCCCATGGTCGAGCGCGATGCGTGGTTCGAGCGGCCCAACCGGCTGTTCGATGTCTCGCGTGGCCCCGATGTCGACCAGACCGAGCGCCTCATGCGCGAGCTCAACATCAAGCCGCTCCGTCGCACCGGGAGCGGGTACCAGGGCGGTGCGTCGCAGTCAATCCAGACGTCGAGGGTGGAGCACATCGACTACTTTGCCCCCGATCCCATCGGCGCCTTCTCCCAGCCCACGCTTTCCCTCCACCACACGCAGACCATGACACAGCCCATGACGCCGTTCCAGCCGTCCCAGTCGTCCAAGATTGTCAACGACCTCGGCGTGAGCCTCACACGTTTCTTCGCCTCGAGCCCGCCCTTTGCCATTATCACGCGGATCTCGTCCACGCTCGACATGCTGGGACACCGCAGGGAAACACACATGAGCACGTCCAAAATATTCATCACCACCGTCGACAAGAAGAGCAAGTGCCCGCTCGTGGGCACCGTCCAGGTCGACGTCCTGCACAAGGGCGCCGGCATGCCAACGTGCCTGGTCCTGTTTAGGCGCAAGCGCGGCGATCCCCTCGAGTTCAAGCGCCTGTTCAAGGACGTCACCAGAAGCCTCCACGACATCATCATCGAAGAGCCTACGATCGTCTCATAAATAATAATAAAAATAATATTCCCCCTGATTTTTTGGTGACATTTGCAACATTTAATGTTCAACGAGTGAAAGGAAATAATTACCCAAATATATATATTTTTTTACAAGGTTATAAATACGTAGGCTCCCTATCGTAACTATCCGTGAGTTCGCCCTTTGGGCGTTGATTAGTATTCTTTTTTTTTTTTTTGTGGAGTGTGCGTGTGTGTGGAGTTTGGGTTCCGAATAATTATTTTTTAAGAAAGGAAAAAGAAAGAATTAGCGGCGCTGCGGGCTGTAGTTCATAAGGCCGCTTTGCTGCTGCTGTTGTTGTTGCTGCTGCTGCTGCTGCTGCTGCTGCTGAGGATGCTGGAGGCTGGATCCTGGAGGCGCACCCGCACCGACTTGCTGCTGCTGATAATACCCCCCTTGCTGGGCGTACTCTGCGGGGCGGTAGGTGAGCAGCTCCCGGCGGAGGCGCTTGATCTCACGGGCGAGCTCCTTGTTGCGGAAAGTGAGGACCTTGACGTTCTGCTCCAGCTCTTGCAGATACTCCTTCTTCTTCTCGCGGCTGCGGCGGGCGGCCAGACGATTGCGCTCCTGGCGCTTCATCTGGAAGTTGGACTTGGGGTCGAGAGAGTTGGAGGCGGCTTCGGCAGCAGCGGCAACGGCGGCTTGCATGTCCTTGTCGTCGCCGTCGTCCATCATGCCATAGTCGGACGAGGGGTAGGGCGAGGAAAAGTCCATCGCGCCGTCCTGATCGATCGGCGAATGCTACACAATCCACAACAATAATTCAATAATTCAATAATAATAATAATAAAAACATACAAAGGCCTGCTCATTGTCGCTGTGCGAGCCCGACGCTGAGAAAATCGACGTGGGGATGGACAAGTTGGGCAGCGAGTTGCGCTTCTGGTTGGGACGGCCGTCGCTCTTGCCAAACTCGGCCGAGTGGTGGTGCGTCATCGTCCGATGGTGGCTCAAGCTTTCGTCCATAAAGCCGTCCATCTTGACCGAGGGCACCCTGCTGTTTGCTGCTGCTGCCGCTGCTGGTGATGTCGTTGTGGCTGCGGCGGATGAACTCGAAGAGGCCATGGGCATCGACTCGACCTTGATCGAGGGAGACGCAAACGAGTCGCCCTCCTCGCCGTGGTGCTGCGGTGTCCCCATCATGGGCTGGCCGCCGCCGCTATTGCTGCTGTTGCCAAACGACAGGAACGCGTTGGTGTTGGTGGCCTGGTCCAGCTGCTGCTGGCTGAGCTGGTGGGGATGGTGATGCTGCTGCGGCTGCTGCTGCGGCTGCTGCTGCTGCTGGCCGTGGGGGTGCGAGTGGTGGTGGTGATGGTGATGGTGCCGGCGTTGGTTAGACACGGGCGAGGCCGTTGGGGAGGAGAGTGATGGCGACGAGGTCGGGGCGTGTCGCATGGACTGGTGATGGGGCGACTGGTGCAGCGACGCGGAAATGAGGGGCGTGGACGCGACTGATGAGACTGCCGAGCTGGCCGCCGCGCTAAACGGCGACTGGGCCATCGTCGTGGTCGTGCTGATGGACGGCGAGGTCAGCTGGATGGCCAGCAGCGAGCGGTCCAGCGAATCACTCGAGTTGGACCTGGCCAAAAACGCATCAGCAGACGCGGACGCCGACCGGCTGCTGAGCTGCCCAAGGGTCCTGTGGCTGTGATGGTGATGGGGCAGTAGGTCGTCGTCGTACGAGGACAGTGCAAGGCCCATCAGCTTGTTGGGGGTGATGTTGAGGTGCACAGTCGTTCCATCATCGCCAAAGAGGTGCAGCGAGCCAAAGTCCAGACCAGAAGGGGCCTGTTGCTGTTGCTGATCACCGTTGGCATTCGCACTGCTGGTGCTGGTCGTGGACGCAGGAGGAGTGCCGATGGCTGTGCTCGGAGGGGCAGAGGCCACTGCTGTGCTGCCGCTGCTGCTATCCATATCGATTTCGTGGTTGGGGGATTGGGGGAGCGGGGAGGGCCCGGTCCGTATATACGTGTTCGTTGTTGAAAAGGGACACCAAACGCGGCTATGGCCACTCCTCGCGCTGAACTCCCCCTTCGGTGTTCGCCCACTGGAGAAAAAACGAAAAAGGACAGTGAAACCCGTTTAACGCTGCCGCCTCCTCCGCCTCCTCCTTATATCGGCGGTGGTGGAGGAGGGATGAAATACGTGGCGACCCATAGGGCAAAAGGGGGCGATCCCGTTCCGTCCCTTTGTGATGCACGAGAATAGAAAAATAAAAAACTAAAATTCCTGATCCCCCCAGAATGGGCATAAGTGGGATGGGGGGAATGCAGGTGGCTCCCGTATACAGGGAAGTGCCTTGTTTTTGCAGGAAGGGAGGACTTATCCTTCTTCTTTGTTCTTTCTGTTTTTTGGTTATTTTATCTTTCTGTTTCCCAAATCGTTCCTTTTCTATTTTTCGATCAGAGAGCAAACGCCGGACCCCTTCACATATTCACACGAAATAGTCCCTCCCCCCCTTAGCAAACTACGCCTTTTTGGTGTTTTTCACCGATTTTCGAAAGCTCTTCAAGGAGAGTGGATCACCCTCCCCCTTTTCATAAACGGAGTACACGGTCGATGGCCTCCCCACAAACGGGACAAGGCACAGCTGAGCCCGGACGCGCGAGGAGCAAGGGCTGGATGCACGTGTAGCAAAACGAGTGGCCGCAAAGGGGGGCGCTATGAGGAAGGCCGATGGGGCTCAGCGAGCATATCCCGCACGTGTCTGATGCCAGCTGCGGCTGAGCCAGTGATGAAGCCGGTGAAACAGCCGCATCACCCCCTCCGACGAGCCTAGTCGCCGCGGATGTCCACATGGCCACTTGCTTGGCGACTGCCCCCCTCACTGACTGCATGTTTACCAATGGCATCACAAACAGCAGGAATTCCTAAAGGGAAAAAAAAAAATGTTAAAATCACCTTCAAAAGACAGTGAGGCTAGGCATACCGTGAAACCCTGCCAAACAATCTGGCGGTTCTGGAACTCGTAGCTGATGGCGCGACTCATGTTGCGACGTGTGTACACGAGCCTCATCAATAGCACGCGATCCACCACAGAACGATACCTTTGAAAAAGCAGTTGAATAAAACATACATTGTGCACTTGGTCGACTTGTACCTCCCGTCGATTAAAAAAACCAAAAAGTTGACTAGCGAGAGGGCCGAGTACGCCGTCTCGAGCCTTTGCAGGTTGTTCCACATCCTCAGCTTCCACTCGTCTTGCCCATCGTCCTCTTCTTGTTCCCGCCCTGTCAGCAGCCACCGATTCACGCGCACGATCGCATACGGCACCGCAAAGTGCAACAGCGCCCACAGGACCTTTTGGACGGCCGTCACGGGGGCGTCCTTGGTCACGGTTGACCTCCTCTCGTCGCGATACTTGAGGCTCATGAGCTGCAGACCGTACGTCGTCCCGTTGGGCCACATCGCCAGCAGAAACATGGCCAGCTGCATGGCCAGCGTCATCTCGGGCTCATAGTGGTCGTTGATCGATGGCTGTGCACGCACAGTTACTAACCAAGCCGATAAACACAGGGCATTTCCGTACAGCAATGACGTCCAGTATTTGACGCAGCGACAAACGCAGCATCGACGTCAGCTGCGTGTCCAGCTCCGTCGCATCCACTTGGCTCACCCGCAGCACACGAAACGACCGATCTCTCGGGAGGGCCGCCGCCGCCGCCGCCAGCCCTGCGCTCGCACGGTCCTTGGCAGCACGTATTGCGTGACTCATGATGTGTTTCTTGCCAGCCCGGGACGACCCAACTAAACTCGAGTGCGCTTAGTTGGTCGCACCTACTTTTCTTTCCAGGTCGATCGTACAGATGCTCGCGTCCCTTCGTTCGTCGGCTCTCCGCCGCGCCGTCTTCTCGGTAAACAAAGCAGCCAACGCCGAATGCACCTATTAGTTTGGGGTGGGGTTGG
>Ga0302226_10001062_pt1 | contig 21292 bp, 30 predicted proteins | sample II_Palsa_E3_3_FD_193524 | JGI IMG/M metagenome (GOLD analysis project Ga0302226, IMG submission 193524) | Peat permafrost microbial communities from Stordalen Mire near Abisko, Sweden - II_Palsa_E3_3 | ecosystem: Environmental > Terrestrial > Soil > Palsa > Peat permafrost | place: Sweden...
GGAGGTCAGGGGGAAAACAATAAGCCAAAAAAGTCATTGACGTGCTGCTTACTTTTTCATGTAGCTTCGGATGAGGGCAAATGACTGCGTGTTGATCGTGTCTTGCAACGACGTGTCGCCGATGTGGTTTGCAACTGTCTGCATTTCATTGATGCCCTGGGTGATGATCACGGGAAAGATTTCAATCAAGTGGCCCTGGAATCAAGGGGTCGTCAGCAAAACAAAAAGAGAGACTATACAGAAGTACCTGGCGCAGCGCGGGGATGAGTTGATCGAAGGATGACTTGGTCAGGTAGTAGACGATGATAACAGCGTCGGGGGTGCCCTCAAAGTCGATCACCTGCTTGGCCTTGGACTCGTTGGTAATCGCATCAATCGAAAAAGGCTTGTTGGCGCTGCTGCTAGCGCTGCTGCTGACGTTTGACGGCGACGGCTCCAAGGCCAGCTTGATCTTCATCGTCGACAACTCCCGAACTGCCACGTACATATCTTCCAGCATGCCATTTTCATCGCCCGAAGTGCTCAAGAGACTGAGAATGTTTACACAGCTTTCAGCCAATAAATAAAGAATGCACCGAGGTTACCTTTCAAACTGAGCAAAGTAACCCACTGCAACCAGCTGACTCTGGAAAGGCGTGTCTTTGATGCGGTTGCTCAGGTTGGATGCAAAAATGCTCACCTGTCAAGAGAAAACTTCAGATAAAAGTGTGGGGGGGAAAGAGCAATCGATCGCATACCAAGGCTGTTATCGCCTGTGATTGCACGGCTGCTAGACGCTGACGCAGGTTCGGAGGGAGGAACGATGCAGCGTCCTCTTTGAGAAACTAGTGTGAAAAAGGAATATCACTTAACAACAACACAAACGAAAAAGTCAAAAAGATGTCTATTACGGCAACGTCAAGCTCGCTCAAGATGAGCGAAACAAGGCGCTCAAAATTGCGGATGAGGGTTTCCAGAGCCGTAGCAAGCGAGTCGATCGCAGATGAGCCAATGCTGCCCTCTGCAACGTTCTGTACTGCGCTGTACACTGTCGGCCACCAGGTCTGCGAGATCTTGTGCGCAACGCCGCCCTCTTCGGTGGACGGAGACGCGGCTGCTTGACTAGAAAAAAAATATCCTTTTGAAACAACACAGCTTACATTTTCCAATACCTGATCACATAGTGCACGACAGAGTACAACTTGGAGCGAACAGAATCCATCATTCGGACTCGATCAGCTTTTGACGATATTTTGGCCGCTTGCTTGATCTCTGCGAAACGGTTTTTTTAATTATTTTTTAGGTGAGCAAAATTTACGAGTACTACCATCAACTAGCGAATTGAAGGTTGCGACAGCCTCGATCAAAGCAATGCGTTTTGCCCTCGCAGAATTTTGCATCTTGAGCAGGACTGACTTGGGCTGCGGCGGTTCCGCTAACAAAAGCAAGGGGAGACGTTTAAATAAGGAACTTATGGCACATACCAGCGGCAAGGGCGCTAACAGACAGGTTGGAGCTCGCCATATTTTCGAAAAACATGCTGGGCACTTGAGCAAGTTGTTGTGTCCCCGTTGCGGCAGCAGGTTCGCGCGAGATAAATCCTTTTGAAGAAAGAAAAAGTTGTTTTCTTGAATTTCATTTATTCTTTGACACATACTCTTCATGACATTGTAGACCGACGAGCTACGCTGATGAGCTTGCTGTTGTGCAGCGTCCTTGGTAGCATCAATTCCAGACACCGTTGCCTTGCCAGATGGGCCGTTCGAGCTAGCTGTGCCGTCTTCATCGTCTTTGTTGGTTCTTGCAGCGTATGTTTCCAGGAGGGTTTTGAGACCTCCTTTTTTGAACCCGTAGCCATGGGCACAGGCGGCACCAAAGGTAGCGCAGTCGTGCACGTAGACTGTACATTTTATTTGTTTTAAAAGTTGCAATTTATGAGAAAAATGATCATACTTTGGGCGGGTTGACCCTCGGACACGGTCAGGTTCTGGATGTGGCAGTTGAGAGCAATGAATTGCATCTCCTCTCCTTTCTTGGACGTGGAAGGTCGAAAGCTCTTGCCAGTGTATGATTCGACATAGCTTTTTTGGTGAAAAAAAAATTTTTTTTGTCAGAAGAGTTGATTTTTTTTTTTTTCCCCTTTAAAACTCACTTGAGGCCAGCCTGCAATCCATGGAGTAATCTACAGTGGAGTTCTACTTGACGCTGCTGAAGCTGCTGTAAATTGCCCGACGAGCTCAATTGGAGCCTGTGTCGGGAATATTCAAAAATATTATTAAATACAAAAGGCAACCACAGTGCATTACCCGCTCAGATCGCGAATTAACGCTTTTTCACCCAAGACGAGGAAGCGCATGTACTGCACCGGAACAACAAACGCCCACGGGCTTTCTCGGATGGACTAAGTTTAATGAAAAACATCAGTATGAAAAAAACAAAAAACAAACTATTCTTAGAAATGTACTTCGCGAACAAGGATGGGACGTCCATTTGACGAGAGAGCGCGATAAGTCTGCTGTTGGTACTCGAAACGTACAGATGTATGCGGGCAAGTGGAGAAGCCACCGATGGCCGGTGCAGATTCTTGCTGGATGGGATCAGCCGGTCTGACTGTGATCGAGGCGGCAAAATCCATTGTATCGGGGGTCATGATCAGTGCGATCGGTGCAAACATGTTTGTCTCTGTATTATCAAAAGTAAAAAAAATTTTTTTTAAAAAAATTTTTGCAATGAAGAAAAAAAAACGAATTTGCTTACCCTTGAACTGGATGAGATCTTGGGCCATGACAAGGACTTCTCCCCAGAGCTTGACCCTGTCGGTCTCTATGTCCTCAATGCGCACAAGACTAAACTTGTACTGCGACGGCTGGTTGGCATGATGGAGTTGCAGCGAGACCAGAAACAGGATGTTTACGGTTGTCTGTTAGGAAACAGAAAACAAATAAATATAACACCAGCGTTCTGGATACGGTCTCCTACCTTTGCCGACGGGGTTATCTTTTCGACAGGTGGACTGACCAGGAAGCCAGGCGAAACCTCGGTCCGGCCGGCCGGGATCCACATTTTTGTAATCGGCTCCAGTCGGGACGCAATGATCTGGAAGTCTAGTGTGTCCAGTGTGTCCTTGTAGTCTGCAGGGCGAATAATGGACGCAGTGAAGGCAACGTCGAGAACACTGTGTATCATGGTCGACTTTAAGGGAGAAAAACGCTAAGAAAGAACGCACTTGCTCGTTTCGCTACTATCGTCCTTTGCAGAGGACGAAAACACGGCCGCTGTCACAGCTGTGCTGACCGCCGTGGAGGACGGAGGGGGGAGCAGGTTCTAAAGAGGAGTAGCAACACGTTAATCCAATCTCTCTGTTTTTGCAATTTTTCGGTCGTACCACTTTGGGCATAAGACTGGAAAAGTCTGGCACGGGAGGTGAGGTCGACAGTAGACCCTCTGTGCCAAAGCTACCCACATCGACATCCTCATCGCCTCCTCCAGTGGCGGTTGCGAGTGGCATCATATCGGTGAATGTGCGCGAATACATCGGCTTACCGACGCCTGCCCGTCTGTCGAATTCGCTGTCGAGACCCAAGTTGTCGTCGTCGTCGTCGTCGTCGTCGTCGTCAGCTCCGTCGTCATCATCATCATCATCATCATCATCGCCGGCACCCCGGTTGTCATCATCGTTATCGTCTTCAAGATCGCTGCCGTTGTTGAGGGCGTCGTTGGTAGCTTTGTCGCTGTCGCTTGGGGACGCAAAGTGTCGACTGGGCAGCATGCCGCCCTTGTTGGATGTCTGCAAAAAAAAAAAAAGCACGCAAGAAGTGATAGATAGACAGCCAGTCAGAGAGACCACCTTTGCTACAACCCACGTACAGACGCATTGCCCGGCTTTCTGCTGCTATCGGCGTCCACATAGAAACCGTCGAGTGCGCTATCGTCGGGGGTACCTACCGGCCCTCCATACTGCAGTCGTTGCAGCTGGCCCTTGAGCTGTTTCACCGCCTCGCGCAGGTACACCACGGACGAGCTCTGCAGTGCCGTCAGCCAGCCCTTGAAGTCGTCTCTGTTTTCGGGGTGGGTTTTAGATTGGGTCTTTGGGCTGCGGTAGGGTTGGTTACTTGTCCTTGGCCAAAAGCACGTAGGAGCGGGAGGACGGCGTCGGGAAGGCGATCGAGATGCCAAACTCGTGCAGCTCGTCACGCATCTCGCTCACCTTGCAGTTCTCCAACAGCACAAAGCCAATAGGCTCTTGGTCCGTCTTGCTCCCAAAGTAGAACAACACGTTGCCTATATTTGTCCACACACAGCTCAGGACCCCCGTCCAGCAGCACCCACACCGCGTACCCTTCAGGACAAACCAGCGCTGCTTGAACGCCGGGTTGGTCTCGCCGCGCTTCTGCAGGTAGCCTTCACGGTCACGCCCCTTGGGGGACCGCGAGTAGTACGCCACGTCCTTCTCGTTGAACCTCATTGGACGCCCAGCCGCTTGAAAAATTATTATTTCGTTGTTGTTGTTGTTGCCGCTTCGGATGAGCATGGTGGGATGGCTGAGCGGCCTTGGCCTGGCCGCCTATGAAAAGCAGCTGGTAGATGACGGCTTTGACACACTGGATGCCCTTGTGAACCTGACCGAGGAAGACATGCTCCACGTTGGCATCTCAAAGACCGGTCATCGCAAGCTGCTGCTTCGAGCAGTCGCATCCCTTCAACAGCCACAGCTCCAAGTTCAACAAGACCACCAACAGATGGCCCTGCAGCACCAGCTCCAGCAGCAGCTACTACTATCGAGCGAATCGCCACGGCGGTCCTCGGGCCCTGCACCAATGCTGTCTTCGTCAACATCGTCTTCAAGGGCCGCGAGCTTTGGAGGTACCTAACCCACACCTGCCCATGGATTTCACAACTGTACCTCTCCAAACACAAAAGAGCTGCTGCTATTTGTCAATCCGGACGGCCTCGATGGAGGCAGCAAGAACGGGAGCAGCAGCAATCTGTTCTCTCAGCTGTCCTCGCCAATGCCGTCTGTAGTGGAATCGACAGCACCAGCCGCGGCAGAAGAAACAGCACTGGGTTCGAGAGCACCACAAGCGCAAGCGCGGCCGCCGCCATCGCAGCCCCCTGCAGCCAAACGTCTAAAGTTCTTCGTTCCACAATCGCCTGCGTCTCTCACGGCTATGATGCTCCCTGGACCTGCAGCTTTTGTGTTTGCATCATCGCCATCTTCTTCATCATCAACTTCTTCTGCTCCCTCCACAGCGTCTGACGGTGCGACAAGGAGTCTAGCGGCCGACCTGAAGAACAACGGCATCAGTGTGACTCAGCTGCCACTCGATCTATCTGGAGATGGACCCGCTGCCGCCAGCATCGAAGGGAAGCGACGATATCGCAAGAGACCCAAAAAGGACGAGAACGCGCCCGAGCGGCCCAACTCTGCCTATGTCATGTTTGCACGACGCGTGCGCGACGACCTCAAAGTGACCAGCCCAGACATGTCCTTTGCCGAGATCTCCCGCATCGTAGGAGCACGATGGAAGGCGTTAGCACCCGGGGACCGCAATGTGTTTATCGACCTCGCATCGCACGCTCATGCCAGCTACCTTGAGCAGCTCGAACAGTATCGCCGAGTGCACAATCGATGAGAATTTGCATCTCTATTCATGCACATTCAATGTGAATTGTAAAATTCTCATCAATTTTGCCATAAGCGTTCAAAGTACACGCATTGAAAAAAACTAAATTTGCCAATTGTTTTCACAGGATTATCAAGCGTATGTGGCAGAGTTCCGTGCGTCGACATTGGGCACGGAGCGACTCGGGGGTCAAAACGACAAATTAAAAGAACCATGACAAAAACAGTACACATACAAAAACCTGTTTCACTGCAGCAGTGGTCATGTCGCTCGCCGCAACAAGGGTCAAACGCTCAGGCTCGACCACGTCGTCCTCGACGACGTCGTCAGGTGGCCATGCGCGTTCGGCGTCGTCCAGCTCGACGGGCTCAGCTGCAAGCGCACTCAGTGGCGGTGGCAACGTGGGGGAATCACCACTTGAACGGACCCCACCGACACCAAGAGTGAAGCGAGGACTGGGCAAGGCCGAGGCATACGACTACTGTACTGTTGGTGCTGCCGAGGCTGCTGCTAATGGAGAATCGAATATATATATATATATATAGTGTTCAAGATACTCGTGCTTGGAGACTCGAGTGTTGGGAAAACCGCGTTGTCTGTCCGCTTCGCGCAACACACATTCACCGACTCGTACATGAGGTGCGTGCACAACTTGTTTTTTGTTTTGTGTTTGAAGGGCTGACTGCGACCCAACAAACTAGCACGATCGGATTGGACTTGACCAAGCGTGTTGTGGCGGTCAATGACGTGCTGTGCAAACTTCATATCTGGGTACAAACAAAACTGAACCTCGCATCATTCTTTATTTACCCTGTGCGTGTTGCGCGTGTAGGACACTGCAGGGCAGGAGCGCTTCCGGACGATCGTGCGCGCGTACTACCGCGAGGCACAGGGGTTGCTTCTTGTCTACGACATCACCAAGCGATCGTCGTTTGACAATGTCAAACGATGGCTCACCGATGTGGAGAGGCACACAGCTGAGCATGGCCAGGTGATCAACAAAGTCCTCATTGGCAACAAGGCGGATCTGAGCGACCGTCGCGCTGTCACAATGTCAGAGGGACAAGCCTTGGCCGACAACCTGGTGAGACGTGTTTTATTTGAAAGATGTTTAAAGGGCCTAAAAAAGAAAATATGGCTTTTAAAATAAAAGAACATCCCCTTTTTCGAAACGAGCGCAAAGACAGACGCAAATGTGGACCTGAGTTTTATGAAGCTTGGCACTGATATTTTGCAAAGGTGACGAATTATTTTTTTTTTTTTTTTGTTTGAATCTTTTTAAAATTTTGTGAACGCCAAACCATCTCCTTTTTTTTGCGCCGGTGTGCAGATTGTTAACTCAAGCAGCTGCACAGAATCAAGGTCAGCCCTCCCCTTCCACGGATGGGTCGAATGGGGTCGATCTTTCGAAGTCATCCAGGGGCATAAAGAGCTGTTGCGGCTCCTCTTGAATCTAGCTCATGAATTTTTTTCTCATGCTCTCTCGGATCCTCAATTGTCGATTCCATGTACTGGGATTGCCGGTGCCAACACTTTTTTTCAAGTCCGCCTCTTAACGCAACTGGACGTGTCGGTTTTTTGATTCCGATTTTCCCCGACAGATGAACCTTGTCTTCCGTTTCCCTTTTTTTCTCTTCGCCGAGTCCTGTCGTCACTGCCGAGGCCCGTGCTTACCGTGCACGACCGGACCGCGTGACTCTCTCTCTCTCTCTCTCTCTCTCTCGAACTCTGTTATTCGCGCGCTCGGTTCTTCTCCTTACTGACACGCGCTTGGTTCTTCTCCTTACTGACACGCGCTCGGTTCTCCTCCTTACCGACACGCACTCCAAAAACCAGACCATGCCGCAGAGAGTTGCTAGCCTGTCCATCGTCGAGCGACTGGCGGTCGCGTCGCAGCGGTGCTTCATGGTCGCGGGAGGGTCCCAAGAGCAGCTGGCACTCGTTCGCTCGATAAAGGTGTGTTTGTGTGTGTTGAGCTCATGTGGTGTTGAGCTCATGTGGTGGAATACAACGTGACGCACAGACCCTACTTGAGCGCCTGACCCTGGCCGACCTGGGCCTGACCACGCAGGGCATTACGTCGGTGGAGCCCACCAAGGTCAAATACGTACACATTTGCGAGACCGACTTCTTTTCCATGGGCGTGTTCATCCTTGGCAAAGGGGCGCGGATACCCCTGCATGACCATCCAAACATGACTGTGTTGAGGTACCTGCGGTCGTGGTGGTGGTCCTCTGGCTGATGCTCTAACCCCAATTCGCGTCCTGCTCAGTAAAATACTCGATGGCAACGTGCGCATACGGTCCTTTGACTGGGTTCGACAGAGCGACAGCCGCTCGCCTGAACTGGGTAAAGTTTTCGTTGCCTTGCACCTTTGTCGTGATGAAATAAAAATAACCATTCAATGGGTGCTCATCGCAGATAAACTAGCCAAGTTGCACTCGGACGTCGCTGTGAGCGGGCCATCGGCGCCCAGAGCTCTGTTTGCACATTCGGGCAACTTGCACACATTTCACGTATGGCCAATTGGTGGGGGACATCCTTCTAAGCACAATGTGTAGGCCGCAACAGCAACTGCCATGCTAGACATCCAAGGTCCGCCGTACAACGACACCGACAGGGAGTGCCACTATTACAGGTTTTTTTTTATTTAATGGTGTATGCTACCTGGAAACGCTTTAATCGTCATAACTGTTCAGGGTTGTGGGTCCATCTAACCAAGTGTACGGTGGAGGGCACTCGTCGTTTGCAGCATTACCACCGTCTTCATTGTCACCACCACCCTGTGACAACAACAACTCTAGCCATAATAACAACGGCATCTATCTCATGCGCGATGACGCTGGCATGCGGTCACCGCCACCAAACAAGAGCTCGTCGGATTCTTCACAGCAAACTCAGAACGGCATAGAGGCATTGAGGTAAATACATAGTTAAAATGCGGCACAAAATTTTGAACCGATTTTTTTTTTCTGGCCAGTCCGTTACTGTCACGGCAACGAAGTCCAAGTGTGAACAGTGGCTCCCAAAACCACGACAGCGGTAACGGAAACTCCAGGAGCGATGAGCTTTTGGTGTACTTGAGGAGGGACGATAACTTGCCCTTTGAGGTCGAACCCCTGGTAATTAGCTCTTTGAGAATCTTCATTATTACAATTATTGATGAAAAAAACGGATGCAGGATTTCGAAGGTGTTGTCGTGGACGACGAGGTGTTTGAGCTCGCACGGCTCACGGTGAACTGGACACTTGAAAATTTGCTCAATTCATTGAACCCGCTTGGCCCTACCATCCCAAACATGCAAAACCTCAACTTGCATTGACGACCACCGTCCTCAAGCTTAACAATGAATGTGGAAAACGAGTTACTCTTTCTCTTTCAATATATGTCACTGCATGCTTTCAACTCAGTCCGTGTTCGTACTAAGAAGAAAAAAAAAATAATTGCTCGGTGCACATCCACTACTCTACAATCAAATCTTTCACAGACCAGTCTTCGTAGCTGCCATCGGGCAGGTAACGCCGGATCATGAGAGGGATCTTTTTTTGCGTGAGTTCGGCCATGGCAATCTGCAGAGAGTCTGTCTCGCCCTTGAGTTCGACCATGATTGGTGCCATCATGCTATTAGTACAACACAGGAGGAGAGTGTTAGACTCGCAAACGATGATACGCGCCAGGTGGTGGCAGTGAGAGAGGGTCATCGTCGCGCGCAGCTCACCGCCGCCGCCGCCCTCGCCAAAAACAGACAGACGTACCTGATTTGCAACGCGCGGGTGCCAAGCAGACGCGCCCTCTCGTACTTTGTCATGTACTTTGTTGTGATACGCTCCTTGATCTCTTGCGGCTGCCTCTCGTCGTTCTCAGCGACAACGTCAAACTCGTCCTCCGGCTGCTGCTCCTCCACCTCTTCGTCAAAGTCGTCGACCTCGTCGGCCTCCTCCCTGCCACAAACCGTGTTAGCTTTTTCTTCTTCTTCGGGAACAAGCTTTTTTTTTTCCTCGAATATACATATCGTGGTCACCGCGCTCGTCGTCCGACATCTCTTGTGTGTCCTCCTGTGCGTACGTGTGTTAGTGCTTTGCGATTGAGCCGCCCCTCATGGCACCACCACATTTTTAACAAGTGTGTCCCATGGAGCAGGCCGACGCCGAAGTTCTGCGTGCCTTCCTGGACCGTGTGGCCCCGATGCTGGTCGAGTGTATGTGGCCCCTAACCCGCATTCTAGATCCATGGTCTCATTCGAGAACCGAACAGATGTATCACAACACTATGAGAGCGACCGGGCCGTCTGCGATGCAAAGCCTCCCAAGGACCTCGAGCGATTGCTGGCTCTCGATTGGCCCGTCGAGGGACAAGGGATCGACGGAGCGATCCAGACGATCGCCGATGCACTCAAGTACAGTGTGCGCACCGGCCACCCGCGGTTCATGGACAAACTCTACACCGGGTCGGACCCCGTCGGCATGGTTGCCGAGCTCGTCACGGCGGCACTCAACACGAACCTGCACGTCTACAGCGTCGCGCCCGTCTTTACGCTGTACGTATGCGCCGCGATTTACGTGACGATTTCTTACTTTTTTTTCTTCCTCGTTAGAATGGAGTTGGGGACCGTGCGTGAGCTGGGCAAGGTATTTTACCAGTCGTCGTCGACGGTCGATGGCGTGTCATGCCCTGGTGGATCGTACTCCAATTTGCTGGCCCTGGTGACTGCTCGAAGCACGCTCTTCCCACAGTCGAGGTCGTTGGGCCACCCAGGAAATCTCGTTCTGTTTGCATCCAACGATGCGCACTACTCTGTCAGCAAAAACGCCATCCTCTCGGGCATCGGCATCGACAATGTAATAAAAGTGCCCACTACTGTCGACGGGCGGATTATTGTGGCTGAGCTACGTGAGTGCATCGCGGCGCAAGTTCAATTGGGCAAGGTGCCTTTTTTTATCAACGCGACCGCTGGTACAACAGTCACCGGCGCGTTCGACGACTTTGCAGCAATCGCCGATGTTGCAGAGGAGTTCAAGTGCTGGATGCACGTAGACGCATGCTGGGGTGGCGCGGTGGCATTCTCTACCAAGCACCGCCATCTCGTGGCGGGTGTTGCCCGAGCCGATTCGATTGCATGGAATGCTCATAAAATGATGGGTGTACCCATCCAATCCTCCATTCTGCTTACCAAGAAATCCGGGCTTCTGCAAAAATGCAACGGTAAGACTGATGCAAGAAAACGAGAAGCAACTAACTGTGCTTTTCAGCCCTCGGAGCCGGCTACCTCTTCCACGACGAAAACGAGTACGATCTCGGAGACAAGACGATGCAGTGTGGCCGTCGTCCTGATATCCTCAAGCTCTACATGTCCTGGCAGTACCATGGTCTGCGGGTAATCATGTTTCTACAGTTCGATTTATATTCAAAGGCCTTTTTTTAAATTTATTTTTAAACAACTACAGGGTTTTGAAAACCGCGTGGACAAGGCGTTTGAGGCTCGCGAAAAGTTTGTTCGCTTACTGATCGAGCGCAAGGATAAGTTTCGGCTCGTGCTGGAACCAGTGTTTGTCAACGTGTGCTTCTGGTACTGGCCATCTACTCTGCCCAAGACAGAGATCGACCACCTGACCAAGCGGATTCACGTGCAGATGGTTGCGCGGGGGCGAGCACTCGTCGATTTCAGTCCAGCCACGCAACCGCAGGAGCCATCGTTTTTCCGCATTATTATCCAGTCGCCCCATGTCACCGATGATGATTTGCTGTTTGTCCTCGACGAAATTTCAGAGCTGGGGCAAAGCATTCTTTCAGCACAGTAGCTTCTATTTGTACACATTTGTACATGCACTACAGGAGCGTGTTTTACGTAAATGATTGGGTTGGAGGCACCTCTGGTATTCGACCTTCGGCAAACTCGTCCGCTCGAAAAGCCTCCTTGTCCGATTCCGAGAGCTCGTCGATGGAGTGTGTGAGTGACATGTCTGCCATGGTCACGGGCGGCGCAGATGGAGCCACGGACGGGACCTTGAATCCCGTAAATGCAGGTGCAGCTGGCTGAGTAGGAGCGAACAGTGGCTGGTTAGTTGACACACCTCCGATAAACGAGAACGGAGAAGGCCGTTGATGATCGCCCATGAACGAGATTGGCTGCTGTTGTTGGCTGGGGGCTTGTGGAGGGAAGAGCGGCTGAGGCTGCCGAGACGGTGCTTGCTGTGCAAAGAATGGTTGTGCTTGTTGAGGTGGCTGGGACGCAAAGGATGATGGGGCAAATGGCGAGGGTTGAAGTTGTTGGAATGCTGGCTGCTGTGGGGGCGATGCAGCGCTGCCGAGCCACCCACCGCCTCCGCCAAAGGCGCTCGCGGTCGATGCCTGAGGCGTAGGAGCAGCAGTAAACAAAGTACCAGAACCTCCAAAGACAGACGGGCCACGACCGAATCCAGACTGACTGGGACCAGTGGAGGAGGCAAACGGCGAGCTGTTGAGATTGCTCTTTGCAAAGAGACCAACCGGTGGATGAGACGACACATCTGGCAGATGTGGATGGGGGCTTGCTTTCCACCCGGACGGTTGCTGCTGTTGCGGTGGGGCAAACATCCCTGGAGCGGGAGGAGCAAACATTCCCGGCCGTGGTCCCAAAAGAGCCTGCTGCGAAAACATCCCGGGGACCGGTCCACTGGCAGACGGCACACTGAACCCCCCCGACGCCTGGATCAGTGGTCTCGATGGGACAGCGTGTTCGAATTTGCACTTGTCGCCAAAGCGGCACGAGGCGCCGTATTTGCAAAGCACCATGATTTGTAATTAACCTAGGGTGCCCAACAGATGAGGAGAGAAGAAAAGATGCGGTTGAATGTGCATGATTAGAGATGTAAATTCTCATCAATTGTGCACTCGGGGGTATTGATGGTTCAGTCTACGTTGTAAAGAAAACAAGAAAAAAAAACAAGACACAGAGACCCTGCTTTTGAAAAAAAAAGAGATGAAAAAAACAGTGTGCTTGCGTATTTTTTTTTTTGTCTTGTTCATGTGTGCTGAACTCTTTAGAGCTCGTCCTTCTCGTGGTTGTGGCCGGCGTGCTCATCCTCCTCATCAAAGTCGTCGTCGAGGTCAGCCTCCTTGGCCTTGGCCTCTTCGGCAGCCTTGGCGGCGGCCTCATCCTCATGGGCCTTGCGCGCTGCCTTCTCGCCGGCAATGGTGGCGCCAGTGGTCTCCTGGTAGAAGGCCTTAGCCTCATCGAGCGAGTTGGTGACGATGATGTTGTCAAAGATGGTTCCAGCCTTGACCTTTGTTAACAGGAACAGTATTAATTACGTTCATTAGCCACGGACGCGCGTACCTGCCAGAGATCGAAACCAACGGCACCAATGTTCTTGTACAGGTAGATGTTGCTGTCGGCGACGTACTCGGGGTTGTCAATCAGGGGGTGGACCCACGAGCCCTTGTAGGCGGGGTTGTCTATGATAATAATTTTTGATTGAGAATTTATAAAAGATTTTATTTTTTATTTTTTGGGGACGATACCAATCTTCTTGGGGGCCCACTCGCCCTTGTACTCGGGGTTGGGGATCTGGGGGGCCTCCCACTCGCCGTCCATGTCATCATCCCAGTCCTCGGGCTTGGTGGCCTCGGGATCGGCAATGCTGGCGGGTTCGTTGTCCCAGTCGGCGGGCTTGATGTCAGTCGGGTCGTTGATCTTGGCGCGGTCGTCCCAATCAGCGGGCTTGGACTGATTGGGATCCTTGATCTGCTTCGCGGGAAGGAAGTCCCTTTACACAGAAAATCAGACGAGAATGCAAGCCGAAAAGGACCCAAAGAAGAAGGAAAAAAAAGAGTACCAGTGGTCCTCGAGCTTGCCCGACTTGACCTCCTTCTGGTCGATGAGGACGGCGTAGGTGTTGTCGGGGTGGACGACCAGGGTGTAGACGTGGGTGTCAACATCGGTCTCGGGGTTGATGGTCTCCTTGATAAGCTTGTTCTCGCCCTTGTAGTTGAAGATGACGTGGGTCTTCTTGGTGCCGCAAATGTCGGGGCCAAACATGATGTAGTAGGGGGTCTCGCCGTGGAAGTCGTTCAGGTCAGCCGAAGCGGGGATGAGCTTAATGTAGCCACCGCCGCAGTCAAGGTTCTAAAACACAGGGGGGGGAGGGCAAAAAAAGGGGTTAGGATCACCTCGTCAGGTAAGAAAAAAACAAAAAGCGCAAAGAAAAAAGAGCGACACAATACCTGCTCGTTCTTAACCGAGAACTGGAGAACGAGGTCCTCGCCCTCGTTCGAGAAGGGCTTGTCAAACTTGGTCGAGATCGAGTAGAAGTGAGCGTCCTGCGAAGTCTGGAGACCGAGATCGGCAGTGGCATCACCAAAGTACTTGCCGTGCGAGAGCTGAAAAAAAAAAAAAAAAAGGAAAGGGAAAAAATACGGTTGGTTCAGACGCGTCCCCTCGACAGGAGAGGGGTGGGGGCTATGGACGGCTCGGCTCTTCCTCTTCTCATTCCAGCAAAGCAAAAGCAGAACAGAAAGAAAAAAGAAAGCAAGCAAAGGGCAAAGTCGTACCTTGAACTTGCCATAGTCCGACTTGTGCGTGCTCTGGATCCAGTGCTTGGACCACGAGTCGTCAAAGGTCTCCTTGAAGTAGACCTTGGCATTGACCGAGGCAGCCACGGCCAGGGTGGCGACGAGGAGGGCAGCAGTGCGCATTCTTTTTCAGTGTGCAGTACTTGTGAGAACTGAGCTTCGACTTGTGAAAAAAAAGAGGGTGGAAAAGACGTGACGGATAGACCGCCGGGAACCCTGTTTGCTAGAAGCAACAGCAACGAAGAACGAGAGATCCCTGCCAGGTTTTTCTGGAGGCTCTTTTTCTTGGCAGCGAGAAAAACTGAGCTGGACGCTTTTGATTGGCTGCCAAGTGCTGGGGTCACGGGACTCGAAATACAAATTTTGCGCGCCAACCATGCCGAGTGGTGAGGAGAGCGTGTCTCCGGCCGAGTCAACGGCGTCAGTGGAGTTGCTCGAGGAATTTGCACCCACCAAGGCCGCTGCGACCACCAGAAGACCGCGTCTGAGCACCACGACTCGGCCTCCTGTTGCCACCAGAGTGCCTAGTGAGCGCACCCCTATCCTCAAACGACCGTGTGGTGTGCTCAAGATCGCCGAAGAGCCGGTTCAGACGCCGGCGACAAAGCGTGCCCGTCTGTCGTCCGGTGTCCACGTCCACGACGCCGACGCCGACACCAAGCCCCCAACCACGACCACGTCGGCGTCATCTTCGGCAACTGACCCAACGCCAACCTCGTATTTGGTCGGTACACCGGTTTGGGCCAAAGTGAACAAGAACGACCCATGGTGGCCCGCGCGCATTAGCTATCATCCGACCACTGGCCAGTTTCAGAACAAGACAAAGCTCCACGTTCAGTATCTTCCTTTTTTTTTTCCGTGCTGTGTTCATCGTTTTCAAACTTTTTCATATTGCCGTAGATTCCTTGGTCCTGTTCGATCTCATGGCTGGGCTCCCAAGTTGCTTGTGACTCCCCTTGACCGAGTTTCGATTGAAGACGTTCGTTCGGCGTGCGCATCTGGTGCGACCACTAGCGACGCTCTGCTCTTATATTTTCAACTTTTAGGGTCAAAGGCCAAGCAGCTCGTGCAGATTGAACAGGCGTATGTCGAGTGGACTCAAGGGCCGGAGGATGAAGATGAGGACGAAGCCAACGCGGAAAAAGCACAAAAGAAGAAGAACGACGACAATAAAAAGGCACGAGGCTCGGCATGCTGGTTGTGTTGTAGGATGGGTTCTGATGGTACGTGTTTGTGGGTTGGGCAAAACTGGCTGCTAATAACAAGGGAAACCAAAACAGTCGAATGCTTGGGTTGCCATCAAGACTTCCACTCTGCTTGTCTGGGTATGATCACGGCTCCACTCAACAACCAATTCAAGTGCGATCGGTGCTCGACCCAAGAGCCAGTGTGTCTCCATTGCACGCAGGCAACCTTTGCCATTGCCGTTTTTTCGGGCGACAGATCGGTCAGGACCTGTGAGCACAAGGGCTGCGGCCAGGCGTTCCACGAAGACTGTGCCCTCGCGTATACAGCTGCGCAGCCAGGATCGTCCTCGACCTCTTTTGTGTGTCCCCTGCATCGGTGCACCAGCTGTCTCAAGAGTAACACCCATTTTCTTTGTTACCAATCGCGCACTGAGTTATTAAAAATCGTCATTGCAGCTGTACAGGCATCCAAACTTGTCCGATGTCTTCGTTGTCCGACCATCTTCCACAAAGAGTGTGTTCCTGTGGGGTCCGTGCATCACGACGCGCACCTCGTCACCTGTGGTCGCCACCTCGAACGAAAGATCAGCAAAAACCTCGAATACTGTGTCATCTGCAGTGACGAGGGCGAGCTCATGTGCTGCGATGGATGCGTCGCCGCAGTTCATCCCCGCTGCATGAAGGTCGACAAGGCCCCCGAGGTACTCTCTTTTAAAGTGAGATTTGTCTAGATGATTTCAAATGAGACTCGCTTTTAGGGCAAGTGGATGTGCCTGGACTGCCACGTGCGACCGTTTCCGTCCTATGGAGCTGTTGCCATGGTCAAGTTTGGCAGCTACCGAATGTGGCCCGTGCTGGTCCATTCGAGTACAACCATGCCCGATTGGATTGGCGATCGTTCTCACCAACCTTCCGATGTGGTCGTCGAATTTTTGGGCTCAAAACAATTCTCATGGGTGTCGGCGATCACTGTTCTTCCGTTCAACGAAACGCTCTTGAGCAAGCCACAGACTAGCCCAAAGTCAACGATGGAGTAAGCAGATCAAGACAAAAAAAAAAAAAGACCCGTTCAAATTTATAATTTCTCTTTTAGACGACAATACACCGAGGGTATGCAGGCCGCGAAATCCCTCATCCTCGCCCGACCAAAGTTGGAAGACACTGTTACGTCGGTACTGCAATTGCTGAGCTACACCACTTTGCCGTTGTTTTACAACTGTTCCAATAAACAGGCTCCCGTTTTTGGAAAGCTCAAGAAGAACGAGTATGTCCCGCCGTGCAGGCCTATCAAGATTCCAATGGAGAAAGACTCGGTGACATGCCTCTGCTCCAACTACTCTGAGCACTGTGGCAGCGACTCTCAGTGTCTGAACAGGTATTTTAATTTGCATTGTTATCTTTCTTTATTTTTTTTATCAATTTAATTTTCAAGACTTTCGTTGATCGAATGCACCAAGTACTGTGAAGACCCTCAGTGTGAAAACAAACGCTTGCAGCAGCAGAACAAGCTGAAACAGAACGTACGTGCTCCGCTTTTCTCTAAAAAAATTTTATACCCACAGTTTTCATAGGTCGAGCTGTTCCACACCGGCAGCAAAGGTTGGGGCGTTCGCACCCTGAAGGACATGGAAGAAGGCGATCTGGTAGTCGAGTACGTCGGCGAAGTCATTGATGGAAAGACCTGTGGGGAGCGCCTGAAACAATCGGATGAGCAAGGCGTGTCGGTATAATAGAATAAGCCATTTCTTTCGCTGTGGCCTAAAGTAGAATGTAACTTCCAGCATTACTATTTCCTCTTGCTGGACAAGGACACTGTGCTCGATGCGTCCCGCAAGGGTAATGTTGCGCGCTTCATCAATCACTCGTGTGATCCAAATTGCGAGACCCAGAAATGGATCGTCGATGGTCTGCCCCGCATCGGCATCTACGCTCGCAAGGACATCGCCAAGGGCACCGAGCTTTCGTTTGACTACAAGTACGAGGCCATGGTCGACAAGCGCCAGCCCTGCTTCTGTGGAACCTCTGTCTGCAGCGGATTTATCGGCGAGCGAAAGGAGAAAAAAACGGCAACTGCCTCGGCCACATCCTCCGCCGCATCCAAGAAAAAAGGCCGGGTTGGCCGTCCTCGAAAGCAATCAGCAGTGTAAACAGTTTTTGTACAAAAAAACTTTTGACAGGAGACTGAAAGGAGACTGAAAGGAGAAACAGCCTAGAGGATGGGACGCGTGTCCCAAATGGACATCGACATTTTCAGTTTTTATTTTTATTTTTCACTCGAGGCGACGAGATGAAACGCTTCGAGATTCCGACACGCAAGGACATTGCGGACGGGCAGGAGCGCCTGCAAACACAGCGAACCAACTTGTTCAAGGCGCACAAGGAGAACAACGACAGTATGGAGAAGGATCCGGAGCCGTTAGCCGTGTCGTCGTCACAAGCAAGTTCGAGCGCGACTGCAGCCGGACGGCCCTCGCCGTTCCCTCAACGACTGCTGTTGCCATCCGAGGCATCGCAGCAAACGCCACCTCAACAGGAATCTCAGCGGGGACCTCTGCGGGAGCCTCAACGAGAGCCTTCTCGAGAGCCACCACCGCCGCCTCCAACGCAGCCCACAACACTGCTGAGTGCTGTCACTGTGCCGCCACCGCCTCGAACGTCGTCGCCACTGACGACTGTAACGAGCACAGGAAACACAATCATCGTCAACAGGACCCAGGAGGCAAATCCCGTGCTCAAGCACATCCGCAACGTGCGCTGGGAGTGGGGGGCGATCGTTCCAGATTTTGCTGTAGGTGCTGCGTCGTGCGCGCTCTTTCTAAGGTACTACTAGGTCTTCTTCTTTTTTTTTGGTGCGTGGTGCTGAGGCTCTCGGTGGATATAGTCTGAAGTACCATCGACTGTATCCTGCCTACATTCGCGATCGTATCGCTCAGCTCAAGCAGGACTTTAATCTGCGCCTGCTGCTGCTGCTTGTGGATGTGGTAAGACGATGACACGAGTACAATTAGTTGTACATATTTGTTTTCGCTTTTAGGACGACCCATCCAAGACACTGGACGAGCTCAATGTGCTGTGCATCCAGACCAAATTCACGCTCGTTCTTGGCTGGAGCAACGAAGAGATCGGGAGGTACCTTGAGACGTACAAGATGTACGAGAATCGGCCTGCGGATGCGATCAAGGGACGCACCAATAACGACTTTGTTTCCGTGGTACGTTTTGCCCCCCTTCCCTTGTTCTGATAGATAGTAATACAGATGACCGATGTCCTCACGACAATAAAATCCGTCAACAAGACAGACGTGGTGACTTTGCTCTCTCAATTTGGAGTATGTGCCTATTAAAGAAAAAAAAAGTTTTAAAATTAATATTCTTTTATTTTCAGTCGCTGCAAAGCATAATGAACGCCTCCAAGGACGATCTGGCACTGTGCCCCGGGTTTGGTGAGCAGAAAGCAAAACGATTGCACGATTCCTTTCGTGAACCCTTTGTCGCCGACAAGCAACGGCGGCTCGATCACGAGCGGCGGGCGCAGCAACAGGCGATGGCGTCGTCATCTGCCCAGGGCGCGTCCTCTTTCGGTCCTACCAGTGAACTCGATTAGCTGTTGCGCAAGAAAAATTTTTTTTATTTTATTTTTTATTTTGATGATTTCATAGAGGCCATGTGGTCGACGAACTTTTTTTGCGCAACAGCGCTTGTCTCCTTCTCCTCTTCCTTCCTCCTCCTTGGAGCGGCCACTGGGACACTCAACCTTCTTATCTAGCAAAGCGACAGGCAGCCTCCCACCCCAATAGACAAATGGCAGTCCGTACGTTTTGTAGCATTGCCTCGCGCTGAGCAAATCCACTCACAGGCGCCCAATTTGAGAACTCGAATGAGATCGGCGTGTTTGCGCGCCTCACCAACAGCTACTGCCTCGTGGCCGTCGGCGGTTCCGAGAACTTTTACAGTGTGTTTGAGAGCCAGCTCGCGGACGTGATCCCAGTCATCCACACGACGATCGCTGGAACCCGCATCATTGGCCGCATGTGTGTTGGTACGTCCTTTATCGACATTGTCTCTGCCTTGTTTCTCTCGCATACACGCCTGCTCTTTTATGTGCCTTCTGTATATTGACTTGTTAATCGCAAGGCAACCGCAATGGCCTTCTCCTGCCCTCCACCACGACCGACCAGGAGCTCCAACACTTGCGCAACAGTTTACCCGACAGCGTTGCTATCCAACGTGTGGAGGAGCGTCTGTCGGCACTGGGCAACTGCATCGCCTGCAACGACTATGTCGCCCTCGTCCATCCCGACATTGACCGCGTACCATTTTCTGTCTGCTCCTGTTTTTCTGACATGACATGACGTCCATGCATGCAGGAAACAGAGGAGATCATCGCCGACACACTAAAAGTCGAAGTCTTCCGTCAGACCATCGCTGGTGAGGTCCTCGTGGGCAGCTTCTGCAGGTTTGTTCCTTTTTTTTTTTTTTTTTTTTTTGGATAATTTCCACCAAACAACCAAACATATTGTCGCAATGCAGCCTCAGCAACCAGGGAGGCCTTGTCCACCCCCGTACGACCGTCGAAGATCAGGATGAGTTGTCTTCGCTCCTTCAAGTCCCCCTCGTGGTACGAACGTAATAAAGTCTATGTCTAATGGATAAACTACGTCTCATTTTTAGGCTGGTACAGTAAACCGAGGTAGCGATGTCATCGGCGGAGGACTTATTGTCAACGATTGGTCTGCCTTTGTCGGCATGGACACAACATCGACCGAGGTAGCTCCAAACAAGCACAGCGTCCATAAAACTCAATACGTTCTTTTTTTTTTTTTTCTTTTTTCACCAAGGTTTCTGTGATCGAGTCCATCTTCAAACTTCAAGATGCCCAGCCCACCGCCATCGTCAAGGAGATGCGCGACTCCCTCATTGACAGCATGAGCACTTGAGAAAGAAAAAAAAACACTTGTACTGGGAGTGAAACTTCGCAAAATGGACGATGACATGGACGTTGCAGTCGGCGGCGGGCTCTCAGAGAGGTAACGCTTGCGGGGGGTTGCCGCTCTCTCACGCGCGACATTCGTAGCCTGCGAGCAAAAGAGGACGCCGAGCAGAGGAGAGAAAAGACGCTGGCAGAGTTTCTCGAGCTGATGGAGGACTACAGGCCAGTGGTAACAACGCCTGATCCGGTGGTGGTGGTGCTGTTAACCGGGCTTGTATTCTTCTTTGCAGGTGCCTGACTCGGTTATTTCGCACTACCTGGACAAGGCAGGGTTTGTGACTGACGACGTGCGCATGTATGCTTTATTTTTTGTTGGTGTATAGCTGAAGTTGGGTCCCTGTGCAGCAAGCGTCTGATTGGCCTCGCCGCCCAAAAGTTTGTTGCCGACATTGCCCAGGACGCGATGCAGTTTGCGAAAATTCGCATGCAGAATGCCCAGCCGACATCGCAAAAGGATAAAAAGACCTCAAAGTCGGCCAAGCAACACGTCCTCACGATGGAGGACCTCTCGAGCGCGCTGAAAGAGTATGGAGTGAACGCGGCCAAACCAGACTACTATGTGTAAAGTGTGGCTATGCCTCTTGTCGCAAACAAAGATCAACACACAGCAAACATCTGGGTCCTATAGCGGAACCAGAGGCGACGGCGAAGGGAGGGCGTGCCGAACATCGCCCTTTGAGTTCCAGATGATGTACCTGTTTGAGACAAGCTCGCGCTGGGACGTGACCTTGACCGTGCGATTCGGATACGCAACGACAGACTGCGCGTCGACAGTGCACCCGCTCATGTTGTCTTCTATCAACTTGAAACGGATGTTTACATACGACGTCTCGCCTCGGGCGCAAAACAAATCGGTATTTTCGTCCGGCTCTTCGAATCCTCCCCAGGAGCTGCGGATGAAAGAAAGCGTTTAATAAAAAAACACATTTTCTTTTTTTTTGGGGGGGGGGGGGGAGGGGCGCG
>Ga0302226_10001081_pt1 | contig 21083 bp, 29 predicted proteins | sample II_Palsa_E3_3_FD_193524 | JGI IMG/M metagenome (GOLD analysis project Ga0302226, IMG submission 193524) | Peat permafrost microbial communities from Stordalen Mire near Abisko, Sweden - II_Palsa_E3_3 | ecosystem: Environmental > Terrestrial > Soil > Palsa > Peat permafrost | place: Sweden...
GTTCTCAAGCTGCAAAACGACCGGCTAAGCAAGGAGGTGGCCACACTGCAGGCCCTTTGCAAGTTTGCCCGCACGTCCTCGTCTGTAGCCGCAACTGCTACGACTTTAAAAGCCCCAACCATCGTATCCGGCTCTCCGCACGCATCCCAGTCTGCGCTCTCTCAGCCCACACACCCCGCTGGAGTTGTACTGGGTGGCGGTGGCGGTGGCGGTGGCGGAGGTGTACTGTCAGCGGCGGCGTCAGCGTCCGCGCAGGAGATGCAGAGTCCGCCGACACCCACGTTTACCCAGCAAATGGAGCGTCTTCTCACTTTTCGGCACAAGATCTCGTTCCATCTCGAGCGCGGTGCCCGTGCATTCGATTTCGAGCGGTCCAGGAGGTGTGTCGTTGCTTCCAAGACGCTCACCAACGGGTGTGGCGCACTCGTAAAGATCTCCATGAACGGTATTCATAATTATTACTTGCGCGTGGATCAATTGTTTTCCATTTCCCTCCTAGACTCGCGATCGTTCAGCTCGCTCGAGGTGCACACCAAGCAGATCCGTGATGTGCAATGTGGTCGTCATCGCGCCGACGGCTACGTTGCCTCTGCGGCTCTGGACAAGACGGTTGCGATCAGCAGCCTGGACGGCAACACGCGAATCCAACTGTGGACGCTCGATGCGCCTGCGTGGAGCTGCTGCTGGGACGACTTCAACCAGAATCTACTGTATGCTGGTCTCGTCAACGGGTCCGTGGTGACGCTGGACCTGCGCCAGTCCAAGGGCTACGTCAACAGCACCAAGATTGGCGACGGCAAGGGCATCCACTCTTTGCAATCCCTACGGCTGACCAACTCCACTGATGGCGCGTCGACCAACGCCCTCGCAGTTGGCACGCTCGGAAATGTCTACATCCACAATCCCTCCACACAGGAGACCTCACCTGGCGTGATTCCATTCGGCTCGGGCCAGTGCATCTCCAGCTACTACGATAACGACAGCGGATCGGTCCTTGCGAGCTTTCGCCAGAACGAGGGCTCGTCGCACAGCGTAACAGGCATTTTTTTTATAACGTACATCGACTAAAAAAAGAAAAAAATAAATAAAAAAAAACTATCAGCTTTTGGGCGTCGACGGCGATCTGCGGTCCCTGTATTCAATCAACCAGTTCGCCGTGCCGTCCACGCACAAGCACATGTTCCGCACAGACTTGTTCTCCAAAGCCCTGCCCAAAAACGAGCGGAGGCTATTTGTGGCCGCGCCCGACGACGCCTCTGCCGCGGTAAAGTTTTACGATCCCACGTCCCCGCAATCTGTCCATCGGTTACCACTGCCTTTCGTCTCGGCAACCGAGCCCATGCCGACGATTACACAGATCAAGCACGCAAGCATGTCCACGGGCGAGTTCCTGGGCGTGCTCTCAGAGTCGCAGTTGTGGCTCTTCAAATCAGACATGTAACGCAAGGACCTATTGTTAGTTGCATACACTGCTTTGTATTTTGTTTTTGTGAAGAACACACAACAAGGAAGAAAAACTAAACCAAGAGAGTGAAGAAGAACAAACTTTTATGAATATCAAGAGTGAGGGAATTCTTTACTTGCTTAGTCCTTCTTTGCGTCAAGCTTGGCGACGAGCTCCTTGAGGGAGGCGGTGGTCTCCGACTTCGGGCGCTCGAGGGGGAAGCCGAGGGCGCGGGCCCAGATGAGGTCAGCGGTGCAGCCGAGGGCGCGCGAAACACCAAAGAGGACGGTGTAGTAGCTCATCTCGGTCAGGCCATAGTGGGTCAGGAGGACACCCGAGTGGGCGTCCACGTTGGGCCAGGGGTTCTTTGTCTTGCCCTGCTCGGTGAGGACGGCGGGGATGATCTTGTACAGCTGCGAGGTCAGCTTGAAGTAGGGGTCCTCGGGCATGTGCTTGAGGGCAAACTCGCGCTGGCAAGTGTAGCTGCGCGCAAGAAAGATGAGTGTGTGTTTTTTTAAATTTAGAAAAAATAGACCACATACCGAGGGTCAGTCTTGCGGAGCACAGCGTGACCGTAGCCGGGGACGACCTGGCCCTTCTTGAGGGTCGACCAGATGTACTCCTTGAGCTGCTCATCGGTGGGGTTTCCGCCAACTTCCTTGGCAACACCTGTGAGCCAGCGGAGAACCTCCTGGTTGGCGAGGCCGTGGAGGGGGCCGGCAAGACCGTTGAGGCCAGCGCCAAAGGAGAGGTAAGGGTCCGAGAGGGCCGAACCGACGAGGTGAGTAGTGTGGGCCGAGACGTTGCCACCCTCGTGGGCCGAGTGGATGACAAGGTACAGGCGCATGAGCTCAGTGAACTCCTGGCTGTCGTAGCCGAGCTGGACGGCGAGCTGCTTGCCCCAATCGGCACCGGGGGCGGGCGAAGGAACAACGCGGTTCTTGTAGGTGTTCTGGTAGATCTTGGCGGCAATGTGGGGCAGCTTGGCCAGGAGGTCCATCGAGTCCTCAAAGGTGGTCTCCCAGTATTTGGACTTGTTGACACCCTGCACGAAAAAAAAAAAAAATGCGTTTTTAGGAGGGAAAAACTAAGCGTGCATAGGGCGATACGTTGGCATAGGCAGCGGCAAAGGCCGACTCAGTGTTGAGGGCGGTGACAGCGGCCGAGAACTGGGTCATGGGGTGCATGTGCTTGGGGAAGTTGTCGAGCATCTTGATAACGTGCTCGGGGAGAGCGGCGCGGGCGTTCCACTCGGCAGTGATGCTGTCGGTCTGGGCCTTGGTGGGGATCTCACCGGTGAGGAGGAGCCAGTACAGGGCCTCGGGGAGGGGCTCGCCATCCTTGACAGCCTTGGGCAGCTTCTGCTGGAGCTCGGGGATCGAGTAGCCTTGGAAGCGGATGCCCTGATTGTCATCTCTCTTTTTTAGCTTTTTTGGAGGGACACCTCTGGCGTACCTCCTGAGCATCGAGCAGCGAGGTCTCGCAGACGAGCGATCGGATGTCGCGCATGCCACCATAGGCCTACAGGTCGACAACAACAATAATAATAAATGAAAATGAGCTCATTGTCAGCCACACAAAGGTCGTACCTGGTCGACGGTCACGTTGCCAATGACAGTGTTGGCGTGCTTCTCCTTGAAGTCCTTGATCTCCTTGGCCTTGATGGGGATAAGCTCGGCAAGGCGGTTCTTGAGGGCCTGTTGTGCACAAGAGACAAGAGGAAGTGCATAGGGAAAATGGGGGCGGAAAAAATCATCATAAGACTCGAGGAAAAAAAAAAACCCACTCTTTTTCGCAGCATACCGACGACTGGGTGGCAAGGCCGCGCGTGAGGACGGGCTGGGCGATACGGCGAACGGGGTTCTGTATTTTCAGGTGGACACCAGTGGTTAACACCCCACCCCTTCTTTCCCTGTTTGATCGCATGGACCCATGTAGACACTGCCCGTGCCTATTTTTTTTTTTGTAACCACTGCCCTTGAGAAATCCCAGGTCTCCCCACACGAAAGCAGCAGACAGCAAGCACCCCCCTCTCGTTCGTGGACCGCGTTACCAGCAGCATTTGTTCTTTCGTTGGGCGGTCGCAGAAGAAAACTGGGCCACCCCACGTGGATCTGCCGCTCTGTGGACGATAATCTCGTAAGGATGGCGGCGAAACCCCCAGAATGGGCCGTTCCTTTTCTCCTTTTGCTGGCTCTTTCTGCGGGGTCAGGTGGGCGGCTCTTAGCTTGCGGGCTTACGTTTGCTTGCCAGTGCTATTTTGGCATGTGCTTATTTTCCGAATCTCGACAGATCACGAGACAAATGGCTTCGGGTTCAACGACGACGACCTTGGCGACAGCGGGCACCGCCGGCAGTGCGGCGGAGCACGTCGAGCACCAGGAGAACGCAGCACCGACGCCGACCACGCCAACGGCGGCTTCCTCAGCATCGTCGGCAGCATTGCCCAAGCCACCCAAGCCAGCGTTCAAAAACATTGAGATGAGCCCAACCGACGTGCTGTTGTCGCCGACATCGTTCAAGCTCAGGTCAAAGAAGACCAAGCCATCGATGTCAAGCAAAGGGTATGGCGTCCAAAAGAGAGAGAGAGCTTCTAACACTCCTCTTGACACAGAGCCGCCGGGGGCGAAAAGAAGACGGCACACTCGGCCGGTTCTGTTGGTAAACCCTACCAGCTGTTCCGAATTTTGCAAGAGTAAGCTGGGGTCGCCAGTCGATCCCGTTAACCTGTGTATTTCCCCCCAAAACATTAATATATTATTTCGTGTAATCTTTGCTTGCGTCGATGTTTCCAAAACTGAACGGAATTTTTTTTTTTTTTGGCTGTCCTACTTTTGCTCCTTGGACGCGAGGAAATTTTTGCGGATAAAGTCGGCAGCAAAATCAAATACGACGAGGAGGATGCCACCGCCGGGGCCGAGACGGACCACCTTGGGAACATAGCCCTTCCAGAGCGCCGCGAGACCCTCCTCCTTGGCGACCGTTGCCAGGCCAGGAAGAGTCCAGGTGTACTTGGGGGCGGCACCAGCGACGGCCTTCTTTGACTGGTTCTAAGGCAAGAGAGGAGAATAAAGTAAGAAAGAGAGCAGGGGGCGGGGGGACCTGGCAAACCTGGATGCGCGTCTTCACAACATCAAAGGGAGTATTAAGGGTCGTTCCAAACGTGCCACCGATAAATCCGGCGACAAAGTTGCGCCAGCTCTCCTCTGTTTGGTTCTACAGTCACACATCCGCCAGTTTGTCTTCGGAAAAAAACACATGCACATATTCATTACCTTGGCCTTTGGAAGGGCCTCACGGACGATGTGGATGCATCCGAAATATCCGCCGTTCCAAACACCGTTACGCCAGAGCGTGGATTCGAGGCCCTTGAAGAACGCCAGCGGCCCCTCATTGCGAAGGATGTGGGCGGCACATGCAAACGTGTTGGAGTAAAGCGATCGCTGTCAACAACAGAAGGCGGGGGTCAAAAAAAGAGAGAATCTTTCTTTCAGGTGTTTGCGTTACGTTCTGGGGGTCCTGCAGGCGGATCTTGACAAGCTCAAAGGGCACGATGACCACTGCCTCGGTCATGCCCGCAAGCACGCCAGTGGCGACAGACAAACTACGAAGATCAGCATCTTGCAAAAAAGAAAGAAAAAAAAAAAGTCGTACGACTGGGTCATCTTGCCATCCGTTGTAAAGTTCTTCTTGAGGTAGCCGCCGTAAAACTCGTTGCCCGAGAACTTGATAGCACGCTTCGGCGTCTCCACAAGGATGGGAGGGAGGAGGCCGCGGTAAAGTGCGCCAAACCTGATGATGAACCGTGGTCATGCTTACATTTGTTTTACAGCCCTACCCTTCCTTTGCCACAATCGTCTGGAAGCATTGCAGCATCGACGTGTTCTTGCCCGTCTGGAGCATGAATCGCGTCTTGACGACTGTTTGTTTATGTGTTGGGTGCAAATCAGCATGACTGATGCATTCAGTACCATCGAGCGGGTAGAGGATGCACAGCTCGGTCACGCCGGCGACGGCGCCTGCAGCCAAGTTCCAGTGGAACGGGAGGGCTATTACTCAGTGGGATTAGGAAAAGGACGAGGACGACGGTTTGCCAGAAAACATACGTTGTTGCTTTGGGGGTGCCGCGCTCATGCTGATGAATTATTTTTTTTAAAAAATCCTTGTACGCAGTATGTTTCGCGATCATCGCAAAAATTCGACAGGTCAGCTCATCAAAGTTTCTACGCGCACTAGGTCCTATTGTGTTGCATTGAAATAATGTTATCGCTTGACCTTCTTCTTCGCCTGCTGATCAGATGTGGCCGACGACTTGGAGGACTTGTTTGTGATGATCTCGACCGTGACTGTGCCGTCCTCACGCACCTCTTCGACTACGTCTGTCCTGTTGGGCGCATCGCCGTCGTCTTCGGTTGTTTTTTCCGTGGATGTGGAGAAGATGGGCACGTCCGGGAAGTGCATGCGCAGATGCGTCTCCATGTCGTCCACACGCTCATACAGACTCACGATCATCTGCTGGATCTTGAGGACGTCCCCTTCGAGCTGCCCCAGGTCGAGCCCGCCTGCGTCTACTCCCGATGCTCCTGCTGCTGCTGCGGCTGCTGAAGATGCTCCTGCTGCGGCTGATGAAGATGCGGCTGCGCCTGTTGTCTCGGGCAGTCCCGACCCGAGTTGGTAGCTAGTCATGAGACGGACATCAAACGTGAACGAGTCTCTAAGAGCAGCGCGAGTGAAACGTTAGTTCACATTCCACTCCTTTTTTCACGGCCCCGCACCGTAAATGGTCCAGCAGCCTCGGCGTGGAAATGTACATCCTCCCGACAACGCTCTGGCAGTTCTTGCAGCGCAGTTTCCGGAACGAGCTGCCCAGGTCCTTGCCCTCGTTGGACGTGGCCAGCTCCGTCTCGACCTGGACGTTGTCCGACGCCGCCATGAGCGTCAGGGTCATCAGCCCCTCGTCCGAGCTGGCAAACGCAAAGCTGTCGCCGAGTATGCACCGGCAGCTCTTGCACTGGAACACGAGCGGGTTGGAGACCTCGGCCATTCGCACAGGGACCCAGCCAGCAAACTAACAAGTGGCGCGAAAGCAGGGCCCTTCACTCCGGAAGCCATATTTATGACATCACTGCGGCACCAGAATCGCGTGTTCTTGGGCTGACCACACGTCTTTCATGGCCTGATTGCGTCGCTCACGTTGTTTTTCCTGAACACAGACAGATACAACCGATGTCTGCTCAGGAGGTCTTTATCGCCGCCGTCGCCCGCACGCCGCTCGGCGCCATGGGCGGCCAGTTTGCGTCCCTGCCCGCGACCAAGCTGGGCTCGATCGCCATTGCCGGTGCGCTCAAGAAGGCCGGCATCGACCCGTCCCTGGTCGACGAGGTCTACATGGGCAACGTGCTCAGCGCCGGCGAGGGACAGGCGCCCGCCCGTCAAGCCGCCCTGGGTGCGGGGGTGGGCCATCGCGCCGTCTGCACGACCATCAACAAGGTGTGCGCCTCGGGCAACAAGGCCATCATCCTCGGCGCACAGTCCATCCTCCTCGGCACGGCCGACATCGTCGTCGCAGGCGGCATGGAGAGCATGTCCAACGTGCCCTACTACCTCCCCGGGGCGCGCACGGGACTGCGCTGGGGCAACGGCGAGGTCGTCGACGGCGTCGTCCAGGACGGCCTCCTCGACCCCTACAGCAAGTCGCTCATGGGCGTAGCCGCCGAGCTCATCGCGTCCGACCTCTCGATCACGCGCGAGCAGCAGGACGCCTTCACGATCGAGAGCTACACCAAGGCCCAGGCTGCACAGAAGAGCGGCGCCTTCGAGTACGAGATCACGCCGGTCGAGTTGCCCGGCGCCAAGGGAAAGCCCGCCGTCTCCGTCGCCGCTGATGAGGAGCCGCCCAAGCTGCTCGCCGACAAGCTCAAGACCCTCCGGCCAATCTTCAAGTCGGACGGGACGGGCACCGTCACCGCGGCCAACGCCTCCAAGAACGCGGACGGCGCCGCTGTCCTCGTCCTTATCTCGGCCGCCAAGGCCAAGGAGCTCAACGTCCCCGTCATCGCCAAGATCAAGGGCTGGGGCGAGGCTGCCCAGGTAACCCTTGAATGCATGCGCATGTCATCCATGGGCTCTAAAAATAAATAAATAAATAAAAACAATCTGTGTAGGCACCCGAGTACTTTACGACAGCGCCCTCCCTGGCCATCCCCAAGGCGCTCAAGCACGCCGGCGTGGCGGCCGAACAGGTCGACTTTTTCGAGATCAACGAGGCCTTTGCCGCCGTGGGCCTCGCCAACACCAAGCTGCTCAACCTCGATCCGGCCAAGGTCAACGTCCACGGCGGCGCGGTCGCGTTGGGCCATCCGCTGGGCTGCTCGGGCGCGCGCATCGTCGTGACCCTGGCCGGCCTCCTCCACACTCACAAGGACAGCAAGATCGGTGTGGCGGCCGTGTGCAACGGCGGCGGCGGTGCCTCTGCAGTAGTGATCGAAAAGGTCTAGCGTTCTTTTTTTGTACTGGCAAGTTCAACTCAGTTTTTTGAATGCTGTTGCGGACGTCGTCGTCAGCAACATCACTCGTCAAAAGGCTCCTTGTGGTCAGACACCCCTCCGCCCTTCCAGTTCCGCCTCGCCGCCTCGTCACCACCGTGCGAGCCATGGCATCCTCGTCGTCGTCGCTGTCGGTCGCCGACCTCAAGATGTTCACGTACCCAGTCGAGACGCCCGTCCAGCGCCTCGAGTGCAAGACGGCCTTTGACAAGCTGACCGAGGACGAGAAAAAGTACGCGTGGGCCCTCTCGGTAGCCTCGTGGAAGGGCTCGCTGGCCGTGCTGGTCCAGACGTCGCCCGAGGCGCCGCTGCTCTTTGTCTTCCTGCTCCAGTTCTTCAAGGGCCAGTCGCTCGACGAGGTAACCACTTCATCACCAAACGCATTCGCGTCTGACGGGCCAGCACATTTTAGCTCCGCGCGGCCGCCAAGGAGATCCAGCTCAGCGATACCGACGTCGACAAGTGGGTCATGTACGCCGCCGCCTTCTTTGCCAACATGGGCAACTACAAGGTAGCGTATGGACGTTCCAAACCTCAGGCTCATGCGTTCGTTTCCTGCGTAGTCGTTCGGAGACACCAAGTTTGTGCCTCAAGTCGACCAGGCCACGCTCGACAAGCTCATCGTCGCATCGCCTGCGTACAAGAAGAGCGCCGTCGTGGCAAAGCTGTGGGAGCAGGTCAAGCAGCCACTCTACTCTCTCCAGGTACTACCTTTTCCCCCCCTTGAGACGGCGCACTCACCACACCACACCGTAGGAGCGCGAGAAGCAGCTCGGCTTTGGCCCCGCCACGGGCATCTCGACCTACTTTAGCTACAACTGCTCCGAGAGCGACATTGCGCTGATCAAGACCTTTATGGAGAAGAAGGGTGAGCCGTGTTGTCTCGACTTGTGTTTTTCTCACAACCGGATGTCCCTTAGACATCAGCCCGTACAACACGCGCCTCTTCAAGCTCAAGGATGGTTCGTTTGAGCTGCGCCTGGCCTCGTCCCTCTCTGGCGCTGGCAGCGACCCCGTCGGTACAAAGTTTGTCGGCAAGCACGACTTTGAAGGAAGATCGATCACGATCACCCGTGGCGACTACAGTGTGTTCATGAAGGCTTCGGCAGACTACCTCGAAAAGGCCAAGGCGTTTGCCGCCAATGAGCACGAGCGCGACATGCTCTCGCGGTACATCTCGTCCTTCCACACTGGCTCGATCGAGGATCACATCGATGGATCCCGCTCGTGGATCAAGGACAAGGGGCCTATCGTCGAGTCGTACATTGGCTTTATCGAGAGCTACCGATCGCCATGTGGCACGCGTGGTGAATTTGAAGGGTATCCTTACTGTATTGATTTATTTTAAAAATAAATTACTTGCAGCTTTGTCGCCATGGTCAACAAGGACATGTCGGCCAAGTTCCAAACGCTCGTCGACAAGGCCGAGTCGGTACGAACAAAATTCTTTGGAGGGGCTTAAGGTGTCCCGCTTAGATCCTCACGCTGATGCCGTGGACAAAAGAGTTTGAAAAGGACAAGTTTTTGCGCCCCGATTTCACGAGTCTGGATGTGCTCACGTACGCCGGCTCGGGCATCCCGGCTGGCATCAATATGTATAAAACTGTTTTTTTTGGGGGGGTGCGGGGTCCTTAAAAAAATTTGCCTTGATACAGTCCCAACTACGACGTGGTGCGCCAGAACGACGGGTTCAAAAACGTGAGCCTTGGCAATATCTTGTCGCTCCGCAACTTGCTGAAGGATCAGCCTGTCCTGAGCCCCGCGGACGTGGAAATCTTCCAGCGTCTTCAGGGCCCTGCCTTTGAAGTCCAGGTCGGACTGCACGAGCTCCTTGGCCATGGCAGCGGCAAGTTGCTGGCTCAGAACGCCGATGGCACGTTCAACTTTGACGTGTCCCTCGCCGAGCCCATCAAGGGCTTGAACGCAAAAGACAGCGGCCTCTTCTACAAGCCCGGTGAGACGTACGACTCGGTGTTCACGTCCATGGGCAGCGCCTACGAAGAGTGCCGCGCTGAATCCGTCGGCATCTACCTCTCGCTTGACCGCGACGTCCTCGCCATTTTTGGCCACCCAGACGCCAAGGAGCAGGAGGACATCATCTACACCAACTGGCTCATCATGGTGCGCGCAGGCCTCCTCGGCCTCGAGTTTTATACGCCCGAGAGCAAGACCTGGCGCCAGGCGCACATGAATGCTCGCTACGCCATCCTTCAGTACAAAAAACATTTTTTTTCCCTTTTGTTCCTAAAAAAAAACGTTGTGCTCCTTAGGGTTCTTCTCGAAGCCGGCCAGGGCCTCGTCGAGATCGTCAAGGTGGACGCAGCTGCCGACGGCAAGCCCGATATTTACTGCAAGCTCGATCGCTCCAAGGTAGACGCAAATAAATAGAATGCTAAACTCACCCTCTCACCAAAAGATTGAAACCGTGGGCAAGCCCGCGATGGCCAAGTTTTTGCAAAAGTTGCAAATCTTCAAGTCCACTGCAGACATCAAGGGTGCGACCGAGTTCTTTGGGCACTATTCGACCGTGGACGAGAAGATGCTCCAGTATCGCCCGATCGTGCTCGCGCGCCAAAAGCCGCGCCCGATCTGCGTGCAGGCTCATGTGGATCTCGACGTGAGCAGCAACAAGGTCGTCCTGCACGAGTACGACTCGAGTGCGGCTGGCCTGGTCCAGTCCTTTGTGGATCGTTTCGGCCAGGACGCTGATGTTGACTATCTTTTGGCCATCAATCAGGCCGATGCCTCTCACTTTACCCTCTAAGAGAGAGAAAGAAAAAAAAAAAGAAGCGTGTGTGTGCGTATTAATTTTTGTTCCGTGGGCATGGCGGCACTCGACAATGAAAAAAAACAAATTAATTATTTTTTTTTATTTTAGCAAAGGCCAGCTTTGATGTGCAGATCGACCCTTTCAATAACGCTTCGGAAGGGCAAGCCACGGCACAGCTTGTTGGGCTCGTCCTCGTTGCAGACGCAGGGCGACAGGTCGTCTGCCGCCGCGACGAGGCATGCGTCGGCAAAGTTCTCCATCGGCATCAGTCCCACGTACTGGATCGGTGCAAAGCACTGAGGGTAGCACAGCCGGCCCTCGGACCCGCGCATCTCTTCTGGCGACCAGTTACGCCGGTAGTTTGGCACGCCGCTGAGCGGATCGGTCCTCGCCATCGTCCCAACGGCCGTGCCGGCACGCGCGCCTGCCGACCGGTCGGTCTTGGCCTCGCTCTTGCCATAGGACGCCCCCAGACGGGCCGACACGTGGCCAATGTGTTCCATCAGGTTGTAGCGGTATGTGTAGTAGGGCCTGCCGCGCCACCCTGGCGGGATCGTGGCAAACGTGGTCCGTTGGCGGTCGGGCTCGAGCGTGGCGCTGGGCAGCACCTCGCCCAGCAGGCTGTCGAGCGGGCCCAGAGTCTTGTGCTTCTCTGCGAGGGTGATGATGGCGGGCAGGTCGGCGCATTGCAGCACGAGGCCGTTGTTGCCGTACGAGAGCCGCAGGGCGAGGAAGGGCCGGTTCGCCTTCCTGCCTGCCGATGGACTGGTGTTTGTGCTGTCGCGCATCTGCGCCAAACGGATCGCCCGAAAGACGTGCTGCAGCCCAAACGGGCACCACACAAAGTCGTCCTCGAGCAGGAGCACGTAGGACGAGGGGGAAAGGGCAGAACAGTCCCAGTGGGCGCTGCGCAGAAAGTCCAGCAGGTCCAGGTTGAGCTGGAACGTCCGCTGAGACACCGTGCCCCAAAGGCCCTCCCACGTGTCGTTGATCCCTGCTCTCCGTGGGATGGTCTCGCGAAAGGTGATCCCGCTCTGCTCTTCGCGCTCTTGCCCGCCGAGGGCGGCAAAGGTCGCGTGCTGCCCAGGGCGCATGTTGTTGATCACGACAGCAACGTGGTCGCCCTCCTCGCCGGCGAGATGGCGCGTCTCGTGCACGAGCGACATCACCGACGCGTGGAGGTACGACAGCGACGCATCGGCCGTCCGGTTGCTGTCGCCAGCGCGCGGGACAGTCATCATTGCGACAAGCAAGTTGATCGGCTCTCCCCGTCTCCCACCCGTTCGTACCATGGAGGAGGCGGACGCAGTCACCGCCGTCTCGTCCATCACCAGCAGCCAGCGCACGTTGACTGCCATCGCCAGCACCAGCACGGCGATCGTCAACACGTCCCGCACCCACACAATCACCATGTCTCAAAAAAAAAAGAAAAGAAACTCTACACTGAGACTCTCTCAGTTGATCTTGACACAGACAACCTTTTCTTCAGTAAAGACCTCGCGGGACTGGCCGCCCGAGCCCTCGCGACCGATGCCCGACGCCTTACTGCCGCCAAAGGGGAGCACAAGCTGGCGGATGAGCCTGAAATATATTTATTTATTTTTATTTATTTATTATTTATTGTTTTTTCCTTACCAGCAGTTGCACCACACCGTGCCCACCTCGAGGGCCCCAGCAACACGGTGCATCTGGCCCAGGTTCTCGGTCCACACGGACGCAGCAAGGCCGTACTGGATGTCGTTGGCCATGTCGATCGCCTCGGCCTCGGTGTCGAACGGCGTGATGGTCACGACGGGTCCAAAGATCTAAGAAAATAATAATTGTAACACACCACTTTTTTTTTTTGATAAAAAGAAAACATACTTCTTCCTGGCACACGCGCGACTTGTGCGAGAGGCCGGTAATGACGGTCGGCTGGACAAAGTAGCCTTCCTTGAATTCGTCCGGAAGGGTGGCCTTGTCGACCGGTCCGCCGCCGCATTTGATCTCGCCTCCGAGCTCCTTGGCCAGGTCGATGTACGAGAGGACCTTGGCCTGGTGCTCCTTGCTGACGAGAGCGCCGAGGTCGGTGGTCGGGTCGGCGGGGTTGCCCACCTTGAGCAGCTTGACGGCGGCAACGTACTTTGCGACAAAGCTGTCAAACACGGACCGCTGGACAAAGAGACGACTGGTGCACAGGCAGATCTCACCCTGGTTCTGGAAGCCCGAGCGCACGATGGTGGGGATTGCCACGTCCATGTTGGCGTCAGCAAAGACGATGCCGGCATTCTTGCCGCCCAGCTCGAGCGACAGCTTCTTGTAAAAGGGTGCCGACGTCTTGATCAGTCGCTCGGCCGTGACCGTGCCGCCGGTGAACGAGATGACGGGCACCTTGGGGTGCGCGACGAGGGCCTGGCCAGCCTTGGGGCCGGTGCCAAAGACAATGTTGACCACGCCCGGCGGGATGGCCGCATCCCGGATGACAGACGCGAGCAGATAGGCCGTGTACGACGTGAACTCGGAGGGCTTGGCGACGCAGGTGCACCCGTAGGCGATGGCGGGCGCAATCTTCCACGTGAGCAGGTACCTGTGTGCACAAAAATAAACGACATGTTCAACAAACAACAATGCGTTGCATTACAAGGGCAGGTTCCACGGCGAAATCAGGCCCGCCACACCGACCGGGTTGTGGACGGTATAGTTGATGCACCCGGCCTTTTCCATCGTGCTCGCGATGGACGTCTCGGTCACGATGGCGTCGGCAAACGCGCGAAAGTTGTGGATGGCGCGCGGGATTTCAAACTCGCGCGCGAGCTTGACGGGCTTGCCCTGGTCCACCGATTCCGCCACGGCAAACTCCTCCAGGCGCTTCTCGATGCCGTCGGCGATGCGGCGCAGCGCGGCCGCGCGGTCGTCCCTGGGCGTCTTGGACCACCTGGTGTTTCGTGCATGTTAGTTGCCTCAGCAAGGAGTAAACGTACGTCTTGAAGGCCACGAGGGCGCTGGCAACGGCGGCCTCCACGTCGCGCTCGTCGCTGTCGGGCACGAGCAAGTGCACCGCGCCCGTCGACGGGTTGAACGAGTCGACGTACGTGCCCCCGATGGGTGCGGCAAAGGCGCCGTTGATGAAGTTTGCAGCAGTCGTCGTCGGCATTGGAAATTGGTGCTGCCTGTCTGCAAACGGAATATTGCGATATTCAGTTCCTTCTGTCTGTCTTTTCGACGGCCTAAAAGAGGGCCTTCTTCTGCAAAGAAGCCGAAACAGTGAGGAAAAACAGGAACTGATCCCAAAAAGGAAAACGCACTGCTTTTTTTGGCCAATCATGGTCAGTTCATGATGTCATCGACGAAAACACCATTTTCGTGCAGTTGGTCGCCCAGAGTAATGCGACTGCGCTTCTCGAGCTCTGTCGGCGACCAAACCAACCCACCAAAGCCAGCAAGCGCAGCACCGGGACCAGCGACAACAGCGGCGAGCGACGAGGCGTCCGCAGAATCAGTGGCAGGAGACACGCGCGTGTTCTTTGTCACGTCCGTCGGCTTTCAAGACGTACCGACTGAAAGGACAGGGGCAAGCGAAAGCAGCAGCAGCAGCAGCGACGGCGACGACGGCGACGACGACGACGACCGGGAGCAGCAACAGCTGGGACAGGAAGACCAGCAAGCCATCGAAGCCATGCGACAGCTGGGCCTCCCCGCCAACTTTTCTGCCAACGCCCAGCGCAGACAGAGGACACATCAGAAGGAGCGCAGGCGGAAACGGCAGCACCGCGAACAGAGCAGCACCGTGCCAAAGGCCCTGCGAGCGTTTGTCCGCGTCCTTCCGACGAGCGGTACGTGGATCGTCCGCTCAAACATCGCGCTCACGGCAACAGCTGCACCAAGCGCCAAAGATGGAACTGGCGGAAAGGACGAGGCAGAGGAGGCATCAACCCCAGAGTCGCTGGCAGCATGGGTCAACTATTATGCCGACATGTGCGAAACGTGGCAGAAAGAGTGCGACGGCCATGAGCTTGCGAGCACGGCCGTGGCCGTAAGCGCATTGTGCGTCAGTGCCGCTGAAGAACTCCTCACCAATCCTTCGAGCCACATTGCCCTGCCCGACCTGGCAGCCGCAAGCGTCCTGCCCCTCGCGTCTACGAAACCCGAGGCTCTCGCATCATGTCTCTACCAGATGCAGCTGGCCATTTTGACGGCCTGGTCGCTGGCTTCGTTCACCGAGGCGGACGTGTCGTCTGTTCCTCTCCCGGTCGCGATTCCCGGAGACGACGTGGACGACGACAAGGGGGAGCCGACAGGAGAACAGGGCAGCCAGCATATTTTTTTCGATTACGACGAGAACGACACGACGATCGTGCACACGGACAGCGTCGCCATCGGCACAGCAGGTGAAAAAAAACTTTTTTTTTTTTTCATTTAAAAAAAGAAATTAACAAAACCATAGAGTACACCTCCGAGAGGGATCCTGAAGTACCAAAATACCTGGCCAAGTATTGGCACCAGCGATACCTGCTTTTCAAACGGTTTGACGAGGGAATCCGCTTGGACGACGGTATTTTGATACTCGACGACAAAAGCGTTCTCTAAAAGGTTGCGTTGTTGTTTTTTTTGGTCCAACAGAAAGTTGGTTCTCGGTCACACCCGAAGAAATTGCAGCACATATCGCGAGACGTTGCGCGTGTGGCGTAGTCGTGGATGCGTTCTGCGGGGCCGGCGGCAACTCTATTCAGTTTGCGATGACCTGCGAGCGAGTGATCGCGATCGACATCGACCCCGCCAAGCTCGAGCTCGCGCGCCACAACGCGACCATCTACGGCGTACAGGACCGGATCGAGTTCCTCCTGGGCGATTTCATGGAGCTTGCACCGACTCTCAAGGCCGATGTCCTCTTCCTGAGCCCTCCCTGGGGTGGGCCCGAGTACACCCGCCAGCCCTCGTTTGACCTGCACTACATGACCCCCGACGGCTTTGAGCTCTTCAAGGCCGCACGCGCCATCACGCCCAACATCGCCTACTTTGTCCCGCGCAACTCGGACGTCCAGCAGCTCATCTCGCTCGCAGACCCCGGTGGCGCCTGCGAAATCGAGCAGAACTTTCTTGTCGCGGCCCTCGACACGGACAAACCGATCCCCAAGACCATCACGGCCTACTACTCGAGCGGCTTGGTTGGGGGCCGTGGTGCCTCCTAGTTGTCTTTAGCCGGGTCAGCCAAAAAAAAAAAAAGAAGAAAAAGAAAAAGAAAAAGAAAAAGAAAAAAAAACGTCACTTTCAAGATGTCTGCCAACAAGGTCCCGCTGTCGTTCCGCTTGCAGAACGGGGCAAAGGTGGACGTGGAGGTGGAGCTGGACAGTCTGGTGGGCGACCTCAAGGTAAGGAAGGGCGGCGCAGTGGTTTGGGTTGGTGCACAACTAACACTGCGTGCACGTCTGTTATCCGCGACACCATGTAGAACGTCCTGGCGCCTCTGGTACGTCGGCCCTCGACCTCCCCCTCCCCCCCCCCCAAAAGCAGCAGGAGAGGAACTGACGTGGTTTTTGTCTTTTTTTGCTTAGACGAGTATCGAGGCCGAGCGTCAGCGGCTCGTGTTTTCCGGGCATGTCCTCAAGGACACGAGCACTCTGCGGTCCTATGGTGCGTTTTTTTTTGTTTGTTTGTTGGTACTTACGTAGGCCACACCGGGTCTGAAAATCGAAAAACCAACACGCAGACGTCAAGGCCAACAACACCATCCATGTCGTCAAAGGCGCGGCCAACAACGCGCAGCAGCAGTCGGCCACTGGCAGCAACGTGCCCACACCCACGAGGATCGCGTCCCCCGCCACAGCGGCCAGTGTGACACCAGCACCGACTGCGGCACGACAGGCGAGTCCATTTGGCGGCCTGGGCGGCGGCCTGGGCGGGATGCAGCAGCAGATGATGCAGAACCCCGACATGATGCGCCAGATGCTTAACTCGCCCATGATGCAGGCCATGCTGGACAACCCCGAGTTTCTCCGCACGATGATGCTTTCCAACCCGGAAATGCAGGCCGTGGTCGAGCAGAACCCCGAGCTGCGCCAAATCTTCAACGACCCTGCGTTCCTGCGCCAGTCGCTCCAGATGGCGGCAAACCCAGAGCTCTTACGCGAGATGCAGCGCAACGCAGACCGTGCCATGCAAAACATCGAGATGATGCCCGGCGGCTTTGATGCCCTCCGACGCATGCACACCAACATCCAAGAGCCCCTGATGAACGCAGCAATGGCTGCCCGCGGGAACCAGACGCCCACACCGACCGTCCTTTCCGCACCGCGTACGTCTGCCTGGTTTTATAAATAAATAAAAAATGCTGAGGGCGACGTAATACAGAGTCTCAACCAAACAGCGCCCCGATGGCCAACCCGTGGGCTTCGCCGGCCGCATCAGCTTCTACGGCGGCGTCACCGTTCCAAATGCCAAATTTGTTTGGCGCCGGCGATGGAGGCTTCCCAGGCATGGGCGGCGCGGGCACGAATCTCGGCGGCGGCGCCTTCCCCGGAATGCCAAACCCCGAGGTTATGAACTCGATGATGCAAGACCCCAGCATGCAGGCCGTCATGAACTCGATGATGAGCAACCCCGACTTTATGGAGATGGTATTCCTTTTGTCTTTTTTTTTTATGCGTGCATTCAATGAACGCTTCCCATCACTCTGTGAAGGCCTTCAATATGAACCCGCAGACGCGGCACCTGCTCGACTCAAACCCAATGATGCGCCAGATGATCCGGAACCCGGCCTTCCTTCAGTCCATGAATTCCATGATGCCCCAACTACGTGGCGCTCTGCCCCCTGCTCCGAGCACAGCAGTGCCCGTGCCCGTCAACCCGTTTGGTGCCTTTGGCGGAGGTGGCGGCGCCGCAGGGTTCCCAGGGCTGTTCTCGATGTTTACCCCTCCGCCTGTGGCCGCTGCTGCTCCGGCTGCCTCTCAATCAACCGCGGCCACAACAGTTACCCCAACACAGGCAGAGTATGAGACCAGGTTTGCGCCAGAGCTCGAGGCGATGCGCGACATGGGCTTTGTAGACACGCCGGCCAACATAACGGCTCTGCTCGCAGCAGGAGGAAACGTCAACTCTGCTATCGACTACCTCTTGCGCCAATAAAAAGGATCATTGTGCATGGAAACCGACAAATTTATATTTACAAATTTATATTTACAACTGGGTACAACGGGCTTGAAAACTTTACGATTCCGCCGCATCGTCGGACGATGACCCACCGACAAGCCCGAGGGCGAGTTTCCTCACAACCTCGCCTTGCTGGGCCAGTTGCTCCTTGACCTGGGCGGCCTGATCGCCCTTCGCGCTGAGGCTCCTGATGACGAGCTGTTGCATGGACGTGAGGGCTTGCATTTGGTCGCTGGGGTATGCGTTCTTGGCGGCGAGTTGGGCCACAATGGCCGGCACGAGACGGCCAGGCGCGAGCAACATTCCTTTCGTCGCGTGCTGGAACAGGACGAGGACAGCGAGATGGAGGATGAGCGAGGGCTCCAGAGACGTTTTGAGTTGAGCGACAAGAGACTGCCGCTGCTTGAAAACGACCTGGCGATCATGCTTCTTGTCAGCTTTTTTCCAGTGCAGGCCTAGCTGCGGTGCCACGGAATCAAGGGAGCCGACGAATTCGTCGGCCGACTTGGCGTTGACAAGGGCTGTCGTGATGATGCGCATGGCCTTGCGGTCATTTGGAGGGAATTTCTGATCGATAAACTCGTCCCGTTTGGACGCCACCAATTCAAGCTCCTTGGCCGCATCCTCGTCAGTAGCCGACGCCACCGGAACGAGGTTGTGCTGCCTCGCCAGATCGAGCACGAGAACGTCAACCACGGTCGACCCAAGGGTTTTTATTAGGTGCTTATCGAGAAGGCTGGCGGTCTGTGGATCTAGTTTTTTTAATTCCTATTTAAGCAGAGAGAAAAAAAATTTTTTTTCCCCCTTATACCGTCAAAGTAGGAAATCGACTTTTTGAAGAGCAGGATGTTCAGGCGCAGCTCGTCCACCTGATCGCGAGTGGCTTCCTGCGCCTTCTTGCGTGTATTGGCGGAGACAGCAGCAGGGGCGCGGAATACTTGAATGTATTCGTCCAACTGCTGGACCAGTTTGGGTCGCAGGTGGCGGACGAGCTCGCCGACAAAGTCGTCGTCTGCATCGGCAATGTGACTGTGAACGGCCTCCTTGAGCTTTATCAAGGGCAGGTTGGATGAAGCCGGCCCCGAAGAGGACTTTGGTAACGCAGCCTTGGCGCCTTTTTTCCTCCCTTTGCGGTCCAAACTCCAATCGTCGTCATCGTCTGCACGACAGTTTTTTTTATCGCATTAGCTCCCACTTTAATTGGGAAAAAAATACCTTGAGAATCTGGTGGCGGCGCAGACTCGGCAGCAGTGCGAAGGACGGGTTGCAGCGCGGCAAGGCATGACTGCACGAGGTCGGTCGTGGCAAAGTAGTGGTTGGCGAACCGGACAACCTTGTCGTTGAGGGACGCGCACCTAGCGAGGATTTGATCGACGTCCTCGGTGGCCAGCGACGAAGGGACAAAGTCATCGGCATGGACCCAACCGACAGACGAGAGCGCCTCGTCAATGCCCGCGTCGGCCATCCCCACGATCGACGGAGAAATAAACGACTTGACCAGGGCAATGTGTCCTTCGCCGGGGAAAAGTTTGCGCATGATGGCCTTGGCGTCGTCGACCTCGAGCCTCTTGAGCGTGTCGAGCTCGATGTAGCCATTCTGCAGGAAAAAGGCTGACACCGATGCCGCCTGTGTCCGCTGAAATATGTCGGGCACAAACACGGCATGATCGCGCACGCCACTCAGTTTCCCGGCCACTTCGCCCTGGGCGATCAGTTCGTCCACGATTCCGGCCACGAGGCGTTCCTGAAGCGCATGTGTCTGCGCGAGCGTTTTAAACGATGTCGGCCGCGTGGCAGCATTAAGTGCGCCGCGCACGATGGCTTTCAGGCGACGCAGGTATGCATCCGTATAGACTGTTCCGGTCACTGGGTCTCGCTGGCCTCCGATGACGCCCCCGTCAACGGCCTTGTCAATCAGTTGGCTCAAGAACTCGGTCGACAAGCCGAATTGCTGGCATAGGTCCGCAACGTACAACTGGCCGGCCTCTTGAAGCGCCTCGTGGATCTCCTCGACGACGTCGGCAAAGTACTCACTACATTCCGACAAATCAGGCTATTTCTTTTTTCGTTAACACTTGTTACGGGCTCATGAGCTCGCCGTTGATCAGCGTGAGTGGCTCGGCATCGTTCCGGTGCTGCAGCGTGAGCCTGCTCGCGGATGCCTCGATGTAGGCATAGTCCATGTTGAGTGACCGCTGCAGCTCGAGCAGTTCGACACGCCCGCCTCTGGCCTTCATCTCCTGAGCCACCTCAATGTCCAGCTGCTGCGGCGTGACGTACTCCTGCACGCATTGGTCAGACATCTAGCTGCAATGCAGGCTTCACTGCTGGTTGCACCTTGCCATCGAGCGTGTACAGCACCACCAGCTTGCGCGCCTCTACCAATCGGCGCACAAGCTCCACACAGTTCTGCTCCGATAGACGGTACGTCACATCCGTCTGTTGCGCCTGCTGCAGCCGCTTGCGCAGTTGCGCGACAAACTCCGCCTAAGCCAGTCCGTCAGGATCACCCAGTACTCTGCCCAGACATACCGTGGCCATTTTTACAAGTGGCATGCCCGACTGAACCATCCTTTTGCGTTTTTTATTCTCGTTGCACCGTCTTTTTGGTTTTTTTTGCCGCGGTTTGTAAATCTCCTCGGTACGCGGTGTGTTGCTTGTGGGGGAGGTTTCTTGTATTTTAGGTTTTTTTTTTAATCGTGGGTCTGTGCCAAACTGTGTGTGTGTGTCACTGATTTACCCCTCACCGCTAGACCTCAGGCCCCCAACGAGCATGTCTAAGCAGGCGTGCCCGCTGTGCGATAGGCTGTACCTCGTGGGACGCGAGCTAGAGGAACACGCCTCTGGCTGTTCGGGCCTGCCCGAAATCAGCTCACCAGCCTCGTTGTCAGGTTCCAACAACAACGTGCGCTCGCCGTCATTCTCGACGCAGGACGCGGGCTCCATGGCATGTCCCATGTGCGGCAAGATGTATCCCGTTGTCGAGATCGAAGCTCATGTCAACTATTGCATGGTATCGCCTTGTTCATTTTCCGTGCACGTCTTTTTTTTTTAACAAGGCCTGGCTTGAACTACAACCAAAGGAGCATCCCTCTGACGAGAAGAAGCCTCTCGACATACCGGTTGCCAAGCCAGTGGTGCCAGCCTCCAAGCCAACGGCTGCGACAGCTGCTATCGTTCCTCCTCCCGGCTACGCAAA
>Ga0302226_10001085_pt1 | contig 21011 bp, 17 predicted proteins | sample II_Palsa_E3_3_FD_193524 | JGI IMG/M metagenome (GOLD analysis project Ga0302226, IMG submission 193524) | Peat permafrost microbial communities from Stordalen Mire near Abisko, Sweden - II_Palsa_E3_3 | ecosystem: Environmental > Terrestrial > Soil > Palsa > Peat permafrost | place: Sweden...
CAAGATCGGCCGTGAATTGCAAGCCAATGACCGCAGAGGATTTTTCATTGCGAACCGGAATGCTGGTGCCGCCAAGTCCATCCGGATTGACAATATATTGAAAGTTCAACATGACGTTGAGCCAGCGATTAACCTGCGCACCATAGTTCAACTCCATCATAACCATGTTGGCCGCGGGGAATTCGGTGCCGCCTTCCTCCTCCCTGGCATCGAAAATCGACATCAGGAACGGGTTGTTATAGTGCAGCTCCGACACCATGAATCCGACCGTGTCGTCAGGCCGGCTCGCGAAAGGTCCCTGGAACAATGCCCCTCCCTCCACAGAGAAATTGGCGACCTGCGTTCCTCCGTCCGGGCTATACATGCCAATGCCAAACAGGTAAAGCCCGCGCGACGAGTCCGGCTGGGTTTGATAAACCATCTGCTGTGCTTGCGCGTATATCAGCGTGCGCCCGTATTGCCCGGGAGACTGCTCGTTGTAATAGGGCGCGGAGTAATGCAAACGATCGAAAATGGCGCCGACATCATATTTGTTCTGCTCGGTCGCGCCCGGTGTGGTGTAAACGTAACCCGCTTCGATCGGCAACTCGAACCCCGTTCCGCTGAATGCCCAATCGAAGCCGTGGCTATTCTGAGGGTTAACTGCCGGGTTCGCCTGGTACAAGCCTAACTGGGCATACGTATTCGCTGTCGGGGTCAATTTGACATGGCCGCCCCAGGTTGCCGTCGGGTTAAAGGCGGTCGACGTGTCCTTACCGAGAATGCCGGTATTGCCACAGCTTGCGTTACTCTGGAAATCGCACAGGAAATCGTAGCCAATGAAGCTGTTGTCCAGCGAATCGCGGCCGACCGCCACGTCGGCGAAGTGCCCAAACTTCTGCTCGTAAGTCAGAAGACTCATTTGCCAGGTCTGACCCGCGCCATAGACCTGCTGGACCGAGATGCTGTTATCCAGCGGCCCCGCCGCAAGACTGTTGCCGGCACGCTCGACAAAGTTCGTATGCACCGATCCGCCGGCAAGGCCAACCAGTTTGCCCAGATCGACGTCCGAACCAATACTTAACTGCCCGGTGTACGCAGAGCCACTGTGGGCGCCCCCCGACGGGTTAGCCGCGAACTCGCCGACATACTGACTGTTGAAGGTGATCCCCTCCAACGCGGCCATCTGGGCCAATTGCTGGAGCGGCGAGATTGTTAGAGTGCCTGGTGCTGCCGTGGCTTCTGTAGCCTGCGCGCAAGCCACGCTCGGAATAGCCGCGAAAAGAATGGCCAGAGAAATTCCTGTGGACAATAATTTCGCTGGCACAGCACGCTTCCATATATTACAAATCACTTAAGTCTCCTAATTATAATTATTTCAACGCGGTATCCGAATATGGACTGGTCAGCCAACCCCACGATCCGCAGCCAGAGGGCGATACTTCGTTGCTTTTGATTTCCTCAATCCAGAGCACGATTCAAAAAATCGTGCCGACCCGCCTGGTTATTCAACTTTCTTTGTGACGAGAGTATCGTAAGGACTACCGATCAACGGCTGAAGATCGTTTCGAAACGCTCGCGTGTGTGGCGCCAATTCGTGGGCATCGAAGGCTTTCTCGTTTTCCCAGACTTCGAGAAGCGTAAAGTGATTCGGACGCGCGGGCTCTTGCAGAATGGTAAAGGAAATCAACCCGGGCTCTCGCTTGGTGTCTCCATTCATCTTCCGCAGCAAAGCCTGAGCCTTCTCTTCGTTATTCGCAACGAATTGATCGGGAATCGCATCGATATACGTGATAGCCGTTACCGTTTCGACGGGTTTTGCAGAAACCGACGACGACAGGACCGCGATCGGGAATATCGCGGCCAAAGCCAGCCACTGTGATTTATTTGCCATTGCAGTCTCCAGATTTATAAGTTCAAGGCTTTCTCATAACGCGGCAGCGTGGATAGCCTGACCGCGAGGGAAATCTCATCGATCGAAATTAACCAACAGATTCGGCGTAACGGGTTTACGGTTGGACTGCCCTGCCTCTTCGGACAGGGATTCAAGCTCCTTGTCCCGGGTTTCCGGAAGGAAAAAGGCGACGATAAACACGAGCACGTACGACATGGCGGCCCAAGTCCCGATCGCGCGGGCAAGCCCCATCGAGACGCTGGTCAAACCGACGGCGGCAGGTACGAGCGAGCCTATTCCGCGTCCGAAGTTGTACGAGAAACCGCCAGCGGTACCGCGAATCTCAGCCGGGAACAGCTCGGTGAAGCACGCACCCATCCCCGACACGATGCCCGACTGAAACAAGCCCAGCGGAAAACCGAGGGCGAGCAGCGCGTACATCGACAGATGCGTCCAGGTGTACACCAGCACGGTCAGCATCGCTCCCGCAGCCGACAGCGCGAAGGTCCAGCGTCGCCCAAGGGCATCGCTCAGGTATGCCATAGCGATATAGCCGCAGAACGAGCCCATAAGGTTGACCGCGAGGTAGACTGACGTCATGTTCACCGTGAGACTTTGCGTCTGCCGCAAATAGGTGACGAGCCAGGTCAGGATCGTATAGTTGCCGCCCAGCGCACCGGCGGCCATCAGCGACGCGAGCGCGGTGCGCCCGAACACGCGGCGCGAGAAAATCAACGCGAAAGTATGGAAGATTCCGCTTTTCTCCCGGAAAGCGGCCACCGCCGTGAACGCCTCGGATTCCTTGATGTTGCGCCGCATCCAGACCACCAGCAGCCCTGGCAGCAGACCGATCAGGAACAACACGCGCCAAGCGATGCTTTCCGGCAGCGTACTGTAAAGCACCCAGTAGGCGAGTCCGGCAATCGCGTAGCCGACGGGCCAGCCGCTCTGCACCGAACCGACCGCCCGGCCGCGAATGCGCTTGTCGACCGCCTCGCCGATCAGGATCGCCCCCGCAGCCCATTCACCGCCAAACCCCAAGCCTTGCAGGCTGCGCGTGAAGAGCAACTGATGGAAGCTGTGCGTGAAGGCCGACAGACCGGTGAAGAGCGCGAACCACAAAATAGCGATCTGAAGCACGCGAACGCGTCCGATGCGATCGGCGAGCAGGCCGGAGATCACGCCGCCGATCGACGACGACACCAGCGCGGAGGTGCCTATCACGCCAGCCTGCACTCGGGTCATGCCCCATACCGTCAACAACGTCGGGATCACGAAAGCGAATAGCTGAACATCCATCGCGTCGAGAACCCAGCCGAGAAAGCATGCCCAGAATGTACGGCGCTGGGAATGGGCCATGGTTCGGTACCACGACTGCATGAAGTATCTCCGTATATGTTCTCGCCGTGCCTACGTCAAAACCCGTGGCTCGACATTCTGAACGTGCTCAGATTATGGACTCGGCGACTTTCCAGCTCACGGCATGCAGCGCATACCAGCTATGGGAGATGAGACATATCTGGCAGTGCTTTTCGTCCCGACTTCTGGATATATCTTTTTTTTGGGAGAACGCTCCGTGCACGCAGATAACGGTCGAACTTGACCTGCCCAACCCGCCTCTCCGGCGAGAGGAAATCCTCGTTCCAGGCATCGACTCGCTCAGGTCGGACATACTGTAAGTCCACGTGTGGCGGCTGCAGTTGGCTGGACGCGCTTTGCAGCTCAGGCAGCCACTTTCATCAGCCGTGCCTTACGGGGTTCGAGGAATGACATGGAGCCCGGCTTTTCGAGACACCGGTCTCGATTGTATCGATCCTTGAGGTCGACGACTCCGGCACGAACGCTCGCGCCATCACCGTGATTGGTGACGCGCTGTACCGAAGGCTTCATCACGACGCTCTCCGCACAAACCGCGATCGTGGAAAAGCGTCTTAGGGAACAGGTCGCGCTACACACGAACTACGCCGTCCTGACCACGGTGCCTAGCAATTGGCCAAACGCTTGCCACCGTGATCGTGCTGGAAACCGGGACCATCGAACGTTTCGCCAGCGCTGGCAACTTTGCCTCGTATGCGCGGTGCGCGGACAGCCAACGCACGAGCAACGGCAAGAAGAAGGGCCAAGGCAATACCAGGAACGGCAATCCATACCTGTGTTGGGCATTCATCGAAGCGGCCAACTTCCCGGTGCACTTTAGCGCCGAAGCCAGGCAGCTCTACGAGCGCAAGAAAGCCAGGACGAATTCAGTGATCGCACGCAAGGCACTGGCCCACAAGCTCGCCCGTGCGTGCTTCCACATGCTTAAGGAGCGAAAACCATTCGATGTGAACCGCTGCTTCGCATAAGCGTTACGACGGCGACCGGCAAGCCCTGATCGTTGACTGGCGAGAAGCCACCGAGATTGAATGGGATGTCGTGCCGCCGTCCCCGATTTGCAGTAAAGCGGATCGCCTGCAACACGAGCCAGCCCTGGATTGGTGCCGGACGTCTGGCAACCACGACTATTGGACGCGTTGCGGCACCAAAGAATGAAAGGGACTTCCCCGTCCCGTGGCAGCGGTGGAAGCCGTAAATTGGCATCAACGTGCCATGATGAAGTTTGAACGCCCAACGAACGCCAACATAAGGGGAAGTCCATGCCTGTTGTCACCGTCGGAATCGATCTTGCCAAGAGCGTCTTTGCGGTTCACGGAGTGGATGAAGCCGGCAAGGCCGTATTGATCAAACCGCGCGTCTCACGCGATCAACTGCTCACACTGATCGCCCAGTTGCCGCCCTCTCTCATCGGCATGGAAGCATGCTCAGGTGCACATCATTGGGCGCGGATATTCCAGCAGTACGGCCACACGGCGAAGCTGATGGCGCCGAAACTCGTTGCGCCGTACCGGATGTCGGGCAAGCGTGGCAAGAACGACGCAGCCGATGCCGCGGCAATCTGTGAGGCAGTAACGCGCCCCAGCATGCGTTTCGTGCCGCTGAAGGATGAACACCAGCAGGCCACGCTCTGCCTGCATCGGACGCGTCAGGGTTTTGTCGAGGAACGGACCGCGATCTACAACCGGACACGTGGTCTGCTCTCAGAATTCGGCGTGGTGCTACCACTGAGCCCGGAACGCCTGCGAAAAGAGATCCCAACCCATCTGGACACGTTGCCTGGCTGGGCCCGGCGCTGCATCAGTGATCTGCTCGAGCACGCCAGCAACATCGAAGCCAGACTCGCCGAATACGATCGTGCAATCAGCGAAATCGCCCGAGACGATGAGCGCAGCCGACGCCTTATGCATCTCCGTGGCATTGGCCCGACCACCGCAAGCGCTTTGCTTGCGAGTCTCGGCGCCGGACACGACTTCAGAAATGGCCGCCAGGTGGCCGCGTGGATAGGCCTCACGCCAAGCCAGTACAGCAGCGGAGGGAAGGAACGGCTGGGCGCCATCACGAAGACGGGAGATGCGTACCTACGCAATCTGCTGATACTCGGAGCTCGCTCAGTGATGGCGAGTCTGGGCGACAGGCAGGACCGTTTCAGCCGCTGGGTGAGAAGTCTAGTCGAGCGTCGCGGCTACTGGCGGGCAGCTGTCGCCATCGCCGCGAAGAATGCGCGCATGGCGTGGGCGACTCTCAAGTACGGCGACGCCTTCAAATACATATCGGCGACCGCATGAAGGAACACTACGCCCGATAGGCAAGCAGCCCGAGGCATCCGAGCAACCACGAGGGAATTGACGATCACTTTGCACTGCCAGCGGTGATGTGAAGCGGGTTGGACCCGCGCAGGGTGTGCCTGTCAGAAGAACGGGGATTACTATCCCGTCCAAAGAATGAGGTCCTTGCGCGCGTCTTTCATCAGGGTCCGGGCCAGCGGCCCAATATGACCGGTTGTAGTACAGCAGTCCTTCACCTTCTCACACGCACCGACGCAGCATCGCAGAATGTATCAACATCCGTACTTCGATTGAGCTTGTGCTCAACGGGGAAGCCCTTGTAGTTCTTCTCGGGTGGCAGAGCCACCAGGGTGACAGGCAACCGATATACGCCGATCGCTTGAGCCTGATGAGTGTCTGGCGCGATCCGTCGCAGCCATGAGTCGAAGAAACGGGTGCGCTCGGCTACTGCATTCGGTCAGTGCAATCGAAATCGGCTGCTCAGACAGTCGAAGGTGTTGTTTGCTCGCTTGACACCGGGCCCGCTAATGGGTGTCAACGATTCGCGCCCGGTTGTCGAAGGTCCGGTCACGACCGGTCACTGCCTCATGCAAACCGCATGGGCTTCGCGAATCTCATGCGACGCGCGCGACGGCACGCGACCGAGACCGTGTGAGAACTCATTTTTGCGGCGCTGAACGGTCGGTCTTGGTTCAGCTGGATCAAGTTTGGTAGGTCCAGCTTACGCTGATTGAGTCTCGCGAGCGCAGCGAAGCCCCTCCGGGCTTTAGCATCCAGCCATCTTCATGGCCTTCATCGTTCCCGCAACCCCGAGTATGCTGATGACCCGCTTCAGGTTGTAGGCCAACACCTGAAGACTCATCTCCGTACTCACCCGCCCAAGCGTCCGGGTCAGGAAGTGCGCGGGACCCATCCAGTGTTTGAGCGTACCGAAGACATGCTCAACGGTACTTCGGCGGATCATCATTGCATCGGGCTTCCTGTCGAGCCGGCGCTGCATGGTTTCCAGTATATTTTCGTGCTCCCATCGTCGGATCCGGCGATAGTCGCTGGGCGAACATCGGTCCTTGAGGTGGCAGCGGGGGCACGCACTGGGCCAGTACACCCGCAGGGTCATGTCATGCTCAACGGTGTTGAATCGATGAATGGCACGCTCGTCGGCAGGGCATCGATACACGTCGCTTCTTGACTCGTAGACAAAGTCGGCCTTCGTGAAGAGGCCTTTCTTCCTTGATGCGGAGGTGAGTGGCCTGGGGACGTACGCACTGATGTTGCCCAGATCGCATGCACGTATCTCCGGGCCGCTGTAGTAGCCACGATCGGCCACCACCTTCAGCCTCGCTTTGCCCATCGCGTTCTTTGCAGACGTTGCCATCCTGCTGAGTTGCCCGTGATCGTTTCCGACGTTAGTCACCTCATGTGCGACGATCAGATGATGCTTGGTGTCCACGGCGGTTTGAACGTTGTAGCCCACTATGCCGGAGCCTCTTCCGCTTGTTGCCATGGACCGCGCGTCGGGATCCGTCATGGACAGCTGTTTGTCTGGTTGCTTCTTCAACTGCTTCCTGACCTGGTCGAGCTCGCGCATCTGCTGGCGCAAGCTGGCAATCTTCTCGTACAGGCGCACGGTCTTAACATCGAAACCTGTCGGGCTGGTCCGGTCTGCGGTTGCAATCATGTCTAGATATCGCTGAACGCTTTCCTCAATCTGCTGCTGACGCTTGTCGATTTTGCCCGTCGTGTAGTTTCTGTCGCGGCTGTTCGCAGCCTTGAACTTGCTGCCGTCAATGGCCACCATGTCACTCGACAGCAGCTTCAGTCCGCGACACAGTTCGACGAAACGACGGCATACGTTACGAATGGCTGGCCCGTTGTCGCGGCGGAAGTCGGCGATCGTCTTGAAGTCGGGAGCCAGACGCCCCGTCAGCCACATCATCTCGATGTTGCGCTGGCACTCGCGCTCAAGACGCCGGCTGGACGGTATCCGGTTCAGATACCCGTAGATATAGATCTTGAGCATCACGCCAGGATGATAGGACGGGCGACCCGTGAGCGCTGGCGTGGTACCGTTGAATCCAAGTTCCGCGAGATCCAGCTCTTCGACAAAGGCATCGATGACCCTGACCGGATTGTCCTCTCCGATGTAGTCATCGACGCATTCGGGAAGTAGTGCGACCTGCTTGCGGTCATCGCCTTCAACGAATCGCTTCATGAGTCACCCGATCTCAGTGCGTTGATTCAGTTTAGGCGATCAATGCGTTTTCACACAGTCTCGACCCGCACCAGACCATCACTCTTGCGTGTCGAACGGCCGATATCTTCTCCGAAGCCGACATTTCTGATTGTGTCATCCGGCAGGTTCGACCGGCATCAATCCCCCTAAGTTAGCTTCGCGTACGAACGATGGTCGGAACCTGCAGATGCTTTGAAGTCCGCTTAGAATACTCGCTCGCTCCCCAAACGACGGCTCCTGCAGAGGCTTAGTAGGTTGATTTCGACTCGCTTGCACTGCCGGGCACGCCGGTTTTTCCACGGCCAGTTCGCTTCCCGCTCATGATCCCCGCTATTTTCGGCGAGTTACTCGCTATCGTTTTCGTGGCCGGCACGTCCCATCTGGCCGTCGTCACCGGCGTCGGTTACCTGCTGTTCCCGGAGATGGGCGCGCTCGCATATGACACGTGCAAGCGACCGTTCGGGATCTGGGCATGTGCGCCCGTTTCGCTTTTCGTCGCGCCGACAGTAGCGGCGGCGAACGGAACCGCAATTTGCTGGGGACTTCCGTCCAGCCTCGCCGCCACGGCACTTTGCATCACCTTGGCTATTGGTCTGCTGCGTCTTGCCCGGTCGCCCATCGCGCCAGCCATTTCTGCCGCCTATCTTCCGCTTGCGCTCAATGTCAGGACGTGGCATTACCCCGTTGCGATCGCGATCGTCACAGGCGCGTTGGCATGCATCGTTTTCGCGCGACGCTGTTTCCTGAAGATTGACAGCGGCCAGCCGAAAGCCGGACGTAGATGATGTGCTCGAAAGCGTTCCTCGGCGTTTCGGCTGGATGCTGTTTCTGGCCACTTTCCTGTTGCTGACCTATGCGCTGTCGCGCGTGTCGCGATTTCCACTTGTTCTCTTTCCGCCGCTGATCGTCATCGCGTATGAGATGTTTGCCCACGCCGATGTGTGCCCTTGGGCGAGCCGCCCGCTCACGTTACCGGTTGCGTGTACACTCGGCGCTGCGATCGGCACGTTTTCGATTGGATGGTTTGGTGTTGGTCCGTTCTCCGTCGTTATCGCGCTGACGGCCGGTATCGCAACGTTACGGATGCTCAAGCTGCACATGCCACCAGTGCTTGGGATCAGTTTGCTCCCGCAAGTCCTCCCCCATTCCGACTGGACATTCATTCTCGCGGTCGCGATCGGCGCATCGGGCCTTACGGGATTCTTTCTGATCATTCAGCCGGTATTGCGGTCGGCATTTTTTGTTCGTCGTCGGGGCAAGATTCAGTGAGCACCCTCATTGGGCGGATCGACGCCGATTGACGGTAAGCGCCTCGCGACGCTTGCAATTACCCACTTCGGTTCAGGGCGAGTTCATATCCCAGTTGAATGTCGGTGAGCCGCCGCATGCCGCGCCACATAACGGTATTGCCTGGAGGCGCATCGCTGGCTCGGGCGAGATAGCCCCCAAGCCGGGCGACCTTGATCAGGTTTCGCAGGAGTGGCGATGCTTGCGCGGTAAGCGGCAAGTCGGGGACTACGCGTTCGAGCAATTCTATTTCCGTTGAAGTGAAGACTGCCTCGGCTGGAGCTTGCGGCGCACATCGGCTGATCATTGTCAGCCAGAATATGCGCCAGCTCAGGATGCAGAATACGGAGATCAGGTTCGCAAGTCGATCGGCGGTGCGCAGCTTCGAGTCCTCGGCCTTACATCCCGATTTGAGAATCTTGTGGAACGTTTCGATCTTCCAGCGCATCGCGTACCAGTCGAGCTTCTCGATTGCTTCTGCACGCGATTGGACCGGGAGATTGGTCAGCAGCTTCCATTCGATGCCAGGACGCCCGGGCGGCACATCGCGCTCTTGCGCGTGGATCACCGTGAGTTGCAGCGCCGGGTAGCGGCTTTGCTTGCCAATGGGCGGCAACACCGTCATGCGTTGGTAGCGAAGCTCAAGGGTTACAGCCATCGGATGTCCCTTCGCATCACGAATCTCGACACGATGCAGTCCTTTGACCTTAACCTGTTCCATTTCGTCTGCGATGGTGTGCTGGCCATCTCCGGCGAGTCGGTCAACGCAGGTCCGCACGAGAAAGTAGGTGCTCAGATCGTGCGCTGTGCAAAACAGTTCGTAAATGTCGCTTTCCCGATCGCCAACGTGAATGCAACGCACTGGTTCACCGAGCAGCGCCGTTGACTGGCGCATGTTCTCCAGCCAACGATAGCTTTCCTTCTCCTCAATGGGTACGCGTGTAGGATTGATGTGGCGCTTGAGCGCGGTCGTGCCCTTGAACTTCTTTCTGGTCCAGAACTTCACCGCTGCCAAACCCAGAGGCAACCCTTCGGAGGTGACAACCAGACTCGAATGCATCAGGATGCCGCATTGGGTCAGTGGCTGTAGCAGGCCGTGCTTGCCGCGCAGGATCGATGTCTTGCCTGTATAGCCAATGAGCTCGGGGCGCTCGCGCTGATACGAGAATGTTGTCGTATCTTGCAGGACGAGAATGGGCCCCTGCGTCGTCTTGAAGCGATCTGCACTTGCCCGAAAGTGACCGCTCAAGATGTCCTGCTCGCTAACTCGATCGTTAGACAGGAATCGGTAAGCCGCTTTGGTCGAGGCCCAATCCTGGCATGCGAAAGGAATCGTCTGTCCCATGCCCGACCACAACCGTTCCAGCACCTTACCAAAGCGCTTGCGTAATCGAGCATCCTGAAATTCGCTCGCCTCGATCTCTTTCTCCAACCACCCCGGTTCGCTTGCTTGCCGCTTCCCCGCCATTTCTCTCTTGTGCGCTGGTCATGACGTATGCCAGGTTACCAGGTTTCGTGGCTGAGAAGTGGGTAATTGCAAGCTCGCGACGACCGTTCATTTTTTTCTGGACGTCAAGGTACGATGCACGACATGCTATCTGCTTTAGGGACTTTTCGTTACCCGGTAACGGTTTGCAAGATCGCGTTACCGGGTAACGATGATAGGAGAAGCGGGATGGCACAGACAACAGCGGAGCGACAGGCCGCCTACCGTGCAAGGCGAGCGACGGCCGGAGACGACGGCAATGGGGACCGGCGACTCAGTATGTGGGTGAGCACTGAAGCCGATCTCGCGCTCGCACGACTGGCGAATCGTTACTCGGTAACGAAGCGAGAGATGCTGAAGCGAATGGTCGTGCGAGCGGACGCGGCGATCTTGCGCAGGCTCGATCCGGACTCGGAAGAATGGGATACCTACTTCGGGGTCACCCGGTAGCTCGTCAGCGTTACCGGGTAACGCGTGCGTAGTCATCTCAGGGGCGAGGCATGTTGTACAGAACCTTTGTTCAACCGGTCGGATTCGCACCTTGGGATAGGTCGCGCAGATGTTCGGCGACGCACCAGGGTAGCAATTCGTCGATGCGGTTAATAGGATGGTCGGCGATGCAACTCAGCACGTGGCACAGATACGCGCGCGGTTCAATATCGTTTAGTTTGCAGCTAGCGATAAGCGAATACATTGCTGCCGCGCGATCGCCGCCGCTGTCTGATCCAGCAAAGAGGAAATTGCGGCGTCCCAGAGCCACACAACGAAGCGCATTCTCGGCGACATTGTTATCTATTTCCACCATTCCATCGCCGCAATAAAGGCTCAGCGCATCCCACTGGTTCAAGCAATAGTTGATAGCCTTGGCCGTTTCCGATTTGCGCGACAAGGTTTGGAGCTTCGTGCGAAGCCACACTTCAAGGCTATCGAGAAGTGGCAATACGCCAGTCAGCAGCGCTTTTTCCGCACATCGCTCAACGAGGTCAGCCAGGGCGTACCTTTCACCGGGATCCTGTGGATACACATGGAAGGCTGGCTGGTCAAGGTCCGCGACGACATACTGTTTCTCGAGGCAAGCGGCGGGCGCGCGGAAATGCTGACACTCCTTGATGCAATCAGGGATGCGCTTTCCAGGCGTGACGGCCCCGATGCCCCGGCGGTGGCACCTTCTGTGGTTGACCCGCATCAGGCTGCGATCGAGTTCCGCGAGGAGTTGCTCGGGAAAAACTGGCGGGATGCCAAGAGCGTCGCCGCGCTGGTTGGTGCCGGGCCTGGTAAAAATTCTAATCAGCATGCTGCGCGTCTGCGCGCACAGGGGACACTCCTTGGCGTCTGGTCGGCGCAGGATAGGGGCTTTCTTTACCCGGACTTCCAGTTCAACGATGGCGGCGTGCGGCTCGAGGTCGCCAAATTACTGAAAGTCCTTCCGGACGATAAAGACGACCGTGGCGGTTGGAGGCGCGCGTTCTGGCTTTATTCGCCACACGCGAAGCTCGATGGAAAAATGCCCGCCGACCTCTTCGTGAGCGATCCGTCGCGAGTGATCGACGTCGCAAGAAGCCAGTTTCACGGGGAGCAGGACGCTGGTTGGTAATGACGACTTGCTCCAATACGACATCTCCGTGCTTTCTGCCACCTTCGGCGCAGACGCACCTTGTTAGCCATACTGGCTGTCCAGTGCCACAGTTAGTGAAAACTCGCTCTCTGATTTCGCTCGACTTTTTAAACCGTCCTGTCAAGGTTCAGCCGTCCGCGAGACGTAGAAAGTGAAAGTGCGCGCGGTTTGTGCCACGAAATATGAAAAATTCCGAGTTCGCAACTCTCCCCGCCCCGGCTTTAGCACCGGCATGGTCGGCGCGACGAAGTCGATTGCGACCAAGGCCATTCCGTGCCCGAGTTGCAGGCAGGCGACGGTATACTCCGTAGCGTCCCCGAGCGGCCGGACCTGCTCGGTGAAGTCACCGATAGCGCCATATGCATGGGCCTTTAGATACTGTCGCTCGACGGCGGGTCCCATTTGAACCGAGAATATCGATTTCCATGACGAACCTCCCAATGTGGTCTCGTTAAAACGACATTCAGCAGTATCGCGCTCCCCCGAAGGGGCGTCGGGTCCATCTCAGTAAACCAACACGCTTACCCATATCCATCGATCTTTTCTAGGTAGTTGACCTTCGGACGGTCCTGATAAGCCGATCGCCCCTGCAAGACATACTCTAAGATTCAACTCAATTTCAAGGTCAAGCATTTCAGCGCAGCTAATTCATCACGACCTCCTGAAAGCCGACAACCGATAGGCGCGGAATACTGTACATCAGCGCGAGCCTATCTTCCGCACCGACACACTCCGCTGTCGCGCAGCCGGCCCAGAACCCACTCCTTTCTGTCTGAACAGAACGACTTGCTTCGAATGCCAAAGGCAAGCTGCTACCTTGCACTTGTTCTAAGGCATCCTAAAAATTATGCATGATTCCCGCATATACACCTACCTGTCCGTGCCCATAATCCGGATCAGTCCGAGTACCGCCATTCTCAGGGTCTTCATTCGCGTTTGCTCCATACGGATCGGTATAGCCATCCCCGAGGCCGAAGTTCGAGGTGGCACTATTCTTGATGCTTGCGATCTCGGAATAGAAAAAAGTGCGTTCCGATAGATGATACCGGCCCGAAACGGTAAACATCGTGGCGTCGCCATTGCCATTATTTGTATTCGAATGATAGACCGCCGCGGTCAATTCGATGACCGGAATCGGCGTCCAAATCGCACCCAACCATTCCTGATCAACCGCCGTCGGCAATCCGGCCCCAACCGGAAGGGTCGTGGGCGCCGAGGTGCCGAAGTATCCGGCGTTCGAAGCGTCCGGCGCACTAAGGTGCTGCCAGCCGCCGAAAATCTTGACGGACCCGGTGTCGTACATTGCGCCGAGCAGCACTGAACGGGAGGATACGTAGACATTGTTGAATTCACCATTCGGGTCCCGCGTTTCATCGTAGATTGCCTCCAACAGAAGCGTCTTCGCGTCATACTGCACCTCCAGGCCATCTGATCGCCCCTGCGCTCCGAACAACTGACCAGGCCCGCTTCCCGGATCGCCCGCGTTCCAGGTAGGACTGTTAGTCAAGTCGTATTGCCCCTTCATCGTCAATCCATGCACATTCGGCGACACGTACTCGAGGCCGTTCCCCGCCTGCGTGAAGTCGCGTCCTCGAACCAGGGTTGTGAGTCCATAAAACTGGAAATACTGGGGATCGACCCAGACCGAGTCATCAAGGATTTCTGAAACGCCGAAGTTACCCATCCTGAAACTACCCCAGGAAGCATTGCTCATTCCCAAAGTAGCGGTCGAGCCGAACAACGATCCGTTCTCGTAGCTGCCGTTCAAAGTGTTGATCCCCATCTGCAACTGAGCCGTTACTTTGGTCCCGGCACCAATATCCTCGACGGCCTGCATTCCAAAATGCGATCCACCAAAATCACCGCTCTCCGCACTGATAACATGTCCAGACGGGATGCCCGAACCGCCCACGTACTGGAACCCGTTGTCGATTCGACCATACACGGTCACGCTACTCTGAGCAAAACAACTGCTCGTGCCGATCAGCATCAGGATTGACAGCAACCGATTTTTCATCTGCAGTCCTTAGTCTCAAGATTGGATCCAGTAACTTCCGTTGCGTCAAAAAAACTTGCTCTTCAGAAATTTTCCCGAATGGGACTGCCGCGGTTAGTCGTGCCTTAGACAGTCACCGGCACAGCGGTCACTGTCGCGTCAACGTGAGGCAAGCTCCTAACCAACCGCGGAATCAACTCCATGACCGGTAGCCGCAGCGACGCCGCCAGTTCGTCGATCGTTATCGTCTGGTCGCCGTCCTGTCCGAGCAGCGTCACGATGCTTCCAGTCTGGGCCAGCGCATTCTCCGTAATATCGACGACGGTGTGCTGGAATGAACGGCGCCCAAGAATACGAGTCTCTTGTCCATGCACGATCACACGACCCAGCGGCGGTACATGGTTCAGGCCATCCCAGAAACCGATCGGCACAACACCAATCCGCACACGGCGTTCTAGCCGGATCGGTTCCGCATAGCCGATCCCCAGAACCGATCCAGCCGGATGCTCCTGAACATGAATGATGCGCCCGCGCACCGCGCGCAGCATCGGCCGTAGCGGCGCGCGCGACATCCAGTCAGCGTCGAGCGCTCCATAGAGAAGCCGGCCAGGGTCGACCGCCCGATACGCCAGACGGGGATGGGCGAGCATGACCCTTGAACTCGCCAGCATCGTCGTCAAACTATCGAACCCTGCGGCACGTGCGTCGGCCAGGGCGGCATCGAATACGCCGGCCTGCTTGCGCGTCACATCATCGCTTTCCGGCGAACTCAGATGCGTGTACACACCTTTGAGCCGGACGGCGGACTGGTCTCGCAGTGCCGCGAACGCGGCCCGCCATTGCGACGCCAGAAAGCCAAAGCGCCCGAAACCCGGATCGATCTCGATGAACGCATCGACGGCCACACCGGCATCGATGAAGGCACACAGGCTTTCCTGACTCTGGATCGTCACCGTTAGTCCCAAGGCAGCGACCAGCGCCGCATCCTCCGGCAAAGTCGAGGCAAACAGCAGAATCTCGCGATCGATGCCCGCCTGGCGAATCGCAACCCCCTCTTCCGGACTGCCTACGCAAAAGCCATCGACACCCGCTTGCGCAGCTAAACGCGCAACCTTCGCGGCACCGAACCCGAAACCGTCGCCCTTGCAAACGAAGTAGATTTTCGTGGCCTGGCCCACCTGTTCACGCGCGACGGCCAGATTCGCCGCGATAGCACCATAGTCGAGCTCGGCCCAACTGGGACGCAGCAAGCGCACACGCAGAGCATCGAGGTCTGGAGCGAGAATTGAAACGGACATAGTCGAAGTCCCGTCGGGATCAGAGTTTGCCGATAGTCGCAGCATCGGCACCGGTCGATTGCAGGAACAGCACCTCTTGCTTCGCGACGCGCTCCTGCACGGAAAGCGTCTCCAGCCGCCCGCGCATTTCGGCAGTACGCTGCGCGTCTACATCGCGCCCCGCGCCTTCGAGCACAACGCCATACACTTCAAGCGCCAGTTGCTCCGTGATGCGATCGTCCAGCACATCCTCGCGCACGGCTTGTGGCGAACGCGTCAACGGATCGCCATGACCTGCACCTCCCGCTGCGATGTGGCAGAAGCGGTCGCCCTTGCGAAGCGCGGTCACCGCGCTCGGCATGGTCGGCAGTAACGTGCTTCGACCGTCGCGGGTCAGCAGATTCAGCGACGGCGATCCGCTCAGTCCGCCATGCGAGCCCGACGGCCGATGCACGCGCCGGTCCGAGCGCAGTCCGAGCAACGCGTGCTCGCTGCGCAATTCATAAGCGCGGCGCATCGCGAGGCCGCCGCGGTGCTGGCCCGCGCCGCCCGAGTTGGTGACGAATCCGTACTCGGTGATCTTGAGCGGCAGGCGTGCCTCGATCAGTTCGACCGGCTGGTTGGACAGATTGCCTAGCGGATTCGCAATGCCTTCGCAACCATCGTTGCGACCACCGCCCCAGCTGCCGAGCACGCCGTCGGTAATCAGCCAGTTACCGCCACGCGCGCCACCCTGGCCATCCGGGTTGCGCCCGGAGATCGACACGACCGACGGACCGCCTTCGCCCAGCGCCGGAATCGTGTCCGGCACGATCTGCGCAAACGCGCCTTGCAACACGTCGAACATGCGGTAAGCGATGATGCCGCGCGCCGCGCAGGCCGCCGGTTCGACCGGATTCACGATCGAGCCGCTTTCCGCGTACACATGCACGGGCCGCGAAAACCCTTCGCAGTTCGGCACATCGACGCCAATCGCGCAACGCACCGCCGCATACGCGACCGATTGCGTGGTCGCGAACGGACCGTTGATCGCGCCCTGCACCTGCGCGTCGGTCCCGGTCCAGTCGATGCTCACCACGTCGTCCGCCACCGTGACCTTGACGCGAAACGCGATTGGTACGGGCGTATCGCCCAGGCCATCAATGAAGTCCTCGTAGCGATATTCGCCATTCGGCATCGTGCCGATGGCCTGGCGCGTCAGGCGTTCCGCGTAGTCGTGCAGCGCTTCTACCAGCCGTCCGAAACCGTCCGCGCCGTACTTGTCGAGCAACTGCACGAGCCCCCGTTCGCCGGCCTTGCACGACGCCACCTGTGCGCGCAGATCGCCGCGCAACTGGCCCGGCATGCGCGAGTTCGTCTCCAGCAGCGTGACGAGCGCGTCGTTGACGTCACCGGCATCGTAGAGCTTCATCAACGGAATCCGCAGACCTTCCTGATAGATTTCCGTTGCTCCGATCGCCATGCTGCCCGGCGCCATGCCGCCGATATCGGCATGGTGAACGATGGTCGCCACATAGCCTTCGATGCGCGAGTCGTAAAACACCGGCTGAATCAGATACACGTCCGGCAGATGCATGCCGCCCGACGTGTAGGGGTCGTTCATGATGTAGATGTCGCCGGGCTTGCCGGCCGTGCCGAAGCGACGCACCACGTTATCCATCGCGGCCGGAAATGCGCCGAGGTGGATCGGCAAGGTCAGGCCCTGCGCGATCACGCGGCCGGCACGGTCGAACACCGCGGTGGAGAAGTCCATCGAATCGCGCACGATCGGCGAATAGGCCGTGCGCAGCACGACGAGCGCCATTTCGTCGGCGATCGAGCCGAGCGCGTTCTTGACGATTTCAAGCGTGATGGCATCCGTGCCTGCCGAGGCGGCCTGTTGGGTAGTCATGCGGATTGCTCCAGAAACGTGATGACAATGTTTTCGTGGGCATCGACGCGCGCGCCGGCATTCGGGGGCACCACGCAAGTCGAGTCGTACTCTTCGATAATCAACGGGCCGCTCATCGGCGCGGCGCGCAGATCGGCGCGAGAGATCACCGGGGTATCGACGAAGCCGTGCGTCCGGCCGAAATAGGCCCGGCGCCGCAACGGCACGCGCCCAGCCGACGAACTCGCCCGGCTGCCGCCGGCGCGCTGCGCGTCGTAGGCGCGGTCTCTCTGCGAGCGCAGCGAACCGACCGCGCGCAGATTGACGAGTTCGATAACCTCGTCCGCCGACGCGTGCCCGTAGGTGCGCTCGTGTTCCGCATGGAACGCGGCAGCAATCGGCGCAATGTCGAGCGGCTGACCGGCACGCCATTCGATCGGCACTGTCAACTCATACGCCTGCCCCGTGTAGCGCAGATCCAGCGCGCACGTCACGGTGATATCAGCGAAGGCGTTGCCTTCGGCCGTCATATCCGCAGTGGTCCGCGCTACGAGGTCTTCGAGCGCGTTGCCTAATTCCATCGCGGCGGAGTGGTCCAGTCGGCAGAACATCGTCTGCATGAATTCGTGTTGGGTCGACGAGAACAACAGGCCGAGCGCGCTGAACACGCCGGGGCTCGGCGGCACAATCACCGTTTTCATGTCAAGCAGTTCGGCGATCGCATGGACGATGACCGGCCCGTTGCCGCCAAACGCGAACAGCGCGAATTCGCGCGGATCGCGGCCCCGATAGGTCGAGACCGCTTTTACCGCACGCGTCATCGTGGAAGCCGCGATCGAGAACACGCCATACGCGGCTTCGTACAGATCCGTGTGCGTTGGCTCCGCAATCTGCGTACGCATTGCGTCGAGCGACTTCTGATGATTGATGCGCAACTCACCGCCGGCAAGGAACGCCGGATTCAGATAGCCGAGTGTCAGCACAGCGTCCGTGAGCGTCGGAACGGTGCCGCCCGCGTCATAGCACACGGGGCCGGGCACCGAGCCCGCCGAATCCGGGCCGACCTTGACGAGGCCGCCCGCGTCGATACGCACCAGACTGCCGCCGCCGGCGCCGATCTCCGAGACGTCAATGAACGGCAGCTTCACCGCGTGGCCGCCGCCCTTCACGAGCTTGCTGCTGACGTTGATGCCCGCACCCACCTCGTACTCGGTGGTGCGCGCCGGCTCACCCTTCTCGATGATGGCCGCCTTTGCCGTAGTGCCTCCCATGTCTACCGTGATGCAATCGACGTAACCCGATGCGGCCGCCACGGCGGCGCCCGCGATCACGCCAGCCGCCGGCCCGGACTCGATGATGGTGGCCGGCTTCTGCATGACCATGGCCGCGCTCATCACGCCGCCGTTCGAATGCATGATCTGCACGGGGCCGGTCATGCCGATGCCGCGCAGCTTGTCGATCAGCGAATGAAGATAGCTCACCACCACCGGTCCGAGATACGCATTGACGACGGTCGTGCTGGTGCGTTCGTATTCGCGGATCTCCGGCAGGATTTCATGCGAGCACGTCAGATAAACAGTGTCGCCCAACACGCCGCGCAACAGATCGCGAACACGGATTTCGTGTTCGGGATTCGCATACGCGTGAATCAGGCTGATCGCTACCGCTTCGATTTTCTCGTCGGCGATACGTTGTGCGATCTCCAGCACCTGCGCATCGTCGAGCGGCGCGTCGACCGAACCGTCGGCGAGCAGGCGTTCGTCCACCTCGTAGCGATGCCGGCGCTTCGCGAGCGGCTCCGGCTTCTGATACGCAAGGTTGTAGAGCATCGGCACGCGCAGGCGGCCAATCTCCACCACATCGCGAAACCCGCGCGTGGTGATCAGCGCTGTGCGCGCGCCTTTACCTTCGAGCACGGTATTCGTGGCAATGGTGGTTGCATGAACCAGTTCGCTTAGCTGGCGCGGTTGCGCATCGAGAGAAGCCAGCAGAGCCTGCAAGCCAGCGACGATCGCAATGCCGTAGTCCTGCGGCGTGGACGAAACCTTCCTAGTATGAATCACGCCGTCGTCGCCGATCACGACGATATCGGTGAAGGTCCCGCCGATATCGACACCGGCCCGGTAAAGTCTTTCAGTCATTACACACCTTACTTGTTAGTCGATGCGGCGCAAACGCGTTGCCGGTTTGCGCCGGTAAATACAGTGCTGCTAGAACTTGTGCACGAGTCCGACGCTAACCACGACCTGGTTCTGTCCTGATGAAGGCAACAGGGTCTGAATCTGTGAAGCAAGCAGACCATTCGAGGTCGCAGGCAACGGTGCGCCCGTGGGCCGTGAAAAGCCGCCGCCGGCCGCGCGCAGGTAGATCACCTCAGTGTAGAGGGAGGTCCGTTTGGAGAGGAACTTATCGACCAGCAGGTTGACCTGATGCCAGTGCACCTGGGTGGGATCGTCCGGACCGCCGGTGACGTTGTCGCTCGTGTACGTGTAGGCCATACCGAAGAACAGCGTCGGATCCAGCGCGAAGCGCGCAGCCGCTTCATAGTTGTTGAAGCGGTAGTTAACGCCGCTCGTCAACGTAGTGCCCACGTTGTTGTAGATCGCGTTGCTGTACATCAGACTCAGCGTGGCCGGTCCGATCACGTACGACGCACCGATGCCCGCAATCTGCTCGCGCTTGGACGTGATCGGCGCGTCGCAGCAGGTGATAGCGCCGTTGGTGTTGACGTTCGCCGTGGTATTCACACCTGGTTCGTCGTAGAGCGAATAGGCGGCCGCGATCGAAAACGCACCCTGCGTATAGATACCGCCTAGCGACCACATGCGGTTGTTCGCAAAGTCACCGGGCGCATTGCTGAACGCGTACATCGCCGTTCCTGTGAAGCCCTTCAGGTTCGGCGAGACATATTTGACCGAATTATTGACGCGCAAATAGTCGTCGGTGTTGTCGTTGTCGTACGGATGCGAAAACATCACGCCGCCCCACGCACCGTTGGAGGTCATCGTCTGCAAGGTGCCGACGATCGCGTCGTACTGCCGCCCGAACGTCAGTGTGCCGTAGTTCAGATTCGAAAAGCCCACAAAAGCCTGGCGGCCGAACATCCGGTTGTTCTGCCCGAGCGCGCCGTTGACCGGATTAAAGCCGTTCTCGAGCGTAAAGATCGCCTTTGTCCCGCCGCCGAGGTCTTCGGCGCCTCGCAGTCCCCAGCGGCTGCCATACTCGCCGTTGCCCGTCAACTGCACCGCGCTGTGGCCGTCCTGGTTCGACGAGTAGGTGACGGCCTCGTTGATGATCCCGTACAGCGTGACCGAGCTCTGCGCATGAACGAGACCACTCCCGCCCAGTAGAGCTGCCATGATGAGTGTTTTTTCCTTCACCGCTCTTCTCCAAACATGGATCGCGACACCTCGGTCGGCTAGCGATCGATTAATAATATTAAATGAATCGATTCACCAAAGATTTAAAAAAATATCCCTAGGCGGCCTGATTCATTGCTTGGCCCGGATCTTCTTGTTTACCGCTCGGACCGCCTCTCCTGCAGCCGGCCGATGCCTTTCGGGATCGCCGCCAGCAACTCCGTCGTGTAACGCTCGCGTGGCTCGAACAGCACCTGATCCGCAACTCCCGCTTCCACGACACGCCCTTCCCGCATCACCACCACCCGCTGGCATAGCTCGCCGACCAGAGCCAGATCGTGACTGATCACGAC
>Ga0302226_10001089_pt1 | contig 20951 bp, 18 predicted proteins | sample II_Palsa_E3_3_FD_193524 | JGI IMG/M metagenome (GOLD analysis project Ga0302226, IMG submission 193524) | Peat permafrost microbial communities from Stordalen Mire near Abisko, Sweden - II_Palsa_E3_3 | ecosystem: Environmental > Terrestrial > Soil > Palsa > Peat permafrost | place: Sweden...
CACTAGCCCAACAGCGTCGGGCGAGGGCGGTGATCGCCGTTCAGGAGGCTCAGCAAGCGGCAGACCATTAGGGTCAAACCGCTAAGGCAGAAAGCCTTCGTCGGTGCGAACGACGCGTATGTAATGGTCGGTGAAAATCGCGTGAGTTTGCGGCACTTCGTATTTCGGCATGTGGCATGAAGCGCAGTTATTAGCGCTCACTTTGCAAGTTCGAGCTAAATTTGCTTCGGGGTGACCCCTGGTTCCATGACATGCAAGGCAATTCGAATCATACGAGAGCAACTCGCGCTGTAGCGGGCGATGAGGGTCATGACACGCCACGCAGGTAATGCGCGAATCGCCGTTTTTTCCCCAACACCGACTCTCCTCAAGCCGGTAAGGCTGAAATCGCACGCTAATAAGGCCGATATTTGCGGGCATTTCCATCGCTACGTCAGCCCATGTGCGGTGGCAGGAGCCGCAAAAATCGACCGAGTCGACTGGAGAAAGCCGGGCCGGGTTAAAGATCGCCAGCGAGGCAACGTCGGTATGGCCCGTCGACACCGCGGCGACGTGTTGAGCCCCCGCGCCATGGCAAGCTTCGCATATAACCCCCGGCGTTGCCTTGTCCGGTTCGAATTTATTAGAAGCGACCGCTGCAGTGGTGTGGCAACTAAAGCAGCGTTGGGCGGTCCCGGAATCCAGAGGACGGCCCAGTGCTTCGTCCAGCGAAGACCGCGCATCGAGTGGCTGCCCAGTGGTGACCGCGAGCGCGCCGAGTGCAGTATAGTAACTCAAACGCCCCTCGGTGAAAACGCGGTCTTTTTCAAGGAGGAAGGTCTGCCCTACCTCACCGATCCCAAACGCCCATTCCGCACGCTGAGAGACTGCACGGGTTCCGTCGTTGACTGAGAATGTCACTCCATCGCCGGGGCTTCGCGATAGCGTGGAATGATACTTCGATTCCTTGTAGGTGAGCGGTGTGCGCGCTTGCAGAATTGTCGAATCGAGTGCCCTAACGGCCGCGTGATACATCGGAGTCGCTTTCTGAGCGGCCGCCAGCTCCACATGGCAGCCTGAGCAGCTTGCCACGCCAACATATTGGCTTCGGGAGGGGTCGCCTTTCGTCGGCCACCATCCCGCATCCTCCAGCCTGTCTGGAGTCGCGAGGCTCAGGCCATCGGTGGCTGACGCTTTCGAAGCGACTTGCCCGCACAAGGCGTAGCCAGCTACAGCAGCAAAGAAAGCCAGGACAGCGGCTGCTCTACTTCTCATTCCGGATCGATTCCTCCAATTGGCTCGGAAGGGCGCGGGATTCGGTGCATCACCAATAAGACGTGGGAACTACCTACGCCGCAACGGCAGCACAATCGACTACTTTAGTATATGTAGGACAACTGCATTTTCTTTTCACCCATACCGGTGGAATCAACATGGCCTTGGCGAGTTCTGCGTCGGCCAGACTACCGAACCGGGGCGATCGGCGGAAAGTTAGACCCAACAAAGCGTTTTCACTCTTGACCATCGTGGGAAGCTCAATGGTCTCGTATTAGAGAAGGCTCGTGACAAGGCTCAAACATCTGCACTGAAGCGACGTCGGACAGCAGCTTGGTGTTCATGATGAAGACTGCGCCAAGCCGGAGTCCGCTGGCACCGCTGATCGGCGTTGACCGGACTGGGTTTGGACCAAAAGCCGCACAGGTTCAAGCCCTACCGCTGTCGCATTCAGTAGAAGTGTTCCCGGCGCATCGAGCGCCTGCAGATAAACCATCGCAAGTCCCCCGAATACGCTGCGCTTGCCGCTGAATGATGTCTCTGGCTTGTCCGCTTCCCGACAGCTTGGATCACCATTGCCTAGTCCAATAATCCGACCTGGCCCGCTAAGCGTGAACTCGACCATATTTGCGGCCACCGGAACCACATGTCCGGCATTGTCGAGCACCTCCACACGCACACTTGTCATATCTTCGCGGTCTGCGGTCAGATTGGCTTTTGAGCTGGTGAGCCGCAACTTCGCTGGAAGCCCAGTTGTTTCGCGCTTCTCGGCTTGTACCACCTTACCAGCACGATAGCCACGCACTTCAATCTGGCCCGGCTCGTAACGCACCTGCCACTGCAGATAACCATTGGGCTGTATCGTCTGCAAACCTAATCGCCTTCCGTTCAGAAGGAGTTCGACGGCGTCTAGATTTGAATAACACCATACCTTGATGAGTCGACCCTCCTGCCCAGCCCAGTTCCAATGAGGAAAGACATGGAGCACGGGTTCCTTGCTCCACCATGCCTTGTAATAGAAGTACATGTCCTTCGGAAAGCCACAGGTATCCATCGCTCCGAACTGTGAACTGACTGAAACGGTATGGAAAGGATCTGGCTCGCCCCGGTAGTCGAATCCTGTCCATGCGAATGCGCCACTCAAGAAGGATCTTTCAGCATAGATCGACCACCATTCGTTTGTTGGCAACGTGTATCCGGGAAAGGTGAGTCCATAGGCATTTACGTAGCCGCGCTTTGGATCATCCTCGTAAATGCCGCGCGTCGTGGTGACGCTGGAGGTTTCAGTACCGATCGTTGGTTGATGAGGAAACCTCCTATGGAAGCGGTCAATAGAATCTGCCGTTCCTCGACCACCTTCCCCGCCCTCTCCTCCGTAATTAAAACCCTGTACATCGATAACGTTCGAGATCCCGAGGCCCCATGAGCCATTCATAGCAGCGGTGACCGGGCGGGTTGGATCGAGTTCTGTCGCACGCTGCTTCATGGAAGTAACGATATCTGCACCCACTTGCGAACCCTGATCTGGCTCCTCATTGGCTAGCGACCAAAGGACGATACTGGGGTGATTGCGATCGCGACGAATCATTCGCTCGAGCTGGTAGAAACCTTCAGGGGTGGAAGCCATCATGCGTGTCTCGGACATGACCAACATGCCGGCGCGGTCACACGCCTCCAGGAACTCAGGTGCCACCGGGTTATGCGCTGTGCGGCAAGCGTTCGAGCCCATCGCTTTCAAGAGTGCCACCCGTTCCTCTTGAAGTCGATCGGGAACTGCCGAACCGACGCCGGCATGATCTTGATGGTTGCAGGTGCCCTTGATCTTGACAGGTTTGTTGTTCAGAAGAAAGCCGCGATCGGCGTCGAAGTGAATGGAACGGATGCCGAAAATGGTCTCCGTCCTGTCGCTCACCCCTGCTTCGCCCTCAACAACCGTGATGGCGGTATAGAGATTCGGATCCTCGCAAGACCAAAGGTGCGCCTTTGTAAGTACAGTTTCGCTCTCAAAAGTCGCTTTACCCCAGGCACCGAGATCCTGCGGCGCACTGCGAAAGGCGGCGACCTCCTTGCCGGAAGGATCGAGTAACTGCACCGACACACGACAGTTGCGCTGCTGCTTTCCGTGGTTGACTACCTCGGTCAGCAGCCGGACGCGCGCTGCGTCTTCTTCGACCGGATCGCTCTGCACTGTCGTACCCCACTGTGGCATATGCAAAGGTTCGGTCGTGGTCAGCCATGCGTGGCGGTAGATACCGGCTCCCTCATAGAACCACCCCTCTTGAAGGGTTGCGTCCACTCGCACGACCAAAGTATTGATTTCACCGAAGCGCACATAGTCGGTAATGTCATAACTGACAGGAGCGTATCCGCTAAAATTGCGACCCAGGTAGTGGTTATTCAGCAGAATGATCGCATCCCGAAAGATCCCGTCGAACTCGAGCGAGAGGCGCTTGCTGCGCGCATCCGTGGGTATCACGAATTTACGGCGGTACCAACCAATGCTGGTCGCTGGAAAGTCTCGTCCAATAGGTTTCCACCCTTGCGCCGAGTTCTCGTTGTTGCTTATGAACGGTAGCTCGACGGTCCAATCGTGAGGAAGGTCTATACTTCGCCACTTGCTGTCATCGAAGTCACGTTCGCCGACTTCAGCCACGAAGCGAGCTTTGGCAAACGTCCGTTCCCTCGCAGGACGCCCAAACCCGAAATCCAATGCGAAGTCGGAGGCGTTCCCGAGGCTGAATTTCCAGCCGAAGTCCAGCAATGCCCGCTGCCGCGGAGCATGTAGGCCGCTCGAGGTTGCAAAGAGAGACGTCATCTCCGGGCTGAGCCGCTGGTCACCTCTTACCAAGGATGAAGGAGACGCTTCACTGGTACCACCTCGTCCGAACGTCAGCGCTCCGGCTGAGATTGCAAGGCCACCCTTCAGAACCGCGCGCCGCGATGTTTTTGGACCTCTCGTCTCTTTGGATCCCATATTAGAATTGCACTCCTATCTTTCGCATTGGCAGGATTGAAACGTTAGAAATGATCGGTGTCATAACTGGTAATACCCATCCGGTATTGATGATTCAACTCGCAAACAACTGACGTTTCGTACAGGGGCAGCTTTCGAATTCGGCAGGTAAAATCTCTTCATCATTTTGTTCAAACGTGACCTCTTTCCTCCAATAACGCGCGCAGGGTGGAGGCCGCTGACTCGGGCGTAATGTCTCTCTGCGGTGATCCCAGCAGCTCGAAACCTACCATGAATTTCCTGATCTCCGCAGATCTCAGCAGCGGAGGAAAGAAGTGGAGATGCAGCAGCCATTCCGGATGCTCTTTTCCGTCAGCCGGCGCAGGATGCAGACCCATCGAATAGGGGAAGGGTGTATCAAACAGACGGTTGTAGGCGCTCGTTACTTTCTTCAAGATTGAAGCCAACCCATCGCGCTGCGAATCGTTCAGCGCTTCTACGCGGGAGACGTTTTGTTTTGGCAACAATAACAGTTCGAACGGCCAGACGGCCCAGAAGGGCACAAGAGCCACCCATGTGTCATTTTCTACAACGACCCGTTCGTGCTGCACGACTTCTAACTGCAAGTAGGTTGTGAGCAGTTGGGTCTTGTGGTCCGCAAGGTAGCATTGCTGAGCTGCTAATTCGATAGCGGGATCGTTGGGCAAGTGTTCGGTGGCCCAGATTTGACAATGCGGGTGCGGGTTGCTCGCGCCCATCATCGCGCCACGATTTTCAAATATTTGAACATATTCAATATCTACACATGCTCCTAATTCAGTTGTTTGCACGGCCCACATGTCTACGACACGACGGATAGCAGTCAAGTCCATGGCAGCTAGCGCCAAGTTATGACGCGGATCGAAGCAGATCACGCGGCAGCAGCCGCTCTCAGTCTGCGCATGCAATAAGCCGACGTCACCGAGATTGAGTTCTTCTCGAGGAACATCCTTGAGAAGCGCGGGGAAATCGTTTTCAAACACGTAGGGCCCACTATATTCTGGGGTCTCCTTTCCGCCGAAACGACTGTTGCCTGGGCACAGGTAGCACTCAGGATCGTAGGATACTGACAGAGGTGCAGTAGGGGTCTCCGTCTGCCCCTGCCACGGGCGCTTTGTGCGGTGCGGAGACACAATTACCCACTCACGCTTCAACGGATTCCAGCGACGATGCGGTGACGCCTGAAATGTATTTTCAATCATGTGATCTCAACAGTAGTAATGAGGCGGAGTATTCGATTTCACAGGGGTAGGGGATTCCCAGGTGAAAGCGCCAGCCAAAGTCGAGCAGCAAGTGCTCACGAGGAGAGACTGGATCCTCGACTCTTTCTTCGAAACCGGATTGATGGGGCGAGATTTGGGAGTCTGAGATCGCAGCATCTGCGTCGCGCTGGAAGGGCAAATTGTCGGCAACAACAAGATCAGCCGACGCCGAGAGGCCTGACTCCAACAAGCTGCGTCGCGTTACTTGCATAATCGTCTTCCCCCCACTCCTATCGGTTGCTTGCATGGGTCCAGTGACAACGTTGCCATTTTCAAGGATTATATCTTCAGCGGGACCGAGTTTGAGTGCGGTTGTCGCTCGGCCTCGAGCTTTCGCCTGCCGACCCCGTTCTTTACTGTCTCTCTGCGATCTTGCAACTCCCCGTTGAGTCGTCCTAGGAGAAGCCCTCGCTATGTATAGCCCTGTCAGCTCTGCAGACATCATTGCTCGGATTGAACATATCCGTGAGCTCCATCGGCAGGTAGACAGATTGAGCGATCGGAAACGACTCGCGCACGACCAACGCGAGCAGAAGATACGAGACTTCATCTCGAATCTGAGACGTGCGGGAACCCGCCCGATGACCAATATGGTACGAAGCCTCGAGGAAATCTGCTCTCTGACGACGGACGGTGCATACCGGCTCTTCGGCTACGAGCTTGACGGCGTCCGAGAATTTGATCTTCATCTCAACCGTAGCCGCACCCACATCGTGGAAAGCTATGTCTTCGATCGAGACCTAATGGTGGAGCTTCCGTTAGAGCTTGCTCCTGCAGAAGCATTCCGGCGCAGCGCCATGCTCGACTCCTTGGTCTTGCGGTGGCAGGGCAATTTTCCTCTGCGAGTGCTGAATCGGCCCATGTGGCGTCGACCCGGAACGTTTTACGTGCGCGTGGGAACGGACGACAGCTTAGGTTCGAGCCTTCCACCAGGAGCCACTGCACTCGTGGAGCCTATCGATCAAGAAGAGACACTGCGGCCAAATCCCCGCAACATCTATCTCCTCCAGTTTCCGAATGGGTATAGTTGCAGCCGTTGCGTCGTAGCCGGAGGAAAGCTGCAGCTCTTGACGTCGGACCGGTCCTATCTCGGTCGGCAGATATTTTCCTATCCAATGTCCGTGCGCATTGTGGGGCGCATTGCCGTGTTCGCGCTCGGACTTCCAGTACCCGATTTTCCGCTCCAACGCCCACTTTCACACTTTAGCGGAAGCGCGAACCTGGTACTGCCTTGGGAAAACAGAACGCGTCACAACCTGTTCGCGACGAAGCACAGACGGTTTGTTCGGCCACGGGAAGAGAGAGAGCAGGTCGAAGAGTTCTTGCAGCTGACGTTGCATTCGAAACTGAGTGATCGATCAAGGCGGCGATATCGCCGCGAAACAGACTCGGAACCGCATATTGCATCATTGATTCAGATGTCCATCGAGCACAACTCTCGATACAGTGACGCACTGAGAGTAGGCGGATATCGGCTACGCGATGCGGGGCGACATTCTCTCGAAACGCTTCTTAGGGCCACGCGTTACGAGGATCTGCGTTCGGTTCGTTCCGAACCGGCGCACCCCATTCCTCCAGAGGTATGGGAGGCAAGGCGGAAAGAGATCGTCGAGTGGCCGGCGCTGTTCTCACTGAAGTTCCCCCGACCGAGCTCATTGATCCATCGAGTCATTCGCATTGGAGAAGGAGACGACATTCGCGGCGTAAACCCACCCATCCGCTCCGGATCTTGGGTGCTGACGGAAGAACTCCCAACTGTGCCCGACACCCGAAGCGACGCCAGTAAACACGGTTGGTCCCGTCCGCTCTATGTTTTCGCGAAAGGATTGAATATGGTCTTCGGGCATCTGGAACGCGATGGAAGCAATTTTGCATTGCTGAACGACCCTGGTTCGCAATCCACGAAGTTTGTGTTTTCTCAGAGCGAGCTTCCCAACCTCCGTCGCATCTGCGGAGTTATTGCTCCCGTTTGACAACCCCGTCGTCGAATCAGGCCTCAAGATAGTTTGGCCAAACGAACGCTTCGTCTGCACAGCATAGAGAGCAATTCAGATTGCTAAGCCTCGCAGATGCAGGAGCGAAGTAAGTTTGGCCAGCAGCCCTGTTTCCGCTTGCATCCGAACGGCGACAAGACCATGCTCACTTCCACCGACCTTCGAGCCCGAATGGTTCGGTACCCGGGAGTACATGTATGGCCGATGGCAACGCTCAGCTGAAGACCATCGTCAATCAGGACGGAGCAGCAATCCTCGACGCGACGAGGGGCACGATCTCCACGCTGAATTCAACTGGGGCATACATCTGGCGCGCACTGGAGGTTGGCGAGGCGGTGGAAGACATCGTCGCCACGCTTGGACGAGAGACGGGGGAACGCCCAGACACCATCCGGCTTGATGTAGACAATTTCATCGCGGCGTTGCGAGAACACAACTTATTGCCGCAGTTGAAAGAGGGGAAACGCGCATGACTCACGTCTTGACTCCTGATGCAGTCACCTTTCGCGTTCTCGTGGTCGTCCCTTCATCACACAAGGTCTTGGTGCAAGAGGATGGTGGTCCACTTTGTGTCTTGCGGGTTTCCATAGCGCCGAGAGGCCGTCTTGCGCAAGAGCTGCGGCGCGAACTGGGTCGATTGTGGGACGCAGACGTTTTCATCCTGGACTTCCTACAGAGTGGTGAAGATCGCAGCCCGCTTGTCGTCGCGGAACTTCTGCCAAGAACGATTCCAGCCGAGCTCCCGACCGCGTATCTGGATCAGATCCCCGAGGATGAAGTCTCCGAGCTTGAACGCGCACTATTTTTTCGCATGCTCGGCCGTGACGCAAACTGCCCTGTCTCCCGTATCGGATGGAGAAACGAAGCCGTCGCCTGGGCGGAGGACGTAACAGGCGGTCGACTTCATGCCGAAGCAGCAGTCGAGCAACACAATGCTGGCGGTCTGTTCACGTTGCTTCATCTTCGTATGGAAGATGGACAAAGTTACTGGCTGAAGGCGACGGGTGAGCCAAACATTCACGAACGGGAGATCACACGGCTATTGTCCACGTTGTGCCCTCGCTCTCTTCCCCACATCGTCGCAGAAATGCCCGCATGGAACGCATGGTTGATGAAGGGAGACGGCTGTTCCCTTCCCGCGTTGCCGACGGAACCGAAGCGTTTGGTGCAACTACTACGGCGGGCCGTCGAATCGCTGGCAGAACTTCAACTCGCGTCCATCGGCGCGGAGTCTGAGTTGTTCGCTGCGGGTGCTTTCGATCAACGGCCGCATGTCCTCCGAGCGAATCTGGATGGGCTTTTTGCTTATCTTGGCGAGGCCATGTTGCTTCAGAGCTCGACCAAAGTGCCGCGTATTGGCGCGGGCAGGCTGCAAGAGATTCGAGAGTTTCTGAGCAGAGCGCTTGATCACGCGGAGCGCCTTGGCATTCCGTCGACGATCGTGCACGGCGATATGAATCTGGGCAATCTTGTATTTACAGAGGATAGTTGTCACCTCATCGACTGGTCCGAAGGTTACATTGGGCATCCACTCGTGACATTTCAACACCTTCTCCTTCTCAACCCGGTAGAGAACCCGCAAGACAAAGCTTCTGTCGAGAACGCCTTGAAGGAGATTTACCAGACCGCCTTGTACTCGGTGTGTGATTTCCGCCAGATAGAAGAAGGTTTCTCTTGCATGGCGCTCCTAGCTGCCTTCTCAACGCTCTACGGACGAGGTGACTGGCAGCACAGAGATCCCGGAAATGATCCGCAGTGGCAACGATATGCGCGCTCTATCACTCGGTATATGGACCGGTACGCTCGCGATCCGTGCCTGCTGGAATCGCTTGGCGTTCGATCTAACGGCTAATCAGACGGCCTTCTGTTCGAGGACCGGGAGAGTACGCGGCGATGAGACAAGTAACGGTTCGATATATTCTCGCAGGCTGGTTGTTGCTGCTATACCTTGACTGGCTCATGCGCTTCGCTGGCTTCACAAGCGTCTATGAAGCTGTTCGTCGGCAAACCCTCAGGAGAGAATCGGAGACCTACGCAGGTGACGGTGTCCTGTCTCATGCAGTGGATCTCGCCTGCGTCTTCTACCCCAAACGCGTGCTATGTCTCCAGCGTTCTGCCGCGCTGGCGGTTCTCTTACGACGTAACGGCAGGGCTGCGGAGATGATCATCGGAGCGCAGCTGCTTCCCTTCCTCTCCCACGCTTGGGTGGAGGTGGAGGGACTCGTCGTCAACGACAAACCTTACGTGACAGAAATCTTTCAGGTGCTGGATCGCTGTTAGCGAGGTGGCCATGAGCATTCTTTTCGGAGTCTTGGAAGATCGGGGCTTAAGTGCATCCGAGAAAGATCTGCAGCTGTTCGCGCGTGCAACCGAACGCTACGCCACAAACGAAGCTGCTTTCTCGATCAATGGAAGGGTTGGGATGTGCTGCCAGGTTTACGTCAGCCATGAGCGTTCCAAACTGGAGACTGGCCCTCTCACAGATGCCTTGCGAAACAGCCTGAGCTTTGATGGCCGCCTGGACAACTTTACCGACCTCGCCCAACTGCTGGGTCTAAATGAGACGGAGTCGTCTGATTCGGAGATTGTGTTGGCTGGTTTCTTGCGTTGGGGCGAGGAGTGCTTTATACGATTTACCGGTGATTGGGCTCTATCGTTGTGGGATGCCCGAGGACAGAGGTTGTTCTTGGCACGAGACCACGCAGGCACCCGGTCACTCTATTTCTCCCAGACCAGATACCGCACGCGGTGGGCGACATACCTGGACACCTTTACAGCGTCCGGGACGGAGTTACGCCTTTCACCGGAATACGCCGCCTCATACCTCGCGAACGCTCCCGTGCGGGAGTTTACCCCATATCGAGGGATCCGCTCGGTTTTGCCGGGCCACTACGTTGTCGTTCGCGAGGGAAAGATTTCGCAGCGGCCTCATTGGACGCCTGTGATCCGGACATCCATTCGATATCAAGCTGATACTGCATACCAGGAACACTTTCTTGCTCTGTTTGGGCAAGCGGTGTCGCGACGAACCGGCCCTGGAGAACCGATCGTGGCGGAGCTGAGTGGAGGAATGGATTCGACTTCGATCGTTTGCATGTCCGATTCCCTTCGCCGTTCAGCCGATCCAGATGCGGAGATTCTCGATACGATCTCGTACTTCGACGACTCCGAAGCATCGCTCGACGAGCGCACATACTTCTCTATTACCGAAGCAAGGCGCAGGAAGACAGGCACGCACGTCGACGTGGCCTTCTCGCAAAGAACGTTCGATGCTCCAGACATGGCGTTTGGAACCTATCAACTTCCGGGTTCGGACCGTTTCTCTTTGGAGCTGGAACAGATGCTGCTACGTAACCTCTGGGAGAAGGGCTACCGCAGCGTGCTGTCGGGCATCGGTGGAGACGAAGTACTGGGTGGGATCCCGGATGGGATCCCGGAGTTGGCCGACTACCTTGTACAAGGCAGTTTTGGCGCCCTCTTCCGGCAAGCGGTTGCATGGTCTCTACCGGACCGCAGCCCCATCGTTGCGACATTGTCCAACGCTTTTCGCTATACAGCGCGGCTCTATACAAGAGGCAATCCCAAGAACCGACCGATCCCGCCATGGATCTCTAAAGAGCTGCGTCACAGCTTCTCCGAGAACTGCCAAGCGACGGATACTTTTACCCGACGGATTGGGATCGCGCCTCACCGTTTGGAGAACGCGCTGAGCTGGTGGCAGATCATGGAGACACTCCCTCATCTATCTCCACGTATCCTCTTCCGCCCTGAATACCGTTACCCGATGCTGGACAAAGATCTAGTGGAGTTTCTGTTCAGCATTCCCCCCGAACAACTGGTGCGGCCAGGACGGCGACGCTTCATGATGCGAGCCGCTCTGCGCGACATCGTCCCGGTCGAGATTCTGGAAAGAAGGCGCAAGGCATTTCAACTTCGGGCAACATTGAATGCCATCCGCGCCGCTCAGCCTAAGTTAGACAGGCTGTTTACTGGCTCGCGTGTCGCGGAGCTTGGCTTCATCGATGTTGCCGCGCTCCGGCATGGCCTAAAGGCGACAGCAGAGGGAAACGTCGAGTGGTATCAAGCAATTCTGCGAGCGATCGCTTATGAGTTTTGGTTAGGTACACGCCGCGGTAGAACAGAGGTCACCCGCACCAGCGAAGATCGGCATCGTGTATGTCCAAGTTTGGCCGTGTTTAGCGGCCACCGAGCTCCGGGCAGCTTGAGCGACTCTGGTTGCACGGAAATTTGAAACAAAGAGAGGAATTACCTATGCGTTACATCCAACCGCAAATCACTGGCACCTTCCCTGCTGTCTCAGCAATCAAGAGCATGAAGGGCGCTCCGGTCCACGAGATCGGAACCGAGCTGCTCACCAGTGGAGCGGCGTATCAGGCTGACGAGTAATCGCCAACCTCGTACGCCCTGCAATCAGCAGGTCCGGCCGCTCGCCAGTCGAGAGGCCGGACCATTCTCTGCTCAGTTGCTTGCCGCATTGGAGCGAACCGCGGCGAGTTCCGCTCTCAGTTTCTGCCACCTCTGGTACTGGGCGTGTTTTGCCGGGTCGGGATCTTCATAATCCTGAAGCCAGAAGCGCATCCAGTCCACATTTCCTTGTTGCGATTCCAAGCGTTCCTGCGGCCTGCGGTGAATGTGCGTTCCGTCAGGAAAATAGATCATGTCGACCGGTTTTTGCTGAATATGGAGAGAAGCGTAGAGCTCCCACTCCTGTAGCACCGATGCAGGATTGATCGTTTCGAGTCTGACAGGAGTCTGCACCTGATCGAGGTGAAACCCCGGGGCCTCCTTCATCCATCGATCCAGCCCGGCTCCAAACGGACTGCCCCCGCGTATTTTGTTCATCTGTTCCTGGAGACTCGGAGCGTCAGGGGCAAAGAACATGTATTGCATATAGCTGTTATCCAGCCCGTCTGCGATGGTTGCCGCCGCGAAGAGGTGCGGAGCCTTGACGAGTGCGTTTGCCACATACCAGCAGGTCCAGCTGAAGCCGACCACACCGACTCGGCTGGGGTCAATCAGGCCGTCTTCTGAAAGGCTCTGGATGGCGCTTCGATATCCCGCGAGGCCTGTTTGAGCGTCTTCGTCGGACAGGACGTCCGGCTTTTTCTGAATCTGAAGCACCACGAATCCGGCGCTAGCCAGTTGCCGAGCTGCAAAGGCCGAAGGATAGGTCCCATCTGTAAGGAACTGGTGCTCTCGAAACATGTACATCTGAATAACCAGCGGGTAACGGTGCCCGGGTGTGTAGCCAACTGGCTTCACCAGTCCTGCAGTCCATTCGAGGCCGGTCGGGTCTTTCCAGCGATAGACCGAGGCTCCCCCAAACGCAAGACGGTCAAGTTGAGGATTAGGGTTCCACAGCAGGCGGTCCTCCTTGGTACTGGTGTTGGAAGCCCACAGCGCCGGGGCCTCGTTGAGGCTCTGTCGCATATAAACCCTTACATCGGGATTGTGCCCTGCACCGTGTTGAGCAAATTCTTGATCTGCGCCGCCATTCCCTGGACCCGGACCTACCGAGGCGAACTTCCATACGCTCCCCTTCAGGTGGAATGTGATGAGTTCCTGCTGCTTGTCGTCCTGCTTGAGGGAGACCAGCGCTTCATTACGATCCCTGCCGAATCGTACCTCCGATACGTGTCCTGAACGGAAGGGCACGGCATCGCCGTCGAAGTAGAGACACCGCCCATCGAGCGATGGCAGGTCGACGCTGGCGACGGCACACGGGCGCGTGGGGACGGGAGCGCTTGATGCAGCGTTCGGATCAAGTGGAAAGAATACGTTGGTCACCAACACTCGCGTTTCGTCGTTCGACCAGGCAACGCGATTCGCATAAGCCAAGTAGCCGAGAGACTGAGCGTTCGGAGCTGCCAACAAGGTCTTCTTTTCGCCCGACGCTAGATTGATCAGGACGTACTGTCTCAGACGTATGAGCTTTTCGGGTCGGGTGAGATCTGGATCATCACTGCGCAAACGGAGATATCCGAGCAGAGGAAGCGGGTCATAGCGTTCCCAGGACTTGGGAATGTCTCCGGTTACTGGCTCGAGGGAGACTAGATGGGTTCCGTCGGGAGAAAGCCGGAATGGAAGGGTGTACAGATATACAGCCGTTTCCGGAACAGAGTAGCTCGGAACTTTCTGCGGGACGAAGTGCTGCCTGTCCAAATGCAATACGAACATGGAATAGGTATGCGGCTGAAACGATGTCATCTGCCCGGGAAAGAGAATGTCCTTGACCCGGTAGCCGGTTGCGTCCACGGCGTCTCTGTTGATGGGTACTCCTGGTGACGGGCGAGGTGCATCCATCGGAGCGGCCGTGTACACGATGGTGTTCCCTGCCAGGTCGTACCGATTGACGTCATAAGAAGAAGGCGTCAGGGTACGGAAGGTATTCTCAGGTACGCCGGCCTCGTCGAGCTGATATCCTCCGCCTTCGTTCTGTGCCCGGAAGTAGAGATGTCTGCTATCTGCCGACCAACGAACATCCTTGATGAGCGGAGCATATTCTATCGTCTCTACACCATCCGGAATGGCTGTAATGGTGGCAACGACGCGGGGCTTTGGCTGAGGGACAGATGGCGATTGCAGGAACCTATCAACGGCTCGGAGGTCGAAGACTGAGATCGATGACTGGATCTGATCGGTCGCCAGCCGCCCCTTGGTGGTAACAACGGCAACATACATTCGATCGGGCGAATAGAGATGGCATTCCTGTGTCGAGACATTTTCTTCCTCGGAAAGCTCGCTGAAACGGGCCATCGCGATGTCATCCTTCACGGAAAATGCTTTTTGTTGACCCTGTGCTTGTCTGGACCGGAGTGCTGGCAGGACAAGACAGAGCAACACGAGGCGCGAGATCTCTCGCCTCCGCTGGAATACACGCAGAGCAGTGGGCATAACGATTTTCCTATTGGGAGTCCGGTGTGAGGGTTAGAACAGCAGCTTGAGCGCGAACTGCATAGAGCGTGCTCCTCCCTGCTGGTATTGGGAGGCAACCGTTGCCAGGCTCTGATTGAGCATGGATAACGCTTGCCCGAAGGTGGCATCCGTGTAATTCGGGTCGACATAGCCGAAGTTCGGATGGTTAAGCAGATTGAAGGTCTCCGCCCGAAACTGAAGGACGAAGGGACCATGCAACTGGATGTTTCTTCGGATCGCCAGATTGATCTGCGAGGCACCAAAGCCACGCAACTGATTCCGGGGCGCATCCCCCAAATCCCCTGTTGGCGGCAAGCTGAACGCAGCAGGATTGACAGCCTTTCCACCCGGATACTGGGAGCCATAAAGGTAGAAGGGCTGCCCGGGCACGATGTTCAGAGTCCCTGGGTACTCAGTGCCCGTTGCCGGATCGATGGTAAGCTCCCCGGCCAGGGTGATCGGGAATGCTGTGCGGACGTTCAAGCGAACGTCTACACCCCAGTCATTCAAAACCGCATCCACAAAGCGGCTTGCCTTCAGCTTTGGCACCTCCCAGCTTATGCCACCCTGAAGGTTGTCCCGGACATCGAAGTCGGCGTCGGCGCGTTGCAAAGGCAGAGCGGTGGCATTCGAGCCGTAGTCGATTGCGTGTGACCAGGTGTAAGCGACCAGCGCTTGGACCCCTTTGGCAACGGAACGCTGGAACTGAAGTTGAAGAGCCTGATAGTTTGAGGTAACTCCGGATTGAAAATAATCGACATAGCCGAAGTTCGGATTCAGGGCGGTGAGAAACACTTGCTGCAACCCGATGAGCCGTCTCCCATTGGCGCCGACATACGAGATCGTGAATGATTGGTTCGCTCCGATAGCCTGTTGCAGGCTTACGTTCCACTCGAGCGTATACGGCAGCTGCAGATGAGTGGGAAATGCCGTGATGGTCGCCCCCGTGTAGGGAGCTGAGGCGGTAATAGGAATATTGAGTTGCGCCGGTGTAAAGGGTATGGTCGCTCCCGTCTGCACGGCAAACGCCCCAAAGCCGAGACCGCTGTATCCGAGCGTCGCGACCTCGTTTGGAGAGTCAAAGAATACGCCCCCGCCTGCGCGGACAACTGTTTGGTGGCCTGGTTGGTCGTGAGCTGTCCACGCTACGCCAAGTCTCGGGGCGAAGTTGAACCACGCCGTTTTCCATAGCGGAGTTCCCTGAGGCGCCACCGTCAGGGTAGCTGGATCTTTGAGGTTACCAGCCAACGTGTAGGCGTCGTCCCCGTGTTGCTCTGTAGGCGGCGGATTCAGGTCCCACCGCAAGCCATAGGACAGGGTTATCTTCGGAGTGACACGCCATTGGTCCTCAGCGAAGACGGCGGTTTGATTGAAGAGAGGAGTTGCCGAGAGATACCGGAGGACATACGGTATCGCGGGGCTCCCGCTGATAGCCTGTTGCGGGGTTGTGAAATAGGCATAGGGCTCGACGTCAGGCGGGGTGGTCGGGGATTTGATGTGCCGGTAGTCCACCCCGAACTTCAACGAATGGTGTCCCACTAGGACACTGATCGTATCCACCAGGTTCCACTGACGCTGCAGGTTCAGCGTGTTGAGCACCTCCATCACCGGATTTCCAATGCCCTCCACATACAGGATGACAACCGGATCCACCCGGCTGTACCCACTGGCTCCCATCGCATCGCCCAAATTTATGGGGGTCGCGCCGCCGAAGTCGTCGAGTACTCCAAGCTGCGCGGAGTCGGAACGTGCATAGCCGAGTCGGAATTCGTTGGTGAGGTTGCTGGCAAGCTGACTACTTGCGCCGAAAGTGAAGGTCTGGGCGTTACTTGTATCGGTCGTGAGGGCGAAATAGGGTCTCGAGTCGGTCGAACTGGGGGTATAGCCGTAGCGGAAGAAGAGCGCAAGCTTTGGCCCAAACGTATGGTCGAGACGAACGCTGGTGGCGTCTATCTTGCTCGGAAGGGAGAAGGGCGCGATGAACTCCGCGAGGCTAGGATTGGCGGCTGTGCCGTAATCCGTGCCGTTCGGGAGCGGAAAGGCGTCCAGTATAGGCTGCATGGTTGGCACAGCCTGTTGCCGCATAAAAAGATCTGGCACGTACTGGATGGTGGCCGCTGTGGGAAGGGTGAGACGCAGGCCCTCATACGCTACGAAGAAAAAGCTTCGATCCCGGCCATCGTAGAGGCGCGGAATCCAAATGGGACCACCTAGACTCCCGCCAAAGTCATTCTGCCGAAGCGCAGGTTGCGGCACTCCATAATAGTCATTGAACCAATCATTCGCATCGAAGACGTTGTTGCGGAGATAGTCGTACGCGCTTCCATGGACAATGTTCGTGCCCGACCTGCTCAGAAGCGAGAATTGGCCGCCGGGTGATCTGCCATACTCCGCAGAGTACGTGGAGCTCTGCACCCGGAACTCCTCGAGTGCATCGATCGGCACCAGAGTCTGGGTCGTGCCCAAAGCGGTCGATCCACTCAGGGTTCCTCCTGTAGCCGCCCCTGTGATCCCGTTCCCGTTGCCGGAATTGATATTGGCCGAGATTCCATCCACGGTGTAGTAGTTGGATTGGGTGCGCTGACCGTTGACGGAAAAGTCTCCGCTGGTCCCCACACCCTGGGAGGTATTTTGCGGACTCGCGGTCACAACGCCCGGTGTCATCGAGATCAGGTCCTGGAAGCTCCGGCCATTGAGCGGTATGTTCTCCACAAACTTCCGGTCGATGACCGTGCTGACCGATGCGTCGGTCGTGTTCAGCGCGGGACTTGCGGAGTTGACGGTGATGCTCTCCGAGGTTGCGCCGACCGGCAAAACGAAGTTCAGAGCCACTGCGCTTTGCACATAGAGAATTACGTCCGCCTTAATGATGGTTTTGAATCCTCTCTTCGAGACCTGAACATGGTAGTGGCCAGGAGGAAGAACTGGGACCAGGTACATACCGGAGTTGTTCGTTTCTGCCGCATAGATAACCCCTGTCCCATCATTCGCGATCTCAACTTCCGCGTTCTGGATGAGGTTGCCCGTGGGGTCGGTTACCCCGCCACTGATCGTTGCATCCGTGGACTGGGAGAGAGCAAATGAGGGAATGAGACACAAACTCAGAAATGCGATCCAGCGTTTCATACAGCTCAGCTCCGGGGGTCGAGAGTGGATTGGGTACACTCCGTCTACGGATGGCTTGTCAAAGCTGTACCAATACTCTTTTCTGATTATGGATGATTCGACGCAATCTGGAGATAGGCACGAAGAAGTGGTTTGCCTGTGGGCTTGCTGCTTCCCCCCGGCGGCTCGACGGTCACAAACACCATGTTCAACCGGGCCAGGGTCTTGGGATCATTACACCGGAGTACCCATCTATTGTGACTATCATCCTGATAAAACAGCCCCAGGCTCACTGGCGACCGGTCGCTGCCGCTTCCCCATACTTGAAAGGCCGCGTCCCTTTCAAGGCCGCGTTGCTTTTCCAGGTCGAAGCCATAAAACACCAGGGAGCTGTCCTTGGTGTAAAAGATTCGGCCAAACGGCTTAGCGGTCTTGCCGGTCTCCGTTGTATCGAAGATATCGGCGATATACAGATTCCGTGCCCCAATCAGATCCCGGATATCCCGGTCGTGCGACAAGAAATCCTTGTCCAGAGCCAGCATCCGATCCTTGTCATTGAGCGCGGTGTCTGCCTCATTGAGGGACACGTTCAACGCTTGAACCTTTGCCTCTAACATGGCAACTCGGCCGCTCTGCTGATCTGCGCCGGCGGAGGCTGATGTTAGTTTTGCGCCTAGCGTTTGAATGTCCGTCTGTGCCGTAACAAGCTGCTTGCTCAAGGCATCTCTATCGGAGGCAATTTGCTCGCGTTCCGTCTGCTCTGCCTGCAACTGCTTGCGAAGAGTGGCGACTGCGCCGTTTGAGTCAACTGCGGGAGTTTCAGCTGTAGCAAGTCGTCGTTGCAGGCCTGCGATCTGCTGGCGGGATTGCTCCAATTCAAGCTGATCCTGTTCATTCGCAGAAGTATCTTTTGGCGAAACGGAAGTTCTCGCCGTCGGACTGCTCGTAGCCGTAAGTGTCGACGGCTTCCCTCTGCTGCGTGAAAAATGGACACTCGCAAACGCCAGAAATATCAGAAAACATGCGGCGAGCCCACCAACGACAAGCCGCCTCGATGATTTCGCAGGTACGGGCGGCTTAGGCTGGCTGGAGACGACATGTAGGCTGCTCATCAGCCGCTGTTCCGCTTCGTCAAGAGACGCTGCTGATTGCACTAGAGGTGTTTTCGACTCGGTGGCAGCAGACGCGGCCATCGCTGGAATCACATCTTTAGCTATCTGTTTGTATTGTTCGAAGGTGTTTCGGCAGGAGTCGCAGTAGGCGAGATGCACCTGCAGCAATGCCCATTCTTCATCGGAGATTTCTCCAGAGTAGAAAAGAGCACAGAGCGCAACAAACTCATTATGAAGTTGAGGATTCACCGGCTCAGATCCTCTGCGGTGCAAATGTTCATTAATTCTCTCACTCAAGTGCGCTTTTGGGGAAAGAGGTTCGAGCGCAGTCGGTCCAAGGCTCGGTAGTAATGGTGACGCACATTTCCGACAGGCTGACTGGTCTTTTCGGCAATCTCACGGAAGCTGTATCCCTCAAAGAAATGAAGCTCTAGTGTTTGCTGCTGATCCGAGGTTAGCTGCCCTCTCAGTCTGTCCAAAATTACTTTGCCGTCCAATTGGTCCGTCAACACTTCCTGCACGGTGGGGCCTACCGTTTGCTCATCCAGTGCTTCAAGCTTGTAGTGCTGCCGGAAGCTTAGATATCGTCTCCGATCGATGGCTCGGTGGTACGTTATTTGAATTATCCAAGACAAGGCGGTCGCCTTCCGCGCGTCGAAGAGCTTCGCGTGCTCGAAAAGGTAAAGAAATACTTCCTGTCGGAGGTCGTCCGCTTCTGACTGGTCTCGAAGGATTCTCCAAGCCACAGTGAAGACGACGCGGCCATGAAGGCGGAAGAGAACACCAATGGCCTCCTTCGATCCGTCGCCGACGGCCTCAAGCAGTTCTTCATCAGAGCGCAGATTGATGCCCTGCTCTAATGCTTGAGATGCGACATGCTCAACGGTAGAACGCTGCGGATTGGAGGCGGCGGGAGCCTCTACTAAACCGTTCGGAAGTTGGAGCGCAGCTTCGGAACTCATGCGGTCCTCGATGTCCAACAAAATTGAGATTGTTCGGATACGTTCCAGATCGACAGCTCACTGGCTAAAAAATAAATAAGCACTATAGTGCCGCTATATGGAGGCACTATAGTGCCTCCGCGCGTGGCGGGTCAAGGGCAACCATAAAGCATGGCCTCCGCTTCCGAGCATGATCCACTTACGTTGGAACAAGCTCTAGGTCAGGTTATTCGTGCTCTGCGCACAGCTAAGGGACTCAAACAGATTGATGTTGCGGTTGCGACAGGTTTTGCGGCGACCACGCTTAGAAAGATGGAGAGTGGTAGACAAAGCATGACCATTAGATCACTTGATGCTCTGGCTACTTTCTATGACGTTCCCATCGAAGAACTGATTATTCGAGCGAAAAAGCTGCGCAGAGGATCGCTCTAGTGTGAATCCAGAACGTAACAACAAAGCACTATAGTGCCTTATCGCGTCTGGCATCTCGGAAAAGATTAGCCAGTGGCAAAGGAAAGACAAACCCGCCCTGAAACGTTGGAGCAAGCGTGCGGCCGGGTGATATCCCAGCTTCGCGAAGAGCAGGGCCTATCTCAGATGGATCTTGCAGTAGCAACTGGTTACAGTCTTCGTTACATTGGGGATGTCGAACGAGGCGCTAAGAGCGCCACCTTACGAACGATGAAGGACTTGGCGACTTTGCTGAATCTGCGTCTCGGTGACCTAATCACTCGCGCCGAACGTCTGTTGAGCTATCGCGATAGGGAGCATCGGGCCAAAGTCCAAGTACCAAAGCAAGGCGACATAGCTCGCTGAATGAGTCTATTTATTTTCATCTTCTACCCTTACACGGTAAGCTTCCGGTGTTTCGATGAGGAAAGTAGTCTGACCTGCCAACGCCAGCAGATCCTTATCTCCGCTGACCAGTAGATCGGCCCCACCGCTCTGAGCCAAATCAAGAAACGGCTGGTCCTTTTCATCCCGACAAACTTGAGGGCAGCCAGTCAAGTTCTCGACGATCTCGCAGTACGGCACATAGTGAGCCAAGAGCTCTCGCCGATCTTCCAGGGACAGCTGAAACTTCGGATACCCAAGAACTCGTGTCAGCTCTGTTGCCGTTCCTGAAGAGATGAGTGGTGTACAGCCAGCCTCTTGCCAATGCCGGAGCAGCCAGGACAAACGGCGATTCGCGAACACGAGGGCTGATACAACGGTTGTTGTGTCAAAGACGACGCGGCGCCTCAAGCGGTTTCACGCGCCCAAGATACAGCATCGGACACGTCCTCTTCCGTGATCCCGAGTTGAGCCAACCGTCCGCGAATTTCGTCGATACGGCTCGTTCGCAGTGGGCGCAG
>Ga0302226_10001090_pt1 | contig 20935 bp, 16 predicted proteins | sample II_Palsa_E3_3_FD_193524 | JGI IMG/M metagenome (GOLD analysis project Ga0302226, IMG submission 193524) | Peat permafrost microbial communities from Stordalen Mire near Abisko, Sweden - II_Palsa_E3_3 | ecosystem: Environmental > Terrestrial > Soil > Palsa > Peat permafrost | place: Sweden...
CTCGCCCTCATCCTCGGCGCCTGCCCCCTGTGCTGCCAGCCCTTAACATTGGACCGCCTCGCCGCAGCCCTCGCCGGAACCTAACAAAGTACTACTAGGTTTGCACCAGGAACACCTCCTGTTCCTAAGTGGAGGAGAGCGAATGACAGAGATCACCGTCACCGTCGACGGCGTGAAGTATGCCGATCACGTCGAACCCCGGATGCTGCTGGTGCACTACCTGAGGGAAGTCGTCGGGAAGACCGGTACGCCCGTCGGATGCGACACGTCCAACTGCGGCGCATGCACCGTGCTGATGGACGGCCAGTCGGTCAAGAGCTGCGCGGTGCTCGCCGTGCAGGCAGATGGCGCGAACATCACGACCATTGAGGGCATGGCGAACGGCAGCCTGCATCCGCTGCAGCGCGCCTTTCACGAAGAGCACGCGCTGCAGTGCGGGTACTGCACGCCGGGCATGATCATGGCGGCCGCGGACCTGCTCCGGGAGAACCCGCACCCCAGCGACACTGAGATCCGCGAGGGACTGGAAGGCAACCTGTGCCGCTGCACCGGCTATGAGAACATCGTCCGCGCCGTGCGGCGCGCCGCCGAGGCAGGAGTAAGCGAATGACCGCGCAGACCGAGATCTCCCCGGCGCCGGATGCGGAACTGGGCAAGGCACGCCTCCGGAAGGAGGACGAGCGCCTCATCACCGGCCAGACCAACTGGACCGACAACATCAAGTTGCCCGGGATGCTGCACATAGCGTTCGTGCGCAGCCCCTTCGCGCACGCGCGCATCACCTCCATGGATGTCAGCGCGGCATTGACCGAGCCCGGGGTCATCGCGGCCTACTCCGGCGCGGACTTCGCGGCCGAGCAGGGGAGCCTGCCGTGCGCGTGGCCGGTCACGCCGGACATCGTGATCCCCAATCACCCGCCGATGGCCACCGACGAGGTGCGCTACGTCGGAGAGGCTGTGGCGTGCGTGGTGGCCCGCGACCGCTACGCCGCCACCGACGCGCTGAACGCTATCGAGGTCGACTACGAGCCGCTGCCGCCGGTGCTCGACATGCGGACCGCTCTGGAGGACGGCTCCCCCAAGGTGCACGAGGCGGGCAACCTGAGCTACGACTTCCTGTTCACCCAGGGCGACATGGACACCGCCTTCCACGACGCACCCATCGTGCTGGAGCGCACCTACCGCCAGCAGCGGCTGATCCCGGCGGCGATGGAGCCGCGCGCGGTGGTCGCCTCCTGCGTGGGCGGGGAGTTCACCCTCTGGTCAGCCACCCAGATCCCGCACGTGCTGCGGGTCATGCTGGCCATGGTGACCGGGATACCTGAGCAGAACCTCCGCGTCATCGCCCCCGACGTAGGCGGCGGATTCGGCTCCAAGCTGCAGGTGACGGCCGAGGAAGTGCTGGCCGTCCTGATCGCCCGCAAGCTCGGCCGGCCGGTCAAGTGGACCGAGTCCCGCAGTGAAGGCAATCTTACCGTGCACCACGGCCGGGACCAGTGGCAGCAGCTCAGGATCGCCGCCGACAGCGATGGCCGGATCCGCGGCCTGGAGGTCGACCTGCTCGCCGACATGGGGGCCTACCTCATGCTGGTCACCCCCGGGGTGCCGGTACTCGGCGCCTTCATGTTCCCCGGTATCTACAAGATGGCCGCCTACTCGTTCCGCTGCCGGGGAGTCTTCACCACCAAGATGCCCACCGACGCCTACCGCGGCGCCGGCCGCCCCGAGGCGACTTTCGCCATCGAGCGGCTCATGGACGAGCTCGCCACCGAACTGGGCCTCGACCCGCTCGAGGTGCGGGAGCGGAATTGGATCAAGCACGAGGAGTTCCCGTACACCACCGTGGCCGGCCTGACCTACGACTCGGGCAACTACGAGGCGGCCACGGCCAAGGCAAAGGGCCTGTTCGACTATGACGCCCTGCGCCGCGAGCAGCAGCAGCGCCGCACCAGCGGCGACCCGGTCCAACTGGGCCTGGGTGTGTCGACCTTCACCGAGATGTGCGGCCTGGCCCCCTCCCGTGTGCTCGGCTCGCTCGCCTACGGCGCGGGTGGCTGGGAGCAGGCGTCGATCAGGATGCTCCCGACGGGCAAGGTCGAGGTCGTCACCGGCTCCAGCGCACACGGCCAGGGGCACGAGACGGCGTGGAGCCAGATCGTGGCCGACCAGCTCGGCGTCCCGTTCGAGGACATCCGGGTCCTGCACGGCGACACCCAAGTATCGCCCAGGGGCATGGACACCTACGGCTCCCGGTCGCTGGCCGTGGGCGGCATGGCGCTGGTCATGGCCTGCGACAAGGTCATCGATAAGGCCCGGGTCATCGCCGCGGGCATGCTCGAGGTCTCAGCAGCGGACCTGGAGTGGACACCGGGACGCTGGGCCGTTCGCGGCGACCCGGACAAGGGCGTGACGATCGCCGAGATCGCCCTGGCCACGTTTGCCGCGCATGCTCTGCCGGAGGGCGTCGAGCCGAGCATCGACGCCGACGCCACCTACGACCCGGAAAACTTCTCCTTCCCGCATGGCACCCATCTGTGCGCGACCGAGGTCGACACCGAGACCGGCTTTGTGAAGATCCGCTCTTATGTGGCCGTCGACGACATCGGCAAGGTCGTCAACCCGCTGATCGTCGAGGGCCAGGTGCACGGCGGTCTCGCCCAGGGCATCGCGCAGGCCCTGTACGAGGAAGCGGTGTACGACGACGAGGGCAACCTGATCACCACCACGCTGGCCGACTACCTGATCCCGTCGGCCACCGACCTGCCGTCCTACATCACCGGGCGGACCGAGAGCCCAGCCGCCAACCGGCTGGGCGTCAAGGGCGTCGGTGAGGCCGGGACGATCGCCTCCACCCCCGCGGTGGTCAACGCGATCGTGGACGCGCTGCGCCCGCTCGGCGTGGCGGACATCACCATGCCGTGCACGCCGGAGCGCGTCTGGCGCGCGATCCAGGCCGCCCGGGGCGGCGACCAGGCCAGCGCCGCGGAACAGCACGCGGCCCGGCAGAGCGACCAGACCCAGGGCAACAGCCCGCAGGGCGTCGCCCGTGAGCGCGGGGACGCGGAGCAGAGCGGAGGCGCGGCATGATCCCGGGCAAGTTCGACTACGTCCGGCCCGGCTCGGTCGGCGACGCGGTAAGCGCCCTGGCCGACGCGGGCGAAGACGCGAAGGTCATCGCGGGCGGTCAGAGCCTGATGCCGCTGCTGCGGCTGCGGCTGGCCTACCCCGACCTGCTGGTCGATGTCGGCGGCCTGGAGGAGCTGCGCGGCGTCAGGGACGCCGGGGACACGCTGGAGATCGGCGCGCGGACCACGCACTACCAGCTCGTACACGACCCGCTGGTGGCGGAGCACTGCGGGATCCTGCGGGAAGCCACCAGCACGGTCGCCGACCCCGCGATCCGCCACCGGGGCACCCTCGGCGGTGCCCTGGCGCACGGTGACCCGGCCGGGGACCTGCCCGCGGTCGTACTGGCGCTGGACGCGACGCTGGTCACCCAGGGCCCGGGTGGCGAGCGGGAGATCCCGGCCGCGGACTTCTTTGTCGACTACCTCACGACCAGCCTGGCCCCGGACGAGATCCTGACGGCGATCCGGATTCCCAAACTCGGGCCCGGCTGGGGGTATCGGTACGAGAAATTCCACCGGACAGCGCAGTCATGGGCGACCGTCGGGGTCGCCGCGCTGGCCCGGCGGTCCAACGGATCCATCGCCGAGGCCCGGATCGGGCTGACCAACATGGGCACAGTCCCATTGCGGGCGAGGGCGGCTGAGGACGCCGCGGCCGGCGCGGAGGCCACCCCGGACGCGCTGCGGGCAGCAGCCGCCCACGCGGACGAGGGCACCGAGCCGCCGGCCGACCTGCACGGGGCTGCCGACTACCGGCGGCATCTGGCGCGCGTGCTGACCGGGCGAGCGCTCGCCGCGGCGGCAGGGGCCTGACGGCCTGACGGCCTGACGGACCCATGCGATGTCCGGCGGCGGGCCGTGCGCACGGCCGCGAGCGGAATCAGCTCGCGGCCGTGCGTCGTCACGGTGACTGCGGGAGCTTGACCGAGCCGCGTTTCGGGGCGCGCACGGACGGAGGCGGGATGACCGGCCCGATGTCGCCGTCCGGCGCTTCGTCCAGGTCGACGATCACCGGAGCGTGATCGCTGGGACCGGTGCCCTTGCGGGCCTGCCGGTCCACCCAGGCCGCCATGACCCGGCCCGTGACCGGGGCACTGGCCAGGATCAGGTCGATGCGCATGCCCAGATCCTGGTGGAACATCCCGGCCCGGTAGTCCCAGTAGGTGAACACCCGTTCGTCCGGCCATCGGGCCCGGACCACGTCGTGCAGGCCGAGCGCCTGCAGCTCGGCCAGCGCAGCCCGCTCTGGCGGCGTGACGTGCGTCTGCCCGATGTAGGCGTCCGGGTCGAACACGTCGGCGTCAGTGGGCGCGATGTTCATATCTCCGCAGACCAGCACGGCCTCCGGGCCCGCCTTGACCGCCTCCCGCAAGGCCGCCAGCCAGGCCAGCTTGTACTGGTAGTGCTCCGAGCCGGGGGACCGCCCGTTCGGCACGTACACCGAGTGCACCCGGATACCGCCGCAGGTCGCGGACACGGCACGGGCCTCGGGATGGGGAAAGCCCGGCGCGCCGGGGATGCCGGTGACCACGCCGTCCAGCCCGGCCCGGGACAGGATGGCCACCCCGTTCCACCGCGGCTCGCCGTGCACGGCTACCGCGTAGCCGCGGTCGTCCAGCTCGGGTCCGAGTAGTTCGGTGAACGCGTCGTCGCCAAGCTTGGTCTCCTGCAGGCAGACCACGTCCGGCTGCCGCTGATCGAGCCACGGCAGCAGCCTCGGCAGCCGCTGCTTGACCGAGTTCACGTTCCACGTTGCTACCCGCACCGGGCCTACAGTAGCCGAGCCGCCCCCGGCGAAGGCGGGAGCCATATTCGCCGGGGAGCAGCCCCGGAGCGGCCTCAGCCGGGTGGGCTGCAGCCACGTGGTGGCGCCTGACCAGCAGCGGAAAGCTGCTCAGGGCGATGCCCGCCAGGATGGCCGCACCACCCGCGGCCTGGATCGGCCCAACCGGATCACCGAAGAAGACGACACCCGCTACGGCTCCCACGAGCGGTTCGAGGTTGACGAAGGCCCCGGCGATCTCGGGCCGCACCCGGCTCTGGCCGTAGGCGAAGAGGGTGAAGGGCAGCAGCGTCCCCCCGGCCGTCAGGACCAGGGTGGCCAGCAGAGCACCGGCGTGCGGCGAAGCCGGCGTTCCCTCCGCGGCGGCGAAGGGCACCACGGCCAGGGCCGCGCCCAGAAACTGGACGGCCGTGACCGCGATCGGGTCGCGGCCGCGCAGCAGCCGCGCCTGCCCCACCGTGAACGTGGCCGACAGCAGCAGGGAGGCGAGCACCAGGCCGTCGCCGGTGAGCGAGGCACCCCCGCCGCGGCCGCCCGTGATCAGGCCCACTCCGGCCAGGGACACGGCGAACCCCAGCCAGGCCACCGGACGGGCCACGCTGTGCTGCCAGAGCGCGGCGATGACCGCGACCAGCACGGGCACGGCGCCGACCAGCAGAGCTGCGTGGGTGACGCTGGTCCGGGTGATACCGGCGTTCTGCACGGCGACCGAGCCGCCGTAACCGAAGGCGCCGGACAGCAGCACGAGTGGGCGGCAGGCGGCGCGCACGTTGGCGCGCGGAGCGGCCAGCAGGAGGACCAGGGCGGCGAGCCCGAAGCGCGCGACCGTGAGCCAGCCCGGCGCCAGCCACTCCAGGGCCAGCTTGGAAAGCGGGACGGAGGTGCCCCACAGCAGGCCGGCTCCGATGAGCGCGGCGACGGCGCGACGCTGCTTGGTGTTCATGTAGTCATCATCATGACGACCTATGAGAAATTTGCCTCTTGGCCAAGTTAGCTTAATAATATTTGGTTATATGGCTGTTGAACTTGACGATGTTGACGTCGCACTGCTCACTGCGCTGCAGGCCGATGCGGACCGCACGAACGTCGAGCTGGCCCGGTTGGTCCGGCTCTCGCCGGCGGCGACCCTGCACCGGATTCGGTGGCTGAAGGAGTCGGGCGTCATCCGGATCATCAGCGCCCAACTGGACGCCGCCGCCGCCGGATTCCCGCTGCAGGTGTACGTGACCGCGACCCTGTCCCGGCACGACCCCCGGTCGAGCCGCATCTTCGAAGACGAGGTGCGCGCGCTGCCGCAGATCATCGCGGCGGACAACGTCGCCGGTGAAACGGACTACCTGCTCACCGTGGTGGCCCGGGACGTCGCCGACCTGCAGGAGGTGCTGGCCAGCCTGGCCACCCGAGGCGGGCAGCGGCTGGTGACCTACCTGCGGCTGGCCGAGGTCAAGCCGCCGTCCCGGCTGCCGCTGACTGCCACGGTGGCGGCCGCGGACCGGCCGCCCCGGAAACGACGTGGCCCTCCCCGCCACTGACGCGCCGCGCCGCGCCCAGGACCGGAATCCCATAGCTGCGTGCGGCCCCCTTACCACCACCTACTGCCTGGCGCGGCCTGACCAGCCCCGTGGGCCTGCCCAGCTGGCAGTTTCCCGTAGCTGAATCAGGGGGTCGGCGGGTGAACCGTGGACCAGTCGGCGGCCATGTCGATCACGGTCCAGTTGTGCTTCGCGGCGGCGGCCTGAATCTGCTCGGTGCCGGCCCCCAGGATGGGGTCCCGTTCGTAGGCGTACTCACGGACGCCGTCGGTGTGGTGCACGACCAATTCCAAGGTCCGATGCGGGCTGGCGGCGGCCCACTCGAGCATGGCCAGGTCACCGTCGGTGTTCCCGGCGGCCAGGATCGGCCGCTGCCCGACATGCCGGTGGATCGAGATGGGTTTCTGCGGCCCGTCGTTGACGATCTGGATGGTGGCGGTCTTGACGAGTTCCGGGCCGCCAGTACCATTGCGGAATTCGGTTTCTCCTACGCTGCCGATCACCCGGTGTGGCGGCAGGCCATAGACCTCAGCTGCCCAGACCCGCATGAAGTCGGTGCCGCCGCCGGAGAAGATCCAGCAGGAGAAGCCGTTGCGGCTCAGCAGGCCGAGCAACTCCAGCATGGGCTGATAGACCATCGCAGGGTATGGCCGGTCGAAGCGCGGATGCCGGGCTGATGCCAGCCAGTTCCGGCACAATGCTGCGAACTCGTCGGTGGTGATCCCGGCATGGGTGAGCTTCACCAGGTCGACCAGCGCCGCCATCCCGCCCGCGTGCAGCTTTTCGAGGCTGGTGGGATGTCCCAGCTCAGCCGCCCGGTCCAGGGCGAAGATCAGCTGAGCGTAAACCGGCTGCTCGGTCCATAGCGTGCCGTCATTATCAAACACGGCGACACGCTCAGGCTCCTCGACGTAATCGGCTGAGTCACGACTGGTCACGGCATCGACGAACTGCAGGATGGACTGTTTCGTGGGTGTCTGCCGCCAGCTCGGCAGTTGGTCGCCGCTCATCCGCACACCTCGCGTACTCGAAGGTTGACGTAACCCGTTGCCGTGACTCGTGGCCGGGTCTTGAACGTAGGTCTTTTGCCCGCCAGCTGAACCACCCGGCCTGGGTGGTCTGTCGCCGGCCTTCGGCGGCTGGGGAGCCAGGTTCGGCGCTGTAGGCGGTGAGCGTCAGGCCCTGGTCCGCTCTCAGCTACACCGCCTATACGTTCCGAGCCCATCCACGGAGGGTGATGTGGCCTGGTCGGGGTGGCGCAAGAGTGAGCACGAGCCGCAGGGGGCCGCGACTGCGACCTGGGAGGTCACCATGACATCCGCAACCATCAGACCGGACAGCGGGGCGGGCGGCCGCCACGCGGAAGGCCGCGCCTTGGGGCTGATCGTCTTCGCGTCGATCCTGCTGTTCGTTGACGGCTTCTTCAACATGATCTACGGCATCGCCGCGATCCACCACTCACACGTATTCGTCGCCAACGCCCACTACGTGTTCGGCAACCTGCGCGCCTGGGGCTGGGTCACCCTCGTCATCGCCATCCTGCAACTGGCCGCCGGGGCCGGGGTGCTGGCCGGTAACCAGCTGGCCCGCTGGTTCGCCGTCGCCGTGGTCGGGCTCAGCGCCATCGACATGATGTTCTTTATCCCCGCCTACCCCTTCTGGGCGCTGACCATCATCGCCGTCGACGTAGTTGCGCTGTACGGCCTGTGCGCCTATGGCAGCCGCGAAAACCTCGCCGACGTCTAGCCGGGATGTCCACAGGGCGGCAGCTCGCTTCCGTCCAGCGAAAACGGAAGATGATCATGACGAGCGTATCTTTGGATGAACTGGGTCCCGTCGACCATGCCACTGAGGCCTGAACGTGCCGGGAAAGTCGGCGTCATCCGCGCGCCGGTCGCGAAGACCGCCGTCGTTGCCTCCGCCCTAACCCCCCCGCCGGGCACCGGTGGCCCGGACTGCGTTCGTGGCCGCGGCCGTCACACCCAGGGTGGGCCGCCGCCGCTTTTAGGCGCAGCCTAAGCAGATTCCGGCGTGGCACGCCGTGCTGCTCGTGCTTACCAGCCACTTGGCTAAGGTGAACCGCCTGACGGCTCGACGAGCTAGCTCGGAAGAGGCTACGTGAGCAGGCGAAAATGATCCTGGGCCGTGCCCATCTCTGTCACTTTCGCGGCATCCTGGGTCGCGCAGACTGTACTCCACCGCGGCCGGAACCACCTCGCGAGGGTGAGGACAATCTGGGCTGAGGGCTGTGTGGTTGGGCCTGTCTGGCATGGTGAACGGGTGGCTCACGCGATCGAAATGTACTTTGACGACCGTCCTTTCAGCCGACCGCCATCTTTATGTGCTGGGAACGTTTCCCGGCGGCGAGGGGGCTCTCTTCTTGGGGGTTCCGGTAACTGCAGAGCTGCTGGCGTTCCATGCCAATGTCCATACGGCGCTGGCCAACCAGCTGGTTGAGCACTGGCCGCATTACCTGCCGGGTAACTGGGTGCCCCATTGCACGCTTGCCGAGGGACTGGGCACGACTCAGGCGTCGGCCGCTTTTGGGCTTATCTACGGATATGAGCCCATCACGGTTGCCGTCGAGTCCGTTGGGATCAAAGACACCGCCTCAGGGGCGATCAGTGTGCTGGTGCCTTAGTTCGCCATGCCGGCGCGGACCACGCTTGTCAGCTGACCGGAAATGGAGATTAGCTGGGCGTGCGGCAGCGAACCCTGGCCATCTGGGCCGGTCAGGGACTGCGTTGGGGTGGTATGGGTCGGGCGGCCTGGGTGTGGCCAGGCGGAACGGCTGGGCGCTACCCTGCCGGGGGCGGGGCCCGCCGGCGCTTCCGCCCCCTCTTGCTTTGGGGTTACCGGGTCTTGATGTAGCTCAGGCCGAAGTCGTGCTTCCACTCGCGTCCGTCCGGGGAGCCTTCCCAGGCGCCGGTGATCGTGGTGCCGTCATCAGAGATCGCGCCGGTGTAACGCTGCCAGAAACCGGGGGCCTCCCGCCAGATCTTCCAGACCCCGCCGTCCAGGCTCACCCGGTACACGCGGGCGACACCACGTGAGTCGTAGTAGTGCTGGCTGAAGGTCCCCGGATCTTCAGCCGGGCCAATGATCGCGATGCCGCTGGGGGCGGCGGGGTTTTCGTTGACGAACCGCTGGGCGAGGAAGAACTTACCCTCCAGCCATTCAAACGTCGTCCGGCCGCCCCGGTCGGTAATGGCCGGGCTGCCCGCGCCGAAGTACCCGGCCTTGAAGGTGGCCTCCATCTCCCACCGGCCGATCAGCACGTCCAGGCGATCCAGTGCGGCGGGCCGTTCAGGCGGGATATCGCCCGGGCTGTCGGCTGCCGCTGATGGGTTTTGGCCTAGCAAATGCTGGGAGCTTGTCACCATGGACTCCTCTGGCTGTCGTACCTGTCGTTAGACAGGACCGGTGGCGGCATTGGCGGCGGGTGCGGTGCCGCGCGAAGCGACGATGAGGGTAAAGGGATCGGTCTTCTTCGCGGCCAGAATGTACCAGGCGGTCGTCCCGGTATGCAGCGACGCGTAGTAGGTGCCGCCGCCGCAGTCGCCGAGCCCGTTCCGGGAAGCATCGATTATCCCGAGACCGTCAGCGCCGGGCCCGTGCGCCTGGGCATGGTAGATGCCCGCCAGGTACCTTGCGGCCTGGGCGGCGTCGCCGGATTCGCCGCGGAATTCGAGTGCGTCGGCAAGGTGCGCGGTCCCCTCGTACCAGATGCCCGTACGGTCTGCGCGGCAGAAGCTGATCCCGCTGAACCCGTCGACGGTGACGGCGAGGTTCCGGGCGTCCCAGCCAGGTGACGCCGCGTAGCTGGGATCGCCAAGGGCCAGGTAGGACCAGGTGTTGACGTCTTCGGGCAGCACGCTGTCGTTCAGGGTCCGGCCGTCACTGGTTGTGCCGACGTAGAACCGGCCCTGCCGTGGATCCCACATCCCCGCGATGAAGCGTTTGGCCCACGCCGCCCTGGCCGACCAGGCTGGGTCGCGGGTCTCCGCGGCTAGCAGCCTGAACAGGGCGTAGAGGTCGATGTTGTGCTCGGTGGACTTCCATTCGATCTTCTGGCCGCCTGCCGTTTCGCCACCGGTATACCCGCCCGGCCCGCGCGAGTCGTAGCAGTGGGCCTGGACCCAGTTCCCGATCTCCTCCGCTCCCGCGAGAAAGGCCTTCCGTCCCGCCGCTGCATAGAGCTGGATAAGGGCCACGCCGGCCCACGCCGCATCTCCGGCGGCAGTAGCAGGGTCGGTGATCGTGATATCAGCTGGGCGGCGCAGCGGGGCCGGCGCGTACGCCGCGCGTAGGCGCCCGTCGTGCGCTGGATCGTTTGCCTGCACGTACAGCAGCGCGTTACCGATGGCTTCTGCCCTCGACGTCCCGGCCGGGGTGTCTTCGGCCAGGTAGGCGTCGATGACCACCGCGTCGTCATAGATCTCCGCCGCCGTAAAGCGCCGACGTCCCAGAACGCCGCCGGTAAAGCTCTGCACGAGCCGGGGAATCGAGCCTGCAGCGTAGCTATCCATCATCTGATCGAGGAACACGTAAGCATCCGCGACGCTCCTACCCAGCTGCCGGGCCGGGACCCGGGCGGTCGGACCCGCGTCAGCCTGGTCCCCGGCCGACCCGCAGCCCGCGATGCCAGCCACAGCGACAGCCAACCCGGCCGTCACGGCAGCTCCAGCCAGGGCGATACGCCTCATATTCGGTCCCCGCTTGGGATGTGACTGGGGGGCCATCCCATGCGGACGCCCGGCCGTCTCTCAGGGCAACAGATACTACGCTAAGCAACAAGTTGACTGCGCAAAGAGGCCAGCGTTGGGGTCTCCCGGTCCGCGTCAAGCCGTCCGCCGGAGTATGCAGGCAGTTCGCATGCCGCCGGGACGTTCCTCCGCGGGACTAACGCGGCACCTTTAGCGGGCGAATTGTCGCTGCTGCTCGCGATCCAGATCGCGGAGCAGCAGCGGGATTAGGCGCTCTTCCATCACGGCGCGGCCTGACGCTCGCATTTCGTTGGCCAGCCGGGCATCCCAGGGAGAGGCGACCGGCGGTCCCTTCAGCGTCTCTGACTCTCCGGCGGCCGCTGCGTCCAGATAATCGCCCGCACTCATCCGCCATGGCACGGCCCCGTAACGTTCAATGGCCGCGCCGACGACCCGGAGCCCGGTCCAGTCGAAGTCGGCCCGCCAGTACAGCACAGATGCCTGGCTCAGCAGGCGGTGGCAGGCCGCTGACGGTATGCCCTCGGTGCAGACGAGCGGCTGGCAGCGCGACCCGAGGTCCGCCGCGGCGGCGCGGAGCACCGCCGGGTTCTCGCATACCCGCAGCCCATCGAGGTCCAGCGTGACCGGCATAGTAGTCAGCTGGTGCAGAGTGACGCGGAACGGCACGCCGAGCCCCGCTGACTCGGTCAGCCACTGGCCAAGCGCCGCGCCGCTGGCCGGGACATTGAGGACCAGGACCTGGCTGGCCAGGTCATCCACGATGATCCCGGCCGCCTCCCACAGCGCTCGCCGCCCGGCCTGGGTCGCCGGCGGGGCGATGCCCTGCCGGCGTGCGAGTACGCGCAGCACCAGGCTGGACAGCGGCGGGCCGGACAGGGCCTTAGTGTCTCCGGTCGCCCGCTCGGCGAGCACCGGCAGCGGCAGTTCGGTGGCAGGCAGCTGGTCCAGCACGGCGGCGGCCTGGGCCAAGGCCTCGTCACGGCCGGCCCGTAGCAGCCGGGTGAGCGTGCCGTCATCGGACAGCTCCGTCAGCCACGCCGCGAACCACTCCCGGCCCGCGTGCCGACACGCCATCGCGGCCTGCAGGGCTGCATCCCGGCGCTGCGCGAACCGCGCGCGCTCGGCCGTCGCGTCCGGGACCGGACCGGTGAGCGTCTCGACCGCGCTGCGCAGGTCCGCCGCGAGACCGGCCGCCCGCAGTGCCAACTCGACGGCTGGCAGCGAAACTGACAAGGAGGAGCCGTGCCCGGCCGGGCGGCCGAGGAGCCGCCCGGCCGCCTGCCGCTGAGCCGTGGTCACGCCGGAGAGCGTCACCACCCCGTTGAGCGGCGCACCCCGGGCGATCCGGGCTCGGGCCCGGTCCACCAGCCAGCTCAGCTCACTTCCCCCGAGGACCCGCCGCAGCCGGTCCTCGTCGGCTGTCGCCGGGACCCGTGGCAGGTCCGGCATGGCGTCACCTAGCGGCACGTGGAGCCGTCCCCCGCCGGGCTGCTCACCACAGGGCCGTCTCATCGGGCCGCTCAGTGCCTCCCTCGCCGCCGGCCCGCAGGGCTTGCGCGCGATCGCTGAATTCGCGTTCCACCCGCCGGTGGGACGTGCCGTTCCACTCCCAGGTGGTGACGTGCACCGCGTCGATCCCGTCGCGCCGCACCAGCTGGTGCGTGGCGATGCCGGGCACACTCGCGTAGAAGCCCCACTCCCGCTCACTGGTCATCACCACGTCCAGATCGAAGGTCGTGAGCAGGCCCAGGCACTTGGCGCGCGCGTCGTCGTCTACGCCGGCGAACGCCTCATCCAGGGTGACCAGCCGCGGCGCGTCCGGATGGGCCGAGCGGTAGTGCGCGGACGCGGCGGCAAACAGCGGCAGCGACACGGTCAGGACCCGCTCGCCACCGGACGCGGGCCCGGTCGCCGGTCGCCATCTGCCGTCCTGGAAGCGCTCGATCACGAACCGGTGCCAGGCACGGTAGTCCAGCGCCAGCCGGAGCTGTTCCTGCCACGTGCTGTCCTCCGACTTCGCGCGCTCGGCCTCGATCTGGGCCTGCAGGAACTCACCGACCGCTGCCCGGTCGGCCGGGGACCAGAGTTCGGCATCCTGGCGCAGCAGCCGGCGCCGGGCCTCGGGCAGTCCCGGCGGACCCTCTGGCGATGGCTCCCAGCGCAGCCTCAGCCGCATGCCGGTGCTGGTCGGCCGCTCGGCCAACTCGGCGTTCATCTCCGTGACCTGGGCCTCCGCCTCGCTGATCAGCTCCTGCAGATGGCTGGCCACGTCGTTGACCAGATGCTCCTCGATCAGCTCACGCTCCCGGGCGGTCAGCATCCGCTCCCGGTAGGAGATCTCGTCGCGGAGCAGGTCCATCAGCTCCCCAGGCGTCCGGTCCTTGGCCTGGTACTGGATGATCACCACGACCCGTTCGTCCACCAGGCTGAGCGCCGCGTGGTGGCCATGCCGCGACAGGGCCTCGGCCAGTTCGCTGTGCCGGCGGCCGATGTCGTCCTGGACCCGCTTCCACGCCTCGTCGCCGTCCTCCACGGCGGTCAGCTCCTGTTCCACCAGCCGGGCCAGCCGCACCGCCGGTGCTGCGGGCTCGGTCGGCGCCAGCCCGGGCTCGCTACCTTCCAGGTCGGCCGGTTCCCGCGCGGGCATCCCGGTCATTCCGGGCCGGTCAAGCTCAGGGAGCGCCACGGTCAGCAGTCCCGTCGCGGTGAAGCGCCAGAATGCGGCGACCGCCGCGTCCCGCCGGGCCTGTTCCCCGGCTTGGTTCGCCAGCAACTGCTCCTCGCGCCCCTCAAGCTTGGCGCGTGTTTCCGACTGCTTGCGCAGCTCCGGATCCAGCTGCTTGTCGGCCGCCTTGAGCTGCTCGATCCGGCTCCTCACCACGTCCAGCCGGTCCTGCAGCTCATCGGCGGTGGCGCCGATCGCGTCGCGCAACGTGGCCAGCCGGGCCGCCGCGTCCCGCGCCGTTTCCGCCGCGTCGGCGGCGGCGGCCTCAGCCTCGGCCAGCTCCCGCTCGGCCCCCTCCAGCTCAGCCGCGCAGGTGGCCGCCTTCGAAAGGGCGGCCTCATGCTGCCACAGCGCGGTCAGCAGCTTCTCGGCCGAGCTCGCATAGCCCCGCACCGCAACCGCGGCCACCTGGAGCGCGGTCATGCCGGACGGGACCCCGAGATCGGTGGCGGCCTCATCCCGCCGCTCCGCCGCCTCGGCGGCCACGCGGTCCGCCTCGGTCACCTGGGCCCGCTGCTGCTCCACCTTCCCGCTGGCCTGCCGCAGCGCGACCCGGGCGCCGGCCGCCTTCCCGTGCGCGTCACGCAGTTCCTGGTCACCCGGTGCTGCCGCGACCTCATCGGCAAGCGCGGACAGCCGCGCGGCCACCACGGCTACGGCCTCCTCGGCCACAGCCAGGGCCTGCCGCACCGCATCGATCTGGGCGGCGAGCGCGGCGAGCCTGCGCCGCCGCGCCTGCTCCCGGGATGCCGCTCCGATGAACTCGGCGGTCGGCTTGGCCCAGGCCCCGTGCAGTGGCCCCACCCGCCACCGTCCGTCAGGGCTGATCCAGGCGGGCCCGGGGTGGTCCGGGCCAAGGCCGATGGCCCCCAGGATGGCCTGGACAACGCCGGCCGGAACCTGGCCGGCCGCGGTGTCGGCCTCGTCGATAGCAGAATGCAACGCGTCCGCGAGACTGCCACCAGCCACGGCGAGAGGCTTGTCGACCCGCTGAGCAAGGACGCCGTTCCCGGGCGGTGAGCCAACGGTGACAATCACGTCATGGGTCCCGGCGTCGAGAAGCTGGCCATCCGGGGTCACCCACGCATCGAGCAGCCCGGCTGCCTCCAGCGCCGCCTCCAGCCCGGCCCGTTGCCCCGCATCGACCGGCCCGGTGAAGTCGGTGAGTTGCCACAGCGGTGCCCCGGGGCGGCCGTCCCGGACCCCCTCGGCCCTGGTGTAGGGAGCCGGCGGCCGCGCGGTCTCTCCCGCCTCTAGCCGACGGCGCTCAGACTCCAGGTCCCCCAGCACCCGGGCGGCCTCTTCGGCGCGTCCCTCCGCCCGCGTCTTGGCCGCGGCCAGCACCTGGGTGGCGCTGGCTGAGGCCGACCGCAGTGCCGTCTCCGCTGGGTTCGGCCCGTCCAGGGTCGCTGCCCACTCGGCCAGGCCCAGCTCGTCGGGGTGCGGCAGGGCCAGCTCCCGGACGCCGGTCGCGTACGCCTGCCAGGCCTCGGCCAGGGCAGTGCCTGCGGCGGCCACCGCGTCCTCAGCCGCGTGCCTCGCATCGGCGGCGGCATCCCGCTCACCCTCCAGCTCACCCAGTCGGGTCCGGGCCGCGACCGCGACCGCCTCCTTGCCGGCCGCTTCACGGGCGAGTCCCAGCACGTGCTCGACCGCCTGCTCGCGGCGCCGGGCCAGCCCGGCCAGCTCCTGGCTGGCCGCGCTGATCAGCTCGCCGCTGATGCCGTCCGGCAGGCCAAGGGACACAGCCAGCCGGTCGTGGCGATCGGCGATCCCCGCTTCCGCCGCCGCTTCCTGCGCTACCCCAGCAGCATCCGCGACCAGCTGGCGTGTCCTGGCCGCCGCGGCCAGCGCCGTCTCGTGGCTGGTGGCGCGGCCGTCCCGGGCCGTCCTCGTAGCGCCTTCCTTCATCACCTCCCGGGCCGCGGTGGCGGCAGTCGCCTGTGCGTGCCGCTCCGCGTGCTCCAGGCTGGCCAGCTCGGGCCGACCGGCCAGCTCCTCGCGGACCGAAGACAGCTCGGCCAGCTCCTCGCGGACGGCGGCGAGCCGGCCGGCGGCCTCGGCCTCGGCGGTGCGCGCCGCCTTGATCTCCTCCCGGATGCCGCTCAGGTCGCGGCCGACCTGCTCGTAGACGGACTGCGCGGCGCGCAGCTCGCGGCCCTGCCGCCGCGACGCCACCCGGGCATAGTGCTGGTAGCGCTGGCCGAACCGGGCCACGTGGCCCCGCGTGTCCTGGAGCGCACTGAGCTCGTCGCGCTGCTGTTCCAGGTCGTGGAAGGAGGTCGCGATGTCCGCGATCACCGACTGGTCGAGCGGGGCAAGCGCCTCCGAGAGGGCACGCGACAGCTTGCCCTCGTCGGGGCGCCGGGACAGCTGCGGCTGGCGAAGCTGGATGAGCAGGTCGACCAGGGACGCGTACCTGTCGGGACCAAGGTGCAGCAGGTGCTCGTCTACTGCCCGCCGGTACGACTCCGCCCGTTGGGTGACCAGGCCGTACTCGCCGACAGCAGCCGTCAGCCGGTCGCGGGTCAGCACGGTGCCGGACGGGCCGATCAGTTGCAGGTCCGCACCGATGCGCTGGGATGTGGTGAAGTACCAGCGGTCTGCGATGCCGCGGCCGGTGACCGCCTTCAGCCCGCACCCGATGGTGAAGTAGGCGTGCTCGCCATCCTCGGTGCGGCGGCCGAACTCCAGCCAGGTATACCCGAGCCGCTCGTCATACCGGCCGCCGAGCAGCAGGTTCCATTCCATCTTCTTGTCCCGGTCGCCGTCCGGCTCCAGCCGGGCCGGCGAGAGATCCGCGTCGAGCAGGAACGGCAGGACAAGCGCGAGCACCTTGGACTTGCCGGTGCCGTTGTTGCCGCGCAGCATGAGCCTGCCGTCGCAGAACCAGAACTCCTGATAGTCGTAGTAGAACAGATCGGTGAGCCCGGTCCGGAGCGGCTGCCAGCGCGAGCGGCGCGGCACCGGCAGTGGGTCCGGGATCGCCGCCGGATGGCCAGCGCGGGTCTGGTCTGTCACTCCGGCCTCCCGGTGAACGTCGGCTCCGCGTAGCCGTACCGGGCCAGGGCGGGCAGCGGGATGACCCCGTGGCCGTCCCGCCGGATCAAACCCAGGGCGGCCAGCCTGCGCAGCGCACCCGCGGTCAGGTCCCGCTCGGCACCGGGCTCGGTCGCACCCTTGCGCCAGTGCGTCCTGTGCTGGCGGGCGAGCGCGGCGACGTGGCTGTGCAGCTCCGCGACGCCCACCATCGTCCCTGGCCGCACCCGCGCTGCCGCAGCGAGATACTCCGCGACCAGAAGAGTCGCATGACCGTCGGTGCCCTCCTCGGGCATGCCCAGGTCGGTCGCCTCACCAGTCGGATCCAGCAGGGCGATCCCCTCGGCCCGGACTTCGGGGACGAAGCCCGTGCCGTCGGCAAGCCGGCGCAGCAGCAGGCCACGCTGGCTGGACAGGTAGGCCCGCTCCTCCTGGGTGAGGTCCGCATAGTAGAGCACCGGATCATCGAGCAGCCGCCGAACCAGGCGGTGCCGGATCTCCCGGTTCCGCGCGTCCTCGGTCTCCGGCCGCGGCTCGGCGACCAGTGCGTGCATCCGCCCGGCCAGCGCGGCCTCGGTGACCGTCGAGGCGCCACGCCGGGTGACCAGCAGGGAGGCGAGAACCCGCCGGTTGACGTCGTACAGGGCGTCGCCGCTACGGGCGATGAACGCCTGCTCATCGCCCGCCACCCGGGCCAGGACCCGGGCATCGAGCAGCAGCCGCGCGACCGCGACCAGGTCACGGCGCTCCTCCTGGGAGTCGAGGGTGAAAGTAATCCCGGCTTCGCCGAGGACGGGGTCGGCGGCCAGGCCGACCACGCGCTCCACCAGCCAGCCCAGGGTGACCTGCGCCTCGGCCCGCTCCAGCGCCGCCAGGGCCAGGCAGGACACCACATACCGACGCCGCCCAAACGGGACCTTGGCGGCAGCGCCCCTGCTGGCGTCGGACAGCTCGCCGGGGACCTTCCTGAGCCGGACAACCGCATGGTCCGTGTACAGGGTCCAGCCCGCCTGGCTGGCGAACCAGTCGCCCAGCCACGCAGCGTGCCGCCTGGCGAGCGTAAACGCCTGCTGATCGGGCCCGTCCGGGGTCAGCAGCGGATGCCGCAGCAGGGCCCGCACGCACCGCCGGCGGTCCTCCTCACGCTGCTGGTCCAGGACGTCGGGCAGGCTGGCCGGGCTCACCGGAGTGCTCCCTGCGCGGCGGCGTGGGCAGCAGGAACTGGCTCGGTGGTGTCGCAAATGGTGATCTCATGATCTGGGCCGCGCAGCACGCCCTCCGTTGTCACGATCTCGGCAACTGTCCCGTCGGTAAGCGGGCGCAGGACGATCTCCAGGGTGCCGTCAGCGGTCCTGGTGGTGACGACTCCATCGGGGCCGGCGGGCCCGGCCGACAGGGCGTCACCGAGAATGCGGAGGAACAGGCTGAACTCATCATGGTCAAGTTCGCCGAACGCGCTGAGCCGCGCCGGGCGCCCGGTAGCCAGCCGCCGCCGCGCCGCCTCGGCCTGCTCCCGCTCCGCTGTCACCTGCTCAGCGAGCCGACTGCGCTCGGCGGACCGGTCCTTGATCCTGGCCGGCGCTCCCCGGCGCTCATAACGGCCGGTGCTGCGCAGCCGTGCCGAGATCACCTGCGACGGAGCGTCGAGCCAGCTTTCCCCGGTACCGGCGCCCTCCGGCGGCTCCCCGGAGAAATGCCTGGACGGCGAGAGCCCGAAAGCGGCCCGCCACAACCGGTGCGCATCATCCTCGCTGGGTGCTTGGGCGAACCAGCGGGCCAGCGTGCGGAAATCGGCACTCCGGTCGCTGCGCCCGGCCCGCCGCTCCTGCAGCACGCCGATCGTGGCCAGCAGGTCCGGGATGGCCTTGCGGGCCCGCTGCCGGAGCAGCGATGACTGGCTCGGGTGCGCCCGGTCGCCGCAGAACCACGACCAGATACCGGACCACCGGCTCTGCCAGTCACGGAGCTTTGCTTCAACGGGATCGGTCCCGGCGGCCGCGTCCCACTCGTCGCCGGCCTCCGCGGGCGCCATGTCACCGGCCTCCCGCTGCGCGGCCATGAAGAGCAGGGACACGGCTCGCTCCGGGGCGATTGACCGCAGCAAGGACGCGATATCGGACGATTTGATCACCAGATCGGAAACGAACCTCTCCAGGTACGCCAGCAGCCGGTCCTTATAGCCAAGGAAGGCGTCCTCGTCGATGTCCTGGAGATCAATCGTGCGTTGCAGGCCGCTCATGAACGCGCTGGCGTTGGCCGCCAGGCTGTCCAGCCGACCGGACAGTTCCAGCAGGAGGCTGTGCACCACGGCGGGGTCGGGATCCGCGGGCAGCCCGGCCAGTGCCCGCAGCCTTAGCCGGATGTCCTCCAGTGCCACGGCCTGCAGCTCGCCACGGCGAGCGATTTCCTGCTCGTACACCTCCAGAGCGCGCTCTGCTGCCTCACCTTCCCGGCTGAGCTGATACAGGTAGCGCGTCCGGTAGAAGTCCTCCACCGTGGTGACCCGGCTGGTGTCGGGGGTGGCCCGCAAGTTCCCCCACTCCGCTAGCCGGGTTAGCGCCTCCTGCACGTCGTCCTGCGCGGCTGGCGCCGCGCCGTTACCGCGCAGCGACTCGGCGACATCCTCGGGCCGCAGGTGCACAACGAACCGTTGCTTGCTGACCCGGAAGACTCCCATCACCCGGCGGTATAGCTCGTGCAGCGGCGCGTTCAGGTGAGCAAACGGGCGCGGGAGTGATTCGTCCATGACAACTCAGCAGTATGCCGCGCCCCGCCGACACTTCGCAGTGAGCACGCGCGGTCCGCTCGGAACAGGTGGACGCCATCTCACTACTGTTGCCGTCCAGCGCCGTAGGGGCCGGTCAATTCTCTTGGCGGAGCAGACATCTTGTGGCTGGTCGGATGGCTTGTTGCCGCCGGCCCAGCCGACAACCCGCATGGCCTGGGTAAGGCCCGGGAGTCAGACCCGGAACGGGGCCTGGAGATTTTTGATCATCGGAAATGGCGCGCGTTGAGGCTCGCGAGATCGCCCCTCGGCAGGACAAGTGAGCCCGGAATGAGTGTCACTGCCGCACCAGGAGCGCCATCGCGTGCCAGTAGTGGCCGACGATGGACGGGGGCAGTGCCTGGTTCACCAATCGCAAGGGCGTCTGGTCGCACGTGGGGCATGGCCGGAATAGAGATCAGGACCGGGGCCTGCTACTGGCGAGCCCCGGTCCTGCACACCATCACGGCCTCCTTGCGGACTGGCGGGCCGCTGGGTTAGCGGTGCCGCCGGTACTGCAGCTCGACAATCCCGTTGCTGGCGGCGGTGCTGGAGACCAGGTCGAGCTGGTAGGACTTGGGGACGCCGTCGAACAGCCGAGTGCCCTCGCCCGCAACGTAGGGGAACAAGGACAGCTGGAGCTCGTCGATAAGGTCGAGCCGCATGAGCGACCGCCAGAGGCTGACGCCGCCCCAGACCACGATGTGGCCGTCGCCGCCCAGCCTGAGCTTGTCGATCTCTTCTGCCGTGTCACCGGCGGCGATGGTGGTGTTGGCCCAGTCGGCCGTCCTCAGGGTCCGGGAGAAGACGACCTTGCGCCCGGCGTTCAGAATAGGGGCGAACGGGTGGTCGGTGGCCGTTGTTGTCATGGACCTGGCGATGGCCTCGTAGGCGGTGCGGCCCATGATGTGCGCGTACGCGCTATGGAGAAAGTCGAGGTGCGCCGGGTCGTCGGGCTCACGATTTTCGGGCAGGTCGAAGCAGAACTTCCAAAACTCGGTGCCCTCGTCGGCGAGAAGGCCGTCGAGCGAGTAGTTGAACACCGTCGCTATCAGCTTCCGCATGATCAGAACTCCCTGGTCTCGGGCCGTCGGGGGATCGTGCCTGCTACTAGATGATCAATTCCAAGGGGTGGCTGCGGAGACGAGGCGAGGGCATCCAAGATCAGTTTGTGACGACCAACCTGGATACCCTCGCTACCGCACTGTACGTGACAACCGATGACCTGCTGAAGGAC
>Ga0302226_10001125_pt1 | contig 20476 bp, 17 predicted proteins | sample II_Palsa_E3_3_FD_193524 | JGI IMG/M metagenome (GOLD analysis project Ga0302226, IMG submission 193524) | Peat permafrost microbial communities from Stordalen Mire near Abisko, Sweden - II_Palsa_E3_3 | ecosystem: Environmental > Terrestrial > Soil > Palsa > Peat permafrost | place: Sweden...
CCAGGAATTCGCTGCGAATGAACCTTGGGGATTGCTCCTCTTGGAATACCGTCTCTTCGTGGTGCGATATCCCGATGCGAAGGAGCGGTTAGAAAAGACTTATGCTTCCTTCATCTCCGCTGACGAGGAAAAGCGTTACACGCAGTTCCTGGGACCTGCACCGAAGGTGAAAGGCGCCCTCACACGGACAACAGCGGTTCATTCCATGTTTACCGCGCTCTCGGCATTGCAACTGGCATCGAAGTTCGATGCAAAGGCAGTGCCACCGGATGAAATTGGGAATATCGCGGTAAAGATCTTCGACGCACTCTTCGGTACTTCCGCATAGGCTTAGCAGCTGTTAAGCGTCCACCCGGTAGTAGGCGGATCTGTCAACAGAAGCAGGCTTGTCGGGACTAATCGGTGGCAGAAGAGGGTCCTCGCTTGTTAGTGGTTCGAGAATGCGGCGGACGGAGTCGTCTTTGAGCTTCCGTCACTTTCCTTGAGGTCCATGCGGTCGATCAGGCCTTTCGAAATAGTGTAAGTGTGCCAGACCTCGCTATCGGAAAGAACCTCACCGTCGAGACTCTTAACGAGCTGATGAACTCTGACATCAGTCTTGCCATCTCCACGGTCGATCACCTCAATCGGCTCGACATGAGGGTCGAATTGATTCCACTGGCGAGTCCAGTAGGCACGGATCTCGTCTTTGCCCACTACCCGGCCACCTTCCGAAGCCTTAGGCCAGCTGACATGATCACTCATCAACACAAATGCGGCGTCGATGTCCCTTTTGTTGAAGGCTGCATAAGCCCTTGTTATCAACGTTTGAGTGTCCGCCATCGTTCCTCGCTGTTCTAGCTGTTCTATGTGAGTTTGATGTGTGTGGCAGGATGAAGACCCAAATTTGGAGGACTTAGTCGTGGAGGGAGTAGACGACGGAGCCGTGCGGGGGGAGATCGACCTGGAAGGAGTTGAGGAGACCCAGTTCTTTTCTCTGCCAGAGGTCGCGTACTTTGTACTGCGCTTTGTCGATGTAGCCGTATTCGGCGAAGGTCTTGTCGACGTGCACTGGGTTGTCGCTGATGTTGAAGATAGCGAGATAGTGCTTGTCTCCGCGGATGGAGTGAGAGGTCCAGGTGATCAATGGCCCGTCCTGGGTGTTCATCTCGCTTGCGGTGGAGTCGCGGTCCATATCGATGACCGCCTGATTTGTAAGAAGCGACTTCAGCGCATCATCCATCTGCGTGAGATTTCCGCCAATGAAGAGAGGCGATCGTGCGACGGCCCAGAGGGTGATCATGGTTCGCTGCTCCTCTTCGGTGAGACGTGAGTTGCGTGGCTTGCCTGAGCCAGGATTTGGGCGGAGTTGGCCGATTGGGAGCATATCGGCATCAGGCCAGCTGCCCGGCGCGGCGTGTTCGGCCCACTGAGCGAGGACGGGAAACTGATCTTTGACACTCTGCGACCATGTGTTGTCGGGGTCTTTTTCCCAGTGGTCCCAGACATCGTCTGAGATGCGCCACACCTGCGCGCTCTTTGCGACCTCGGTTGCGTGCTCGATGGGGGTTGGGCCGGGAGAGAGGCTGAGGACTATGGGCCGGCCGGAGCGTTCGATAGCTTTGCGGATCATGCGAATCTCGGCGCTCTTGTAGGGATGCGCGATGCAGTCGACCTTGAGATAGTCGACGCCCCAGGAGGCATACTGCTTCATCAATGCGTCGTACCAGGCCTGTCCGGCGAAGTTGGGTTTGACGCCGAAGTTGTCCGGGTTCCAGGAACAGGTATCGGTTGTGTCGGCGGCTGCGCTGGCACGGTAGTGAGTGTTCCCGATGCGGGTGTTGGCGAAGACGGTCTTCTTGGGAATGCCACGAAGAATATGGATACCGAATCTGAGTCCGTCGTCGTGAACGATATCGCTGAGTGGCTTGAAGCCACTGCCGCTGGCGGATGAGGGGAAGCGGTTTGGTGCAGGCTCGTACTGGCCGCGGAGATTGAGGGTGTAGTGCAGGGCCTGCGGCATGGAGATGTTTTCGGGGTTCTCGAGGTACCAGCCCTCGTCGATGACAACGTACTGCCAGCCGAACTCCTTCAACTGAGCGTCGAGCACGACGGTGTTAGCACGAAACTGGGACTCGTTGACGGTGGCACCGTAGGCGTCCCAGCTGTTCCATCCCATTGGAGGAGTTGGAGCGAGCGTTTTGTCCTGGGCACCAACGGAGACAGTCAACAGGAAAGCAAGTGCCGCACTAAAACGCTTCATCACCATGCGAATAAACATATCAAAATCAAGAGCCCGCTACGCGCGGGGCGGTCACTTCGTGACTTGTATACCCCTTCGGTTGGCGCTCCCGTTGGTCGCGAGGGCATTTAGCCGGTGTGTTGGCAACGCGTTGCGATTAGACTGATCGTATCCAAAGAATGCTGTAGTGCAGGAGCCCTAACTTGATGAAGATTCGTTCTGCCACTGTTGTGGTTGCTTCTCTTATTTCGCTTTCCGCCACTTTGATGGCTCAGTCGATTCCGCCTGCGGTGAAGTCGGCGGAGGCGTCGATTGATGGCCAGAAGATTCGTGCGCAGGTGCGCTTTCTCTCTGACGATCTGTTGGAGGGTCGCGGGCCGGGGTTGCGCGGGAGCGAGATTGCAGCGAAGTACATTGCGACGCAGTTTGCGCTGTATGGGCTGAAGCCGGGCGGGGATAACGGGACGTATCTGCAGCAGATCAACTTTGTTGGGATGAAGGTGATTCCTGAGAAGACGACGATGTCGTTGATTCCGAAGAAGCCTGTGGGGAATTCTATTGATCTTTACTCGATCGACCTGAAGTATGCGGACGACTATACGGTGAGCAATCGGATGCTGACGCCTGCGGTGGATATCGATGCGCCGATTGTGTTTGTTGGCTATGGTGCCATTGCGCCGGAGTTTCAATGGGACGACTATGCGGGCGTGGATGTGAAGGGAAAGGTGATTCTTTGCATCGTGGGCGATCCGCCTTCGACTGATCCGAACTTTTTTGGCGGCGATGCACTGACTTACTACGGGCGGTGGACGTACAAGTTTGAAGAGGCTGCGCGGAGGGGCGCGGTCGGGGCGCTGATTATTCATCGCACGGATCTGGCGAGCTATGGCTGGGATGTGGTGAAGAACTCCAATACGAGTGAGAAGACCTATCTGCGGGATGATAAGGATCCGCAGCTGGAGGCGGCGAGCTGGATTCAGCTGGATGTGGCGAAGAAGATCTTCGCTTCGAGTGGGCTGGATGCTGATGCGGAGATTGTTGCGGCTGGGAAGCGCGGGTTCAAGGCAGTGGAGTTACCGGTTCGGTTGAAGGCGCATATCGAGAGTACGGTACGGCCGTTCCAGTCGCCGAATGTGGTGGGGATTTTGCCGGGGGCGAATGCCGGCGGCAAAGATCAGGCGGTGATGTATACGGCGCACTACGATCATCTGGGATTTGTGCCGGGAATGGCTGGGGACAATATCTACAACGGTGCGGCGGATAACGGTACGGGATGCGGCATGCTGCTGGAGATGGCGCGGGCGTGGGCGCAGTCGGGCGTGAAGCTGCCGCACTCGCTGATCTTCGCTTCGGTGACGGCGGAGGAGCAGGGGCTGCTGGGGTCGGAGTACCTGGGGCAGCATCCGCCGATTCCTGCGGGGCAGATTGCGCTGGATATTAACTACGACATGATTCTGCCGATCGGCGTGCCGCTGGAGACGAATGTGAATGGAGCGCAGAGAACTACGTTCTTCCCGACGGTGGAGGCTACGGCGAAGAGGTTCAATCTTGCGATTGTGCCGGATCCGAAGCCTTCGGCGGGGAGCTACTATCGCTCGGACCACTTCAGCCTGTCGCGTGTGGGGATTCCGGCGTTCTCGATTGAGACGGGAAATCTTTACGAAGGGCATGATGCTGCTTGGGGGCATAAGCAGCATGAGGAGTTCACGGCACATGATTATCACAACTTCAGCGACAACTTCCATGAGGATTGGGACTTCAGCGGAAACGCGAAGCTCGACCGCTTTGGGATGGAGCTTGGGTGGGAGGCTTTGACTGCGCCGTCGATCATTCAGTGGAAAGCGAAAGATGAGTTCGAGGCGGCGCGGAAGGCTAGCCAAAGCACTAAGTAAATCGCACGAGGTTGAACGAAGCTGAGTTGCGGCCGTGGATCCGGGCCGCAATTTTCTTTTGTGGCTAGTTGTTTTGAGGGGCTGGGGTGGCCGGAGGAGTTGCTGGTGCTGGTGTCCTAGGACTTGCCTTCTCTTGTGCCTGAACTGCTTTGTCGTGCTCTTTCTTTGCTTTGGCGTCGGCCTTAGCGGCTTTGGCGTTCTGGCTTGCTGACTTTTCTTCTTTCTTTTGTTGATCCTTCTGCGCTTTGAGCTCGGATTTTGTGAGCGGCGTGGATGTGGTCGCCGGGGCTGTGCTTTGGGGCGGTGGCGCGGTTTCCTGGGCTAGCGCTGCTGTGGTGCTGAACAATGCAACGACGGCTAATTTTGCTGCGAAAAGCTGTACACGGTTCATTCGGGCCTGTCTCCTTCGCATCTCAACTAAACATTTCGAGATGCTATCGCAGCCGGGATTTTTTTCAAGGTCCTTTCGCCCAGGCCACGCATCGAAGAAGGTACTGTTGATAGGTAACAGTTGAAAAACAAAAGGAGAACTACGATGGATCGCAGCGGAAGCGCAGTATGGCACGGCAAAATTATGGACGGTACCGGCACCATTTCAACCCAGAGCGGCACGTTGAAGGATACGCAGTACAGCTTCAAGACCCGGTTTGCCGATGGCGTGGGCACCAATCCCGAAGAGCTGATTGCGGCGGCGCATGCTGGATGCTTCACGATGGCACTGAGCGGACAGTTTACCGAGGCCGGATTTACTCCTGAGTCCATCGAGACGACCGCTGTGTTGACGCTGGACGTGCACGGAGCGCCGACGATCACCAAGATTCATCTCACGACGAAGGCTAAGGTTCCCGGAATCGATAAGGCGAAGTTTGATGAACTGGCGCACAATGCCGAACTCGGCTGCCCAGTATCGAAGGTGCTGAAGGCTGCGACGATCACGCTCGACGCGACTTTACTTTAGGAAGAGAGTGTCCCGCCGGACGGGCCCGCTACGCGCGGGGGCGGCCACTCTGTGGCGGGGTGTACCGGTCGGGGAGGGACAGGCTACTTTGGTCCCTCCCATTGGCCGGAAGGAAGAGTATCTAGTCAACGGGACTGGTCAGTGAGAGTGCGAATGTCCGTGATGATCGTGGGCGCCGACGGTTTCCAGCTCAGGCGGGGCGGCGCAGCCGTGGGTGGTCTCGCAGCCGGTGATCTCAAACTGGATGGTGGTGTGGGTGATGTGGAAGCGGTCGCGCAGAGCGCACTTGATGTCGGAGAGGATGCCACTGCATTCAGACATAGGCATCTCGGCGATGGTGACGTGGCTGGCGAGTGCGTGGGATTGCGAGCCGAGGCTCCAGACGTGAAGATCGTGAACGTTGAGGACGCCGCTGACTGAGGCCATCGCCTGACGGATCTCGCCGAGTTGCAGGTTGCGCGGCGTGCCTTCGAGCAGGATATTCAGCGTCTCGCGAATGATGCCGATCGAACTCCAGAGGATCATGCCGGCGATGAGGATGGAGAGCACGGGGTCGATCCACGACATGTGAGTGAAGAAGATGGCTGCGCCGCCTGCGATGACAGCGGCCGTTGAGAGCGTGTCGCCTAGCATGTGAAGGAAGACGCTGCGGATGTTGACGTCGCCGGAAAACTTCCAGAGCAAAGCCGCAACGGTGCCATTCATCAGCACACCGGCTGCTGCGACGTACATCATCAGCTTTGGCTGCACCTCAACCGGTACGCTAAAGCGATGGATGGCGGAAAAGGCGATCCAAACCGAGAGAACGATAAGTGTTGCCGCATTGACGAAGGCAGCGAGGACTCCCGCCCGCTGGTAGCCGAAGGTCTTCTGATCGGTTGCCGGACGCGCCTGAAAATAGACAGCCACGAACGAAAGCACGATGGCCAGCAGATCGCTAACGTTATGACCCGCTTCAGAGATAAGGGCCAGAGAGTGCGCCCGCAGACCGAAGTAGAAGGTCGCCCCGACGTAGGCCAGCGTGAGCAGCATGGAAAGCTGCAAAACTCGCTGCATCTTGCTGTTCGGGGTGGCGACCATGTGCATAACAACAAGTGTAGTCTGCGCGGGGTTTGGGTTCAATCGGCAAGGATTAAAGAGAGATACCCGCTACGCGAGGAGCGGTCACTTCGTGACGGGTACACCCCTTCGGTTGGCGCTCCCGTTGGTCGCGATGAGATATTCTCTGCCTACCATCGGAAGGTCCGGGCGTGACTGCGGCCCACGCAGGGCGAATAGGTCGGTATGGCCTAGACCGCGTTGTCGAGCTCGTCCTCTTCCGAAGAGGGATAAGGCACTGGTGGGCGAGTGCCCAGACGCAGGCCGCTCCAGGTCTCGGCCACGATGATGCTGTTGGCGGGATTCTGCGGGGCGTAGCGGACCTGGATGGGAAGGTCGGTGCGAACGCCGTGGACCAGCTCGGGGAGCATGGTGACATCTTGAGCGCACTCGTAGGTAACGCCAGCGATGCGATAGACGTAGACGATCATCTCCGGAGTGATAGGCCCTTGGCGAGTTGGCTCCGGATCATCTGCAAGGTCCAGAGCGGGCTTGCGAACCTCCGCGATCATGGTGTCCATGATGGTGCCGTCGGTGATCCGCCCGACTCGCGCCAAGGTCTCGCGACGCTCGCGCTCGATCTCTTCGGCGGTGGGCTTACGACGGGTGAGGACGTAGCTGGCGACGCCGATTGCTGTCGCGGTCGTTGCTCCAAGGGCGATGAGAACTCGCGGCGAACGGAGGGTGAGCGGCAGGTGAGTTGGAATCAGCGAAAACACAGTCTCTGCCAAAAAGCATAGCCCATTGCAGGCGGATCGAGGCGACGGAGGTGCTATGTAAGTAACGTTCTTTTGGGGGATTGCGATGGGTTTGGTGCCATATAGGGAATATGAAATTTAAAGATTCAATACTGTGCGTTGAGGAGAGTAGAATTCCGGCGAAGTTCAAACTAAATAGAAGCTGGGTGATTAAATGCTTAGAAAAAAGTGGCTTATCCTCTTTGCTGGATTTGTATTGGGCATGGTCTCCGGCACGGTTGGGTCTGCAAGTCTATGTGCCCAAACAGCAGTTTCGATTGTTCCTGCGAAGATGCCGAAAGTCGGCACCGTAGACGAGCGCTTTCAATCTTTTAATATCGAGATGGTTGAGGTAACGGGAGGGCGTTTCTGGGCGCCGTACAAGAAGCAATCTGATAAGCCGGAAGCGGCGAGTGGTGACCGGTCCGCGCCGGCAGGGATGGACCCCTCGGCTTTCCGATATCGCGCTCCTCTGAATCTTGCGAACCCGCGACTGCGCAAACTGACGGCAGGCCTGGCTCCTTCTTATATGCGCGTGAGTGGGACGTGGGAGAACACGACCTACTTCTATGATTCGGATGATGCCGCGCCGACGACTCCGCCAACAGGCTTCAACAGTGTGCTGACGCGGCCGGAGTGGAAGGGCGTCGTCGATTTTTCGAACGCAACGGACTCGAAGATCGTTACTTCCTTCGCGATCAGCCCTGGGGTGCGTGATGCAGATGGAGTGTGGACGCCGGTGGAGGCGAAGAAGATCTTTGCCTACACGAAGCAGGTTGGCGGAAGCATCGCGGCTGCCGAGATGTTCAACGAACCGACCTTTGCAACGATGGGCGGAGCGCCAAAGGGCTATGACGCGGCAACCTACGGGAAAGACTTCAAAGTGTTTCGCTCGTTTGTGAAGGAGGAAGCGCCCGACATGATCATCCTTGGTCCCGGGTCGGTGGGTGAGACGGCGATGGCGGTGGGGCTGCCGCCTAAGTCCCTGATCACGACTGAGGCCATGATGGCCGCATCGGGGCCTGGAGTGGATGCGTTCTCGTATCACTTCTATGGCGCGGTTTCCGAGCGATGCAAGATGATGGGGTCTGCCTTGCAGACAACTCCGGAGGCGGCGCTGACAGATGAGTGGCTGTCGCTTACGGATCGCGATGAAGCTTTCTATGCGGCGCTTCGCGATCGCTTTGCACCGGGCAAGCCGATGTGGAACACCGAGACTGGGGAAGCGGCGTGCGGCGGCAATCCGTGGGCGGCGGACTTCATCGATAGCTTCCGGTATCTGAATCAACTTGGCAGCCTGGCCAAACGCGGGGTGCAGGTTGTGATGCACAACACGCTTGACGCGAGCGACTACGCGCTGGTGGATGAGACTACGTTGATTCCGCGGCCGAACTACTGGTCTGCCCTGCTGTGGCGTAAGGTGATGGGGACTACTGTGCTGGATGCTGGCGCATCGCCCTCGCCGAACCTGCACCTGTATGCGCATTGCCTGCGGAATCATCCCGGCGGCGTGGCAGTGCTGGCTATCAATGCTGATCGTACGGCCTCCGAAGAGCTGATGGTGCCGGAGAAGTCGGAACGATATACGTTGTCCGGAGAGCTGATGTCCAACAAGGTGGAGCTGAATGGCAGCGAGCTGGACGTTAGTGCTGAAGGCGATCTGCCGCTATTGAAGCGGTAAGGCGCAGTCTGGTGGACGCGTCGCGTTTGCACCGGCGAGCATTACGTTTCTGGCTCTTCCAAATGCCCGAAATGCTAGTTGCAAATAAGAGAGGGCAATGGAGATAAGGCGGCCCCGGGATTGACGATATACTCAAGATTACCCATGAAGCCGCCTTTTTCTTCCCGTACCAAGTCGTCCGTTGCTGTTAATGTCTCGACTCTTCCGTCCGGTTTCGCCCATCCTCTGGATCTGGGCGAAGGGCGAAGAATTCGTTCGACTACCGTGATCTGCGTGCGCCGCGGCGACTCCGTGGTGATGGCTGCCGATGGGCAGGTGTCGCTTGGCTCGACGATTATGAAGGGGTCGGCGAAGAAGATCCGGCGTCTGTACCAGGACAAGGTTCTGGCGGGATTTGCGGGATCGACCGCCGATGCGTTCTCGCTGTTTGCGCGGTTTGAGACGAAGCTGGAGCAGTATGCGGGTAACCTGGGGCGCGCGGCGGTGGAGCTGGCCAAGGACTGGCGCACGGACAAGATGCTGCGTCAGCTTGAGGCGCTGTTGATTGTGGCGGATGCGAAATATACGTTTCTGTTGTCGGGGACCGGCGATGTGATCGATCCGGATGAGGGGATCGCGACGATCGGCAGTGGCGGCAGCTTTGCCCTTGCCAGCGCGCGGGCCCTAATGGAAAACACAGATTTAAGCGCCCGGGAGATCGCGGTGAAGAGTCTAAAGATTGCTGGGCAGATCTGCATCTATACCAATGACCAGATGACGGTGGAAGAGCTGAAGTCCGAAGTACCAGCGAACCAGTAGTGTCGGTCGTTCGTAGAACATTCGTAGAACATTAGAGTTTCGTCGCAGCAAGATGCGATAAGGAGTACCGCACCATGGCAATTTTTCTACCTGGTACCGCTGAAGACCAGGCCTTAGCACTCGATGAGATGACACCGCGCGAGATCGTACTGGAGTTGGATAAGTACGTTGTGGGACAGCATGCAGCCAAGCGGGCCGTGGCGATTGCGTTGCGCAATCGCATGCGCCGTCAGAAGCTTCCGCCGGAGTTGGCCGAAGAGATCATGCCGAAGAACATCATCATGATTGGGCCCACGGGCGTGGGTAAGACTGAGATTGCAAGGCGTTTGGCGAAGTTGACCAACTCGCCGTTTTTGAAGGTGGAGGCCTCGAAGTTTACCGAAGTGGGCTATGTGGGACGCGATGTCGAGTCGATTGTGCGTGATCTGGTGGAGATCGCGATCGACATGGTGCGCGAAGAGAAGATGGAAGAGGTGGAGGATAAAGCGGAGCTTGCCGCGGAGGATCGTCTGATCGATCTGCTGCTGCCTCCGACGCCTACGGCCGCGCCAGCTGCGACTGCCGCTGCGGCCACGCACGAGCCTGGGAGCAATGTGATTCAGCTTCCTACGGCTGCGGCGATGGATGAATCTGAAGAGAAGCCGGGGGATCGGGAGCATCGGACCAGAGAGAAGCTGCGGCAACAGTTTCGCGAGGGCAAACTGGATGAGCGCACGGTGGAACTGGATGTGCGCGACCGCAATCAGCCTAGTTTTGAGGTGATCTCTAATCAGGGTTCCGAGGAGATGGATATCAACCTGAAGGACATGCTGCCGGGGTTGTTTGGACAGCGCACGAAGAAGCGCAAGATGAAGGTGGCAGAAGCTTTCGACTACCTGGTGCAGGAGGAGGAGAGCCGGCTGATCGATATGGATCAGGTGAATCGGCTTGCCGTGGAGCGGGTTGAGGATTCAGGGATTGTGTTTCTGGACGAGATCGACAAGATTGCAGGGCGCGAGGGCGGGCATGGGCCGGATGTTTCGCGTGAGGGCGTGCAGCGGGATATTCTGCCGATCGTTGAAGGGACTACGGTTAGCACGAAGTATGGAATGGTTTCGACGGATCACATTTTGTTCATTGCTGCTGGGGCGTTTCATGTGTCGAAGCCTAGCGATCTGATTCCGGAGCTGCAGGGGCGCTTTCCGATTCGCGTTGAGCTGAATTCATTGACAGTGAATGACTTTATTCGCATTTTGACGGAGCCGAAGTCGTCGCTGGTGAAGCAGTCGACGGCGCTTCTGGAGACGGAGGGTTTGAAGTTGGAGTTTACGAAGGAGGCGATTGCGGAGATGGCGCAGTTTGCTTTCAGAGTGAATGAAACCACCGAAAACATTGGGGCGCGGCGGTTGCACACGATTCTGGAGCGGGTGCTCGATGAGATCAGCTTCCAGGCGCCGGACCTGTTCAAGAGCCCGCGGGCGGAGATTACGGAAGAGGGCGTGGTGGGCGAAGTGCCTGTTTCTGCTTCGCTTACGTCGGAGCCGCAGATGCCGTCGCCGCCGCTGCCAGTGATTGAGCGGCAGACCGCTACGGGCGTAGAGAAGGTGGTCGTGGTTGATCCTGAGTATGTGCGGCAGCAGGTGGCTTCGATTGTGAAGGATCAGGATCTTTCGCGGTATATTTTGTAATTTTTCCCGGCGTGGTGGAGTGTCGTTGGATATTCGGCATGCACAAGAAGAGGCTCTGACCAAAGGGAGGTCAACGGGATTTTCCAGCTCTCGAAAAGAGGTTAAGCGTCTGTTATCCTACGCTGTGTCAGGAGGATGATGTGATCACTGTATTCTTCATCCGGTTCTGGTGCTGGCTCCGCGGCAAAGAAGTCCGAGGTCTGCGTCAGTGTGTTATCTGCGGGAAGGTAAGACGGAAATCAGGGATGTTCTTTACTGCAGGACATGCCTGGTCCTGCAGTAAAGAACATGCGAAGTTATTTGAAGATAGCGTCGATATGACGGGCCGAGGTATTAGTGAAGACCGAAGAGCAGTTCGGAATTAGCTATGAGTACACTGCCGCAAATCATGAGGTCAGTCATACTTATCTAAAGCCAGTGGTGGATAGCTTTGTCGAAAAGATTCCTTCCAAGAGCGTCGTTTTGGACATGGGATGCGGCAATGGAAGCTTCCTCTCGCTCTATAGGGACCGTGGCTGGGTGTTATATGGAACGGATTTCTCAACAACGGGGATAGAGATTGCCAAGAGGAGCTACCCTGATATCCACTTCATTCTTGGCGACTCCCAAACTTCGGCTGAAGATCTCACGAAACAACTGGGTTTAGTAGATCTGGTGCTCAGCACTGAGGTGATCGAACATCTCTATGACCCCAAGGCCTTCCTCCGAACCGCATATAGCGTGTTGAAGCCTGGGGGTGTTCTTGTGATCACGACACCGTATCATGGCTATCTGAAAAATCTTGCGCTGGCCATTACGGGAAGTATGGACAAACACTTTACGGTTCTCTGGGACCATGGCCATATCAAATTCTGGTCCGCCAAGACTCTAGGTAAAGCTATTGAGGATGCGGGATTTCGGGATATCAGGTTCAAAGGCGCAGGAAGAGTTCCCTATATGTGGAAGAGTATGGTGATGGCTTGCCGGAAACCCCTGTAGGTTAAGAAGCCAGCAGCCGGTCAACAGCAGCTCTATCACTTCCGGTTTGCCCGTGACCAGGGAGCGATTCCGCTTTATCAACGCAATCGCTTTTGTAGTTTGATCGCCTTCTCCGGGCAGGCCTTTACGCATAGACCACACCCCCGGCAAGCATCGGGGTTGAGAACAAACGCCTGCTTTCCGCCGTGGACGAACAGTTTGAATCTACCCGCCAGCGGGAGTCTGGCTTTCTCGTCGCGCGAGACGGGCCGGATGACGAGAACGTCGTAAGGACAAATTGGAACGCACGGCCCTTTTGCTTCACAGCGCATAGGGTCGATGATGGGCACCATGACACCCGGATCGAACTTGCAATTTAAATCAGGTTCGGTCATCGGGCTCGCTCCGTTGCACTTCAAATTTGTGTGCTGCCTTTAATAACGTTTGAGAGAGGGAGATATTGTGTGGGCAACACGAAATTGTGCCGTGCGTTTGGCGCTAATCGTCGACAAGCCGGAAGTTGGCACTTGGAGGAAGCTGGGTGAATTGAACCATAAACGCGAAGTGACCAGCCCGGTGTCTGCCCGATTTGCCTTTTCTTTTCCTTCATGGTGCTACGTGGATCGGCGACAGCAACTTATTGAGTTGCATCGGGTTGAATGGTCAAGCGCGGTTTGAGCGTAATGTGACGTTTTCTCTTCTATTTCATCTAAATAGACAGAGGTTATGAAGATGTCAGGGCTCAAATCGGTTCTTGTGCTTTCCCTGGCGACTCTGTTTACGCCTGCCTTTGCTCAGCAGCAAGGCGCGAACGTAGCCCGCCCAGGAACTCTCAATTATGTAGAAGGTCAGGCTTCCATCGATGGCCGGCAGGTCACGGCGCACTCCGTTGGTCAGGCGGAGGTGGAGCCGGGCGAGTATCTTGCGACGGCGGATGGCAAAGCTGAGATCCTGCTGACGCCGGGCGTGTTTCTGCGGCTGGATAAGAACAGCATGGTGAAGATGATCAAGCCGGATCTGACACACACTGAGGTCAGTCTTGAACAGGGCCGCGCGGAGGTGGAAGCAGACCAGCTCTATCCGCAGAACATGATCCTGATCAATCAGAAGGGCGGTCAGACGCAGATTCTAAAAAATGGTCTGTATGAGTTCAACGCGGATGCGAATACAGTGCGGACCTTCGACGGAAAGGCAGCGGTGTATCCGGGTAATGATCTGCAAAGCAACGTGAAGCCTGTGGATGTGAAGGGCGGCAAGCAGATCACGCTGGTGGGCGAGGCGGTGAAACCTGTGAGCTTCAATAAGGATCGCTCGGAGGATGACCTGTACCGGTGGAGTGAGCTGCGCTCGCAGTACCTGGGCGAGGCGAACGTCGATCTAGCAGCACAGTATGCCGACTATGGACCTGCGTACGGGTATGGCGGCTTCGCTCCTGGCTGGGCCTGGGACGCGTCTTTATATGGCTACGACTGGCTGCCTGGGGGCGGACCGTTCTTTAGCCCCTTCGGGTTCGGCTTCTACTCTCCTTACTACCTGTATGGCGGCGGCTTTGTGTACGGTCGCGGCTTCTACGGGCGTGGGTACGGCTACCGCGGTGGTTACGGATTTCGTGGCGCCAGCAGCGGCTATCATGGAGCCTCTGTCGCGGGTGGAGGATTTCATGGCGGCGACGGATTCGCGGGTGGCGGTGGTGGATTCCATGGCGGCGGGGGTGGTGGCGGCGGTCACCGGTAAGCCGCAACTTTGCTGAAGAACGAGATTTGAAGAGAAAAGGCTGGATGGTCGAAGAGGCTCTCCAGCCTTTTCTGTCGATGTCGATTTGAATCGGCTGAAATCGAAGGTCTCTCCGCTTGTGCGGGATGTTGTGTCTAAACGACGAATGTTGTTTCTAAACGAATTGTTATGTAACGGTTTGCCGATGAGGATCACTACCTTCGCGTTGCCAATCCTTGCCAAGCGCGTGTTTGAGGCGGATCAGGCCTGCACGGAGTGGCGTATCCGATGGAAGGACTTGAGTTAGGGGAGTTTTGATGAAACGCTGCAGTTTGGTGAAGTTATTTCGAGGTGTTAGGGGCGGATTTTTATGTCCCATTCTCTTAGGAATACCGCATAATTGTGCAACTAACAGCGGATCGAAGAGCCAGTAGCAGCAGACCGCGAAGTAAGCAGCAAGTTTGAAGACCCTTGCGGGTGGGTCAATGGATTATCGCTCTGTATTTTTTTCTGCTGTCTTCAGAAGAGTTGGCCGAGGCAGCAGGTTGCCCATCGCAGAATTTCTGCAGAGTTCTCATTCTGGGCTGTCCCACTCACAATTTCTAAATCTGTAAAGTCTGATCTGCCACGCGCTGAGGATTCTGCGGGCTATTGTTTCCAGTTCAGGGTTTCAAGGGCTAAAGGTGACGGTATACATTTGTCACCGAAAAGGTAACAAACGCATCCCGCGTGGCCTGTGTACTTGGTGGCCAAATCCAATTGCGACGATGCCCGGGTCCCAATGAACTTTGCATTTCTTCCCGATCTTCTGGCGTTGATGATTCTGATTGTGATCCTGATGCTGCTGCGGCAACGGCATCCACAGGAGCGAGCTGACCTTTGGCTGCTGGGCCTGTTCTTTACGCTGGTGGAGGCGGTTGCACATACTTTTTATGCGCAGGGTGGACCGCCGCAGAAGATTCTGCACGTGATTGTGATGGACTGCTATGTGCTAACCGGCATGGTCTTTGTTTGGGCCTCGGGCGTTCATCCTGTCTCGAAGGCTTCGCGATTGCTTTATCTCTTGCTGAATACGCTGCCGCTGCTGGCGCTGTGCACGATCTATGGAATGCACCGGAACACTGGGATCGCCTACTTTCCATGCATGGCTGCAGGGATGGTGATCGGCGTTTCGACCTCGCTGTATCTTCGCCGCAGCTGGGTAGCGGCTGTGCTGCATGTGTGCGGTTGGATGATGATGGGATATCTAATCCACTTGAACGACTTCAGGACAGCCGTTTATTGGAGCCTGTGCTGCGTGTATGCGACCGCAGCGGTGAACTTCCAGCGTCGTCTGCCGAGAGGAAGTACGGGCAGGCTGGCGATTGTGACTGGCTTTACGATCTGGTCGCTGTGTCTGCTGCTGCATCCGTGGATCGTGCAGTATCGTGCGTACGCCGATATCGCTTCGCACGTATGGAATATGCAGAAGTCGCTGATCTCGATCGGCATGATTCTGGTGATGCTGGAGGAGCAGGTTTCGAGCAACAAGTGGCTGGCATTGCATGATGAGTTGACGGGGCTTCCGAACCGGCGGCTGTTCGCAGACAGGCTGACGACAGCGATTGAACGCGCCGACCGGACGCGCAATCAGCTAGCTTTGATCATTCTCGATCTGAACGGCTTCAAGATGATCAACGATACGATGGGACACCATGCAGGCGACCAGGTGCTGCAAGAGATCTCGATGAATCTGCGCAAGGGCTTGCGGTCTTCTGACACGCTGGCCCGGCTGGGCGGCGATGAGTTTGTGATCGTGTCGTCGGAGATAGAACAGCATCAGCAGTCGTTGGATCACTTTGTTGAAGCTGTGCAGAGGGCGCTGGACCGCTCGATTACCGTGGAGGGCAGGCCGATGGTGGTGACGGCAAGCATGGGCATGGCCGTGTACCCGAAGGACGCACAGGACGCGATCCGGCTGCTGCGGGTCGCAGACCAGAGAATGTATGCGTCGAAGCAGCGGCCAGGGGTTCAGTCGTCGAAGGGTGTGGCCGCGCTGAAGGCTGCGGTGGACTCGCATATGACTGCAGTGGCTGGTGGACAGAGGTAGAGCGACCAGAGTGTCATACGGCGAGGTGACAAAAAAGGGTAGAGACCAAAGTCTCTACCTTTTTTGTATTGTTTCTCGTTACGCAAGCCCTGCGTTATTTACCTACATGGCCACGTCCATCACGCACTTCATTGCCTTTGAAGTTGGCAACGTGATCGACCCGATTTTCCGGGCGGGCAGCCTCACCGCGGGCCGGCGTCGGGCCTTTGTAACCGTGGTCTGGATGATAATGGTTGTTTACATGACCGCGGAAGTTGGCCGGGCCATGAAACCAAGGACCTGCGCCGATGAAGACGCCGCCGGTAAACCACTCAGGGCCATAGTAGCCGTAAGGTGCGCAGCCGTAGGGACTCGTGTCGTAGTAGCCGTAGGGGCAATTGGGAGCAACGCCGATGTCGACGTTGACCTGCGCCTGAGCTTTGGGAGCTGCGACTGCGAAGCTGAATGCTGCAACTGTGGTTGCAGCAAGAATTTTAATGGCGTGCATTTTTCACCTCGCTCAATTAGAGAGAGGCGACGGTGGGGAGGTTGGCCGAAGATAAGTTTTGTTACAAGGCAACTCGGCGGCCTTTTGAGAAGGCCGCCGAGAGGGAAATGCAATGGATTTTGTTGAGGATTAGTGAGCTGCTGTTGCGGGCTCGCCGATCTCGCTGAGGCGCTTTTCAAGGATCACTTCGAGATCGACGATGGCCTTGGAGAAGCCGTCAATGCCTTCCTTCAGCTTGTCGTGCGCCATGCGGTCTTCGGCGTGCATTTTGTCGAAGGTGGCTTTGTCCATGGGGATCTTCTTGATGTCCAGACTCTGTGCTTTGGCAGGATCGAGCTTACGGGGCAACGAGCCTTCTGCTTTTGCAAGCTCGTCAAGCAGCTTTGGTGCAATGGTGAGAAGGTCGCAGCCAGCGAGCTCAGTGATCTCACCGATGTTGCGGAAGCTCGCGCCCATGACGACAGTCTTGTAGCCAAATTTCTTGTAGTAGTTATAGATGGTGGTAACGGACTCAACGCCGGGGTCTTCGGCAGGAGCGTAGTCCTTGCCGGTGTCTTTCTTGTACCAGTCGAGGATGCGCCCGACGAAGGGCGAGATGAGGGTGGCCTTGGCTTCGGCGCAGGCGACGGCCTGATGAAGACCGAAGAGCAGCGTCATGTTGCAGTGGATGCCTTCCTTCTCTAAGATCTCAGCGGCACGGATGCCCTCCCAGGTGGAGGCAAGCTTGATGAGGACGCGGTCGCGCGAGATGCCGGCCTTGTCATAGAGAGCGATGATGGCGTGGGCTTCGTCGATAGACTTCTCGGTGTCGTAGGAGAGACGGGCGTCAACCTCGGTGGAGACACGGCCGGGGACGATGTCGAGGATCTTGAGCCCGAAGGCGACTTCGAGAGGCCGGAAGGCGATTGCAGCGACTTCTTTGTCGGAAGCGTTGGGGCCAGCTTCTTTGCGAACCTTTTTGAGCACGTCGTCGACGACGGACTGGTACTCAGGTTTCTCTGCAGCGGCGGCGATCAGAGAGGGGTTCGTGGTCGCATCCTGTGGGCGGAATTGCTGGATGGCGTTGAAGTCTCCACTATCGGAGACGACGGTGGTGTATCCGCGAAGCTGTTCGAGTAACGATGCCATAATCTTTCTCCTTGGCTGTTATGCAGATTTTATCAAAGCTCTGTGGGATTGCGTTTGTCCAGCCGGACGAGTCTCCTGCGTGGAGGGCGGTCACTTCGTGACTTGTGTACCCTTCGGCTGGCCTCCCGTTGGTTGGCATGAAGGTTGGAGTCGGAATCATTTCATTCGGCGGCAAACTGATTTTCGAGGACACCGAGGCTATCTATTTCAACTTGGATGCGGTCCCCTGGCAGAACGGCTCCTACGCCTGCGGGAGTTCCTGTGGGAATGAGATCCCCGGGCTCGAGGGTCATGGTGGCGGTGATGTAACGGAGGAGGTCGGGGATGGCAAAGATGAGGTCGCGGGTGCTTCCTTGCTGCTTGACGACGCCGTTGAGGCGGGTGGTGACGGTGACAGGAGCGCCCCCTACGGGATCGATCTCGTCGGAGACGATGGGACCGACAGGGCAGAAGGTGTCGAAGCCTTTGCCACGAGTCCACTGGCCGTCGGACTTCTGGATGTCGCGGGCAGTGACGTCGTTGACGCAGACGTAGCCGCGAATGTAGGGACGCACGTCTTCGTCGGGGCCGATTTTGTAGCAGCGACGGCCGATGACGATGCCGAGTTCCCCTTCGTAATCAACGCGGTTGGAGATGGCCGGCATGCGGATGGTGCCTTTGGGGCCAAGTAGGGCGGATGGCGGCTTGAGGAAGAGGAGGGGTTCGGTGGGGACGTCGTTGCCGAGCTCGGCGGCGTGGTCGCGATAGTTGCGGCCGACGCAGAGGATCTTCGAGGGCGTGACCGGGGGAAGGAGGTGGAGATCGTCGAGTGGCGTGGGAACGAAGTCGACGTCGAGGGTGGGGATGGGAACGCCGCCGAGGATGCGGGTGTTGAGATCCTCCTGCGGGGCTTGCATGGGAAGCGTGGCCCAGAGGGCTCCGTTGCGCTTCTCGACCAGGGCGTAACGAGGGAGAAAGGTGCCGTTTTCAGACGACAGGTACTTACAGTAACGCATGTGCTTTTTATTGCTCCCTTAATGTTTCCTGCACGTCGGTGCTGGGGGCGCTTTCGTTTCCGGTGGCATCGACCGCGGTGACGCGATAGGCGTAGCGATGGCCGGGAATGGCGGTTTGGTCGCGGTAGGCAGGACCGACGACCGGGGTTGAGTTCAGGCGCGTTGCTGATCCCGCAACTTGGCCTGTCGACGTAACTTCCTGTCGATACACAATATACCCGGCGAGATCATTGTCGGTATTGGAAGTCCATGAAAGATCGATGGAGCGATCTGATGCGGTGGCTCCGCCGGGTACGGCCTCAAGCCCTGAGGGCACGGCGGGGGGGAAGGTGTCGAGCACGGCGATGGTTACCGGCGCGGAGCGATCGCTGCGAAGTTCGAGCGTGTGGCCAGCCAGAGATATCTCACGAACCCGTTGGGCCGTATAACGATAGCTCGCGCCCTTCAGCGCGCTCTGATCGATTGTTCCCCCTGCATCGTTAGTCTCTTTTGGAGTTTCGAGCCTCACGTCGTCCGGGGTTTTCTGAGACGAGATTGGCTGCGCCTGAGGCTTTGCAGACGCCGGAGGCGGCGATGTCTTTCTGGATTTGGTTCGCGTCACAGGCTTCGGGATTGAGGCTGGATTGGCTGGAGCGAGATTTGCGGCTGCGCCCGCAGGCTCAACCAGATGGCGGTCCAACAGAACTTGGGCGGTGGTGTTCTGCTGCTGCCACTCCAGTTGAATGCCGTCCTGGAGGGATTTTGCGCTAAGCTGCTGGACCGGCGGAGGGGCAGCTCCGGCAGCTACGAAGGTCTCGGAGGATAGCCCTGCGGACCGGTTGTTGGTGTTAAGGAGCCGCACCCGATAGGCCAGGAGCGAGGCAGGATCAACGGTAAGGGAGGCTGGAAGGATATCTTCCGCGTGGCTCGCTCCGCTCTGTACGGGGACGGTTGTAACGACTGTACAGTCAGGAGTTGGAGTCGGTGTGACCGGAACCGCGATGCGGCAGATCTGAGCGGTCACGGCCCCTTTGATGGCGATGCGATCGGTGTTTTTTTCTGGCGTTGTCCAATGAAGGGTGACCTTGTCGCCAACCCTCTCGGCAGTGAGGTCTTTCACAGGGTCGGGGAGATTGAGGGTAGGGGCGTGGGGCGGGCCGGGACTGGCGCAGCCTGCAACCAAGACGATCGGCAGGGCGGCAGCGGCGAGGGTTAGCCACCGCCGGGTCTGCGATTGGCAGGGGATGAGCAAAGACTTCATTGGTCTGTGACCATCATAGGCGAGAGAGAAGATAGATTTGCTTCATAACGATGACGCGTGGCTGTCAGACAAGGCGATTGGAGATCTTTTTGGAAGGCGCCCCCCTTACCAAATAAAAATTTGGCATCCAAATCCAAGAAATACGTTAGCACGTACATCTTTTGATTGTGTTTCAACGTCTGTTGGCCTAGCGAATAAAACCCATATGAGCAAAACTAATTCCACTCCAATTCTGGCGACAGCTGAGGTCTCCGCTCCAACCGACAGCTTTATCCCTGGTGGTGACGCGAACTCGGCAGTAGACGTGCGGCATCTCCAAGTTGATGGTGAGGCGGCCGAATCCTTTATTGCGGAAAAACGCATTGGGGAGCGGATCAAACATCTGCGGTTGAAGAAGTCGATGGGACTGGTGGAGCTGGGTCGTCATACCGGACTGTCGGCGAGCTTTCTGTCGCAGCTTGAGACGGGCCGGGTGGTGCCGACGCTGCGTAACCTGGCCCGCATCGCAATGGTCTTCTCGAAAGACCTGAGCTACTTCTTCGATCCAGAGCCGCAGACGTTGTTCCGCGTGCATCGTCGCGGTGAGCGCGTGCGCTTGCCCCAGACTGGTGCAGATGACCCGGCTTATTTTTTCGAAAGCCTCGGATATCTGGTTCCTGATCGTCAGTTGGATCCCTACTTCGCGGAGTTTCTGCCTGAGAAAGAGGGCCGCTCGCCGCGTGCTCATCAGCATGTGGGATGCGAGTTTCTCTATCTGCTTTCGGGTGCGCTCGACGTGCGGCATGGCGAGGCTGTTCATCATGTGGAGGCGGGAG
>Ga0302226_10001141_pt1 | contig 20346 bp, 29 predicted proteins | sample II_Palsa_E3_3_FD_193524 | JGI IMG/M metagenome (GOLD analysis project Ga0302226, IMG submission 193524) | Peat permafrost microbial communities from Stordalen Mire near Abisko, Sweden - II_Palsa_E3_3 | ecosystem: Environmental > Terrestrial > Soil > Palsa > Peat permafrost | place: Sweden...
AGGTCCAGGCTGAGCATCTTGATGTCACAGTCGTCACCAAAGTCAGTGCTGGCGTCGAGGACCACGACCGCAGGCTCCTAAACGCACAGCAAACTTTTAAGCCCCCAAAAAGACAAAAAAAAAAAAACGCACGGGGATGCTCTCGGCCGGCTTGATAAACGTGTCTGAAAAGAGGGCAGCCTCGAGAGACATTGAATAGCCAGCGTAAAACATGAACGAGAGGGCCTGCTTGACGCACTTGAGCTCCTCCTCGGATCCACCGCGAAGGAGCAGCGTGCAAAAGAGGTTGGGTGAGCAACCCTCGAAATGGACGAGGCTTTTTACGGCCTCGGTCTTCTCGATCGTGTACGTGGGCGGGGCGACCGTGTTGTTGTTCTCGTCGGTGGGCGTGGCCACGATAACGGGGGTGCTCTCGACAGTGTACTCGGTGACGAAAAACTTGCTGCACGTTCCGAGGCGAGGGGCCAGCGACATGACATCTACAACGTATTCGTTTAAATATGATTGACTTGATTACTGCGGTGGCGCATACCGACGTTCTTGAGCACGTCCGTCTGGGTCGCACGGGCCACGTCCTCCATCACAATCTTCTTGACGTTGAGCAGGAGCGAGATGCCGGCGTTGAGGATGTACTCTTGGGCCAGACGGGAGACCGACTTTTGCACGACCAGGACGTCGGGGTTGAGGGCCTGGATGCCATTGACGAGCACGCGCAGGTACTGACGCTCTTGCATGAGCAGCTGGACGCGAGACATGGGTTACCTTATTCTTAGTAAAGAAATTCTTACGGGTTCGATTGACATGAGCGAGTTTGTCTGCCGATGGAACTCGATGGGGAAATCAACGATGAGGACCTTGGGCTTCATGATCTTGCTAATCATCTTTTTGTGCGCGAGGTATTTTCTACAACAAACATCAGAGAAATCATTCGTTTTTGCAGGGCAGGGGCTTTTCTTACGTAAAAACAACGCCGTCAATGTACTTGGACTCGCTGACCGATCCACCCGGCAGCTTCTTGAAACGAACATACTCTCGCACATCAATGTGATCGCCGTTGCGGATGTTGGGTCGGACGGTGCTGCAGACGTTGTACGTGAAGCGGAGGACGGTGTGGCCCCACTTGTCGACGTTGAGGTGGAGGCGGTTGAGCACCTGGGTCAGCAGGCGCTTGAGGTGCCGCTCGGACGCATCTGTGATCATGGATGGGATTGCAATTGCCTGCTGGTGGTGGCTCTTCCGCTTGTCGGCGTGCTGCGACGAGATCGATCCCGCCTTGGTGGACAATGGGGTTTCAGGGATAGGGAACGGATGTTGCTGTGCGGCGGGGCGACCGGCGGTCTCCATGGCCAGGGCTGCGGTTGTCTCCAGGACCACGACACTGTCGCGGGCCTCATAGAGCAGGCCGCCCGCCTCAAAGGGAGGGGACGCGAACGAGAGCAGAGGACGTTGGCGTCGCTTGATTCCGCTGAGGTTTGCGTTGGTCGATGTCGGCTCGGTCAGGAACTCCACCGTAAACGACGACTCGGCCAGTCCAAAGCCGTCCACGTGTACGTACTCGCGCTCGGCCATGGACAGCCGGACCACGCCGATGGACGAACTTGAGAAGGAAAAAAAAAAATAAACAAAAAAAAAATGTGCAATGAGAAATGCGGGGCTGTACTTGTAATTGACGGTCTGTTTCGCAAACACATCGCCATCGGTGCTGCGGAAGGGGGCGTTGGTGACGTTGGTCTTTAGGATTTTGCTGTCAAATAAAAATAAAAATCAGAGGGAAAAAAACAAGTTAGCGTAATTTGTTTTACTTGGCCTCGGCGTCGACAGCGGGATCGTTCCAGCGCATGACGATCGACATGGGCAAGCTCACGACGGCCTGCGACGATGTGAGCAGACGACGAGCAGCGGCCGTGAGCGCGTCGTCCTCGATGCGCGGCGTGCTGAGTGATTTGGACAGGGGCACGGGGACGGCAATGTCGTTGCGCGAGATCCTGTTGGACTCGATGTAGTCCCTGATGACCTTGTCGCAATATGCACAGACACGCAGGATGCCGCCTCGGCCAATGACCTGCCCTGGGACCAGGGTCGCCGAGCAGGGCCCACAAAAGATCTGGCCACAGAGACGGCAGTGGTGCCTCCTGCGGAACGTCGTGAACGGCGCCTGGCACTCAAAGCACTCGGTCACGCTGCTGTCGGGTGCCCAGTGCGAGTGGTCGTCGTCCTCGGGCCGTGTGTTTTGCATCGTCACGAGCCGTTTGACCAGCGTGGTGAACACACGGACGTCCTGTGCCTTGGGGCCCTTTTTGGCTGCTTTGCGTCGCCGTGCGCCGACGTCAGGGCTGTCGCCGCCTGCAGAGGACGATGCATCTGAGGCAGACAGGGGGGGCGAACGCAGCTCGCGGTGGGGCGTGACGAGGGCGAGCGACCGTTCCTTGGCAGATGCACTGGGTGTGACGGTAATTGATCAATGAAAAAAAAAAAAACAACGGTCGGCTGTTACGTTCGCTCGCGGCCCGACGAGTCCAGCAGGGGTACGGGCAGGGCAAGTGTCGTTGGGGACGGCATCAGTGGGGATCCGCTGGTCGCGGTTGTGGGCGTGCTCCGTGTTGTCGTCGCTGACGAGGGGGACACGGACAGTGTCAACGTGGGCACGCTCTCGGTTGCCAACGAGACAGGAACAGACACTGGCACGTTGCTGCTGCTGCTGCTGCTGCCGCTGCTGCTGAACCACGTCGAGGGAGAGAGCCATGCCGTGAACGAGGACGTGCTCTGGCTCTGGTGGTTGTTGCCGCTGGACGCGACGACCAGCGAGGATGCCGAGGATGCAACAGACAAAGTGCCGCTGCCGCTGTTGCTGCTCGCGAGACTCAACGTGCTGCCACCGACGGGCACGGCGGTCCGCTGTTGTGGCGACGACGGATCCCCGAACGACGTCAGCGTCACGCGTGCAGCCGCGCTCATCGAAGAAACGCAAGACGCAAAATGCAACAATGCGGCTGGTGAGCCTGGGTCACGACGTGGGCTAAGATGGTCGACGGTTTCTGACGTCACCCAGGACCACGTGGTGCCCGATGAACAGCGACGACGACGCGCGGCAGCCGCTGGGCAGCACCAGCAGCAGGTGCGAGTAATACAAGCGAGGCATACGAGCTCACCGTGTTTTTTTTTCTTGCAGTGCGAAGAAGCCGTCTGTGGCCGAGATCCTCGCCGCGGCTCGTGCTGGCCGCCGGTCGGCATGGAGCGACGACAGCGACACCGAAGGCAGGGCAGACAACAGCGACGACGACGACGACGACGGCCCTGCGGTCCCGATCCTGTTTAACGCGCGTGCACCTCGGGAAGGCGGCCCTGACCTGGGCACGCCTGGAGGAGCACGGTCTATGTCTGCCCCAGGAACACCCGGAGCGGCCTTGGCTGGGACGCCCACGGTGGGGACGCCACTGTCTGCCGCGCCTCGGCCGCCACGGACGCGATACTTTATCGAGTTTGAGGAGACGTGCTTCAATTGTGGCTGCACAGGGCACAGGCAGGTGGACTGCGAGGAGGCCCGTGTACGTTTCGTTTCCCTTTTTTTTTTTTTTTTTGGGAAGGCTTGTGTTTGGCTAAGTGGAGTGCGGGGGCTCGAGTAGAAGGAGAGGCCGTGCTATCTGTGCGGACAGTGGGGACACAGGCCCATCGACTGCCTCGAGGACTTTTGCTTTCGGTGCGGCGAGGTGGGCCACCGTGTGCGCGAGTGCGAGATCGGCGGCAAGCGCTATGTGCCGCCCGTGTGCAAGCTGTGCAAGGGGAGGGGCCACTTTACCAACGTATGCCCGCACCCACCGAAATGAAATAAATAAATTTTATTTTTATTTTAACTCAAGCACTGTGTCGCCTTGTGGAGGACGTACAAGTCGATCACGCCAGCGAGCACAACGGCAGCGGCAGCAGCAGCAAAGCCCATTGTGCAGAAGTGGTGCTACAACTGCTCTGCGTCTGGCCACTTTGGCGACGACTGCACCAAGCAACGGCCCACCGAGCTGCCCTTTGCGCCCGTGTCGGCCTTCCGCGAGCGCAGCCGCAAGACCATCTTCCGCGACGACGACGACAACAACCACCACCAGGGCGAGCCATCGACGGCCGAGAGCCCCAAGAAGAAAAAGGCCAAGGTCGCGCAAGACGACGACGACGGCGACGACAATGACTCGAAATCGGCCTCGTTCAGGAAGCTCAAAAAGGGCGGCAAGTTCCGACCGCAGAACCAGCACGAGAAGGAGATCGAGCCGCTCGGGATGAAGCAGGTGCGCATCGACAGCAAGAAGCTGCCCAAGGGCAAGGCCCTCGCCGCCCTCAAGACGCTCGACCCCCAAAAGTACGCCGCAATCAAGCTCGAGAAGAAGGAGCTCAAGCTGCGCCGGCTGGCCATCGAGACGGGCGTCCATCTGGGCAAGCCGCCGTCCACCAAGATCGCGGGCGCCAAGAAGGCCCACAGGACCGGCGACGACCTGGACAAGCAGCAGCAGCAGCAGAAGAAGAAGAAGAAGAAAAAGAAGAGGACCCTGGCCGACCTCAAGAGCGACAAGAGCCTGGCAGAATAGAAATGCGTAGTAGTGGCTGATAGACATGAAGACAAAACAAAATACGTCCAGCTTCTCTTTGTCGCTTTATTTTACGCCTCCACGCCAAAGAGCTCGTCGATGGTCGTGTACTGCGGCTTGAAGCCGAGCTCGGTGAAGGCCTTGGTGGTGGCGACCTTCTGCGAGTGGAAGAGGGCGTAGCCAAAGACGGAGAACTCCTTGGTGGCCTCGTCCAGCGTGAGGTGCTTGGTGGGCGCGCCAGTGAGGCCAAAGTGCTTGATGTTGTCCTTGAACTTGTGCGTGGCCGTGTAGGCGAGGTAGGTGGAGCCCGCAGGGGCCTTCTCGTACGCGGCGAGGTAGAAGGGGCCGATGTCCTTGGCGTGGATGAGCGGGTGGTACTGCTCGCCGTCGCCGAGGTAGGCGCCCTCTGCGGCCAGCTTGGCGTAGACCTTGTACGTGCCGACGTCCTTGGCGATGACCGAGACGGGCTGCGGGATGATCAGGTGGACGTTGGCCGCCTTGGCCTTCTCGAGCAGGTCCTGCTCAAGCTCGACGCGGTGGTTCTGGCCAAAGGGGAACGACTTTGCCTTGACCTCGGGCGTGGCCTCGGTGATGTCCTCCTGGCCGTGGTCGCCGTAGCCCCACACGCCGCTGGTGTAGACGAACTTCTTGCCCGTGCCTGCGAGCGCGGCGATGACGGCGTGCGAGACCTTTGTGTCGGTGGGCACGTACTGCTCCGAGTAGATGGCCGCCGTGTGGATCGTGCCGTCCGTCTTCTTGGCCCACTCGCCGATCAGCACGTCGTCGGTCAGGTCGCCCACCACCGGCTCGATGCCGGCCGCCTTGAGCTTGTCGGCCGACTCGGCGTTCTTGGCCAGGCCGTGGACTTTGTAGCCGGCGCCGATGAACGCCTTGGCGACGGACGAGCCGATGGTGCTATCGTCCCCAGGTTATTTGAACGACGCGCACACTTGGCAAACACAGCGTACCCGGTGGCGCCGGTGAGGAAGATGGACTTGGAGGGAGACGAAGACATGTCGAGAGCGCAGTGTGTTGTTGTGCAAAGTGGGCGGACCTGGGCAGCTGACGCTCGGCAGAATGCGGCGAATGACGTGATGGTCGGCTTGTTGTTGTTGTCCCGGGATGACGCGACATGCGTGACGATGTGCGCGCATGGCAATGACCCGGCTCGCGCATGCACGATCGCCCGTGCTTCTCCCCGTAGACGACGTCATGGTCAGGGACACGCATCCTCGCACTCGCAGTCTCTTTGGCGGTCCCATTGCGGAAGTTTTGAATGTCGTCCTCCTCTCCGTCTTGTTCGTCGTGTGGCGATGCCGAGTGCGACGGCTCTCCCTTGCTCGTGCTGCCTTGCTGCCACCGTCTGTGCCGCGCATGTCTCGACGCCGAGAGCCAAGGCGACGACAGCCAGCAGCCTGAGCAGCAACTGCTGTGCCCGTTTGCGGTCGAGGACGGCCTGACCTGTGGCCAACCCTTCACCTGTGCCCGCATGAAGGAGGCACAACAGCAGCAGCAGCAGCAAGTCAAGGACCACGATCCAGTGCCGGTTCAACTGGAAGAGGTGCAGCGGTGCCGCGACACTGCAGTGCGCCGTTGACGGGCTTGCAGCCACCATAGCACGTCTCTCCAAGCACAACGGCAACGCGAGCAAGGCCCTCAGCGACCAGCGCGACGCCCTGCTCGTGCTGCGGGGCCGGTGTGACGCCTGCCTCGCTCTCTTCGTCACGAGCAGCAACAGGGCAGCAACAGCACCAGAGGCGACGGTACTGCTCGGGGCCGTCAAGACCGCCATCAGGGAGCACGAAGGGTGGCTGCCTGTGGTGCGCCGCTGGTCCGACGGCGTGGACGAGCTGACGGGGCGGGCCGTCCAGCGCGCGACGAGGGTCAACGGGCTCACCGTCCTGCCCTTTCGCTTTCTCGTGGAGGACGAGGACGGCAGCAACGATGGCATCAACGTCACGACAGTCACAGCCGTGAGCGGCATGAGCGGCATTGCCATCGACCCAGGGCACGAGGGCACTGTGCTGCTGCGATCGTCCCCCTCCGCTCCCACGTCTAGCGAGCTCGTGGTCGAGGTGCTGACGACAAGGCCAGCGGACGGCGTGCTGCTCAAACGACACAGGCTCCACCTAAACAGCCTCACGAGAAACAAGACTGGTGGCGGTGGTGGTGGTGGAAGGGGCATTGACGTGACGGGAACGGGGGCCGTCGTGGTGACCTGTGCCAACAGCAATAGGTTGATGCTTGCCCATCATGCTGGCACACCAGCGGCGGCCGTGGTCAGCATCGCCATCGACTACATGTACGACCCCCGGTGCTGTGTGGCCGCCGTGGAAGAACAGGTCGATACGACAGCAACAGAGGACTCGTTCGTGGTCACGTTTGGGCAGGCTGGAAAGGTGGCCAGGTTCCGCGCCCTGGATGGTACGCACGTGTGGACGTCGATTGGCGAGGGGTTCCGTGCGGCCGCGGGCGTGGCTGTCCTGCCCGACAGGGGGCTCGTGGCTGTGTGTGATCCCAGGCGGGGCAACGTGCAGCTGCTGGACCTGCGCGATGGCAACCACGTGAGTACGGTCCCCGTCGACGTGGCCCAGCACGGAGAACCCTTTGCGGTCGCGTACGACCCGTTCCGCGAGGCCGTCGTCGTCGCCACAACAAGAAGGGTCCTCCGCATGGGCATTGCAAAGGGTGCTGCTGGCTCGGCAGCAAGACTGTACTCGGCCGACCCGAACGACCCGATCGTGGACGTGGCCGTCAGCCCAGCCTGTCTCGGGCGCGTCAGTGTCCTCACAAAGACGCGTCTGCTTGCCCTTTCGGCATAATTATTTATTTATTTTTTTTTTCAAAGATTTGTTTATAAAGAAGCACAGTTGTTTCCCTGCTATCTATCGTACAGCACCACTATTCTCGTTTTTGTTTATAGGCGCTTGAGCGATCGCTTCTTGTCTGCGGCCTTCTTCTTGTCGTCCTTGACCGCCGCGGCCCGCTTCTTGCTGTTGGAGGCTGCGCTGCCCGAGGCGTCGTCGTCCTCATCGTCCTCGTCGTCGTCGTCTGCTTTGGTGGAGCCTGTTGGCGTGGATGCTGCGGCGGATGACGAGCTACTTTGGCGAGAGAGTCAAAATAATTATTCACTTGTTTAAGATACTTTGCACTGGACGAGGACTCGGCGCTGAGACCCGAGCGAGGCATTGCGTGGATGCTGGTCATGAGGCGTGCGTGCTTGGCATAGTCCTCGTACCGCTCGAGCAGGAGCTTGCCGGCCTCCTCGTTGAGGGCAGACTCGGGGTTTGGTACGATCAGGAGGCATTTGATGGTCTGCGCACAATGAATGAGCACTTGTTCTTTTCGGCAGTGTTCCGTACCAAGAGGATGTGCTTGATGCCCATCTCCTTTTTCCAGTCCTTCTTGAGCGTGCTCACGCAAATTTCGCCCGTCTTGGACACGTTGGGGTGGAAGATTTTGGTGACGAAGAATCCTGGCAAAAACAGCATATTCACAATCGATGTTCTCTTTTTGTTCTGTACCCTTTGGAGGCGTGTTTGGAAAGTCGTCGTTGAGGACGAGCTTGACCTTGAACTGTCCGCCCTCGTACGGCGTGCCCGCTGGTCCGGTGATGAGGGCCTGGATGTCCGAGATGTCGTCGTCGTTGGGCAAGACCTTGATGTCCTCCAGCGTCTCGGTCTGGATGTCCATCATCTCCTTGGCCACTCGCTTGAGCACCACGGGCGCGATGTTTTCCATCGACATTGATGCGGTCGCCTATCGCAGTGCGTTAGCACCTCTGAGGCGGAAAATGCAGAGAGAAAGAGAGGAGAAAGAGGAGAAAGAGGAGAAAGAGAGAGGGGGGCGAGAGAACGGGAAAATAGACAGAGAGGAGGGCAGGGGTGCAGAGGGCACACCCCACAAGAACAAGAGGCACTCACTCTGTGGCAATGACAAGAGAGAGGGTGGAGAGGGAGAGAGAGAGGCGGAGTGTGTGGTGTGCGAGTGGTGATTTGCGAGTGTCCAACGTGCCACTAAATCCCAACGAAAAAGCAGCAAAATAATTGTGCCCTCCCCCGCAAACAGCACGAGGACCACGTTCACCTTTCTCCCCTTGCAAAGCGCGCCCCCCAGAACAGAGAAATGTGAAGAGAGGAAAAAGGGATTTCGAGGTAAACAAGTCATGTCGTCGTACCATTATGCTGTTTTTGTGTTCCGCAACGTGTGAGGCTGGGGGGTTAAAGGGTAAGTATGGGGAAGGGGGGTAGCCGGCAGCACAAAGGCGAGTCGACGCGGCAAGGCAAGCGGCGGAAAAAGAGGTCGCGAGGGAAACTCGTAACGATGAAATGAACGTTACACCTAGGCACGTCACTTTATTTAATGGTGGGCGTACGGTGACGTAATGAGGTTTGTTTCGTTTTTCCCCCTCCCGTTCAACACGGATCGCTGCCGGATCGAAGAGGGGGCAATAGAACTGATGCCCCTCAGTGTCTACGTTGATTGTTTTAAAAACAACAAGTGTTTGTTTCCACGTGGCCCGCCCACCCTCACAATCACGTCACTTGAGGTCACTTTAAAAAATGACGAGCTCTTCTGAGGCGACGCCGCTGCTGCGCGACACCGTGTCTGTGCTGCAGCGCAACGGGAGTGCCGTCCTCGTCAGTGGTCTGGACACGCCGCCCGCAGACAACCAGAAGAAGAAGAAGAAGAGCCAGAAGAGCAGCAAGAAGCCGGTGGTGGACCGAGTGCAGCTGCGGGATCAAGGCAACGACGACGCCAACGCGAAGGACGACGAGGAGGACGACGACGACGACAGCAGCACGTTGAGCGGTGGCAGCAACAGCAGCAGCAACAGCAGCGGCGGCAACAGGCCGGGTGGCAACGGCAGCCGCCTCGCCCGCTCCGTGTGGCAGTACAAGGCGATCGCGCTCGTGTGCTCGTGCCTCTTGTCCGTGGGCAGCCACTTTGCCGTCAACATGCTGAGCTCGCTCAAGACGACGCTCAAGGAGGAGCTGGAGATCAACAACCTGCAGTACAGCCTGATCACGTCCGCCTCGTCGCTCATGAACACGGTCGTGCCCTTCTTTGGCGGCATGTTCATCGACGTGTTTGGGACGGCGTGGGGCGCCCTGCTGGCCTCGACGCTGGTCATGCTGGGCGAGGTGGTGACGGCCGTGTCGACCACGGGCAGCGTGCAGTCGTACCCGCTCATGCTGCTGGGGCGCATCGTGTTTGGCCTGGGCGAGGGCTGCATCGTGACGGTCCAGGAGGCCATCCTGGCGCACTGGTTCAGGGGCCGGTCGCTGGGCATCGTCATCGGGCTGCAGCTGGCCATATCGCGCCTGGCAAACTTCCTGGCCGTGTCGACGGTCGTGCCCATCATCGAGGCGAGCGGGGGCTCGGGGTCGGGGCCGGCCTTTTGGGTCTCGGCGGGCGTGTGTGCGTTCAGCTGGCTCGTCATGCTCGTGTACACGGCGCTGCTGCGGCTGGTCATCCAGAGGGACGACGGGGGCTCGGACGCCGAGCTCACGCAGCGGCTGGCCAGCAAGCACCGGATCTCGTTTGGCGCGCTGGTGCGGTTCAGCAACACGTACTGGCTCATTGGCCTGTGCTCGTTCATGTTTGGGCTCATGTGGGCGCCGTTCCAGCGCATCTCGGCCGAGCTGGTGACGTACCGCTTTGGGGTGGACGAGGAGGACGCCGGGTGGTACGCGTCGCTGGCCCTGGCCGTGCCGATCGTGCTCAACCCCGTGCTGGGCATGGTCATCTCCAGGTGGGGCAAGCGCACCTACATTCTCAACACGTCGGCCGTGCTGCTCAGCCTGTGCTTTGTCCTGGTGGGCTTCACGTGCGCCAACCCCGCGGCCGCCCTCGTGCTGTACTCGTTCTCGCTGGCCATGGGGCCCATCGCCATGATCACGGCCATCCCGCTCGTCGTCCCGCTGGCCTACACGGGCACGGCACTGGGCATCTACGCCTGCGCTAGCAACATTGCCACGACCATCATGGAGCCGGTCCAGGGACAGGTCCAGGACGACAACGGCGGCAGCTACCAGCAGGTCATGGTCATCTTCACCGTCGTGGCAGTCGCGACCGTCCTCGTGGCGGCGCTCCTCTCGATCGTCAGCGTGTTCCACCACGCCGGGCTGCTCGATGCGCCCACCGGGGCCGTGTCCACCAAACGGCCACAGGAGCAGCAGGGCAATGGACTCGTGATCACGCACGTCATAGCGGGAAAGGGCACGCGGAGACGGCGTGGCGCGCTCGTCTGGATCGCGTTCTTCCTGGCCGCTCTCGTCGTCGCGTGGGTCCTCTACATTTACTTCCTCGTCACGAGCACCATCGACAGCAACGGCAACGGCAGCGGGGGCAGCCAGTCGGGGTCCGATCCCGCGCAACCACAAGTAGAGTGCCCCCTCAGTTAGCTGGATGTGCACTTTTAGAAGAATAAATAAAATAAAATAAAATAATTTTCTTTTACAAACAACAACCGGACCCTACCGATCAAGTTTAAAAGGAGACGAGGATGCGATTGTTGCCCCGACGCACCAAGCGCCGCAGTGCTCATGGTCAGGCTTCCGTCTTTTTCTGGAATATATTTTTCTGGGCCGCGTCAGCACGAAAAAGACGAGGATGGTGGCCGACGGCAAGAAGACAGAGGGCTCTGCTGCTCCTGGTGCTGCTGCTGCTGCTGGGGACAACAAGGACGCAGCGGCAGCGGCGCCTGCGCCTGCGCCTGCGGGCAAAAAGGACAACAAGAAGAAGAAGGAAGAAGAACTGGTGAGTGATCTTTCCCCCCCTCTTTACCCTTTGATTAAACTTTGTTTTGTGCGTGCGTGCGTGCGTGCGTAGTCGGAGGAGGACAAGGCGCTCGTGACGCAGCTGCAGCTGCTGGTCGACCGTGTCCAGGTAGCAAACGGCTGTTTTTATTATTACCACTATTATTAATCGCCGCAACCCACCCAATCCCCCGTCGTGCAGGACAAGGACCAGAGCCTGCACCTGCCCGCGCTCGAGTCGCTGCGCGGCACGATCCGCTCATCGACGTCGTCCATGACGTCTGTGCCCAAGCCGCTCAAGTTTATGCGCCCGCACTATGACGCGCTCGTAAAGGTGTTTGATGCGCTTGCTGACGGGCCCACAAAGGTAAGCACGACTACGCACGACTACGCACTGGCTCTGACACCTCCAAACAGCACATACTCGCAGACATCCTCTCGGTGCTCGCCATGACCATCACCACGGGCCCAGTGGTGCGCCCCTCGCTCAAGTACCGCCTCCAGGCCGCTGCGGAGCCATTCGGCGTGTGGGGCCACGAGTTTGTCCGGTAAGGGAAAGCACACCCAAGCAACGCTCACCCGCTCACTTGCCCACCCAACGCTAGCTTTTTGGCCGCCGAGGTCGCACAAGAGTACAACGCGCGCAGGGCCACGTCGGCACAGGACGAGTGCAAGGACCTGATCAGCATCGCCACCGAGATCGTGCCCTTTTTCATCTCGCACAACGCCGAGGCCGACGCGTGCGACCTCCTCATGGAGCTCGAGATCATCCCCGACATTCTCCCGCACGTGGACACGAGCAACTACCAGCGCGTGACCCTCTACCTGTCGAGGTAGCCCCATTTGCCTTTTTTTGACTTGCTTGTTGACAACAGAACACCTACAGCTGCGTGTCGTACGTCCCCGGGCCCGAAGACGTCCAGCTGCTCAACACGGTCCTGCTCGCCTACCTCAAGCTCAACCTCAAGCCCGATGCGCTGTTGGTGGCGTTGCGCCTCAACGACCTCGAGAAGGCACAGGACATCTTTAACGGCAGCAGCGACCCGTACGCTCTTTTTTTTCTTCCTCTCTTTTTTTTTTTTTTGCGTCGGCCTAACCCTGCTTTGCAAAGGCTCGAGAAGAAGCAGCTCGCCTACATCCTCGCACGCCAGCAGATCCGGTTCCCCACAGGCGACGCCGAGCTGGACGACATCCTCAACAACACGCGCCTCACCGAGCAGTTTATCGCCCTGGCCCGTGAGCTGGAGGTGCTCGAGCCCAAGGTCCCCGAGGATGTGTACAAGTCGCACCTGGAAAACTCTCGTATTTTATTAGTCAACTTTGCTAAGCGGGCTTTAAATTACTTACTCTTTGAACAACAGGAGCGGCCGTGGCCAGCGTCGACTCATTCAAGCAAAACCTCGCATCGACGTTTGTTAACGCGTTCCTCAACGCCGGCTTTGGCAAGGACAAGATCCTGGGCGACGACGCTGCGCAGTGGATCCACAAGCACAAGGAGCAGGGGAAGACTGCCGCCACTGCGGCGCTCGGCATGATCCAGATGTGGGACGTGGAGAACGGCCTGACCAAGATTGACCAGTTCCTGTACCTGGAGGACGACATCAAGGCCGGCGCGCTACTGGCCCTGGGCATCCTCAACTCGTCGGTGCGGAACGAGTGCGACCCGGCCCAGGCCCTCCTCACAGACTTTATGGCCGACAAGAACGTAAACATTCGCATGAACGCAATCACGAGCCTCGCCCTCGCCTACGCCGGGTCCAACCGCGCAGATATCATCGACATGATCCTCCCGACCCTCAGCGACACGAGCCTGGGGATCGAGCTCATCGGCATTGCGGCCCTTGCGGTTGGTGTCATTGGTAATGAAATAATTATTTCAAAGTGTTTATTGATCTTTTCGCTCGCTTTCGCAGGCGTGGCCTCGTGCAACGACGCAGCCTCGTCGACGATCCTCGAGGTGCTGATGGTGCTCGACCCCACGCTGGTGGAGAAGAGCTCGTTTGGCCGCTTCATCTCGCTCGGTCTGGGTCTCCTATTCCTCGGACGACAACAGGCGGCGGATACGCTGGTCGAGGGCCTTAAAGTCGTTGCGGATCCCATTGGCAAGCAGGCGACGACGCTTTTGGACATTTGCGCCTACGCGGGTATGTTTGCCCAGATAAAAAGTAGCTCGGGCGGGGACCTAAATGTCTTGACTAGGAACGGGCGAGGTGCTCAAGATCCAACACATGCTGCACCTGTGCACCGACCACCTGGACCCTGAGAAGCAGAACGACCTGTACCAGGCCTTTGCGGTGCTGGGCATCTCGGTCATCGCGATGGGCGAGGACATTGGCACGGAGATGGCGTACCGCTCGTTCAACCACCTGATGCACTATGGCGAGGCCGTGATCCGGCGCACGGTGCCGTTGGCACTAGGCCTGCTGTGCGTCTCCAAGCCGCTGGAACTGCAGATTGTCGACACGCTGTCCAAGTACTCGCACGACAACGACCTGGACGTGGCAAGATCGGCCGTGTTTGCCCTGGGCCTGGTTGGCGCGGGCACGAACAATGCGCGTCTCGCCCAGATGCTCCGACAACTGGCACAGTACTATCAGAAGGAGGCCGACACGCTCTTTGTCGTGCGCATTGCCCAGGTAAACCGCAAAACCACTGGACCTTATGTCCAGTGCTGTTTATTCATTTGTTCATCTGTTCATTTGTTCTTGTATGCAGGGTCTGCTCCACTTGGCAAAAGGCACCGTCACACTCAACCCGTACCACTCCAACAAGAGCCTGCTGTCGCCCGTAGCCCTCGCTGGCCTGCTCGCCTTGGTGTTTTCCATGACGGACGCCAAGACGACGATTGAAAAGTACAGCTTTTTGCTCTACTACGTGTCCATCGCCATCCACCCGCGCATGCTCGTGACCCTGGACGAGAAGGGCACGCAGCTCCCCGTGACGGTCCGCGTCGGTCAGGCGGTCGATGTCGTCGGACAGGCCGGACGGCCAAAGACCATCACAGGCTTCCAGACACACACAACACCCGTCTTGCTCGGACAGAACGAGCGTGCCGAGCTCGGCACAGACGAATGTATAAACAAGGGAAAAATAAAAAAAAAACTAAGATTGTTTAAATTATTTTGTTAGATCTCCCGCTCTCAAAGGTCCTCGAGGGCTTTGTCATCCTCAAGAAGAACCCCAACTATGTCAAGCAGGAAAAGTAGCGCCCCCCCCAAGAAGAAGCGGAAGAAAGAAAGACTCTTTAAAAATTTCTACGTCTCCTTTTTTTTTTCTTTTCCGAATAAAAAATATGTTTAAAAAAAAAACGCAGGCATCAAGCTCTATTTGTACATGCAGAGGGAGAGAGGGATCGGTCAGCTTAGGCCATGGCCTGCCCTTGTTCCTCTTTGCCCCCCTGTCCGTAGACAATGTTGTGGACGGCACTGGGCGCACAGAGAATCGCCACGGCCACGATCTCTGGGAGGATGGAGAGCGGGTAGAACCCCTGGTCGCTGGCGATGGGGTTCTGTGGGTCGTTGAGGGCCAGGTCGACCATGACGGCCGAGTAGACGACGCGGATCAGCAGCACGGCCGCCGCGGGCAGGACGGTCTTGAGCAGCGGCGCCACAACGGCCAGCTTGCCGCTCATGTGCGCATTCGCCGTGAAGAAGAGTGTGCACGCGAGGATGACGGCATCGACAGCCACAAAGCCCCAGGCCGACGCGGACCGGAGCACGTCTGCGTTGTCCAGTTGCTGCTGCTGCTGGCTGCCAGCGGACGCCTCGCCGTACTGGACGCCGCCGATGACGCCCAGGATGGAGAACACGGTGACGCCGACGCTGAGGATGCGCAGCAGGCCCGCCACGCGCCACTCGGACTCGCTGCCCAGCAGGGGCATGGGCACGTCGGTCTTGCCCACGGACGAGTACCACGCCTGGAGGAGCAGCAGCAGCTGGGCCAGCACGATGAAGAACCCGGCCGCGAAGGACACGGAGGCGGCAATGTACAGCGGGATGCTAAAGTGCTCGATCCCGTGCGCAGACAGGTCGGCGGCCCAGGCGGCGCGCAGGCCTAGTGCCACGACGCGGACTTTTGGGAACGCATAATTGAGCAATCATCATTAGGCTGCTAGAGAGGGGGCGTACAGAGGCAAAAGGCGATGAGGAACAGGTGCGTCTTTGAGCGGGGCTGCTCGCGCCAGTAGTTCCACGCTGCGAACACGCCCAGGGCCGCAAACAGGAGCAGGGACACGACGGCGGTCGCGACGTAGGGCGGGTTGTAGTAAAAGTAGGGCAGCAGGGCGGGGGCGGGGACAGCGGTCGACATGGTGCTGGGGAGAGAGGTCGGGGGGGAGCGAAGCTGACAAACATTATGGGGAGGGAGGGGGGGAGGCTTCGCTTTTGTACGACGGCGCAGTGCGTGGGAATTTCCCAGGTCGGTCGGGGGAAATTCCCAAATTTGTTTGTGTTCTGTTCCATGCTCATGAAAACGCACACAAGTCATCAGCGACTCATCGCCCTCACGCTCACAACTCCATCTAACGACACAGTAGCCTTTAGGGTTAGGATCCTTCACTCGAGCACATCAGCACAGTCCAGGAGGATCTGCTCGGCCACTGCGCGCGTCGTGTCGTCCAGCTCCTCGTCCATCCAGACCGTCTCGAGCGCCCTGCGCACGTCTGCCTTGCGGTACTTGCCCTGCTGGCGGTAGGGCGACATGAGGAGGAGGTTGCGCAGGACCTGCAGGTAGCCCTGGCGGTGCACGGCCTTGTCGCGCGGCAGGTCGGCCAGCTCGCGCAGCAGGATCTCGACCACCACCTTGAGGTCGTTGGGGTAAAACATGTCGGCCGTGGCGCGGCGCGAAAACACGAGGAAGAAGAACTTGAGCAGGACGAGCTGCATGGCCGGGTTGGGGCCTTCGCGGATGTCGTCGGCGCCGCCACGGTTAAACATGGCAGCAACGTTCTCGGAAAACGTGCGCAGGCCCGTCCCCCGCTCGGCCACGACCACGAGCACGTCGTTGGCGATGCCGGTGCTGCTGGTCCGCATGGCATACTGCTCGTTGATGGCCAGCTGATAGTGCATGATATTATATAGACAGGGAACAACAGAGACGGCAACGCACCAGCAGCTTGGTCAAGGCAATGTTGAGCGCCTCCGAGGACGTGCTGTTGGTCTGCTCGACCTGGTCAAACAGGAAGCTGACAAAGAGCTTGTCCAGCTTTTCAAAGGCATCGTCGACGAGGACGGCGTTGAGTGCGATGGCGCACAGCAGCCGCACCGCGCCCAGATAGTGCCGCTCGCTCGACGGCTTGTCCCAGATGTGCTGCACCAGGTGCGTGACCACGGCCGCGTCCTCGTTCAGCCCGTCCATCAGGAGAAAGCGGTCCTCCTCCCCGTCGTCGTCCTCATCGTCGTCGTCGTCGTCGTCGTCGTCCGCTTCCTCTTGTGCCTTCTGGGCCTGCAGCAGCTGCTCCCGCTTGATGCGCGCCAGGACCATGTCGTACAGCACCGCCAGCTCGGTCGTGCTCTCGCTGCCGAAGCGGAGTGCGTCATTCAGTGCCCTTGCCACGGCCGTGTGGTGCCGCTGGACCCATGCCTGCTCGTTGACAAACAGCACCAGTCCCTCGTGCCCCGCCTGCCCAGCCTGCCCCGCTTGCCCGTGCCCCGCCTGCTCGTCCTCGCCGTCGGTCTGCTTGGCCGCGTCAAACAGCGTGGGCAGCAGCACCCGCTTGACCTGGTCCCTTATGGTGGCCTCGTCAGCGCTGTTGTTGTTGTCCTCGCGGTCCAGACGTGCGAGGGCGTCCTGCACAAAGGTCAGCAGACGTGTCTCCAGGTCGGGCTCGCCGTTGCCCTCCTCGTCGTCGTGCTCGTAGTACATTTGGCATGGGAAGTGAACTTTGTTTTTTTGGCGCGCTTGTGTCAGTTCAAAGCATGTCGAAGCCGGGCAAGGCAACGGGCTCTCTTCTGTGCTCTCTGTGGCCTGTCGTGTGGTCTGCCTGGCAGTGTGGCTGGGTTCCCTTTGTGGGATCCCCCTTTCACCAGTCCCTCTACCGATCCCTCTAACGATCCCTCTGACGATCCCTCCTCCACCAATCCCCTGTCGTAACTCCTGTCGATAGAACCAAATGTGCAAGCACGTGCTCAACGCGCAGGTTGCGATCCGCGCACCGTGCTGCAAAAAGTGGTACGACTGCCCCGAGTGCCACAGCGAGGCGTCCGACCACCCGCTGCTCAAGGTCAACGACGTGACCATGGCGTGCAAAAAGTGCAAAAAGGTGTTTAGGAAAGACCCCAGGTGAGCGGGCTGGGGGCTGGGGGCTGGGGGCTGGAGCTGTGCGACTGACTTGACCGCACACACACACACACACACAAACACACACAAACACACAATAGCAACTTTGACGAGGCCGACGAGTACTGCCCCCACTGCGACAACCACTACGTGCTGCCGGCACACACACCGCAGGCCGCCATCGGGTTCGAGGCGGAGGACCTGCGCGTCGTGGGCGACAAGCTGATCAAGGACGAGCGCATGAAGCAGAAGGTGCACGACCCGGCAGACTTCTGAAAGAAAAAAAAAATTGTATATAGCATTAGCCTTTTGACTGTTCCATGAAAGACAACAGAGGCGTGTGCTTGCTTAGTAGGTCGCGACAGTCTCCTCGACACACTTGATGCCCTCCTTCTCGAGCAGCTCGATGATGGGCTCGTAGATCTCTGGGGCAAAGGGCGCAAGGATGCCCTTCTTTGTGATCTTTCCGTCGAGGACGAGCTGGACTGCGATGGCGCAGGGGATGCCCACGGTCTTGGCCATGGACGTCGCTCCCGGCCACGGCTCGCCGTACTCGAGCAGCGTCGACGTACGCAGCTCCTTGGTGCCGCTGGCGTGCTCGATCTCAAACTTGTGCTGCAGGATGCACATGTCGCGCTCGCCGTCCTTGTACGACAGCGCCTGCTCGAGCGTCTTGGCGACGGCGTCGAGCACAGTGCTGAACTGGGGCGCGGGCTTGTCCGAGAAGAAGCCAAACCTTTATGCATTTGCGGATTTAAAAATTAGAAACAGTACTTTTTCAAAAAATTATCATGACTGCAATTTACCACGACATGCCGTTCAGGATACGGTCCTTGTTCTCGCCCGAGAGGTGGGCCAGCTCGGCGGCCTTGGCGCGCAGGGTCGTGACCGAGTCGTCGGCGGTGGACCAGAGCTTTGCCAGCAGCTGCTTCCAGGCGATCGCGGGGGCAGAGGGCGCGAGGAAGTCCTTTGCGCTGTCGTCGAGCAGGCCGAGCTCGACGAGTGCCTGCATGAACTGGGGGTTGCCCTGGTAGCGGAGCGTGCCGCGGACGATGGTCTGTGCCTCGGGGATGTTGTACTTGACGTCGTAGGGCGTCGAGTCGCGGTTGGGGTAGCCCATGAAGGCAAAGGCGGGGTAGACAAAGATGGGCTTGGCCGAGTTGAGCAGCTCGGGCCCGGGGATGATGACCGTCTTGCCGCCCTCGCGGAAGCGGGCCTCCTGGCGCAGGGCCAGCAGCACGCCACGTGGGCTCCACGAGAACTTGTAGCCGAGGGGGTTGTTGGACACCTCGGGCGCGGGCAGGCCGCCGCAGTACGACTGGAACGAGAGGATCTTGCCGCCGGCTGCGTGCACCTCGTTGATCGTCTTGAGCGCGTAAAAGTGGTCGATTCCGGGGTCCAGGCCGACCTCGTTGAGGATGGTGACGCCGGCCTCGATGGCCCTGCGGTGCACAAAGGGGAAAAGCCTTGAGGTGCAAAGAGGAAAAGAAAACGTACGAGGCCTCAAGCTCGAGCATCTTGGGGTTGACGTAGCTCGTGGTGACGACGTTCTTCTTGTGCTTGATCGCGACCTTGAGGACCTGCGCGTGGAAGGTCCAGGGGATGAGCGAGATGACAATGTCGTGGGCGGCCACGAGCGCGTCCAGCTTGTCCTCGTCGGTGCGGATGTCGAACTGGACGGCGGTCGTGTTGCGGCGGCCCTGGGCGAGGGCCTGGGCGTTCTTGAGCGTCGACGAGGCTGCGCGCACACACCGGCGGTCAGGAAAAGAATGGGGGATCGACCGAGAGGAAAAGAATGGGGGATCGAACGACCGAGAGGAAAAAAACGTACCGACGGTCAGGTGGTTCTCGTCACGGCGGAGGACGTAGTCGGCGCAGGGGCCGGCGACGTAGCCACTGCCCAGCAGCAGGATCTTCCTGTTGTGTGTGTTTGTGTGTGTGTGGAGGGAGGGAGGAGGAGAAAGAGGGTGCATTCAACAAAGGGAGAACGGCCTGGGTTACGCACTTGGTTGCGGCCATTTTATCAAGTGCAAACTCTAAAGTGGACATGAGCTCGATGTCCTCCTCGCAGCAGCAGCAGCAGCAGCCCACGCCCACGCCCACGCCCACGATACAAACGCCTGTGCAGCAGCAGCCGCAGCAGCTGGATGCGTTGACGCAGCTGCAGGATGACCTCAACAAGGCACACCACGCAGTGTTGCAAGTCACTCTTACTGACCGTACTGCTGTAGATGGCAACGCTGTTCTTCACGGCGATCGGGTACCTGCAGCAGAACGCCCAGCCCGTGAGCATTGGGCTTGGCGCGGCCGACACGACGTCGCAGAACGTGGCGCGCGATTTTGCGGGCGAGATTGTGCGGATGGCCAAGACGATTGATGCGCACGCGGACGCACTGGTGCCCCTCGTGGAGACGTCGTCCGAGCAGCAGGTACGTAATTGACTCACTACCACCACCACCACCACCACCACCACCACCACCCTTTCGGCTGATCACTGTCCGTTGGCTCGCAGGCGGAAACACTGAGGCAGCTCGACAGGGAAAACAAGGAGGCCGCGGCAAAGCTAGAAGCCCTGGTGCTGCAAGGGAGAGGGCTGATCAAGGATGTGCGCGACTCGATCGCCCTCGTGCTCAAGGACCAGCAGCAGCAGAATTGATGTGTATTTATAGGGCAAAAATCAAATAGGATACGCCACAGATCCAAAAACAAAAAAAAAAAAGACAGCGTTCAATCGCTGT
>Ga0302226_10001143_pt1 | contig 20341 bp, 16 predicted proteins | sample II_Palsa_E3_3_FD_193524 | JGI IMG/M metagenome (GOLD analysis project Ga0302226, IMG submission 193524) | Peat permafrost microbial communities from Stordalen Mire near Abisko, Sweden - II_Palsa_E3_3 | ecosystem: Environmental > Terrestrial > Soil > Palsa > Peat permafrost | place: Sweden...
CCAGCGCCGTGGCGTCGACCCAGGTTGCTTGCGGCAGATGACGCGTCAATGATGCATACGCTGCCGCGCTGAAATAGTAGTTGTCCTTCTCCACGCCTATTCGACATTTATCCCAGCCGCGTGCAGCAATCACTTCACGCGACAGATAATCCATAGGATGCCGAATTGCTGACTGAACGTAGTGATCGGGGTAGCCCACTATCTGGTCGTGCTGCATGAAAACGGTGCGCTTCGCGCCGTTCGCGTCCTGTCCGCGACCGAACCATACCGGCTCCCCTTCCATTGGCAAGAGCACGCACTGGTGCACATAGAACGACCAGCCGTCGTAGCCGGTGAGCCAGTTCATGTTGGTTGGATCGGCGACGATCAGCAGATCGATCTCCGCTATTTGCATCGCTCGCCGCGCCTTGGCAATGCGCGCGTCGAATTCGCTTTGTTCAAAATACAGGCGTGCGGCGGGTGCCGTTGTGCGCCTTTCCTGCTCTTGTGCTTGTGCTTGTTGCGTCATGAATGACATCGTCCCCTCTCAGAGCGTCACGTCGTTGTTAAAGATGATTCCTGCGTTTTGCGCACGCGCGCGTTGTAGCGCCAATGCGGCGATCGCTGTGTCCTGTGCACCTGTTCCGGTCAGGTCGCAGATGGTGATGTCGTCGTCGTGCATGCGCCCCGGGCGACTGCCCGCAATGACGTGCCCCAACTCGGCAAATTGGGTGCCGTCGGGAATTGCACCGGCTTCAATAGCGTGATGAAGCTCGCCGAGAATGCGCGTTTGCTGTAGACGGTCGCAGATATAGCGCCCGGCAATAAGAACCTCTGGTGCGAGCTCGTTCTTGTGTTCGGCGTCAGATCCCATCGCGGTGACATGCAAACCCGGATGCAAGTCTTCCGCGTGTATCAGCGGGCTTCTGCTTGGTGTGGTCGTGATGGCGATGTCGGCATGCGCAAGCGCTTCATGCACACTTGCGGCTACCTCACAGCGGATGCCTTGCATGCCCTTCGCGAAGCTCCGCGCACGTTCCGTGTCACGTGCCCAGACGGTAACGTGGTCGATCTCGCGGACCAGCCGTACCGCCTCCAACTGCAGGCGTGCCTGCTCACCCGCCCCAATCACTGCCACACGCCTCGCGTCCTTGCGTGCGAGCCAGCGCGCGGCGACCGCGCCCGCCGCAGCGGTGCGAACCGCGGTGAGATAACCGTTGTCGAGCAGCACGGCCTCAGTCAATCCGGTACGTGCCGACAGCACCAGCATGAGGCCATTGAGACTCGGCAAACCGAGGGCAGGATTGTTGAAAAATCCGGGACTGACCTTGATGGCGAAGCTATCGAAACGCGGCAGCCAGGCAGTCTTTACATCGACTTCACCGGCATGCTCGGGAAGATCGAGACGAAGGATCGGCGGCATGGCCACGGCTTCCGTCGCGAGCGAAAGAAATGCAGATTCAATCTGATCGATCGCAGCGAGATCGAGCGGCACAAGTGCCCGTAACTGCGCTTCGCCGAGGAGGGTGATGGCGGACATGTCAAGCCTCCAGGAGCAGTCGGCGATGCAGCCCGATATCGATATTCGCGCCGCTTAGCACCAGTACGACCGGACCGCTCTTATCGTTGATACGCTCGATACGTCGGTTGAGCAGCGCGGCGATGCCTACTGCCGCCGCCCCTTCGATCACAAGCCGCTCTTCCCGATACGCATGCACGATGCCGCGCGCAATGGACGCTTCGTCCAGCAGCACGATGTTATCGGCGAGTTCTTGTGTCAATGCGAAGGTATGTTCGTTGTCCAGGCCGATACCGCCGCCCAGCGAATCTGCCAGCGTCTCGACTTCATCGACAAGCACGGGCCGCCCCGCCGCGAGACTCGCGTGCATCGCGGCGCCACGTTCCATGCTCGCGCCGATCATCGCGACGTCAGCACGGATCCGCTTGGCGGCAAACGCGACACCGCTAAACAAGCCGCCGCCCGACAAGGGCACGACAATGCTCGCGGTGTCCGGCAACGCTTCCATGATCTCCAGGCCGATAGTCCCCTGCCCCGCAATCACATGAAGGTTGTCAAAAGGCGGGACGAATGCGAAGCCTTCTTCGCCGGCAAGACGCAACGCCTCCACCTGTGCTTCGTCCTGACTCTTGCCTGCGATCACGACACGCGCGCCGAGCGCAGTGACGGCATCGACCTTATTCTTTGGCACCAGCGCCGACATGCACACGGCCGCCCCCATGCCGAGCGCACGCGCGGCGTACGCGATGGCACGGCCATGATTTCCCGTCGACGCAGTGACCACCTTCATGATGCCGCGCTCAGCGAGATCGGCTAACGCGTTGGTCGCGCCGCGCAGCTTGAAGCTGCCGGTCGGCTGCATGGTTTCGAGCTTCAGATAGACGTCTGTGCCCGCGGTCCGCGACAGCGACGCTGACGCAAGCAGCGGCGTGTGTGTCACACGCCCCTCGATACGGCGACGCGCGCGATAGACATCGGCAAGCGAGAGAACAGGCATGAACGCGATCGCAAAATGAAGTGGATGCGATCGAGTCTAATGTCCTAAAAAGCGCTTTTTAATGTCCTAGTTCAATCGATACAACAGCGCCGGACGTTGATGCCGGGTCAATTGCCGGAGTCAACTGAAGTCGTGCACATGCGGGTACTGCTCGAACACTTCTCCAATGGTTTCGAGTGCGGTTTTAAAGGTGTTATCTGTCACTTCGGCACCCACGCACAAGCGCACCGCGTTCGGCCTCTCAGCGCCACGCACGAGGAACGGATCAGGCGATGTCACCGCAATCTCCCGGTTGCGCAACTCGCGCGTAACGCGGTCCGCCTGCCAGTAATCGGGCACCTTCAACCAGGCGGACAACGCCTGCGGATGGCTCCCTAGCAGATAGCGGCCGAGCACCTCGCGGACCATTGTCTGCCGGGTCCCCAGGCGCTCGCGCTGCACCTGGACCAGGTGTTGCGCGGTCCCGTCCATGATCCAGCGCGTGGCGACCTCGGCCATGGGCGAAGTCGCCATCCAGCTGCTCACACGCAGCACGCTTTCAGCTCGCAGCGCGAGGCGTCGCGGCATGGTGAGATAGCCGATCCGCAAGCCGGTCAGCACCGACTTCGTCATGCTCGTGCAGTAGAACGACAGCTCTGGAATCAGGCTGGCGATAGGCGTCTGCGTCTTGGCCGGCAACGCGCCATAAACGTCGTCCTCGATCACATACACGCCGTAACGCTCGGCAATGCGTGCAATCGCGCGGCGACGAGAATCCGGCATCAGGGCTACCGTGGGGTTGTTCAGTGTCGGGGTGCAGACCAGCGCGCTGATGCGCTCGCTGTCGCACATCTCTTCGAAATGTTCAGGACGTATGCCGTATTCGTCGATCTCAAGGCCCTTGAGCGTGAAGCCCAGCACATTGGCCGAGCCAATCACGCCATGGTCGGTCAGGCTCTCGCACAGTACCGTGTCGCCAGGGCCGACGAATGATGCCAGCGCCAGGAAGATGCCATGGGCGGCGCCGTTAGTGACCAGCAGTGTCTCCGGATTCGCCGGCATGCCGAGCGTGGCGAGCCATGCTGCGCCCGCCTGCCTGTGATGCTCAAAACCGGCGATCGGCCGAAACGCGCGTATCCATGGTTGATCCTCGACAGTGGCAAGCGTCGCGCACACCTTGCGCCACATGGCATCGTGCTCCGGGGTATGCACGATGCGCGCAATCGAAAAGTCGATGACCTCGCGCTCGGCGGTGTCGAGCATGTATTTCGACATGGTCTCGGTCACGCGCGCCGCGACGAAGCTGCCTCGACCTACCTCGCAACGAATCAACCCTTGCCGCTCCAGCTCTTTATATGCGTTCGTCACGGTCTGAACGCTGATAGCCAGGTCCGCCGCGACCTCGCGCTGCGGCGGCAGGCGAGCCCCTGGCGCAAGCATGGCGCTTTCGATATCCGCTGCGATTGCTTTCACCAGACGTTTGTATTTCGACTCGACGCCATGCACCGTCCGCACTGCGTCACGCCACCGCTCGTTCACGTTCGCCTCCGTTCAGTAGCTCCCATAGTGGCGCAGAAGCAGCCGTAAAAATTATTGTCCTAGAGCAATTAGAACAAAAATATGGCTTTGTATGCTGCGTTCATGGCGGTGTAGCGCGACCTCGAAACGGGAATAAAACCAAGGGTTTGCGAGCATTTTTCGCCACTAGTGCCGCGCGGACGCGGCGCGATCAACCACGCTACGGAATCGGGAACGGATCGACATGAAACTCAAACGAGTGTCTGGAATGCTGGGTGCGCTGTCCACGCTGTGCATGACGGCAGCGGCGGCGGGATTGGTGGCCCACGCAGCGGCGGCGAACGCTGAAACGACCTTGCAGCGCATTCAGCGCACCGGGGAAGTGCGCATTGGCTACGCGAACGAAAGCCCCTTTGCGTACACCACGCCGGACGGCACCGTCACCGGCGAGTCACCCGAGATTGCGAAGAAGGTGTTCGCCAAGCTCGGCGTCAAGAAAGTCGATGCCGTCCTGACCGAATGGGGTTCGCTCATTCCTGGATTGCGCGCGGGCCGCTTTGACGTGATTGCAGCGGGCATGTACGTCACGCCTGAGCGCTGCAAGCAGGTCGCCTTTGCCAACCCTCAATACCAGATCCAGGACACCCTGCTGACCTTGAAGGGCAATCCCAAGAACCTGCAGAGTTATGCTGACGTAGCTAAAAACCCCGACGCAAAACTGGCTGTCATGGCGGGCTCGGTTGAGTTGGGCTACGCACGCGACTCCGGCGTGAAGGACGGGCAATTGCTGCAAGTACCCGACACCACCGCGCAGTTACAAGCGGTGCGTGCAAGCCGCGCAGACGCTGCCGCCGGCACCGCGCTGACCATGAAGGGCCTGGCCGAAAAGGCGGGCCCGACGGTCGAAGCCATCCCCAAGTTTGCGGACGATCCCAAGCACACCGGTTACGGCGCGCTGGCGTTCCGCCCGGACGACACGGACCTGCGCGACGCCGTCAACCAGCAACTGAAAGCGTGGCTCGGTACGCCGGATCATCTCAAGACGGTCGCCCCGTTTGGCTTCGATAAAAGCAACCTCCCGGACAAGACCACCGCGCAACTGTGCGGCGGCTGACCGTCTTCGTGTGACGAGCCGGCACGTGCCGGCTATCACCTCCTCTCACCGCCTCTACGCCAAGCGAGAAATGCCATGGGCGACTTGCATGAACTCTTGCCCCTGTTGCTGAAGGGCACGCTTGTCACCGTCGAGATTGCGGTGTCCGGGATCTTGCTGGCCATTGTGATGGCCGGCATGGCGACCGTCCTGCGCTCATCGGCATGGCGGGTTTTGCGCTGGACCGCCAACGCGTATGTGGAAGTATTTCGCGGTACGTCGCTACTGGTACAGCTATTCTGGCTTTTCTTCGTGTTGCCGTTGCCGCCATTCAATCTGGAACTGACGCCGCTCACCGTTGCCATCGTCGGGCTGGGGCTGCATTACGGCGCCTATGGCTCCGAGATCCTGCGGGGTGCATTGCGTTCAGTGCCGGGTGGGCAATATGAAGCGGCGCTTGCGTTGAACATGCCTGCGTCGACGAGGATGCGGCGCATTGTCTTGCCGCAGGCCATGATCAACGCGCTGCCGCCCGCCACGAACCTGATGATCGAATTGTTGAAAGGGACCTCGCTGGTTTCGCTGATCACCCTATCCGACCTCACCTTCCGCGCGCGCCAGCTCGACGAAGCGACCTTCAAGACCGCTGAAATTTTTGGGCTGACGCTAGTGATCTATTTCGTCATGGCGCAGATCGTGGTCACCGTCATGCGTCATTTCGAACGCCGCGTCAGTCATGGCATCAGTCTCAAATCCACGCAGAGGACGGCGAAATGAACTCCTTTTTCGACGTCAAATACGCGGTGCACATTCTGCCCGAGTTGCTACGGGCATCCATGTACACCATCGGCATCACGTTGGTCGGCTTCGCGATTGCACTGGTGCTTGGCCTTGTACTCGCTATCTTGCGCCGCAGCGCCATCGCGCCGGTCGCGCGGGTGACGGGATTCTTTGTCGAGTTCATTCGAAGCACGCCGTTGCTGATCCAGGTCTATGTGCTGTTCTATGTGGCGCCGCTCTACGGTCTCACGATGTCGGCGCTGACCGCGGGCACCATCGGCATTGCGGTCCACTACGCTTGTTACGTGTCGGAGGTTTATCGAGCGGGATTGAATGGCGTGGCGCGCGGACAATGGGAAGCCGCTTGCGCATTGTCACTGTCGCCGTGGCGCACGTACAGCGGCATCATTCTTCCGCAGGCGATCCGCCCGGTCATCCCCGCGCTCGGCAATTATCTGGTCGCCATGTTCAAGGACACGCCCGTGCTGTCCGCCATCACGGTGGTCGAACTGATGCAGCAGGCGAAGAACATCGGCTCGGAAACGTTTCGCTATCTCGAACCGATCACCATGACCGGCCTGTTCTTTTTATTGATCAGCGTGACGTTCGCCTCGGGCGTGCGTCACCTTGAACGTCGCGTGAGATTGCCATGACGCATGTTCTATTCGAACGACCGGCAGGGGCATGCTGATGGAACTCCAGGAGAAGCAGATGAAACGGGATCTCGACCCCGCACTCGGCGCAGACGCTGTCGCGCCCAACGTCCAACCCATGGTGCGCTTTGCCGGCGTGACGAAACGATACGGCTCGCTTACCGTGCTCGACGCCCTTGATCTGGAGGTCGCCCGCAATGAGAAGGTCGCTATCATCGGACCCAGCGGATCGGGCAAATCCACCCTGCTGCGCGTGCTGATGACGCTCGATCCGCTAAGCGGCGGTCTGATCGAAGTGGAAGGCGAGCCACTGACGCACATGCGCCGCAATGGCGCGCTGGTGCCTGCGTCCGAGCGGCATGTCCGCGAAGTGCGCCGCAAGATCGGCATGGTGTTCCAGAGCTTTAATCTGTTCCCGCATATGACGGCGATCCAAAACACGATCGAGGCGCCGCTGCGGGTGCTCGGCATGTCTAAGCGCGATGCGAACGAGCGTGGCCGGGAACTGCTGTCCATGGTCGGGCTCGACGACAAGTGCAATCACTTTCCATCGCAGTTGTCAGGCGGCCAACAGCAGCGCGTGGCGATTGCGCGGGCACTGGCGATGCGGCCGAAAGTGATGCTGTTCGATGAAGTGACCTCGGCACTCGATCCCGAGTTATGCGGCGAAGTGCTGAACGTGATTCGGAGGCTGGGTCGCGAGCACGATCTCACCATGCTGATGGTGACTCACCAGATGGGATTCGCGAAAGAATTCGCGGACCGCGTGTGTTTCTTTTCGCAAGGCAAGATCATTGAACAGGCGCCACCGCAGCAGTTCTTCGGAGCACCTCAACATGAGCGCACGCAGCAGTTCCTGCGTGCTGTCCGGGAAGCGACCTAGCTTGAACCCGGGCCCATCCTGATCGATCGGCCCGGGCGTTGATCGAGGATCACGCGGAGGCGGGAAAGAAGCCGAGATAATCGAACGCGGGCGCATCGGCTTTTACGTAATGGACACCCATTGCTCCGATGGACGTAAGCGTGTCCACTGTTTCGCGACGGTTCGACACGACCTTCCAGTGCACCACCTCGTCATCTGCGTCACGGTTCTCGCGAGCACGTTTCAACGCGGCTATCGCGAGGTCTACCGGCGGCGAGTAAACCACCAGTCCCTCGTTAGCCAGCGCTGCCGCATCAATGTCCAGATCGGCGCATGCGCGCGCTTTGGCCGGGGCGTCGCTGACATCGGCCGCACGCGATTTCGCAATCAACGCAAACGTCTCGGGATCGACCACGCGGTGTGCGCTCATCAGAAGCGGCTTGTCCGAGCCCCACGCTTCCGGCGGACATTCTTTCTGCTCAGGCTTCAACTCGATGAACGGATTGATCTCCGCCGGATAAATCCGGCAGACAGTCGGGCGTTGCTCATACACGCCGCAACTCAGGTTCGCTTGCAAGTGCGGACACGCACCCTCGAACGATGCCGCCAGGACCACGACCACCCGCACGGGCAGTTCGCCACTGGAAGCTGCGAAGGACCGGCGCCGCTTATGCTGCGCCTGCAGGTTGTCGGCAGGCGGCTCATCGGGCCAAGGCACCGCTTCACAAAGAAACTGGACATTGCCGCCGCGCTCAAGCCATATGACCGCTTCATCGACGCTCAAAGGCAGCTTGAGGTCGTGGCAGCATTTGCCGCACATCGTGCATTCAAAGTTGATATCCATCGGGTGACGCTTCTCCTCGAAAGGCATCTGTAATCGTCGTCAAGCGCTGTCGCGGTGTCGGATCATAAAGGGCGACCTGTAGGATAGTTCGGCGACTTCAGGCAACGGGTTACATGCCATCGGATATTCTTTTCGCGAATCTTCTGCAACTGCGTAATGCAACTGCGTAATGATTGGTCGTCGGATTGTTCGTCGTGCGCCTTTGTCGATTGATGCGAGGCCTCGTGCGTCAAGCGAGACTTCGCTCGGCCAGATTCTATTCTCTTTAGCGGCGCAAAAAATTCTCAGGCAGAGAAAGCGGTGATTTCCGCCCGCCCCGCCCGATGACTGGTCGTTGAGTTTAAGCGCCAGCCTTAGCGCAAACTTAGCGTCAATCAGCGCTGCGCAATGCTCGGTTCCAACGCGCTAGCCCCTGCGGAATCTCCCCACCCGCCGCCCAATGCCCGGATCAGATTGACCGTTGCGACTGCCTGCACACCCGACAATTGCACTGCGGCCCGCTGCGTCTGAAGTGCGGTACGTTCTGCATCGATTACATCGAGGTAGTTCACAGCACCTTCCGTGTACTGTGTCCTCGAAATGGTAGCGGCACGATTGGACGCGCTGACGGCTTGCGCTTCCGTGCGTGTCTGCTCCTCCAGGATGCGCAGATCCGACAAGTTGTTCTCGACCTCCTGGAACGCAACGAGTACCTGTTGCCTGTAATTCGCCGCGTCCTCCTCAAACACGGCGCGAGCGTTTGCGAGGTTGCCCTTGCGCCGCCCTCCGTCGAAGACAGGCACCGCAAGCGCGGTTCCAGCCAACGGTCCAAGAAGGAAAGCGCGGCTCGACCATTTGAAAAGATCGCCTAGCGTGGCGGATTCGACCCCTGCCGCGCCCGTGAGAGACAACGACGGAAAGTAGGCGGACTTGGCCACGCCAATGCGTGCATTGGCCGCGGCCATCGCGCGTTCGGCGGCGGCAATGTCCGGCCGGCGTTCCAGCAGTGAAGAGGGCAAGCCCGGAGGAACGCGGATCTGCACCGGTACCAGCGGGTTTGCTGCCATGGAGAACTGCGCCGGCGCCCGGCCCAGCAGAACCGCAAGGCTATGCTCGGAGGACGCGCGCAGTCGCTGCGCGGTCATGGCATCGGAACGAGCAGTGGCGAGTTCGGACTTCGCCCGGGCCACGTCGAGTTCGCTGATGTCCCCTTCGTTGAATCGATGCTGCACGAGTTCAAGCGTTTGTTCACGCAGCGCAACGGTATTTGTATAAACCTCAAGCTCCGAATCCAGCTCACGCAAGTTGAAGTAGTTTTGCGCCACGTCCGCTTGCAAAGCCAACTGCACTGAACGAAGCAACGCTTCGCTTTGCTCGGCATCCGCACCCGCAGCCTTTACTGAATCGGAGACCCGTCCGAACAAATCGACTTCATAGGATGCTGTCGCCTGTGCGCGCCATAAGGTCTGCGACGGCACGTTGACGCCATCAGGTTCAAGCAGCGACGCGGGAGAAACCTTTTCGCGCGTTGGCCCGAATCCCGCGTCAATCGATGGAAACAAACCCGAGCGGGCCGTTTGCTGAATGGCGCGCGACTCCTTCACGCGCGCCGCCGCAGCTTTCAGGTTCTGGTTAGCATCCAGCGCTTGTTGCTCGAGATCGTTCAGCGTGGTGTCATCGAAAATGGTCCACCATTCGCCGCGATCAGTATGATCCGACGGTTGCGCGGTCTTCCACGTGCCGGCGTCCGCTTGAGCAGACGTATCGGCCGGTGTTTCCTTGAACGCGGGCGGGGCGTTCACATCGGGCTTCTCATACACCGGTGCCAACGAGCATCCTGCTAGCGCGAGCAACAATGCCGACAAGCCCCAAACGCGCTTGCTTAGGTTAGCGTTTGTCATTTTGTTTAAGCCTCGATCGATGCGTCGATACCGCGCATATGCGGATGCAAGCCATGCTTGTCGACCACGTGCTCGTTGCCCGCGAGCTTGCGCAGCACCACATAGAACACGGGCGTAAGCAGCAACCCGAAGAGCGTTACGCCAAGCATGCCGAAGAACACGGCAATGCCCATCGCTTTACGCATCTCCGAACCGGCGCCTGACGAAATCACAAGCGGCACCACGCCCATGATGAAAGCGATAGACGTCATCAGGATAGGACGCAGGCGCAACCGGCTTGCCTCGATAGCCGCTTCGATAATCGACCGTCCCTGCATCTCCAGTTCGCGCGCAAACTCCACAATCAGGATCGCGTTCTTGGCAGACAGGCCGACGAGCACCATCAAGCCAATTTGCGTAAAGATATTGTTGTCGCCGTGAGTCAGCCAGACACCCAGCAGTGCCGAGAAAATGCTCATGGGCACGATCAGGATCACCGCCAGCGGCAAGGTCAGGCTTTCGTACAGAGCAGCCAGTACCAGATACACGAGCAGCACGCTGATAGGGAAGACGACGAACGCCGCATTGCCTGCCAATTCCTCCTGGTACGTAAGATCGGTCCATTCGAACTTGAAGCCGCGTGGCAACGTTTCCGCTGCGATACGTGCGACGGCCGCCTGTGCCTGACCCGATGAATAGCCGGGTGCCGGCCCGCCGTTGATATCGGCTGCGGTATAGCCGTTGTAGCGCACGACCATCTCAGGCCCGAACGTAGGCGTCACCTTCACGAGCGAGGACAACGGCACCATTTCTCCATTGGCGTTGCGGGTCTTGAGCAAACCGATGGCATCAGTGTTTGAGCGGAATGGCGCATCTGCCTGCACGCGTACCTGGTACACCCGGCCAAACTTGTTGAAGTCATTCACATAGAACGAGCCAAGGTAGACTTGCATGGTGCTGAACACATCGGTTATTGATACTCCGAGTTGTTTCGCCTTCACCCGGTCCAGATCGACATTAAGCTGCGGCACATTGATCTGATAGCTCGAGAATGAAGGTCCCAGTTCCGGCGTCTGCGCCGCGCGTTTGATGAACGCTTGCGTCGCGTCGTTCAACGCAATAGCCTAATGCCTGGCGATCTTCGATCTGCAGTTTGAAACCGCCCAGGGTTCCCAGCCCCAGGACCGGCGGCGGTGGAAACACCGCTATAAACGCGCCTTTGATCGTCGAAAAGCGCTTGTTGAGTTCAGCCGCTACACCGCCCGCGGTGACCGAGCTTGATTTGCGTTCATCGAACGGTGTCAGCCCGAAGAACACGACCGCTGCGCTCGACGAGTTGGTAAAACCGTTGATCGACAAACCGGGAAACTGCACGGCGGAGATTGCGCCCGGAACGTTCTTGCTGATCTCGCCCATCTGACGGACAACGTCCTCGGTACGATCGAGCGAAGCGCCGTTAGGCAACTGGACAATGCCAATGAGATATTGCTTGTCCTGCGCCGGCACGAAACCGCCGGGAACAATTTTTTCCATCAGCACCGCGCCGCCCAGCAGCACCAGGTAGACCCCGAGGATGGCTGCCTTGCGATTGACAAAAGTCGCCACGCCTTTGCTGTAGTTTTCAGAACCGCGATGGAACACCTTGTTGAAGAGCCTGAAGAACCCGCCGAACACGCGATCCATGCCGCGCGTCAGCCAGTCCTTCGGTTGATCGTGTCCCTTCAGCAACAGCGCTGCGAGCGCCGGCGACAACGTCAGCGAGTTGAACGCCGAGATCACCGTGGAGATCGCAATGGTCATCGCAAACTGCTTGTAGAACTGCCCCGTCAGGCCCGACATGAACGCTAGCGGCACGAACACGGCGACCAGCGTGAGCGCGATCGCGATGATCGGTCCGCTCACTTCCTGCATCGCCTGATAGGTCGCATCCCTCGCTGAAAGTCCGGACGAGATGTTTCGCTCTACGTTCTCCACCACCACAATGGCGTCGTCAACCACAATGCCGATCGCGAGCACCATGCCGAACAACGACAGCGCATTGATCGAGAAGCCGAACGCAAGCAGCAGCGAAAACGTCCCGATAATCGACACCGGTACGGCAAGCAACGGGATGATCGACGCACGCCATGTCTGCAAGAACACGATCACCACCAGCACGACCAGCGCAATGGCTTCGATCAGCGTATGAATCACCGCATCAATGCTTGAGCGCACGAACTGCGTGGGGTCATAGACGATCGAATACTTGACGCCCGGCGGCATGTCGACTTGCATCTCCTTCATCGCCTGGCGGACCTGATCCGATATTTGCAGTGAATTCGCGCCCGGCTGTTGAAAGATCGTCAGGGCGACCGCGGACTTGTTATCAAGCAGCGAACGCCGGGCATAGTCGGACGCGGCCAGCTCGACACGTGCTACATCGCGCAAATGTGTGACAGCGCCATCGGGAGATGTCTTCAGCACGATGTCCTGAAACTGGGCTTCGGTCTGCAGGCGTCCTTGCGTATTGATGTTCAATTGCAGCGGCACATTCGCCGTGGTCGGCGACGACCCGATCACGCCGGCCGCCACCTGGATGTTCTGCTCGCGGATCGCATTGACTATGTCAGTTGCAGTCATGCCTCGCTCGGCGACCTTCTGCGGATCAAGCCATACGCGCATTGAATAATCGCCTGATCCCCACAGGTCGACCTGCCCTACGCCCTGGATTCGTTCGAGCCTGTCCTTGACGTTGATCAGCGCATAGTTGCGCAGATACGTGGAATCGTAGCGGCCGTTGGGCGAGATCAGGTGAACGACCATGGTCAGCGTCGGCGAGGACTTGATGGTCGTCACCCCGAGCCGCTGTACGTCGTCGGGAAGACGCGGCAACGCCTGCGAGACACGGTTCTGCACCAGCTGCTGCGCCTTGTCCGGGTCCATGCCCAGCTTGAACGTGACGGTCAACGTCAGCTTGCCGTCGCTGTTCGCTTGCGACTGCATGTACAGCATGTTCTCGACGCCGTTGATCTGCTCTTCCAGCGGCGAGGCGACCGTCTCCGCAATGACCTTCGGATTGGCGCCTGGGTACTGCGCATTCACGATCACCGAAGGCGGTACGACTTCCGGATACTCGGAGATCGGCAGGTTGAACATCGAGATCACTCCGGCCAGCAGAATGATTGTCGATAACACGCCCGCAAAAATAGGGCGGTCAATGAAAAACTTGGAGATGTTCATGACGGTTTGCTTATCTGCTTTAGAAGCTGCACGAAAGGCTGCATGAGAGGCTGCATGAGCGTCCAGGCGCGCCGGGTGGCACCGCCTGCAAGCCAATGCCCTATGAAGCGTCCTTGGCCGGTGTAGCAGCGCCGGACATGACCACCACGTTCGGCTTGATGACGTCGTTCGGACGTACCCGCTGCAAGCCGTTGATGACAATCCGCTCACCCGGCTGAAGCCCCTTGGCGATCACGCGCAGGCCGTCGTTCTGCGTGCCCAGCGTCACTTCCCGGTACTGTGCGCGGTTGTCGTGATCCACGACCATCACGAACTTCTTGTCCTGATCGGTGCCAATCGCGGCATCGTCGATCAGCACGGCAGGATGCGGCGCGCCTCCCCCCACCTTGATGCGCGCATAGAGACCGGGTAACAACGCACCGTCGCCGTTGTCGAAGCGCGCGCGCACCCGGATCGTGCCCGAGCTGGTGTCGAGGCGGTTATCCACCGAGTCGACCCGGCCTTCGCGCGAGTAGCCGTCCTCGTTCGCCAGTCCGAGCGAGACCGGCACGCTGGCACGCGAGTCGTGGCTCAGGTACCGCAGATACGTTTGCTCGTCGACATCGAACGATGCATAGATGGGCGAGACCGAAACGAGCGTAGTCAGCAACGGAGCACTGGATCCCGTAGAGACGATGTTGCCCACGGTCATCTCGGCACGCGACACTCGGCCCGATACCGGCGCGACAATGTTCGTGTATCCGAGGTTGATCCTGGCGGTTTCGAGCGCCGCTTGAGCCGCCTTCAAATTCGCCTGCGCTTCACGCGCGGCGTTTTGCGCCTGATCGTAATCGCGCTTGGCAATGGCGTTATCCACCAGCAAGCGGTCCGCACGCGCAGCGTCTGTTGCGGAATAACCATTGCGCGCCTGAGCCGCGGCCAGTTGCGCTGACGCACGGTCCACTTCCGCAACATAGGGGCGCGGATCGATAGTGAAAAGCGGGTCGCCCTTCCTGACCAACGCGCCGTCCTTGAAATGCACCGCGACAATGGTGCCTGGCACGAGCGGCCGGATCTCCACCTTATCGATCGCCTCAAGCCGTCCGGAATAGCTCTGGTAATCCGTGACCGACCTGGCTACAACCGCAGCCACATCGACTTCCGTCGGCGGTGCCGCATTCGACGCGGCAACCGCCGAGTTGACCGGCGAATCGCCGTGGCCATGAAACACCGTCAATGCACCTGCCCCGGCCAGGACGAGCGTGGCGCCGAGCGCAGCGTATTTTCGATTGCCATCTTTTCGATTGCGTTGGGTGGACATTTTTTTGCTCCGATTGAATCGCTATGAATTCTTGTAGATCGCTATAGGCGCTTAGCGTCTTTGTGCTTTGGCGGGCAAGCGTTTCTGGAAGAACGCCACCACATCGGCTAGCGCCGCTGGATGCGTCCCCAACTCATGGTGAGAAGCGTTGCAATGCCGCGTGACTTCGGTAGGCACTCCCGCGGCAATCAGTTCGCCTGCATATTTCTCGGCTTCAACGTGCAGCAGATCGTGCTGCGCACTGGCGATCAGTGCCGGCGGCAAACCGGCCAGCCGGCGCGACTCGATCGGGGCCGCGTACGGATGCAGCCACTGCGATGCATTAGGCAAATACGCTCGATAACATTGCGCGCATTCGCTCGCGCCAAGATCAGGATCGACAATCTCGTCCTCGTTAGCCATGCGCGTCATGCTGGGATCAAGCAAAGGCGCGAGCAGCGCCTGCGCCGAAAACGCGAACTCGCCGCGATCCCGTGCAACTGCGGCAAGACAGGTCGCCAGATTGCCGCCGGCATCGTGACCGGCCACGCCCATGCGCCTCGCATCCGCGCCTTGCGCGCGCGCATTGGCTACCGCCCATTGCGTGGCGCGGTAGCCATCTTCGAGCGCGGCAGGAAAGGGAAACCGGGGAGACAGCGAGTAACCCACCGACACCACCCAGGCTTGCGTATGCCGGGCAATCGTCGACGCTGCAATCTCCGCGTCGTCCGGCGAGCCGCGTACAAAACCACCGCCATGGAAATAAATAACGATCGGCAAGAGCACGCCTTTCGAAGCCGGGAGATAGCTGCGCACCTTGATGAGTTGCGCGTGACCCGTGATCGATACATCTTCGATGCTAAGCGTCTGATCGCTCGTCAATTGCATGTTTCGTGTGACGCGTTCTGCGCCATTCCGCCAAAGTTACGATGCATCGCATTGTGGACTTCAGCGTAATTCTGATAAATGGTTATAATCCAGAACACAATTCGTTCGCTCGGAACAATCGCGACCGGACCTGCCCATTTCTGCTTGAACAGCGTGCTGTCGCGTGTGCGGCGAAGCGTTGAAGGTGAGACAACATGGACCGGCTACAGGCAATGCAGGTATTCACGAAGATCGTGGAGATGAACAGCTTTTCCCGTGCGGCAGATGCGCTGGGCCTGCCGCACGCCTCCACCACCACGATCCTCAAGAACCTGGAGGCGCACCTGCGTGTACGCCTCCTGCAACGCACGACAAGACGGTTGAACCTGACTCCGGAAGGGGCGCAATATTACGAACGTTGCCTGCGCATCCTGGCTGAGATAGATGAAACTGAGGACTCCCTTTCAAATACGGGAAAGGGTCCACGAGGCACGCTTCGCATCGACATGCCGGGGTCTATCGGCAGGTTGATCGTGATGCCCCGGCTGATCGAGTTCCGCGAACGCTACCCCGACATCGACCTCATGGTCGGCTTCGGAGACAAGCCCGTGGACCTGGTGCAGGACGGGGTGGATTGTGCGATTCGCGTGGGCGAACTGGAGGACTCAAGTCTGGTGGCTCGACGCCTCGGCGAGCTTCAAACGCTGACCGCCGCAAGCCCCGCTTATATAGAACGCCATGGCGAGCCGGCGAATCTGGACGACCTGCGGCAACACCTGGCGGTGCAGTATTTTTCCAACAGAACCGGTCGGATCAAGGACATGAATTTTGTTGTCGACGGCACGGCTACCGCGGTCAAGATGCGGGGTTCACTGGCAGTGAACGACGCCGAAGCTTATGTGATGTGCGGCGTACAAGGCGCCGGGATTGTCCAGGCGCCCCAGTTCATGCTGTTGCCGCACTTGCGTTCCGGCAAGCTGGTCGAAGTGCTTCCGCGGTGGAAAACGCGTCCCATGCCTATTGCGGCGGTGTATCCGCACAATCGTCATCTGGCGCCCAAGGTCCGCGTGTTTGTTGACTGGATCGCGCTGATCTTTGAAAAATGTCCGTTGATGTCCAGCAATACAGACGGTCAAGGCCGCTGCCTGCTTGACGGGACCCACAACGAGGCAACCTCGTACAACACGGCTCGCACGCCTGCTGAACCTGCGCAAGCCTACGCGTAACACCCCGAGCCGAGCTTGGCTTAACTTAACTTGCCCAATCCGCCTCAATTCGTCGTGGCTGCGTTTGCATGTCCTCCGCTAGCGAGTCCTGCTTCTTGACGTTCCAATATGCGAGATTATTCGCAGATCCACAAATGTCTTTTCGCTCCAAACGTATTTATCTACTGCCAATGTTTGAATAACTTAAGAACTATTCGCCCGTGGGGGAAAATCCTCCCCCTGCCTCCACGGCCAGCCCCGGATTTACCCAAGAGATCCGGGGCTTTTTTACCCGTTTTTTGATCGATCAATGCATAAACTATGACGACAGCTGCGTAATAAAAACGCCGGTTAAAAACGGCGACGCGGTCAAAATGAACTATTGGATTGGAGGAGACATGAACAAGCTCACAGCCGTTGCGCTGGCATCAGTGTTGGCAACTGGCACAGGAGTGGCGCGTGCTCAAAGCAGCGTAACGCTATATGGGCGGATAGACGCCGGTGTGGAGTACGTGAATGGCGCACCCACGGGCCAAAATCCCGTGACCGGTGCATCGACTGGAAGCGGCAGTCGCTTCAGGGCGGAAAGCGGAGATTGGGGAACAAGTCTTTGGGGCATCAAAGGAGTAGAGGACCTTGGCGGGGGAAACAAGGCCGTATTCCATTTGGAAGGCGCATTCAATACCATGACCGGTCAGGGCCCTTCAAACAACGGCTTGTTCGACCGGTATGCCACGGTGGGAATTGCTAACGACCGCTTTGGTACGGTACTGCTTGGTAAGGAGCTTTTCCTCTCTAACGGGGTGTGGGACTTCGATCCATTTGGACAAAGCAATTGGTCATCCGCATCGCTTGTTCGCGGCCGTAACTGGAATCACACGAGCAACAACATTTCGTACCAGTCGCCCACCATTGCCGGCTTTGACATCAGCGGGCAATACGCGCTGTCCAACGCGACCAACTGGAATGGCAACGGCACGACCGGACAAGGCCGCGCGGACGCGATCCAGCTAACCTATACGCAGCCGGTTTTCCAGATCCGCGCAATCTACGACGAATGGCGCGACGCCGCTAACGGAACGCTGGACGATGCCTTCAATTTCTCTCGCGAATATTTCGGCGGCGTCAATGTGTTCTTAGGGAAATTCAAGCTCCAGGCGGTTTATCAGCAATCGCATTCAACTTCCGGCGCTTTGTCGGGCGGCATCACAACCACTAGCCAGGAATGGGGCGGCGTGACATGGCAGGCTACGCAAGCGGCCGCGCTTATAGGCGCGGTGTATCACGTCAACGCGAACAACGGTGGTGGGAACGCGACCATCTACACGGTCGGCGGCACCTACAACCTGACGAAGCGTACCCTGCTCGATTTCCAGATTGCGACCGCACGCAACAGCGCTAATGCGAACTTTGGCTTGAACGCCAATTCCTTCGGCGATACAACCAGCACCGACAACCCGCTTCCCGGTCATAGCCAGTCGGGCGCATACGCCGGGATTCAGCATCTTTTCTAGCGATACACCAAGCGATGCGTGCAACCGCGACTTAGCGGTTCTGTGCATCGCTTGACGCGGCAAGTCCTAATTTTGTTAGCGCGAAGCGCCCTTCATTAGACATCGCCTCTATTCAGGCTAAGCCCAATACAAATTCGGAATTCGTGTACGATCCGGTTTTAAATCCGCCTGGCTTGCCATGCTCGCGCTAAAGCTGACGCTGGTCCCATTCTTTCTCCTCGTCGTTTCCATGTCGGGTAAATGGTGGGGTCCCACTATCGCGGGCTGGCTTGCAGGATTGCCCTTCGTTGCCGGGCCTATCCTGTTCCTGCTGGTCCTGGATCACGGACCGGTTTTCGGAGCGCATGCGGCTAACCTGTCGTTGTCGGCCATACTCGCCTCCGAGGCATTCAACTTCGCTTATGCATGGACCTGCCGGTCGCGGTCCTGGCCCTTAGCGCTAACGGCAGGACTGGGAAGCTGGCTTGTGGCAGCCATTGCCCTGGCTTCAATGCCGGTGTCCCCGGCGTGGGCTATCGCGGCCGCGCTTATTGCCGTCGCGTTTGGACAAACCTTTCTTCCTCGCAGCAATGCCATTGCCAAGGTTGCTCCGCTTAGCCGCAGCGACCTCGCTGGACGCATGATTGCCGGCGCTGCGCTAACGGTCGCGGTGACCACGCTATCGTCCGCGCTCGGGCCCAAGTGGAGCGGACTTCTTGCGGTGTTCCCGCTATTGGGGATCGTGCTTTCTGTCTCGTCTCATCGGGCGCATGGCCCTGACTTCGTCGTGTCGCTTTTGCGAGGCATGGTGCTCGGCCGGTTCTCATTCGCCGCGTTCTGCCTCTGCCTTATCTTCGCGCTTCCCGGACAAACGGCTTCCCTGGCATTCGTCGAAGCCGCCGTCCTGGCAATGGCCGTGCAATGGACCACCAAACGCCTCGCACACGCACAACATGTACGCACGGGCGAGGTACTGACCGTCCCGGCGTCGCGAGAGTGAGTGATACCAGGAAGAAAGCAAGCGTCCCCCCGATCGATCCGTCTATTGTCTTAAACAAGCATGGGGAGCGTCGGTCAGGCATGAGATGTCCTAGAACATCGCGTTCGGCTTAACGAGCGCCTGGTGGGTATTTTCGGACAATTCGTGACGTCAGAATCCGCAAAGACCCCGGTCCCGTAAGCCTTGCCTTGAGTGCGGTGCAATCTCCAAGCACCCTCAGCCGTCTCATGGAAAACCCCGGCACATTCATCGTCCTAGGACATCGGTTTGCGATCACACTGGGCGGTATCTTGAATCAGCAGTGGCGCCCGTGTTGCCGCTGCCCATGATTCCGGAGGAAGACAATGAGCTACGCACAGCCAACGGCAAAACATACAGCTCGACACAACCCATCCACTCTTCTGCGGCGGGCAATTGCTGCGTCAGCACTAGGCAACGCGACAGAATGGTTCGACTATGGCATCTACGCTTACGGCCTGACCTATATCTCGGCCGCCCTGTTTCCTGGCAGCACCGCCGAAGCCACCTTGTTCGCGCTGGCGACCTTCGCCATATCGTTTCTCGTCCGCCCGCTAGGTGGCCTTTTCTGGGGACCGCTGGGCGATCGGCTCGGGCGAAAATATGTGCTTGCCCTGACGATCATCATGATGTCGGTCGCCACGCTTCTCGTAGGGCTACTGCCCACCTACGCCAGCATCGGCTTATGGGCGCCTGCCTTGCTGATCGTATTGCGACTGATACAGGGTTTCTCGACCGGCGGTGAGTACGGCGGAGCGGCCACCTTCATGGCCGAGTACGCGCCGGACAAGAAACGCGGCTTCTGCGGCAGTTTCCTCGAATTCGCCACGTTGGCCGGCTTCTCGCTCGGTGCGCTATTGATGCTCGGCTGCTCGGTTTTGCTAGGCAACGATGCCATGCATGCCTGGGGATGGCGCCTGCCGTTCCTGATAGCCGCGCCGCTCGGCCTGATCGGTTTCTATCTGCGCGCCAGGATGGAAGACACACCCGTATTCCTCGAGATGGAACAATCATCCGAAAAAAGACAGCACGCGAGGGTATCGCTGAAAGAACTGCTGACCGAGTTCTGGAAGCCCCTGCTATTACTGGGCGGCCTGGTCGTGGCACTGAACGTCGTCAATTACGTGCTGCTTGCCTATATGCCGACCTTCATGCAAAAGCAGTTGGGCATGAGTGA
>Ga0302226_10001147_pt1 | contig 20316 bp, 16 predicted proteins | sample II_Palsa_E3_3_FD_193524 | JGI IMG/M metagenome (GOLD analysis project Ga0302226, IMG submission 193524) | Peat permafrost microbial communities from Stordalen Mire near Abisko, Sweden - II_Palsa_E3_3 | ecosystem: Environmental > Terrestrial > Soil > Palsa > Peat permafrost | place: Sweden...
TCATCTATTGCCGAACGTCTGAAGCAACTCGCCGAGCGTGTTCCGTTCTATGCAATCAAGGGTTCGCCCGTCAATGAATCGCCTCTTGGGCTGTTCGATTACGACGAAGACGGCCCGATCCTCGAAGAGCAATACGGCATCCCCCGCCGTTATCTCAAGAACATTCTGAGTCCGTGGGCAGTAAAGCGCCTTCACGAATTCAATGGCGACATCCGCAAGTTCCGCATCGTTCGCCGCTATCCCTCCATCCTGCGCCAGATCGGTATAGCCAAGACCGAACCGGGCGATGAGAACAATCAGGACATCTCGTCACTCGTCGGCAAGGTAGACATCCGCAAGCTCGAAACATTTTCGCAAGACGACGCGGACGCCTACAGCTACTCCGGCGGTTTGTGTCTCGCGAATCAGGGCTTGCTTGAGTTCGTCGAAATGTTCAAGGCGCCGATCAAGGTGCTGCACCCGCTGCTTACCGCTACCCAGGAAGGCAACTTCAAGGGCACGGAAGGCTTCGGTGCAATCCCGTTCGACGGCGTGGTCCTGGCTCACTCGAACGAGTCGGAATGGAAGACTTTCCGCAATAACAAGAACAACGAAGCACTGCTCGATCGTATCTTCGTGGTCAAGGTGCCGTACTGCCTGCGCTACAGCGAAGAGATGAAGATCTACGAGAAGCTGCTGCGTAATTCTTCGTTGACGAACGCTGTTTGCGCGCCGGGCACGTTGAAGATGATGGCGCAGATGGCCGTGCTCACGCGCCTGCATGAGCCGGAAAACTCCAGCCTCTTTTCGAAGATGCAGGTCTACGATGGCGACAATCTGAAGGACACGGACCCGAAGGCAAAATCGTTCCAGGAGTACCGCGATTTTGCGGGCGTCGATGAAGGCATGAACGGCGTTTCAACCCGGTTCGCGTTCAAGATTCTTTCACGGGTATTCAACTTCGATTCCGCTGAAGTCGCGGCCAATCCGGTGCACCTGATGTACGTGCTCGAACAGCAGATCGAACGCGAGCAATTCCCGCCGGAAACCGAACAGAAATACCTGTCGTTCATCAAGGACGTGCTGGCGTCGCGGTATGCCGAGTTCATTGGCAAGGAGATTCAGACCGCGTACCTGGAATCGTATTCGGAGTACGGACAAAACATCTTCGACCGTTACGTCACGTATGCCGATTTCTGGATCCAGGACCAGGAATTCCGCGATCACGATACGGGAGAAAGTTTCGACCGCGCTTCGTTGAATGCGGAACTGGAGAAGATCGAGAAGCCGGCTGGCATCAGCAACCCGAAGGACTTCCGCAACGAGATCGTGAACTTCGTGCTGCGGGCTCGGGCGGCGAACGGCGGCAAGAATCCGGCGTGGATCAGCTACGAGAAGTTGCGTGTGGTGATCGAGAAGAAGATGTTCTCGAATACCGAAGAGCTTCTGCCGGTGATCTCGTTCAACGCCAAAGGATCGGCGGAAGAACAGCGCAAGCATGAGGATTTCGTCAACCGCATGGTCGCGAAGGGTTATACGCCGAAGCAGGTTCGGTTGCTCTGCGACTGGTATCTCCGGGTACGGAAGTCGTCCTGACGGGTCGTGCGAGGCGTCGTGCTGATGCGTCGCCTTGATGAAGATGTTTTCGTCTTGTTTTTAACGGGAGAGAAATGAGTTCTCAGCGAAACCAGGCAAAACGTGATTGAATCAGTATTGTGTTGCTAGTTTTATAGTCATACGTTCGCGTGACGCCGGCTGCAAACCGGCGAACCGCGAGCACCTTGGCGAGTGCTTTACGGCCGGCGCCGCAGCGCGCGGTTCAAGGCCCTGGGCGCTTCGCTTCCTCGCCAATTACGCGGGAGACTGGATGTGCTGCATCAAATCATCGACCGCAGGTTAGCCGGCAAGAACAAGAGCATTGCCAATCGCGAACGCTTTTTGCGTCGTGTCAAAAACTATATTCGCCGCGCGGTGTCGGATGCCGTTCGGGATCGCAGCATCAAGGACATCCAGAGCACGCAAAGCATCACGATTCCGAAGAAGGACATTGCCGAACCGTCGTTCCGGCATGGCCCTGGCGGAAAGCGCGAGCTCGTGCATCCGGGTAACGCCGAATACATTCGTGGCGACAAGATCGCGCGCCCGAATGGCGGCGGGGGTGGCGGCGGCAAGACTGCGAGTAACGAGGGCGAAGGGCAGGACGACTTCGTGTTCGAGTTGTCGCGCGAAGAATTCATGCAGTATTTCTTCGACGACCTCGAGCTTCCGCGTCTCGTCAAAACTCAATTAGCCGCCGTGCCCACGTGGAAAAACGTGCGGGCAGGATTTTCGGCTGAAGGAACGCCGAACAATATCGATGTCGTCCGTTCGCTGCGCAGCGCGCTGGGGCGGCGGATCGCGCTAGGGTCGCCGTTATCGCGCCAGCTGCACGAGCTGGAGCGTCAGTTGGAAGTGCTCCTCGACGAGAAAGGCGACCCCGAGGAAATCGCGCGACTGGAAGCCGATATCGTGATCATGAAAGGGCGCATTACGCGAATTCCTTTCATCGACCCATTCGACTTGCGGTACGTCAACCGGACCAAGCAGCCCACGCCATCAAGCAAGGCCGTGATGTTTTGTCTGATGGACGTGTCCGGTTCCATGGACGAGCAGCGCAAGGATCTGTCGAAGCGGTTCTTCATCCTTTTGTACCTGTTCCTGAACCGGAATTACGAAAAGATCGAAGTCGTCTTCATACGGCATCACACGCGCGCCGAAGAAGTGGACGAAGAAACCTTCTTCCACTCTACTGAAAGCGGCGGTACGGTCGTGTCCAGCGCGCTCGAGTTGATGAAGAAGATCATGGATGAGCGGTATTCACCGAGCGAGTGGAATATCTACGGTGCGCAAGCGTCCGACGGCGACAACTGGACTGACGATTCACCCAAGTGCCGGAAGCTTCTCGCCGAGGACATTTTGCAGAAGGTACGCTATTTTGCTTATATTCAAGTAGCGCCTGAAGAGCAGAATCTCTGGGTGGAATATGCTCATCTGGCGCAAAGCGCTCCCGAACTCGCGATGAAGAAAGTTGAATCAGCTGCAGATATTTATCCTGTCTTTCGCGAATTGTTTGAGAAACAACAGGCGGCTGCATGACAACACGGCATTTGGACAACGAAGCACGTGGGTATCACCTCAAACCTGGCGAAGAACTGAAAGCACAAGACAGCGCGCCACAAAAGGCCAGGAAGCCTCGCAAAAACGCGGCGTCGGAAGGAGACACCATGAACGTGGCGGAAAAAAGGCCGTTGCCGTGTCCATCGGACTGGACCTTTGAGTTGATCGAGGAATACGACACCGAGATTGCCCGTGTCGCACAGCGTTATGGGCTCGACGTCTACCCGATCCAGCTCGAACTCATCAGCGCCGAGCAGATGATGGACGCGTACGCGTCGGTCGGCATGCCGGTGAACTATCGGCACTGGTCGTTCGGCAAGCACTTCCTGTCCACCGAGAAGAGTTATCGGCGCGGGCAAATGGGCTTGGCCTACGAGATCGTCATCAACTCGAATCCGTGCATTGCGTACCTGATGGAAGAAAACACGATGACGATGCAGGCGCTCGTCATCGCGCACGCGGCGTACGGACACAACTCGTTTTTCAAGGGCAACTACCTGTTCAAGCTGTGGACAGACGCGCACGCCATTGTCGACTACCTCGTTTATGCGAAGAATTACATCGCGGAATGCGAGGAGCGGCATGGCATTGACCGGGTGGAAGAACTGCTCGACTCATGTCACGCGTTGATGAACTATGGCGTGGACCGGTATAAGCGGCCCCAGAAGCTGTCGCTGGCCAAGGAAGTGGCCGCGCGGCGCGAACGCGAAGCGTATTTGCAGTCGCAAGTGAATGAACTCTGGCGCACGCTGCCGAATAAAAAAGCGACTACGGCCGAGGAAATCGAAAGCCGTTATCCGCCGGAACCCCAGGAAAACCTGCTGTATTTTGCAGAGAAAAATGCGCCGTTGCTTGAGCCGTGGGAGCGCGAGGTCATTCGCATTGTCCGCAAGGTCGGTCAGTATTTTTATCCGCAGCGGCAAACGCAGGTCATGAACGAAGGGTGGGCCACGTTCTGGCATTACACGCTGCTCAATACGCTTTATTCGGAAGGCCGTCTGGAAGACGGTTTCATGATGGAGTTCCTGCACTCGCACAGTAACGTGGTGTATCAACCGCCTGTGACGAAGCAGTATTACAGCGGCATCAACCCGTATGCGCTGGGTTTTTCCATGATGAGCGATATTCGCCGCATCTGTGAACACCCGACGGATGAGGATCGCGAATGGTTTCCGGAGCTTGCCGGCAGCGACTGGCTTGAAGCGCTGCATTACGCCATGCGCAATTTCAAGGACGAGAGTTTTATTGCGCAGTATTTATCGCCGCATCTGATTCGAGAAATGCGCCTGTTCTCCATTCTCGACGACGATATGCGTGACTCGCTGGAAGTGTCGGCTATTCACGATGAAAGCGGATACCGGTATGTTCGTCAGGCGTTGTCGCGGCAGTACGACATGCATCATCGTGAGCCGAACATCCAGGTTTATTCGGTGAATACGCGAGGCGATCGGAGCCTGACGTTGCGCCATTTCATGACCGATAACCGTCATTTAACCAATGACAGCGAAGAGGTCCTCAAGCATATGGCGCGGCTGTGGCAATTCGACGTGTATCTTGAAAGTGTCGACGAAAACGGAACGGTGAGAAAGCGCTTCGATTGCAAATACACCGGGGCGGAGAAACGCTGAGTTCGCTGACTTATTCGTCATCGTGCGTCGCCGTCGCTCGTTGAGGCATAAAAAAACCGGCTTGCTGAGTTAATCAGCGAGCCGGTTTTTTATTGAGCTTGACCGGGACCCTAAACCTTATCGATCTTCCTGGCTTCTTCGTCTTGCGTGAACAGATCCCAGCTCGCCATGAAGAGCGCGGCGATCAGAGGTCCGATCACGAAGCCGTTGATCCCAAACAATCCCATGCCACCCAGCGTGGAAATCAGCACCACCCAGTCAGGCATTTTTGTATCCTTGCCGACCAGGATGGGACGCAGCACGTTGTCCACCAGGCCGATCACCACCACGCAGAACAAGATCAGTATCACGCCGCGCCAGATATCGCCGGTGAGCAGGAAATAGGCGGCGGCCGGTGCCCAGACCAACGCGGCGCCAATGGCCGGCAGTAGCGACAGGAACGCCATCAGCACGCCCCACAGCAGTGAACCCTGGATACCCAGGAACATAAAGATCATACCGCCGAGGAACCCCTGGACGGCCGCCACTGCGATATTGCCCTTCACCGTTGCCCGGACGACGGTCGTGAACTTGGCGATCAGGTGCTGCTTGGGTTCATCGTCCAAGGGCAGGGCGCGGCGGATGCGCCGGCCGATTTCGCCGCCGTCGCGCAGCAGGAAAAACACGAGATACAGCATCACGCCGAAACTGATCACGAACTGGAACGTGTTCTGACCAATGCTCAACGCTTGCGAAGCCACGAACTGGCTGATTGCGGCGGCGCCACTGGTTAGCCGTTGCTGAATGCTCGGGATATCGGTCAGTCCAAAGCGGCCGAGCAGCGTCTGTACCGAGTTCGGCAGCGCGTGAATGGCTTGCTGGAAGTAGGTCGTGAAATTGGGCTGACCCGCCTTGACCTGGGCGTACGCGAGACCGATTTCCTGGACGAGCGTGGCCGCGACGAAGGTGAGCGGCAGGATCACGATCACGATCGTCAAGCCCAGCGTGGCGAACGCCGCCAGATTGCGCCGCTTGCCGAATTTAGCTGCTAGATAACGCTGCAGCGGCTGGAACAGGATGGCGAGAATCGTCCCCCAGAAGATCGCGCCAAAGAACGGCAGCAAGATCCAGCAGAGCGCAACCGTGACAACAAACAGCAAAAGATGGAAGAAGTTCTGGTGAACCGAGCGGTTATTCATGAGATCCCTGAAATGAGGCGGAGGCTAGGCAACCAGCGCGAGCTTCAACGCCTGGTCAACCCTTATCAATGCAATTGCCGGATGCTAGCACGGGCAAGTTTTGGTCCATCTAGCCCCTTTGTGATGTTTATTTAACATGGGAGGCCAAGTTTTCCGCCGCCACCCCGTGCCGGTATCTCAAAAATCGGTATAATTGAGTATTCACTCATTAATTACATCGATTCGATCACGCACGATGGCTCGACCCAAAAGCGACGACAAACACAACGCACTGCTGCTTGCCGCAGAACAGGTTTTTGCCAAACGCGGGCTCGCGGCTGCGCCGACATCGGCTATATCGAAGCAGGCGGGTGTCGCGGAAGGGACGCTGTTCACTTACTTCCGCACGAAGGACGAACTGGTGAATGCGCTATACCGGTCCATCAAGCTCGATCTGGCAGATGCCCTGATGACCCGCTTCCCCCGGACGGGGCCCTTGCGCGACCGGCTTGAACACCTGTGGAATGCTTTCGTCGATTGGGGTGTCGCGAATCCGCAGCGGCTGAATGTGCTCGACCAGTTGTCGGTGGCGGATATGGTCAGTGAAGAGTCCAAGGCGGTCGGTTATGAACCGTTTGCCGAGATCGAAGCGCTTGCGCAACACAACATCGACATCAGCGTCCTGCACGCATACCCGGTCGCGTTTATTGCTGCAAGCATGAAGTCGATGGCCGAAACCACGATGGCTTTCATGACCGCGTACCCGGAAGAGGCTGGTCAGTATCGGGAGATTGGATTCAAGGTGTTTTGGAACGGCATCGCTCGCAATGCGGATAGTTGAATGACCGATTGATCAGCGGGTAGGTGGTGTTGTTGTTGGCTTCATCTAACGTTTTAATGACTGATTACTCACGCAAAAACACTCTGGAGGATTAGCACATGAATACATGGACCACGGCCGACATTCCCCCGCAATCGGGCAAACGCGCGTTGGTGACCGGCGCGACTGGCGGATTGGGTTATGAAACATCGCTCGAACTGGCCCGGGCAGGCGCCGAAGTGATTCTCACCGGTCGCAGCGACGCGAAAGGGCGAACCGCGCTCGAACGTATTCGCCGCGAAGTGCCCAATGCCCGGATCCGTTTCGAATCCATTGACCTTGCGAGCCTCGCATCGATCTCGAGTGCGACTCAGCGGCTGCTTGAAGAAGGCGAGGCGATCGATCTGCTTGTGAACAATGCCGGCGTGATGATGTTGCCCAAGCGTGAAACAACCGTGGATGGATTCGAGCGCCAGTTCGGCACCAACTATCTTGGTCACTTCGCGCTGACCGCGCAGTTGCTGCCGCTGCTGGAAAAGAGTGCCGCGCCGCGCGTGGTGAACCTGAGCAGCATTGCGCATCGGCGAGGCAAGATCGCCTTCGATAACCTCCAGGGCGAGCGCGCATATAAACCTTGGCCGGCATACGAACAGTCGAAACTCGCGATGCTGATGTTCGCCCTCGAACTGCAACGCCGCAGCGACGCCATCGGCTGGCGTCTCATGAGCAACGCCGCGCATCCGGGTTTTGCGCGGACCGATCTCATCGCGAACGGGCCGGGTAACTCGGGCGTGTTGTCGTTGATCAGCCGCGCGATGATGCCGTTTTTAAGCCATAGCGCCGCTGAAGGCGCATTGCCCACGTTGTTGGCGGCCACATCGCCCGATGCACGACCCGCAGCTTATTACGGCCCTAAGGGTTTCCAGGAGATGATGGGTGCGCCCACCGAGGCACGCATTTTTCCGCAGGCGAAGGACACGGCGGTTGCCGCTAAACTGTGGGATGTTTCGGTGAAACTGACGCATGCGTCGTGGCCTGAAAAATCATGAAAGTACTTATTTTTGGCGCAACGGGAATGGTCGGGCAGGGTGTATTGCGCGAATGCCTGCTTGATAAGGATATCGAACGAGTGGTTACGGTGGGGCGCAATGCAACGGGGCAGCAGTATCCGAAGCTTACCGAGATCGTCCATAAGGATCTCTTCGATCTCTCGTCGGTCGAGGCCGAACTCACCGGCTTCGATGCGTGCTTTTTCTGCCTCGGCGTGTCGTCGTTCAGGATGAGCGAGGCCGACTACACGCACCTCACGTACGATTTGACGTTCGCGGTCGGCCGGACATTATCGCGTCTTAATCCGGGCATGACCTTCTCGTACGTGACGGGAGCGGGAACCGATACAACCGAGCGTGGACGCAGCATGTGGGCGCGCGTAAAAGGCCGCACCGAAAACGCGCTGCTGCGCATGCCGTTCAAGGCCGCCTATATGTATCGTCCCGGAATGATCCAGCCAATGGACGGCATTCGCTCTAAGACAGCCGTGTATCAGATGGCGATCTCGCTGCTGCGGCCTTTGTTCCCCGTGATGCGGCGCGCGTTTCCGAACGCAATTACGACGACCAGCCAGTTGGGGCGGGCGATGATCGCCGTGGCCAAGGAACGCGCCGCGTCGCGAGTGCTGGAGACGCGGGACATTACCCGGTACTAGGATGAACAGTCGGTCGAGCCCAGGCATTCGCGCCGAAGGCCCAAACGCCGGATCACTTACCGCGCGGCATCGCCCCAGCGGTATTCCACCGTGGCGTCGTCCAACTGCGCCTTGAGCTCGTCATTCAGTGCAAGATCCACTGCAGCCAGCGTATCCGAGAGCTGATCCGGCCGGCTCGCCCCAATAATCGCCGACGTAATCACCGGATTCGCCAGCACCCACGCCACCGATGTCTTCGTCAACGACTCACCGGTTGCGCTCGCGATCTTCTTCAATTTTTCGATGGTTTCAAACTCGCGCTCATGCCAATAGCGCTGGTGATACATCGCTCCTGCCTTGCCGACGGTCGCGGTAAAGCGGCCCTCCGACGGCGCTGCATCGTGTTTATGTTTCCCCGTCAGCAAGCCACCCGCGAGCGGGTTATACGGGATCACGGCCAGATGCTCGTCGGTCGCGAGCGGCAACAGCTCGCGCTCGATCTGCCTGAATAGCAGGTTGTATCGCGGCTGGACTGAAACGAAGCGCGCCACGCGCATGAAATCGGAGCGGCCCAGCGCAGTGGCAAGCCGGTAGGCCAGGAAATTCGATACCCCCACGTAACGCGCCTTGCCATGGCGCACGATCGTATCGAGTGCTTCCAGGGTTTCGTCGAGCGGCGTATTGAGATCGTCGGAATGCAGTTGGTACAGGTCGACGTAATCGGTATTTAGACGTTTGAGCGATGCATCGATAGCGTCCAGCAAATGCTTGCGCGATGCCCCCTGATCCCACGCCGAAGGCCCCATCTTGCCGACCGCCTTGGTCGCCAGAATGAACTGGCTGCGGCGCCCGGGCGCATCGTTCAACCAGCGCCCGACGATCTCCTCCGTGCGGCCAACCACATCTTCCGTGCCGCCGAGTGGATAGACGTCGGCGGTATCGATGAAATTGACGCCGGCTTCAGCCGCACGATCCATGATGCTGCGCGACACATCCTCTTCAGTCTGCAAACCGAAGGTCATCGTGCCCAGGCACAAACGCGAAACGTTCAGGCCGGTACGGCCAAATTTACGATACTGCATGGCGAACTCCTTGGGCGTGTTGCGTGTTGAATGTCCAGCCAGCTTAAACGTTCAGGCGCGAGCCTGCATTTGCGCCGGTGCGTACTATGACGTTGCTGCAGCCTGCCGCGCCGGGCGCGGGGGCACGGCATCGAGGAAACGGAACACAATGGCCGATGCCAGCGTCACCAGGCCCACGCATACAAACGCGATCCGGAACGCAAGCGCCGCCGAGCCGAGGCCCTCCGAGAACACCGACACCAAACCGCCGCCAATCGAGACACCGAGGCCAATGGCCAGCATCTGCACCATCGAAAAGAGGCTGTTGCCGCTGCCTGCATCCTTGATCGACAAACCCTTCAGCGTGACGCTGTTCATCGCGGCGAACTGCATGGAATTGCACGCGCCGAATACGCCGAGGATCGCGATCTCGATCGCGAGCGGCGTGCTCACCGAGAACGAAGCGAAGCCAACTATCGACGCACCGACAAGAATGGTGTTCCACAGCAGGAAGTTATCGTAGCCGTAACGCTTCACGAGTGGCGAGATCCAGCCCTTCGCAACCGTGCCGGCGAACGCGGCGGGCAACATCATCAAGCCCGAGTGCAGCGGCGTATAACCGAGTTGCAATTGCATCAGCAGCGGCAGGAGAAACGGCACAGCGCTCGATCCGATCCGGCACAGCAGGTTGCCGATCAAGCCCACGCTGAAGTTCGGTTCGCTGAACAAGGACAGCTTGAAAAGCGGATTGGAGCGGCGTTTTGCATACGGAATGTAAGCAAGCGCAGCGACCGCGGACAGCACGAACAGTCCGCCCGACACCAGCAGTTTGTGCGTGTGTGCGGGACTGTCGAGTGCCATTGAAAACGCGACCATGCAGAGTGACAGCAATGCGCAGCCGATAAAGTCAAAGGGAGCCGCCTCTGTAATGGCATCGTCGGGAAGAAAACGATGCACGGCGAACAAACCCACTGCGCCAATCGGCACGTTGATCAGGAAAATCCAGTGCCACGTAAACGATTCGACGAACCAGCCGCCGAGCGTCGGTCCGAGGATCGGGCCGACCTGGCCGGCAATTGAAATGACTGCCAGCGCGGACACATACGCCTCGCCCGTCACGCTGCGCAGCACTGCCAGCCGGCCGATGGGCAGCAGCATGGAGCCGCCGATCCCCTGGATCACGCGTGCCACGATCAATTGATTCAACGATTGCGCGTTCGCGCAGCACATCGAGCCGATGACGAACAACAGGATGGCGACGAAGTACACGCGCCGGGTGCCGAAGCGGTCGGCGAGCCAGCCGGATGCGGGCGTGAGGAGCGCCATGGTCAGCGTGTAGGCAACCACGATAGGCTGCATCGCGAGCGGTTGCGCATGCAGGCTGCGCGCAATGGAGGGCAGGGCCGTATTGACGATGGTCGTGTCGAGGGCTTGCATGAAAAAGCCGACGGCCACGATCCACAAAAGCGCCGTGTGTGAGTTTTTAGAAGTCATCGATTGCAGCAGGAACAGTGTCGCGCGGGTTTAACGCGATGTGACGATTTTAAGACTCCAATTGGCAATCGGGAACCCCGCTGGCCGCATTGACTGTCATCGATAAATCCGATCACAATGGATCATGCTCAATCCAGTCTGGCTGAACACGTTCGCGACGGTGGCCGCGTCGCATAGTTTCACCGACGCCGGCCGTCAGCTCCGGCTCACGCAATCCAGCGTGAGTGAGCACATCCGGCGGCTGGAGGAACACGTCGGGCGCCGGCTGCTCGTGCGTGATACCCATTCGCTCGCGCTCACCGCCGACGGTGAAGCCATGCTGGTCCACGCGCGCATGATCCTGGAAGCGATGACCCACGCCGAGTCCCAGTTCCGATCGCCGCGCCTCAGAGGTCGCGTGCGCCTGGGTTCCTCCGACGACGTCGCGCTAGGCCCCTTGCCCAGCGTGCTCGCGGCATTTCGCAGGACGCATCCGGATGTTGAACTGGAGATTACCATCGGCATGACGGGGCGGCTTTACGAGCACCTGGACGCGGGGACGATCGATTTGCTGATCGGCAAACGGCGTGTTGGGGACCCACGCGGCATTCCGCTGTTTTCCGGACAGCTCGAATGGCTTGGGCTGACCGGGACCGAGGTGGACCTGGACCAGCCACTGCCGTTGATCCTCGTCGCCGAGCCGAGCGTGACGCGCGCCGTGGTGCTCGACTCGCTGGCCGCGGCCGGCGCGCGCTGGCAGGTGGTCTGCACGAGCAGTTCGTATGCAGGGTGCATTGCCGCTGCGCGCGGAGGGCTGGGGCTCACCGTACGGTCCCATTTCCTCGCGGGCAGGGGACTTTCGCCGCCGGTGAATCGCGCGGCGCTGCCTGAATTGCGGAAGGTCGAGTTCATCGCCTTGGGGGCGAAGCATTTGAGCCGGCCTGCAGAGACGCTGCTGGAGATTTTGCAAAACAGCGATCTCCGAGGTGAATGGGCGGGCGAATGAGCGCCTGTTGATCGTTGGGCCGGGCATGACGCGTGCGCTGAGGGCTGACGCGGGTGCGGTGGCATTCATCGGATCAATTGTGCCGCAGCCGAGGGGAGGCAAGTCGGGCAAGCCGGTTGTGCAAACGCAACGCATTCAGGCAATCGGATTTCTGCCAATAAGAAGCTTCTTATATATTGTGCGGCGAAATTATGCGGCAAAGAACACGCTGTCGGCTTTCCGCTTCAACCCTGGCGCAGCAACTGATTGCAGTCAGGCACCGCAGCAATTCACCCATTAGGCGATGCCCCAAGCTACAACCCCTCTCCTGCGTGCGCTGCTGCTGTTCACTGCCGTATTCGCGTGCAGCACGCACGCGAGTGCCGCGTCGTACGTCGTCAAGCATTGCGCCGAACTGGAAGGCCAGTCGGTGCCAGCATCGGTAATCGGCTTGCCTACTCGCGGCGCAACCATCCTGGGCGCGTCGGTCGTAGCCGCCGCCGCGCCGAAAAACCGCAATGGCGAGTACTGCCGGCTTGTCGGCGTAATCAAGGCGCAACTGGACACCACGCCCGACATCCGCTTCGAGGTCAATCTGCCGGCGCGCTGGAACGGCCGCGCATTGCAGATGGGCGGAGGCGGTTACAACGGCGTGATCGTAAGCGGCACTGAGCCTACGGCTTTCGCGCCTTACGCGTCGCCGCTGTCCAATGGTTACGCGACCTTCGGCTCTGATTCCGGACACGTGGGCAATTCCGGCCGCGCCGATTTCGCGATGAACGACGAAGCGGTGATCAACTTTGGCTACGGTCATCTCAAGAAAACCCATGACGTAGCGCTCGCGTTGATCATCATGGGCTATGGGCGCAAGCCCGAGCAAACCTACTTCGCCGGCGGCTCGACCGGCGGGCGCGAAGCGTTTACGGTGATCGAACGATATCCCGACGACTACGACGGCGTGATCGCCAACGCACCGGCCATCAACTTCTCGGGCGTGCGGCTGATGGGCGTGAAGGTCGGGCAGGCGGTTTATGGAACGCCGGGGGGGGTTGTCGGGCCGGTTCAGCAAAAACGCGTGGTCGAGACCGTGCTTCATGAATGCGACGGGCTGGATGGCGTGGTCGACGGCATTGTCTCGAATGTGGAGGCGTGCCGTGAACGTGAACCGCAGATCATCGCGCAACTGCAATGTGCGAGCGGGCAACGGCCCTCGTTGCGGGACAGCTGTTTGTCGCAGGCGCAGCTTGCGACGCTGGAGGTCCTGCGCGATGGTTTTACGTTACCGTATGAACTTGCCTACGGGGTCACGAAGTACTACGGCTACAACGTCTTCCAGGGCGTGGATTTTTCCAGCGGACTCGGGCTCGGAGATTCACCGGTGCTCACGCAGCCGTTGCGCTTCGATGTCGACGGTTATCTATTTACGCAGGGCGATAGTTACATGAAGTACTTCGTCACGCGTGACCTGCGCTTCAACACACTCGGTTTCGACGTCGATCATCCGGGAATCTATAAGTCCCGGATGATCGATTTATCGGAGACCGTCGGGGCGATGAACCCTGACCTATCGGAATTCATTGCGCATGGCGGCAAGCTGATCACCATGCACGGTCTCGCCGATGAAGTTATCAGCCCGAATCAGACCATCGCTTTTTATCACTCGCTGGTTGAGAAGTACGGGCAGAGCATTGTCGATTCGTTCATGCGGCTTTACATGGTGCCGGGATTCCAGCACGGCAACGGCGTGTTCATTCCGGCGTGGGATGAGCTGGGCGCGCTCGACCGGTGGGTCACGGCGAACATCGCGCCGGAGACGCTGGTCGGGACGGACATAGCGAGCGCGACCAATGGTCGGACCCGGCCGCTGTGCCGGTATCCCGGCTTCCCAAAGTATCTGGGCAAGGGCAACGTTAACAATGCCTCAAGTTTTCGATGTGAGAACCCTTAAGCGGTATTCGTGTGCCGTGCGTTTAGGGCTGCGCGTCAAATGCGCTGACTACGACTGACTTGGCGTGGCGCACGGTACCAGCTCGGCCGCGATGATCATCGCCCCTGCGTTGCCAGGTGGCGGCTGGCAAGTCGCCGGCCGATAGATGAAGTCACCCGGTTTAATGCGCTTGCCGCTCAGCACGCACTCGCCGCATTGTTTGGCCAATGCTACTCGCCAGGTCTGATGCCCATAGTAGCCCGAGAGCGGATCGCACCATGAGACCGTTGCTGTTCGCGGAGTGGGGCATTCGATCACGCTGACCATCAAGGCTGCGTGATCATTCCAGATGGTCTTTGCCGGACGCCGCCGGGCAATTCGTGTTGCTTCGTCGACTACTTGCTGGACTCGTGCGTTATCGAGTAACGCTATGGTTCGGGACCATGCACTAGTGTGTTTCTCGAGCATTTCACCTTTCCTTTACAAGAAATTCCGGGCAGCCGACTTCACGACAAGGCGATCACGTCATGCGTTTTGAGTTGCACAAAAATCATTAGTGCAGCTATCAAATACCAGAACGAGAATGTTGTTACAAATACTACCTTGACCGCTTAACTGAATGAAGTATGGAGTCCTGAATTCTATTAGTCGTTCTGGTCGCACGCTGCGCTTCAGCCCGCACATAACGACTGGATCATAACTTAAGCCGTGGTCACGGGTATTTTGCTGTTGCCGGAGGTCGCGTGTGTTGCCTGCTTTTCCAAGCCGGGCGTCGAGCTCCATTGCCAGCGATTGGCTGGCACTGCCGCCACCGACGATCACGATTCGTCCGACCTGAGGCATGAATATATTCAACGAGTGATGAATTAATGCGATAGTAGAGCATCCGTGCGGTCGATGTCAAACGCCGCAGGGACCGATACAGGGCGGCGCGCTTTGCGTCGGTTAAACTTAAGGCTCGCCTTACAGCATTGGGAATTCGGATCGAACCATGACAGTTGCAACCGCACGCCCGGCGCAAGCCGCCAAGGAGAAACGCTCGCGCGGCCGGCCCGCCTGCAGCGCGATAGCCGGCTCCGACGCGTTGCTTAAAAGCGCGCGGCAGGCGTTCGCCAAGCGCGGATTCGAAGCGACCAGCGTGCGGGAAATCGCGCGGGACTCAGGCGTGGATCCGGCGCTCATCTCGCATCACTTTGGTTCGAAAGAAGCGTTGTGGATCGCAGTGGTCGAGCAGATCGCGCAGCACGCCGCACCCATGATCGATGCAACGGGAAAGTTGCGGGCCGCCGATCTTACAAATCGTCAGAGAGTAGAGCGGGCGCTGGCTATTTTTATCGACAAGGTGTTTAGCGAGCCGGATATCGGGATGTTTTTCTCGACAGTCGCAACCGAGCAGGGCGAGCGGCTGGATGTACTGGTAGAACGCCTTCTGCGTCCTTATCACGATGTATTTGTCCCGCTGATTGCCGACGCGATCAATTCAGGTGAACTGGCGCCCAACGACCCGGAGGTGCTGTTCGCCATGCTGACCAATGGGGTGGGTAAGACGGTTTCGTACAGTCATCTCCTGTCGATTTTCTCTCCGATTCCGAACGATCCGGCGAAGTTCAAGCAGACCATGCTCGCCACCGCGCTCAGCATGCTTTAAAGGCGTGCAGACATTTGAGCTCGTTCGCAATCGCGCGGTTTATCGCGGTTTGAGTGCCGCGAACGAGGGCGGTTGACCCTGTTTTAAGCATCCCAATCGGGCGGCTCTGTGCAGCTTAGTTCCGCATCTCAATCTACGAAGCAATACACGCTCGGCGGCACCGACAATCCGCTCGCCGCGAACGAATACGCAGCTTGAATTTCACTCGCGGCACTTTGTGCTGCCTCCAGGTCGCGGGCATGCACGACGGCGAGGGGCTGGCCTGCATCAACATGCTGACCAAGTTCGACGAGCTCCGTCAAACCAACCTGATAGTCGATCTTGTCCTCGGCCCGGCGCCGACCGCCGCCCAGACCGACGACCGCCAGACCGAGTGCCCGGCAATCGATGCGCTCAACAAACCCCGCATCCTGCGCGGCAACTGGCAAGATAACCGGCGCATAGCCCAGATGACGCTCGGGCGCTTCGAGCAGATCGCTGGGGCCGCCTAGTGCGCTCACCATCAGCGCGAAACGTTCGGCAGCGGCGCCCGAATCGAGTACTGCATTCAGCTTTACGTGAGCTTCAGCGTGGCTATGGGCGAGACCGCCGAGCACGAGCATCTGTGCCGCCAACGCGAGGGTGACGTCATGTAGCCGCTCGGGCCGGAGGTGGCCCGTCAGGTAATCGATTGCGCACTGGATCTCCAGCGCGTTGCCCGCGCAGCGCGCCAGCGGCTGGTTCATGTCTGTCAGCACGGCGGTAGTCTTTAGCCCGGCACCGTTACCCACATCGACGATACTTCTCGCCAGTTCGACCGACTTCTCGTAGGTCGGCATGAACGCACCTGAACCCACCTTGATGTCCATCGTCAGTCCATCGAGGCCCGCCGCGAGCTTCTTCGAGAGGATCGACGCGGTGATCATCGCGACCGACTCCACCGTCGCGGTGATGTCGCGGATGGCGTAGATTCGCTGGTCTGCAGGCGCCAGCTGCGCCGTTTGGCCGATGATCGCGACGCCGGTGTCACGCACGATGCGCTGAAATGTGCCGGTGTCGGGTGCGACGTTGTAGCCGGGGATCGAGGCTAGCTTGTCGAGTGTGCCGCCGGTGTGGCCGAGGCCGCAGCCGGAGATCATCGGCACGAATCCGCCGCAGGCCGCGACCATCGGACCGAGCAGCAGAGAGGTGAGGTCGCCGACGCCACCCGTCGAATGCTTGTCGAGAACCGGACCCGGCAGATTGAACGAACGCCATTGCAGCACCTGGCCCGAGTCGCGCTGAGCGAGCGTGAACGCCACGCGTTCGTCGACGCTCATGTCGTTGAAATACACGGCCATCGCAAAGGCAGCGACTTGTCCCTCGGTTACGCTGCCATCGGCAATGCCACGAACGAAACCGACGATGTCCTCCTTCGAGAGCGCGTGTCCGTCGCGTTTTTTACGAACGATTTCCTGTGGCAAGAACATGGATGGTTCCTCGGGGAAGGCTCGCGTCTGAATGGCTGCTCAAGGGTGCGTCGACTTGAGTGCCTTGAGTAACGTCAAGAAGCGGATTTTTTCGTACTCTCAGGTGGAGCAATTCTAGTTTGATCGGTCGTTGGCGTTGGCGTTGGCGTCGTTGCGTCGGCCGCTTCCGCGAGAATCCACTGACGGAACAATTCAGTGGCGGGCGACATGCGCCTCGATTTCAACCACGTCAGCCAATAGCTGCCAGTTTTAACTTCCGTATCGAAAGGGCGAAAGAGCAGTTCCGCCTGCAGTTCCCGGGCAAACATCACAGGCGGAGCCAGGGCGATCCCCGCGCCTTGTACGGCGGCTTCCACCATCAAGCGTGACGAGTCAAAAACCGGACCATTGATCGGCCATGGATTGAGTCCAGCGGCGCTAAACCAGCCGGTCCATTCGTCGGTACGATACGAACGAAGCAAGGTCTCCTTTGCAAGATCACACGGTGCGGTAAGCCTTCTCGCAATGTCCGGTGCGCAAAGCACGGTCAGTGGCGCATCGAGCAACATGACGTTGTGCGTCGCGGGCCAGGCTCCGTCGCCAAAGCGAATTGCAAAATCCAGTCCTTCTGCTGCCAGGTCAACCAGATTGTTATGGGTCAGCAACCGCAGCTCCACAAAGGGGTGTGTCTCCCGAAACGATTTGAGCCGTGGCAGCAACCAGCCAACTGCAAAAGTCCCGACAACGCCGATCGTCAGCACTTCGTGAAAATGCCCGCCCTCGAATTGCTTAAGCACGCCCTCGATGCGGCCGAAAGCGTCGGTTAATACGGGAAGTAGCGCGCGGCTTTCGTCGGTCATGCCGAGTCCACGCGGCAACCGTTTGAACAGGGTGGTTCCTAGCCGTTCCTCGAGCATCCGAACTTGCTGGCTGACGGCAGCCTGCGTCACGTTGAGTTCGAGTGCCGCGCGGGTGAAGCTAAGGTGTCGTGCCGATGATTCGAATGCGCGCAGGGCGTTCAACGGAAGATGAGGGCGGATGGAGGCCATGACATAAGTTTTTCTTTACCCAAACAGAAATTATGCTCGCTTGTGGGCGACTCGCAAAGGGGCGATATTCTCCTCGCCGCTGGATCGTTTCATGCCGGAATTTTGCGCAAATCAGACGATGACGAATGGCCAAAGCTTCAATTAATTGAAGTAAAAAACTAGCTTGTCAGTTCGATTTTTAACTGAAGGAACAAATGTGAAGTCACGTCTTTCTGTCTCCAAGGTTTTGGGGGCCTTGATTGCGATGCAATCTGCCATGGCCGCCTATGCGGTACCCACGGCAAACGAGACGCAGGTACTGGAAAGAGTCGATGTGAACGGGATGAATCGCGAGATGGGCATGGGGGTTTCCGAGTTCCCGCCCAACGCTGAAAAACCTCGCCATATGGCGACCGGACCCGAGGTCTGCTATGTCATGAAGGGCGAGATAATCTTGTGGGTAGATGGCCGGCCGGTAAAAGTTATCCGCGCGGGAGGGAGCTTCCAGATCGCGGCTAATGCAATTCACGTCACCAAGGCGGGGCCCGAAGGTGCGACGGTCATCGCCACCTGGGTGTCCACACCCGGGAAACCGTTTAACGTTAGTGTCCCGCAGTAATCAGTATTGCGAGTATTGCGTGGCGCGGCCTCGCTCCAAACGTCATAGGTTCAGTGGAACGGGCCGAGACCACTTTTCACCCTATATTCATGCTATTAGCCCAAGGAGATTGCATGCGTTGCAGTTTTTTCAAGAGCCTCTTGATTTCCACTTTGGTGTCTTCCTGTTTTATCGCTTCCAGCACCTATGGGGAAAGCAATAACAAACGGAAAGATATCTCCGGCGTAATGGACAGCGTGATACGTCCGTTAATGCAGCAATATCGTATCCCAGGCATGGCGATCGCAGTAATCGTCGACGGCGAGAGTTACTTTTACAACTATGGTGTGGAATCGCTCGAAACGCAGCGACCGATTACAAACAAAACTCTGTTTGAGATAGGGTCAGCCAGCAAAACATTTACGGCGACCTTAGCTTCGTACGCTCAGGTTAATGGCGATCTTGCGTTGTCCGACAGCGCTAGCAAATATTTGCCATCCCTGCGCGGCAGCAGCTTTGACAACGTTAGTCTGTTGAATCTTGGAACGCATACCTCCGGCGGCCTCCCGTTGCAGGTGCCTGATGCTATTCACAATGACGATCAACTAATGAATTATTTCAGGCAGTGGAAACCATCCTACGCTGCCGGCACATACAGGATCTACTCGAACCCGAGCATTGGCATGCTCGGCATGATTACCGCCCGGAGCATGAATGAGCACTTCGATGACGCAATTGAAAAGAAATTATTCCCTATGCTTGGAATGACGCACAGCTATATTAATGTGCCATTGGATCAGATGAAGGACTACGCGCAAGGTTATACGAAGCAGGGCGCTCCGATCAGACTGAGTGCAGGCGCTCTGTCTTCGGAAGCCTATGGAATTAAATCGAGCACGCCGGACATGATCCGATTTATTGCAGCCAACATGCAGATGATTAAAATGGACGGCAAGTTGCAACGCGCAATCAACGACACTCACATCGGATATTTTAGAGCGGGTGAAATAACGCAAGACCTGATCTGGGAACAATACCCGTATCCTGTGGAACTGAAACAGCTACTGGCGGGTAACTCAGACGCGATGGCTTATCAAGCGACGAAAGTGATCGAGTTGAATCCTCCGCTGCAGCCGCAAGCGAATGCACTGATCAACAAGACCGGATCAACGAATGGTTTTGCAACTTACGTCGCTTTTGTTCCCGGTCAAAAACTGGGTATCGTCATGCTTGCAAACAAGAATTATCCCATCGCTCAACGGGTGAGCGCTACGTATCAGATATTGACCCGGCTTGGCGGTCGGGTTGATGCACCGAACTGATCGTTTGCGATGTCGTTCGGGCGAATGATTTTTGGGTCGGCGCGTGGAAACCCTGGAGGTGCTGGTGGTTCTGGGTCTGAATAGCTGACGATTCCGAAGCCGCGTTTCCGTCCACCGGATGGTCTTTTACCGGTTGTCGAGAATGAACTTTGTTCGTCAACGATTGATTCCGGCCGATACGCGCCGTTAGATGGTTCCACGCGATGTCTTCGCGTAGGGCAAACACGTTTCCTGAGAGCGCCTCCGAGAACGGTATCGTCAATGGCGCGGCTCATCAGGGCGAGGCGGGAAGTCGTTATGTAGTGGCATCGGGAAACACCTTCACTGATGCCGATTCTTAATTTGACATAACATAAATTATCAACGTTTTGATGTAGCAGCAATATCCTAATGTCGTGTTTGGGGGTGCGGCGGAATTCTTGG
>Ga0302226_10001158_pt1 | contig 20272 bp, 28 predicted proteins | sample II_Palsa_E3_3_FD_193524 | JGI IMG/M metagenome (GOLD analysis project Ga0302226, IMG submission 193524) | Peat permafrost microbial communities from Stordalen Mire near Abisko, Sweden - II_Palsa_E3_3 | ecosystem: Environmental > Terrestrial > Soil > Palsa > Peat permafrost | place: Sweden...
ACGGAACGAGTTGTCGAGGTTGTCGTTGTCGAACGGGTGCGCGAACTGCGTGCCACCGTATTGCGTGCCGGTCAGAGCCAACGGGCCGAGATAGTCGACCACGGAGTCATACTGACGACCCAACGTGACGGTACCAAACTGGTTGCTCGACAAACCAACGAAGGCTTGACGGCCGAACTCACGACCTTGCTGGCCGAGCGTACCGTTAGCAATGCTGAAGCCGTTTTCCAACGTGAAGATTGCCTTCAGGCCACCGCCGAGGTCTTCAGAGCCGCGCAGGCCCCAACGGCTGCCGTTCACGGCGCCGCTCGTCATCTTGAAGTTATGTGAACCGTTTTGATTGTTCGTGTACGTCAGGCCAGCATCGATCAAACCGTACAACGTCACGCTGCTTTGAGCATGAGCGGCAGTTGCAAATACGCCCGACAGGGCGGCGACCATGAGAGTCTTTTTCATCTTTGTAACTCCGAGAGCAGTTTGGGTCTGACAACCCAGGCTTGAAGGAAACCTTCACTCCGATGCGCTGCGAGAGGCGCAGTCGGGTGATTTCGTGTGCCACCAGAAGACACAGTCGTTTCCGGACCAGACGAAGTGTAAAGACGGTGTTACAGAGGTGGCATTCCGATTTACGCAATAAAGTATTCTGCGATCGGCAATGATTAAGAAACGCAATCTAAGCCTTTACTGGCAAGGCTTTGCGGGGGAATGGCGGGGGCGAGTGCGGAGTGTCAACAGGGGTTCGTTGCGCAATTGCTACATGCGCTATCGTTAAAATACAACGCCAATAATCCTAAATGTCGATTGTTGACGGAACAGCAATAGATGATTGCCAGATCTGTTGATGATTACCAGAAGGCGTGCCGCTATACTTTAATTGCTGCTTTCCGAAGCAGACTTTTTCGTTGACGGAAAAGATCTCCAAACCTTGTCGGCGCGACTTCCCAGTCGCGCTTTTTTTTGCCTGAACGGGCTCAATGCCCAAAGCCTGTTCCAGGCACTGTTCACTTAGATAGCGGCTTCCAGCTCTTCTTCCGGCATCGCTTCAGCTTCATTCCCAACTTCGGGTGATTTCGCTCCGTCGTTGCTATCGAATGTCAGCGGACTCGATATTGTCCAGTCTTCCATTACATAACGGCGTGCATCCATTGGCGAGGACAAGAGGTTCTGCCAATGATCGCCATGCCATGCCGGATCGAAATCCAGAGCTGAATGCGATTCCACTACTGCTTGGGGCGCTACCAACATCCTGATCCACGAAAACATGCTTTTGAGTTCGGTCGTCACAACAATGACCTCCTTTAAAGTGCTTGCGGTACTCTTTTATGATGCCGATAGCTCATTTCGGTAACAAGACTCGTAAACGCTTACGATTCGGGAAGAATAGTTACAAGGTGAGTAAATATTTCCTTTTTGCGGATATTGACGGTTTAATCCGGAATTATTACGACCGGTTGTTCTCTTTTCAGCTGTTTTGATTCGAAAGCACATGCGAGCTAGCGTTCGAAGCACCTCCTTGAGGCGAGCCGGCCCGGTGGCTAAGACGGCCTGGAACCGCCGGGGTTTGAATGGAGGTGAGCTAAAATGCCCGATCGATACGCCTTTTGCTGCGCGGATCGCGTCCATTCCTCTTTTAGCGGTCAGCGCTGTGCTCCCAATCGTTACTCATAGTGTTAGTTCAGAAACGCTGGTTTTCGTCGATCTCGAAACAACGGGCGGCACGTTCGGCGTGGATCGCATCACTGAAATCGGCGTGGTCGAGGTCGGACCGGCCGGCGTGACTCAGTGGAGTTCGCTCGTCAATCCGCAGCAGCCGATTCCGTTCTTTATCCAGCAACTCACCGGTATCAGCGATTCGATGGTGCGCAATGCGCCGACGTTCGAAGCGATCGCGCATGATTTGCTGGCGCGTCTCGAGGGGCGGCTGTTTATTGCGCACAACGCGCGGTTCGATCACGGCTTCCTGCGCGGCGAGTTCAAGCGAATCGGCATCAAGTTCCAGCCCGACGTGTTGTGCACGGTCCAGTTGTCGCGCGCCATCTATCCGGCGGAACGCCGGCATGGGCTCGACGCGTTGATCGAACGCCACGCGCTAGTGCCTGCGGCGCGCCATCGCGCACTTGCCGATGCCGATCTGCTCTGGCAATTCTGGCAGCACCTGCATCGTGTATTTTCCGTCGATGCCCTGCATGGCTATATAGAACAGGTTGCCCGGCGTTTCCGGCTTGCCGGCGATATCGACGAAGACACCATCGAACAGATTCCGGCGGGCTGCGGCATCTACGTGTTTTATGGCGAGGACGATGTGCCGCTTTATGTTGGACGAAGCGTGCGCTTGCGCCAGCGCGTGCGTGCGCATCTGTCGGGTGTGAAACGTTCGGCGAAAGATCTGCGGCTCGCGGAACTCATCCGGCGTGTGGAGTGGACCGCGACGGGCGGCGAGATCGGCGCGATGCTGGTCGAAGGGCGCTCCGTTGCACGGTTACGTCCTGCGCATAACCGGCTGTCCAAAGCGCGTCGCGATGACCCGAGTCACGCGCCCTGGACGTACCCTGGCGCCATTGCAATAGAGGAAACGGACGCCGCGACCAGCGCGCGGGTCTGGCATGTTGTCGATGCCTGGCAGTATCTCGGCATGGCGAGGTCGCTCGACGAAGCCGCGCAACTGCGCGCGGCAGCGCCTGAGGCGTGCTTCGAGTTATCGACGTATCGAATTCTCAGCGAACGTTTGTCGCGCGGACTGACAATCGTGCCGCTTGCCGCCGCCGCGTGCCTGTCAGGCGAGCCGGTCTAGCCGACCGCACCCACGCCACCCGACGCGCACACATGCGACAACGCGCGTGTGAGCGGTGCGTTCTGGGCGGAATCGTAGCGGGTGAGATGTTTCCAGCGCGCGATGCTGTCGGCCAGCCGCAGCGGGCAGTCGTCGGCGTGGCGCAACGGCTCCACGCCAGCCAGCGCGGAGAGTAACGCGTGGGTCACGCTATCGAGCTTCGGCCGGGTATCGTGGGCGAGGTCCGGTGGCGTCCCTTCGGGCGCACGAGACTTCCGCCAGTTATCGAAGAGGGCGTTCTGCACGTCCTTGCTCGCCTCTATCTGATCACGAAAGAAAAGCTGCGCAAACGCGGGATCGATGCCGGCGGATTTCGCGCGGTTATCGATCACGGCCAGCAACGCGGCTTCACGGGGTTGATCGGTGATGGGCTCGTGATGCGCCCATTTCCAGCGCGCGACCGGCTCGGCGAGGGCTAGCCGTTGTGACGACAAGGCAATTAGATTGGTGAAGGGCGTGTCGTCGCCATCAGCGAGAGCCGTCGAGGAACAAGCGGCGATGGCAATAACAAACGCAGCCATGGAAGCCATGGCGCGGAGAACTTGCAGAAGGGAATGGCGAAGCATGAATACCGGAGCCAGAGCGAGAAAGCCGCAGCTTAACGTATGACGCGCTGGGCGCGCGTAGGGTGTGATCCTGAGGCGATCATGAAACGCGCCGCGTTCGTGGCGTTATAAGGTGAAACCGGTCGTGCTATTTCGATCGTGCTGTTAATACCCGCGTGCGAATCCGGCGCTGCTGCAAAGATATGCTGCAACGATCAAGCGTGCGGAAACCGCGGCTTGCACAACATCTGCAAACGCCGTGGGCGTGCTGCGTTTCAGCAATTACTTCGGGTCGCACAGGTTACGTTGTTCGTCGAAGAATGCCCGCACGTATTCGGGCAACTCTGCGAGGAACTCCACCCCGACCGGTTCTTGATCCGGACATTGCACCTTGTCGGGCGTCGGGATTTTCGTCGGCTTGGCGTCCATCATTTTCTCTCCTTGTTTAGGTCGATTATCAATCTCGACTCTGGCTTCGCGCTAGCGTCGAATGCGCGGCTGGTGCATTTCCACGTTTCTGTGTTGCTTTAACGGAACACCCTTGGCGTGACTTAAGGCTGTGATAATTCGTTGCTCTACAGCCGATATTTTTTCGCGCCTCAGGATCCGTTCTCCCTCTAATTTTTCGATCGGTTCCACGGATTAACTCGTTCCCCGCTTATTGCTGATCTTTGCCGACACCTGATGGCAGCAGCGGCAGATATTTCGCAAGCCACTTCAAAGCGCACGACTGTCTGCCCGGCCGTTTCTGTGTTCGAAAACGCAAAACGTTACTTAAAAGCGAGTCCCCTCAATAGTGATAACGGCACGATTCAGTTGCGGTTGACCGTTTTATCTATCTTTAGAAAAATTTAACGTTTTGCTATGTCTGAAAGCGCACGTATTCATGCAAACGAATGTTCGCAAATCACGCGAGAAGAAAGCATCGGGGAAACGACGGAAATTTTATGAATTGCGCTCACTTAAAGTTTCACTTTAAGTACATGAACTTATCGATTGATCTTAAAGATCATTTTTGAGATGAAGCCGAAAAATTAAAAAACCCGCGAAGCCTGGAGGCTACGCGGGTTTCTTGAAATGAAGCTTGGTGCCGGAAAGAGGAATCGAACCCCCGACCTTCGCATTACGAATGCGCGCAAGTCTACATTTATCCGTGTTGACTCAAATTGATGTTTTCCCTAGGAAGCACCTCTCGACGCGGTGTTCGCGGCACTCCTTGTTGTTTCCAAGTTGATCGAAATTGATCGCTTACGACATAATCGGGTTACATGGCGGTTACATGGGGTCTGGTTAGTCTGAAGGGGCGGTCGTGGCAAAGGTCAATTTCACCGCAGCGAGGGTCGACGGACTCCGCTGCACCGAGGGTAAGTCTCAGTCATTTCTGTGGGACGGCAACACGCCGGGCTTGGGTCTGCGTGTAACCGCAAGTGGCGCGAAGGCCTACATCTTCCAGGGCAAGATCCACGGCAGCACGGTACGAGTCACCATCGGTGACCCGCGCAGCCGGACGATCGCCGATGCTCAGAAGGAAGCGCGCCGCCTGCAGAAGTTGATCGATGACGGAATAGACCCGCGCGAGGATAGGGCCGAACAGCGCGCCGCCCACGAGGCACGGCAAGCAGCCAAGCGGCGCGAGGACGTGACCGTCGCCGAGGCATGGGCCGATTACCTCGAATACTTGCGCACCAAGATATCCCCCAAGACCAAAAAGCCGAGGTCTGCACGGTATCTTGCCGATCACGCGGCACTCGCGGCGCCAGGTGGCGAGGATGCGAAGCGGGGCGGAGGCAAGACTGTTCGTGGCCCGCTGGCGCCGCTGATGAAACTTGGTCTGCCTGAGCTCAAGGCGAAGACGGTTGCTGCTTGGCTGGAGGACGAGGCACGTGAACGCCCAACAAACGCAGCCCACGCCTACCGTCTTCTCAAAGCCTTTATTCGGTGGTGCGACGGACAGGACGATTACTCAGGAATCATTTCGGCAGACGCTTACGAGTCTACGAAGGTGACCGACGTGCTTCCTCAGAGCAAAGCGAAAGAGGGCGACTGCCTACAGAAAGAGCAACTGCCCTCATGGTTCGACGCCGTTCGAAAAATCGAGAATCCAGTCATCAGCGCGTATCTGCAAGCGCTTTTGATCACGGGCGCCCGACGAGAGGAAATGGCGGCGCTGACGTGGGAGGACACTGACTTCAGATGGCGCAGTTTGTCGATCGCCGACAAGGTCGAAACCGACACCGGCCGGGTTATACCGCTGACACCGTACCTTGCGTGGCTGCTCCTGGACTTGAAGCGAATCAATGAAACACCGCCGAACGATCGCGCGCTGAAACGACTTGAGGCCCAGGGCAAGAAATGGAAGCCGTCGCCTTGGGTGTTCGCGAGTAAAACAGCAGCCGATGGGAATATTGCCGAGCCTCGCTTCGCTCACAACCAAGCGCTGGCGATTGCTGGTTTGCCACACCTGACCTTGCACGGCCTGCGTCGTTCTTTCGGTTCGTTGGCGGAGTGGTGTGAAGTGCCTGTTGGTGTGGTGGCCCAAATTCAGGGACACAAACCGTCGGCACTCGCCGAGAAGCATTATCGGCGGCGCCCGCTCGACTTGCTGCGCATGTGGCACGACAAGATCGAAGCCTGGATGTTGAAAGAGGCGGGGATCGACTTTGCGCCCGCACAGCAGGACGCGCGCGGTCCACAGGCCGTCACCAGTGCTTAACCGTGCCGACGCGGAAGCGACCAAGTAGGATAGCCTCCGCGAAGTTCTCATACGTCCATCGCCGGCGCGTCATGCGCCATCGCTTTTCATGATTGCTCCAGATCCATCGATCAACGATCGAAGGCCTAATGCATGGGCCGCCGCCGCTTTCGAGAGATCCAATGTCCGATCAGCATGGGGGAAGCTCATGGCGAATTGGCTAATGGCGAACATGCCGGTTTCGAGCACAAACTTGTTCGCGAGAAGGGCCGTCTTGTTCTGTGGGTGAAGGAACTGCATTTGCAAAACTGATTGACCATCATCCCCTCTCTGATGGTTCATGTTCGCGTACAAGGCTTCCTTGTTGGGGTGAGCGCCGAAGTCAATTGCAGTCTGGTGTAGCCACTTCGCCCATACGGCCCGATCCACGTGCGCGCCGGCAAGCTTCCCGGTCAGGAATGAAAATTTAAATTCCTTGCTCCAATTGCTCAGCAACTTTTTGTCGGTCGGTTTGTTGTGCCAGCGGGTTGCTGCCGTGGCATCAGTTGCCAAGTACCATCCGTAAAGAGCGGATTCAACAACGGCGCGGCCCACCGGGTACGCGGCCACGCATTGACCTGACGATGCCAAGCGAGCCGCGGCTAGGTATTGATTGTGCGCTGTCATGAACAAAGATCGCGCCGCAGGGTCGTTCGACTGCAATAGCGTTGATATCGCATACTGTGTGCATCGCGCTAAGTCGGCCGCGATGCTGCTGAACGCTTGGTGCCACTCGGGGGCGTGAACAAACGCCGCATATTCGTTTTGAGTTGCTGCAGCCTGGAAATGTGACAACGCGTCATTTCCCCAACCGTCGGGCGGCGTGAGATGACGTCCCCGCTGTTCGCTCATCCTGACCCCCTGGGTTTTTACTTCCGGCTCTCGTAATGGTCGTGCGTACGTGCGTTCTTGTAGTGTCCGCCCTTATGCGATGAGCCATGACCGCCGGCATAGTGGCCGCCGCGCGCTTCAGCAATGCTAGGGGCAACGACAGACGCGCAAAGCAGTAGTGCGACCAGCAACTTCATGATGGATTCTCCCGATGTATTGTTTTTATCCCCGGGCGGAGACCTACGCGTTAACGGTACTCGACGCAGGCGACTGAATCGGTAGAAACCAGCGCGAGGTCGAGCGTCGATATCTGCTCCGTTTCAACGGGCTCGCCGCAAAAATGACGTAGCGACGAGCGTTGAAATGCAGACTCCAAATGTCCGTTGAGCGGACATTCAAAAAGCTGAAACGCGGATTAATCACGAAGTGGCCGCTCGTACTGCTATTGACGGCGCCTTGGATCTGGCCGGCCAAAGGGGCGTCGTTTTGGCTAGTTGCGCTTGCATCCGCAAACACCGAAGCGGGTAAACGCTATTCGTCTATATGAATGCAATCATCCTACAGTTAACGCGCAGTTCAAAATAACCACTATTCTGAGGTGACCATGGCTACTGGAAAGAAGGATGCATCGTTGGCGAGCAAGCAGTTGTCGAACAAAAAGAGCACCCCGGCGCAGCGGTCGGTGGCAGGTTCGGATCTCAGCCAGGCCAAAAAGGCTCCGCCAACACCACCAAAGAAAAAGTGAGCTGAGTTGCTCAGAAGGGCGCTAGATCGACCCGCCAGCGTGGCGGGTTTTTGATGATCTTCCGTTTCGGCAATTCACGCCCCTTAAGAGGTGCGCGATTTGCTCACCCCCTTGGTTGTGAATCGTCGTGTCCGACCAGCGTTCGCCATATTAGTTAGCGGCCGTTTGCGTTTGCGCTTTGGCCGCTGCCGCCTCCTCCTGCGCGCGCTTCTTCGCCAGGTGATGACCGACGACACAGCCGCCAATAGCACCGACGACTGCATGATGGCCGGCGTAATGCCCAGCCACTCCACCGACGACTGCGCCCTTCAGGCACCCAGCGGCGGAGGCCGAGCCCGCGCCAGCGAGCAGCGCGACAATCAAGGCAATAGCGGAGAAATTCGAGATCTTCATGTTGCGCGGCCGTCCAATTAAAGGAAGGGCAGTGTATCTACCTTTCCTTTCAGCAGGCTGGCTAAGCCCAGAGCGGGCAGTGCTAGGATGCCTAGACAGCATGACGGAGGCCTCGACAACGATCAGGTGATGTAGTGTGCGGACGGAAGGTGGAGGGACCGTCCGCGCACTTGGCCCGCGCCGCAGAGATCAGTTGGAGGCTTCACGCCGAACCCGCCATGCTGCCCATCATCAGGTAGAGCGCATAGTTAGGCTTGAGGTATCTTCGGAGGGCCGTATGCGTCGCAGTCGGTGAAAACGCCCATTCGTTCAGGAGATACATGGCCTATCAATTTGACAGGGCAAAGCCTTTCTACGCGCTTGTCATGACCTACCTGATTAGCTTGCATGGCTTGAAAGAACTTCTCGCTATAGGGTTATTGGGAAACGACCGGATGTGGAACCTGCAAAATCGCGAGGGCTCGGCGGCCGACATGGCAGAAATCCAAAGAGGGATGGATAAGCTCTTGGGCCCTCTTGAATTAAGAGTCGCCGGAGACACAGATAAAATCACCGTATCAGTCGAATCTATTGCCGCTGAATTCGTCCAAAATTCGTACTTGATAGAGCACCAGACGAAAGCAGGTCATGCGCTGCTGGCAGCGGCGTATGAAGCGACGCACGGCAAACCGTACCAAGATCAGGGGCCGCAATGGGAATTCCTGCGTCACTGCCGCAACGCCGCCGCCCACAACGGTCGCTTCCATTTCAAGGATGCCGAGCCGCGGCGTCCAGCTCGGTGGCGCACGATCGAGATTCTGAGGTCGATGCACGGAGAGCCGCTACTGGTGCAGTCCGATGGCTCCGGTCATCTGCAACTCGGAGACCCGGTAGTTTTGCTGTGGGACATCGAGCAAGCTTATCCGGCCATAACCATGTGAGGTTGCTGTCACTACGGACACGGGGCTATGGCGTGCGTTTGGTGGGTGCGATGACGTAAGTCGGCGCTATGCGTTACTCGCCGGACTTACGCGGCGGACAGCGCTCCGCCATTCTCGGTAAAATTGCCTGGTTCCTGCGCCGAGATCCGAATTACTCTACCGCTTCGGTATAGAAAACCTTGACGCTGAACCGGCTTGCACTTAACATCAAAACAGGTACCGGAACACGGGCCACCGACTAAATGGGTTGCGACTACGCGGCCGGCGCTTGGCCCCAGGAACTACTGGGGCCTTTCGCTTTTTACGGGAAGATTTTTAGCCCGTTTCCATGCACCTGATGACGCGCGCCTGCAAAAAACTTGGTCTGAAGCACCTCAAATGCGCGGTTCGATTGATCGGGACGCAGTACAGAAAGACCTATCGGGCGTGCCATCAAGTCGCAAATCTGAAGCCCCTCAGAATTCGCCTTTTTATCGCTGATGACAATATCGAACTGGTAGGCAATGCCAGATTTATTGTCTCCGTCGCACACGCGCCGAAATGCGAGCTCCAAGTCCGCGTCTTCTTTTGCTCCTCTCGCCTCACACACGACATGCGACATCGCTTCGTGCTGCCCATTCATTCGCAAAAAGTGACGGACTCGCTCTAGGCCATATTGGATAGCGATGTGGTACGGGTTGAATGGATTGTTGTATTTTTCTTTCAATCTTCGTTTGTCGATGACGATGGCCACAACGGTCATTGGTAATGCGTCAATGATTTCCGTCAGCCTGCCCATAAACCGTTCCCTTGGCTCACGACTAAGCATTGAAAACGCGCCCCGCTTCCTTCGAATGTCTGACTCATGCAAAACGACGCAGTCGTGGCCAAAGGTCTCGAATTTAAGGGTCTTTATCTGTGGTACCAGTGTACTGACGTAGTCAGTTTTCTTGATGACGCAGAAGCACAAAACGAACAGGGGATATTCGTTGTCGATCGACGTCAGGCTATGATCGCCGCTCTCGTCGACGAAAATTATGTAGTCGCTGTGCACAGCCGCTTCCGGAAATTCACAAGGATAGCTGCCTTCCGTAGACACAGCAAACCTTGGCAGCGGGAGTCGGTAGCGGAAACTGCTTCCGCCGCAGTGCACCGCTAGGCATGTCTCGGGAGCAACAAGGTTATTACTTCCCGCCATTTACCCGCCATCCAAGCCCCAAAAAAATCCCGCCGTTTAACGGGCGGGCCGGCATTGACGCTGAGAGGGCCATCGCCTAAGGACAGCGAGATTTTATCGTTGTGCTCTCGATTACGTGACAACGAAAACCGCAACACCATCTCCATTCCGTGAAACGCTCGCCCGTTCTGCGCAATCAATTGCGCGTGTCTGCCGGTGCTATGCTGGCGGGCAAAAAACCGGGGGCACGCAATGAAAACCGATGTTCAAAAATTTGTTTTGGTGCTGCTCGCGCTGCTGGTGGCGGTCGTGTTTATCAATGCTGCAATGCCATGGATTGATACTCACCAACTGCTCATAGGTAGCGCTGTGGCGGGCGGCGTCGCTATAACGGTGGGTCTCCTGACGTATAACGGCGTCAAGCTCTCCCAAGTGGAAGCGGCAAACCGCCTACGCGATGAACTAGAACACTCCCGCCAAGAGTCCGAGAAAGACCGATTGCACGCGGCCAATGAGGCGCACTTAGAACGGCTCCGCACGATGCGCCGGGAGGTCTATCTCGATGCGGCGGCGCAACTGTTTCATATGCAAAACCATATCAACCAACTCCCCGATTTCAAACTGGGGGTGGATAACGTCGCTGATGGCATCAACCCCTTTCAAATCGCCGTGGAGCGGGTTGCAATTGTGGCAGAGGCCCAAACCGTCACCATGGCAAGGCGGCTCTTGTATGACTATGCTGTCGTCATTGCTGAGGCTATGCAGTTCCTAACGCCTGCATTGATTCGCAAGGGCAACGCGGCGGTTCGACAGCAACAAGTGGACGCAGCAATGCGAGAGATGGACCGGATTATGGGTCTGATGCGCAACCACGCAGAGAACAACATACAGGACCAAGCCCGTTACGACGCCTTAGAGCAAGGCTACCGTGCCCAAGACAGGCTTCGAGAACGCGCACAGACAGAATTGGAAGCGGCAAACGCGGACGTATTAGCGGCTACACAACAATACGTGACGTTCCTACGGGGACGCATGATGCGTTTGATAGTGCAGGTTCATCAACTGTTAGCGGCCATCCGCGCAGAGCTAGGCTTGGTCACGAATAAGGATGCGTTGCAGGCCCAAACCAATCAAATGATTGTCGAAACTCAGCAGCTAGTCGAAAGGGTACTGCCTGCCGCCAATGCGAACCCGCCTAACCCTGCGCCCGGTGACGCGAACCCAGACGCGCCCGCATAGGTCATGCGATCACAGATTGCCGTGCAATCAATTGCGCAGGAAGTCAAGGACGCGCCAACGTACTGCGGCGGCGAGCGTTATGCGGTAGCCACAGCCGTAACAGCATCCAACGCATTGCGAAACAATCCCAAGTGGTCCCAGCTCTCCATCACTTAGATGAGTTGAGTGCGCTTTTCATTAGCTGGCGAAGATCCGATGCCTCCTTGTCTGTTTCCGCAGCCAACGTATTTCCGCACTCGGCGATGCGCTGGCTGGCCTTCAGACATATCCTTCCTTGGTAACATGAGGCGCGCACCCCGGGAGCGTGTGCCCGCGGGGCTCCTCTCTTTACTCTACGTCGTTCTCATCGAAATCGCTCGGCGGGAACAATTTCCAGTACTCATCATCGATCGCTTCATCGTCTTTGGCTAATAGGCCGCTTTCCTTAAGACGCTTCGGTCCCAGCTTTGGCCAAGCGGTCGCTTTTGCATCATCAATCACTGCGAATTCCGACTCGGAGCGGCGCGCGAAAATCCATCCGAGCCCGAACAGCTCATCGTCAACGTCATTGAGAAAGCCGTCATGCAGCCGCTGCCGATTTGAAAGTCGCTTGAGCGCATCGGCGGAGAAACGATAGCGACTCACTTCGCGTTGCTTTTCATCCGCATAGGAGCGCGCGTTCAACACGATGAGTTGGGCTGTGGCGAGCGGAGACCTGCGGGCAGGCCGCTTGTACTTAATGGTGATTGTCATCAAATTTTCCTCGATAAGGACTGGGGTTTCGTCCAAAACCAGACGAGGAGTAACTATACCTCAAACCGAGCCCAACACGGAAATTTATATAGTTGAGTGTCGTTATTGGAATTTTCGTAAAACGATGAATCTCCGTCGTCGACAAAATAAATGCCTATCCCCTCGCCGGCTCAACGCCGATCCAAGTGACAACGGGCGACGGCAATGGGGACTTTAATTTATGGGTGCGGCCCTGGCGCAGGAAAGGGAGGATGCGCCTTTCGTTTGCTACGACTCATCGTCGACCTCCTGAAGCCAGCGTTGCTCTTGGATCGTGCGCTCGATGAAATAGCTCCGCGGATTGCCGCACATCCAGCAACTGCACGGCGAGGGGGTATCAATCACCGCCCCCTGCTCGCGGCCGTCCTTCAACTTTCTTCCCCACCAGTACCGGCGCTTGTGCCGAATTCTTTCGCGGTCTGCTCTCCGCTTCGCTGTCCCTGCCATATCACACCTCGCTTTTAATAAGCTGAATGTGCGAAAGCCCGCTCGCGCGGGCTGAAGGTATGGAGGCGACGACGATGCTATCGCTTTGCGAGCGCTCTTGCGGCGATACGGTAGGCCGCGATGATCGGCGCAAAGTACATGCGAGGGGTTTCCTTCGCTGCCTGTACGATTACCTTGATGGAGTCTTTGATTCATCCCCCTATCCGCAACTTTTACGGCGGCACAAACGCTTTTAGTGCACGTAGCGCCCGATCAAAAATACTGCAAAGACCATAAGGGTCAACACGACCGCCAAGATCATGCATTGGCGGTTTGTGGCCTTTCTGAGTTCCACAGCGAGAGGCGAACGATTCTTCATAGCCAATGAAAATCCTTTCGTCGAACCGCGGCGCGGCAACGTCAGCGATTCGAGTTTAGCGCTTTTTCTTCTTTTCCCGATCGTCCAGCGCTTTAACAACTCTGCCGGCTACGTTGTCGGCAAAGAGGTCCATCGTCTTGGTATCGATCGGCGGGACCTGCGCGCCATCGCCTCCGACTCCAAAAGTTTCCTCCAATCTCGCCACTACCTCAGCGGTAAGTGAGCGCTTGTGCTTCTCCGACGCTCGGTCAAGCCGATCCTTCAGATCAGCGGGAATTCGTAAATTGATTTGCGGGTCGTCTCTAGCCATGGCTAATATTAATGCAGCACGGTGCTTGCACGCAATAAAGCACGGTGCTATATTTTGTCCCATGAGCAGGGCTAACCCTTCGAAAGGAGCAAATCATGCGAACCGCAGCAGCTGTGCAGGCCGCCGGCGCGAAACCCGGCAATCAGATCGATCAAATCACCCGCGACGCCTTGCGTCGTGCCTCAATGGCGCCGACGTACATGGAAGCGCTCGACATCACCGGAGCCGCGCTGATTGCGGTCGCTTACCTTGCTAAGACGGAGGTGAATCATGTCTGAGATCAAAACGGGCAACGCCGCCCACGCTGCTCGCATCAGTGGGGAGGTGCAAAACATTAGCGACGCTGCGGAAGAAGAACTTGGCTATCTCAAGTCGATCCTGTCGGCTATCGAACTAATGGCGGAAACGGAATCGCATCGCTTCAAGCTTGAAATCGTCAGCCTTGCCAAGTGCGCCCACTGGATTGCTGACAACTTGGAATCCAACGTCGATTACATCGGCGCCCAGATCATCGAAGTTAGCCGGGAGATTCATTAAATGTCTAAGCTCCCAACGTTTAATCATTGCCCGCCAGATGGCACTGTAACGGTGACGCACTACAACTATGCCATTCGTGACTATGCGGAAATTCGAGCCGGCCAACTCACGGCACTGATGTCCCTTCTTCAATCCTGCACGTCCGATACAGACGACCTCGAACTGGTTACCGTACAGGGCCTCGCTGAGGAGCTGGCCCGCGAGGTCTCCGGGCTTATTGAGACATTCACGCGTACAGATTGCCTGGAGGTGAGCCATGGCTAAGGCCCCGAAACAGCTACCTCAAGTGCTGATTGATGGTGTCCTTACCACCGTCAGCCCATCCAACGAGTACGAGCTTGCAACCGATGCACTTGAGGATCTTTCAGGTCTTGCTGGGGTATTCGCGCAGCTCAGCGAGGTGTTCGTGAGCATTGACGAAGCTACCGAGAACAAGGCCGTACTTCCCGGCGTGGTTTTGATGAGGATAAATCGACTGGCAGGCCTTGGACGGTATATGGCCGTCCATTGGGAACAAATGGCCGAAAGCATGGCTGACAAGTATTCCCGTGAAATCGGCTTGATGGAGAGCGATCATGTCTGAGTGCAATGCTGCGGTTACCGTGACACCTGAGGACATCTCCGCTGTCGCGTTCAGATGCGAGCAGAATTTACATGCCATTACGGCATTGCACGACCTTTGCAACGGCGCTATTGCGGGGCCTACCGACGATCCAATGACGCTGTTCGTCGTACTCCGCGAAGGGCTTCGTGGTCTTGCGCGCGATATGGAGAACTGCGCCGAAGTCCTCGACAATGATCGGGGTGGCCTCGGGTACTTCGCTGGCCACTTTGGGAGTATCTAGCCGTGCAACAGCGAATCCGTAATCCGATTACAGCCCCGCTGCTGCCTCCGAACGTCGTCGACATGGGAACGTACCGGTGCAAGGGAACATCATCACCAGCGCCAGTTCCTAAGCCCGCTCCAAAAGTCTATGACTATGACGAAACGCTCAACGAGGTCGTGCGCCTGCAAATGGCCATGACCATCGCCGTTGGAAAACTTTTGAAAACCAACCGATGACACCCGAACGCTACCTCATCCGCGATCGCGCCTACGGCGTCTGGCATCGAGAGAAATCGATCAGTCGGTTTCTTGATCATCGCCAGGCGCGTACCTTGACCATGGCCGACCTCGACAGCGTTTTGTTCGTCGAATACGGCCACTCAGGGAAGCTGCCGCTCGTGCTGGTTGAGGTAGCGATGGACATCGGCCAGGAGAAACCTACCGGCGTGATCCGCGAGCTAGCAAGGCTTGCGAACCTGCCGGCCTTCGTCGCGCTGTACACGCCGGCAGCGACCGCCAATCCTACAGCACGTGCCTGGAACGATATCGACGGGTTCCGGGTTAAGCGCGTCTGGCCGAAGCCGGAACCCGAATGGCGCAACCTGTCGCCGCAGCAATGGGCCGAGGCGCTGGTGCATATCCGCGACTGGCAACTGCGGCGGTTTGTGAATCAGGCCGCGGCGAACGACGAGGTGTATTGACTTGCTCGAACGATCATCTGCAGATCCGCTCCCAATGATGGTGATGCCAGACGCGATGGCAATGATGCCAACGGTGATGGTGGTCGTCGTAATAGGCGAAGGCGGGGGCTGCGGCAGACAACGTCGTAACAGCAACTGCGAGAATCATGGCGATTTTTTTCATCTGTCGCTCTCGGTAAGGTTGGGCGAACGTTATAGCAGATCCCATGCCAGACGGTGCCTTCGTCGGCTATGATAATTCTTGCCGTGGCGTGACCATGAATGCCCATTTTGCGAGTATTAGACTGAGCCGCATTGCAGCACCAGTTTGCCCCTGCCTAGCTCGACGGAGCGAAACGCCGGACACCTTCACCGGCCTGGCAAGGGCTCCCAATTGAGGGTTGCGCAATGAAGGGCGCGATGGAAGATCATTTCAGTATCGCCGAGGCGGCTGCCGAACTGCATATGAGTGCGGCGGCGGTGCTTCGAGCTTGTCTTAATGAACAGTTGGTTCTCTCAATCCGCTTCTCTGGCAGGAACCTTCCTTACGCGAAGCTTCGCCGTCAGCTTCCCATGGAGGCCGGTTATCCACCCGGGCGCGTTAAAACTGCCCCGCTAGGCCTGTACGACATGGCCTACACGCTAGGGTCGGACAGAAGTCTATGGACCTTGGTAATGGCTGGTGCAGGAAGACTGTGTGTTGAAGATGAGTATCAGAAGGCGATCGGGCGAGTTCCTGCGATTTCCGACTCCTCCCCGTCGTCGCGTTTAGGCGTGTTCGTGTTGGCCTCCGATGACTCCATGTCGGAACCGGGCTACGTGATGCTTTACGAGCTCGTCGAATATCGTGGAACAGCGCCTGCCAACAAGAATCGAGACAACGAAGATTTCCGCAGCGTGCACGTTCTCCCGGCCGGGTCAGAAATTGTTGTCAGCAAGGCAGCCGTGACCGCGTTTCAGGCAAAGCGTGCCGCAGGCCTTCAGGCCGCCGACGAAGACCCGCAACGCAACGTTCCGGGTGAACCCGAGGGTGTGCCGGCAATGAGATATCACTGCCCCTGGTCCCTCGTCGCGCTAGCGTTAGCGGAACGACAGACCATTGAGTCGGAAGAACAAGCGCGAAAGACTTTACATCGACAGGGCAACTATCGAACGCCTGTTCATGACAAACCGTTCCCATTTCCATCACCCGATCCATCGCCCGATCTCATTGCCAAATACCCGGCATTGGCGAGCTCTCCTAGAGATGCAAACGCCAAACTGAAGTTGTTGCATCACCGCGCAACTGAATACGAACACATCTTGGAGAATATGCGTGAGGCAGGGGTCATCAAATTTTACAAGCCGGGGACGATGCTGAGGATGCGGGACGACAGCAGCGTGCGTGATCCAATCGTCTATTTAGATGAAGTGGGCGCGGAAATTGTCAAATATTCGGCCGCTCATGCTGACGAAAGTGTGGACGCGGCTGCATTGCGAGAGCAAGTGGCCGGCGCCACGCCGCCAACTGTAGATAAGCCGAGCGCGGACCGATTGAATAGAGAGAAGCTGACCGTCGAACAGCGCAGGGAAATAATAAAACGGGTAAGCGACGGTGAAAAGGGCATGGCTCTTGCAAAAGAGTTCGACGTTAGTCACCAGTACGTGAGCAAGATATGCCGAGAGGCAAGAGTGGGCGCACAGCCTAAGAATTGGGCTTTCGGCAAAAATACCTGAGCGCTGCTGGTTGCACTCCTAGTTGCTGCAACCTCCCGGAAACCCTTATGCCGCAAGGGTGCGTGGTTGCGATTTGATTGCACGCAGTTGCAGTTTTGAGAATGGCTCCAAGCGATTCACGTTGAGTCGCACTTACTTGGAGCCAAACGAATGGCTACGCAACAATCTGGGGCGATTCAAGCCCACCGCTCTATCACAACGGAGGAGCTGGCCGCGCTCCTCAGCATTCGGCCTCAGTCCATCAGAAAGCGGTTCTGCCAGACCGGCGCTTACTTTTCTCTCCGGCCGATCAAGATGCCGAACGGCCGCCTGATGTGGCCGGCAGACGCCTTCGACAAGCTTGTGGAGGTCGTTTGAAATGACAAAAAAAACTCGACCCAGCAAAGCCGAATCGAGCTCGAAAGACCGCATTAAGTTTACCGCAGCCAAGAATAAAAATCAGCGCAATCTCCGCGGCAACCAGAACGCGACGCGGGCGAATAAGCGCCGCCGCTGCGATTCCCAAAAGATGCCGACGAAGCGCCGTGACATGACGCCGGCGGCTCAACGGGACTTCATCCTGAAGGCTCTGCGAAATAGCAGCAAGCACACGTACTGGTTCCGCGGGCAGGGATGCAGTCACCCGGCCGCACGTGTCATGGAGTTAATCGAGGAAGGTTATCAGATCGCCTCGGATCGGATCACTGCGGTGGACTCCGATGGTTACACCCATCGCGGCGTCGCCATGTACACGTTGATCGCAGAACCGGACACGCGCGACCTGTTCACCGATCTGGAGGTCGCATGACGGCTCTGTACGCAAACATCGAGCCGGCCGACGATCCGGACTTCGTTTCGGTGCGCACCAGCACCACGCCGAACCCCGAGCGGAAACCGCCCATGCTGATTCGTCGCGCGCACTTGGATGGCGTTTTGTTGATGCTGCTGGATGCCGCCGCGACTGACATCGGACGCTTCCTCGATCCGCATAGCGCCGTGCATCCCCGAGCCGCGCTCGACATTGCCAGCCGGTCGGGAGCGTGAGATGGCGAGAATGCGCTGTGTCAAACCTGAATTCTGGACGTCGGAACAGGTGATGGATCTGTCGCTCGACACGCGGTTGCTGTTCATCGGGATGTGGAATTTCTGTGATGACGCCGGCATCCATCCGGCAAGTGAAAAACGTCTCAAAGCGGAGGTTTTCCCCTGTGACGACATGAGTTCGCCGGATGTTCGGCGAATGATCGACGAGTTGATTGGAGCCCGACTTATCGAGGAATACGAGGTGGCCGGCGCTCGCTTCTGGATAGTCACCGGTTGGCATCACCAGAAGATCGATCAGCCGACTTTCAAGCATCCCACTCCGGACGGCGTCATCCCTGCCGGCGCACCGAAACGCCGCCAGACGGGCCACAGCGCGAAAACTTCGCCGAGCAATCAGCCAGAAGACGCCGAATGTTCGCCGAACACTCCCCGAAGCCTCGACGGGTGTTCACCCCCGGAAGGGAAGGGAGAGGAAGGGAAAGGATTAAAACCATTGTCGGGTGAACCCGACGACCCGGCAAAGGAAGTCATCGAATACCTGAACCGAATCGCTGAACGGCAATTTCAGCTTGTGAAGGCAAACCGGGCACTCGTGAATGCTCGGCTGGCTGACGGTGCCACGGTCGCTCAATGCAAAGCCGTGATTGACATGAAGGTCAAGGCTTGGGCCGGCGATTCGAAGATGGTCGAATACCTGCGCCCTGAGACGCTGTTCGGCGCCAGGAAGTTTGCTTCGTACGTAGGGCAGCTCGGACCGCAGTCGCACGGCGGCGAGGCATGGTGGGAAAAAGCTGGATTCGATAAGGAATGGAAGGCAGTGAACGCCGGGTGTACCGAGGTCAGTGCGCATCAGTGGCAGAACGGTGAGCGCACCAAGGAGCCGGCATGAACGCATCCGAACTTTCGAAACTCATGGCCGACAACGTGACGCTCATTGCGGAGCACCTCTTGCCGCAGGGGAAGAAGGCTGGGAAGGAATGGAAGGTGGGCGGCGTGGGCGGCGAAGCTGGACAGAGCTTGTCACTGTGCTTGTCCGGTGCGAAGCGCGGTGTCTGGAAAGACTTCTCGACGGGTGAGTCGGGAGACCTGCTGGATCTTTGGGGCCATTGCCGCGCGGTATCTGTTGCCGACGCCATGCGCGATGCCAAGGCATTCCTCGGTGTCCGTGATGAGATGCCGCGCCGCGAGATGCCGACTTACAAGCGTCCGGCGCGGCCGCAGTGCACCACCGCGAAGACTGTCGTGCGCGAATGGTTGTCGACCCGCGGCCTGACGGACGAAACGATCGATGCCTTCAAGATCGCCGAAGCGGATCGTAAGGGCGTGTCCTTCGCAATCTTTCCGTATTTGCGTGATGGCGAGCTTGTCAATGCCAAGCATCGCAACATCGCCGACAAGAAAGACATGCGCCAAGAGAGCGGCGCGGAGCCATGCTTGTTCGGCTGGCATTTGATCGACCCGAAGAAGCGCTCGATCGCGATCGCAGAAGGCGAGATCGACGCGATGACGCTGCATCAGATGGGCATACCGGCGCTGTCGGTGAACGCAGGTGCCGGTAATCACCAATGGATCGACAATGATTGGTCGCGGCTTGAGCGCTTCAGTGAGATTTTCCTTTGCTACGACAACGACGAGGCCGGGAAGAAGGGCGCGCAGGAAGTGGCGAACCGGCTCGGGCTTGATCGATGCCGTGTTGTCACCTTCCCGAAGAAGGACGCGAACGAATATCTCCAATCGGGCGCTACGCCGGTTGATTTCGCTCGGTGCATGTCAGAGGGCAGGACCTTCGATCCAGAGGAACTGCGTTCGATCTCAGAGTTCTGGGGAGGTGTCAAAGCGCTGTTCTACCCCGCGCATGATCAGATCACCAATCCATTCCTGGCTTTTTGCGGGAAAAAGGAATTCTGGTTCGAGTTTCGACCGGGTGAATTAACCGTTTGGACTGGCTACAACGGCCACGGCAAATCCCTGCTGCTCAACCAGATCACGATCGGGATCATGGAGCAGGGCGAGCGCATCTGCGTGTTTTCCGGTGAGATGACGCCGGAGCGCCAGGGTAAGCGCATGGCCAAGCAGCTTGGCGGCATCGACCGGCCGACGATCGGTTACCTCGATGCGATGGCCCACTGGCTGCGCGAACGTATGTGGCTGTTCAACCTTGTCGGTACCGCATCGATCGATCGGCTGCTCACGGTTTTCACCTACGGTTTCAAG
>Ga0302226_10001175_pt1 | contig 20142 bp, 26 predicted proteins | sample II_Palsa_E3_3_FD_193524 | JGI IMG/M metagenome (GOLD analysis project Ga0302226, IMG submission 193524) | Peat permafrost microbial communities from Stordalen Mire near Abisko, Sweden - II_Palsa_E3_3 | ecosystem: Environmental > Terrestrial > Soil > Palsa > Peat permafrost | place: Sweden...
CATCTACATCCTCTTCATGGAGGTCAGATGCTGATGATTTATGAGATCCATCGATATTTTCCATAACACGCCCCTGGCCAACTTTTCATGGCACCCAGCTTTTTATCCCAAGGCATCCGCTTTGGGTGGTGAGCGGTCCTTAGGCCGCCCCGACCCCGAGCAACATCAGACCTCAGTTTCCTCTGCCATGGCAAGGGCGTCCTCTACCTCGATACCCAGATAACGGACGGTGCTCTCCAGCTTGGAGTGACCAAGCAGCAGCTGGATGGCACGCACGTTGTGGGTTCGCTGGTAAATCAGGGTGGCCTTGGTACGTCGCATGGAATGGGTGCCGTAGTCGGAGGCGTGCAACCCTACGGCGTGTATCCAGCCCTTGACGATGCGAGCGTACTGCCGAGGAGAAAGGTGCTCGCCGAGCTTGACCCGGCTTGGGAACAGAAAGTCCTGCCGGCCCAATCCCCTCTTTGCGATCCATGCAGCGATCGCATGTCGTGTTTGCTCGGTCAGCTCGAATTGCACGACCCTGCCGGTCTTCTGTTGGATCACCAAGGCTCTAGAACCCAAAGCGCCACCGCGAGCCAGATCACTTACGCGAAGGGCGATCAGATCGCACCCCCGTAACTTGCTATCGATAGCCAGGTTGAACAAAGCCAGTTCGCGGGTCTTTTGATGTAACTGCAGCCGGACACGGATGCCGAAAACGTCCCGTAACTTCAGCGGGAGTTTCTGACCGACTAGCTGACCCTTGTTCCACGGTGTGTTTGCTGCTTCGGGACGTTCGCTCAACATGACTATCTCCCAACTTGAGGGGAGAGTGGTCATACTTCCACTGCAAACTTGGGGCAAGCAAGGTTATGGGCCGATCCTGGCCCGGGGCGGACTTGGCGGCTACGCTGATGGCGGCGCCGCCGAGAGCCAGGTTTACGAAGGGGGGGCGATGGTCAAGATTTGTCTTTTGGTTTTGCTGATCGCCGCACCGGCGGCTTTCGCAGGCGACATGACATTCGCCAATGCCAAAGCCTTGGCGGATCGAGATGAAGACTCGTTGTCGGGAGCACAAAAGCAGGCCCTGGTCCAGGCGCAGGCGCCAGTGGTGCAGGCGGCGCTATCATCCTGCTTGACGGTCAACGGTCCGAAGCCATTCTCTTTCGTCGTGGTGGTCGAGTTGGACTCGACTGGCTCAGTTCGCGGAACTTGGCGGAGCGACGAAACGAAACTCGCTGGTTGTTTCCAGAGCGTGGCAGCGAAGGCAACGCTGAATTCGCCTCCGCGAAGTCCGTTCTACTCTTCTTTCGAAATGAGCGTCTCTGCGGATGGAGTCAGCCAATAACCAGGCCATCCAACGAGGGGCGGGGCGTCTGCTATCGACGGCGGACACTCTCAAGCTGGGGAACTGGGGACTGGTGGGATGACGCCCGAACAAGAAGTAGCGCGAAAGAAGCAGATGGTTTCCGCCGCCAAGGCTCTCCTGTCGTTGCAGGTTGGCGTCGGAGTCGGCTGCGTTCGCATAAACAAAATTCTTCATTGGTTATCGCTGCAAGATGATCTGCGTTACCAAGTCTTCGAGCAGTTCCTCGCTGCAACGATAGGCCTTCCCATGGGCAACGAGCGCCTGCTTTGGGCGCATGCAGCACTCTTGGAGTGCGATGCCAAACTCGCCGCGATAGAAGCGCATTTCAGGCCGAAGGTGCTAAGTACCTGTATCGATATAATTGACACCTACGGCTAAGGTTGGCTTACGACCCGTAACAGATACCAGCAACGTATAGATCGACCACAGTGGGAGACAGGCAATGCGCGCGTCATTGGAAGACTGGAACAATGGTTGGAACGAGGTCGAGGTAAGTCTGTCTGCCTCAGACATCGATCGCCTCATTGCGTTGCTGCAAATGATCAAGGCCGACCCGGACCAGCACTTCCATGCAACCAGCGACTTTGTGGGCATTGGTGGAATCGGTCAGATTACGTTTCAGGTTCAACAGACAGATGAGACTGACAATCTCACCTTGGGTGGCCGAGCGCTGGGCGAAGGCGAGTCGATCGGGCTGTAGTTGAAAGGTCCGTTTCCGACCCAGAACGGACATAGTGCCAAGTCAGAAAAATTGGATAGGGAGGTCTCGTATGAGTAAGGTTTTACGCGTTGGCGGACTTATGTTGCTGGTGTTCATCGCGATTGTCATGGCGGCGGGATTCTATTTCCTCTATAGCCCGTTTCCAATCGAGCCTAAGCTGAGTCATTCAATTCACCGCGAAACGATAAATGTGGGCGGCCGTGAACGAAGCTTTTTGACGTATACGCCCTCGGATTTGCCGCCCGCATCGCCCTTGGTAATCGTTCTCCACGGCTCCCTCATGGATGGAGGCTTGATGAGACGTTGGACTGGCTATGAATTTGATCGCCTCGCGGACGAACGAAAATTTGCTGTCCTTTATCCTGACGGCTACAAGAAAAACTGGAATGACTGTCGAAAGAGGGCTACGTATCCCGCAAAGCTGGAAAATGTTGACGATGTTGGTTTTCTTCAGGCGCTGATCGCCCATCTAAAGAGTGAGGCGGGGATTGATCCAAAGCGAGTCTACGTATTCGGCTATTCAAATGGTGGAAGCATGGCGATCCGGATGGCGCTGGAGCATCCTGATGAGGTCGCCGCCATCACGGGGGTCTCGGTGAGCTTGCCTGTGCCGGAGGACTCGTCGTGTCCTAGCGGCAGGCGCGCTTCGCCCATGATGGTGATCGATGGAACGAGCGACCCAATTAATCCATTCGATGGCGGCACGGTATCGCTGTTTGGTTTCGCTAGCCGTGGCCGGTCACAGTCGGCCATGCAGTCATTGCAAATCATCGCAGAAGGTGACGGAGCCGCTTCACCACCCACGATGATCAAGCTGGAGCCGGCCAGGCCTGACGACCCCACCTGGGTTGAACGCATGACATGGTTGCAGCATGGCGTGGTCGTCGCTGAACTCAATGCCGTGCACGGTGGCGGACATGTCGTTCCCCAACCTGTTTTTCGGTTTCCACGCTTACTTGGACAGACCTCTAGTGCGATAGACGCCCCTAAAGCAGCTGTCGATTTTTATGGTCTGAAGTAGGAATGGAGTTTCACACTGCTGCGCGACGAGGTCGGCTTTCGACCCGAAGCGGACAATTCATTTAGAACCTCGGCAGGGCATAGGCCTCAATCCATGCATCGTCTCTACGTAATTCCCGACGACTTTGAAGCAGTCATTCGCATTTTTTCCGAGAATGAGGGAGGCCGAAAGACGCCTCCCTTCAACGGCATTCGATGGGACTTCGCCTATGCATCAGACGGGGTTGTCAATCAGATTTACATGATCCGGCCTGACTTTTTCGCAATATCGGGCGACAGCTTGCCAACCGACACTCCGCTACCTATTGGCGTCGACCTTTCCGCTCGAATGACAATTGTGGTTGACGAGATGCGCGAGCAGCTCCATCGAGCACGTATTGAGCCTGGGGTTGAGTTTTATTGTCACGAGGGTTCCAAGCGTGTGGCAATTGGGCGAGTCACCCGCATCACAGGGCTTCATGATGTCCGGGGAAACATCGCCTAATGTCCGTTTGCGACCCCAAGCGGACAGAATCGCGGGCAATGAAAGGGAACTCGCATGGCACGTAAGTTCGAGAGGTTCAGTGACGTCAGCGCTCATATTGGGGCCATGGTCCTGTCATGTAGCTATGGGTTCCCAAAGCTCGGCCCCTACGGCGATGACCACAAACAAAACATTGAAGTCGCCTTTGATCGCCTCCGGGAAGGCTTTCCGCTCATTGCCAAGAAGGTGCGAAACGAAGAAATGCTCGTGGAGATTGATGGACTTGTGAGCGCCGCGCTTGCAGCCTATCGGGCCGGCGACAACAAGAAAGGTGCACACCTGTTGCAGGACATCCTTAATCTGGCGCATCCAACTCGGTTCAAGGAATACGCGGAGCGCAAAGGAGAGCCGCTCTAGCGGCATTTGGGTTCTTTTTCGACCGAGGCAGACAATTCCCGAAGTCCAATTTCGATAGACCCAAAAGCAAAAAAGGTGGCTGTGAACCATGGAAAGAACGCTCTCGACATATGAAGCCAAGTGCCGTGCTTGCGGATCGACGTTTGCGCATCCAAGCCTTGGCGACTTGACCTACGGCGAGATGCTCTTTTGCAGCCAAAACGGGCGTTCGTACGTGGCCGCCAATGGACTTAGCAGCTTCGCTCAGCGGGTCAGGCATGTCCTCGGGGACAGCCAGTCCAAGGACTTTTGGCGGATATTAGCTGCGCTCACTATTCAAGCTGACGGCGTTCCGTACACCATCGAGATCCGTTGCCCCGTCTGTTGTGCTGCCGAACTGGAATATTGGGATGGCGACGAGCTTGGAATGGTCGCGGTGCCTGACGCCACCTTTCCCGACGAACTGCTCATCAACGAGCAGGCGCTCTCGACGAAAATTTCCGCGCTAAGTCAGGCTGCCTAACGTCTGCTTTTGGCCGCGAACGGCCCTTGCGCAGCGGACGGCCAATCGGCAATCTCAGGAGGTCTGTTTTCGACCCGAAGCAGACCTCTGGGGAAGTAATCGATGTCCGGCTTTGCGCCAGATTGTTAGCTGGGCGCGGATCGGGTAAAGGTTCAAGAGTTCAATGCTTTAGGGGGGGCGCGTCGGCAGATATGCGACCATGGATTTCATGGCAAGAGGGCGCTGCCAGAACGGCGGAAACAGGGGATGATAGATGCGAGGGTTGGGAATTTCGTTCTTGCTTTGGCTCGGCACAATCGCTATTGCGCTCATAGCTGGATACGTCAAATACACGCATGCGACTGCGAGCCTGAGTTGGCCAACCACTTCTGGGGTCGTTGAGGTGGCGGAAGTAAATCAGGACAGTGGTCGTTATTGGCCCAAGCTCGTCTATGCGTACCAAGTCCAAGGTGTAGATCATAAGGGCCATAACGTCGGCTACTTAGATCTGATGCATGGCCCTTCGCTGCGAGGCTCTACCGATCCCCAGTGGCCCCGCGACCACTTGGCGCACTTATCCTTAGGTGACCGTGTGTCGGTGCATTACGATCCGTCCGATCCTAGCCAGTCATGGTTGTTGGTCGCGCCAATCAATTTCTGGCAATGCGTCCCAGGATGGGGATTCTTCTTGCAGGTGCTTGGGGCCACTGCGGTCATGCAGCGGCTACTCGTTACAAGAAAGGTGTGGCTGTTCGCACCTGGACTCTTTTGCATTTTCGTATTGTGGGTGTGGTTTTTCATTTCTATGAGGCCACCCGATTGAGGTTTCCACTTGGGTCGCTATGGCATGAAACGCTTCATGACGCTAGGTTGCTGAGTGCGGTAGAGGCGGCATCCACGTATCCACAGACAACGCTTCATCAGGTCAGCTTCCGACCAAGGGCGGACCTCAGCCGGCATCGTCACAAACGAAATTGCTCTGCAAGAGTTGATCTGTTGCGTATTGAAGATCCTTGCTTAAGTGCAAATTAAGGGGACTGTTTTGATCGATTTAATGATAGGGTCATACGCTTCAAGGAGAGCGCTTGCTCTCCGCAACTGGCCTTGTATTGAGCTACCTGACCTCGATTTTCTTTGATAGCGTCGCTGCGTTTAACGTTACTCACGATATAACCAATTTTGGATTGCGGTACATACCGGCGATCGCGAGTGCCAGAGCCATCTCGCCTGACCCAGATAGGTGTAGCTTCGTTTTCACTATTCAGTGGTTTCTCGCTGTGCCTTATGCATGGGTGTGGCTAGTGGGGTACTGTCCATTTTCGCGCACAATACGCGTTGCAGCCCATCGCGCTCCAAAGCCGACCTATGCAAGCTTGCGGGGCTTGGGGTTTATGGCTTTTGCGATAGCGTGGGTTTCAGGTGACCTAACTATCACAAGCTTTCCAACGTTTTTCCACGGAGGGTTTATCACAAGTGATGTGCATATCGGATACGTGGACCGCTTGTTCATCAATGGTCTGACAATGCCATGGATTTCGTGGTTCGAGCCAGTATCCACCGTCATTATTTATTGGTGCATAGCTTACGCAATAGCAAACTACCTAACGCTCTTTGATCTCGACGACACGCGTAAGTCCGCGAGAAAGCCGTCAACTTCGTAAGAGCCATATTAGACCTTACTCTCGGTGCGGTTCAGGAAGTCGCTACGAGACGCGTGCGCGAGGCACGGATCTAACGTCCGTTTTTGGCCGCAAGCAGAAGTTTCACGATGGTCGAGCGGCGGGCACGCTGCTAAGGTCTGCTTGTACCCACGGCGGACTCTCTTTTCCCCGAAGGTTGTTCCAACATTCGCAAAGTTGGAGATATGAACCCTAGCGTGGGGCCTTGAAAAGGAGGGGTATGTTTGGGATGTCGTCGACGCATTTGGCTACCGCGTCCGCAGTCAGGGTGTCTGCCGAAAATGTGAGCTCGCACTGAGTGGCTGCTGGCCGCATATCCGGTGTCGTTCGTTCACCTTGAGATAGAAGACGCAAGATGGATGGCCTTACGGATGAGGACCGCGAAAAACCGTTAGCTCCTTGCCGTCACGATTGGCAGTCACGTACCAGAGCTTCTTGTCGGCGGAGAGCATCGCTACCAGCTGATTCACCTGGTCATCGGTGTAGCCCTCTCCTCCAATAATCGTCGGCTCCCGCTCGCGCACTGGCTCTAGGCCCTGGAGCGGCCCGATGTCTTTGCTCGAATAGTCCGACATTGTGGAGTCCCTGATGAGCTCGATGCCGCCTCCGGGAAGCGTGCGAACAAGTCGTCCCTGGTCGTCCTCTCCGACATAGCCACCTTCTTCCCGCATCTTGGCGACAAATGCATCGCGTTCCGGGTTCGGACCGGCCATGTAGGTGGTCCAGAGCTCGTCAAAAATACGGGCTTCGTCAGGCTCCAGTTGGTGGGCATCGAATTCACCACGCAAGGCGGCGTGAACGCGAGCCAGCGTACGGCCCGGGGAAGACTCCGCGAAGCCACCGGGAATCAGCGATTCATCTGATTCATTTGGTCGAGCTTTCTTAACCATATTCGCAACTCCCACGGACAAGCTCAAATGGACGTAGTTCACCAATAGTGCGGTGGCGGGCCATCGACCGATGAATAGCGTCTGGGCTCTAGCAAATGACGCGATGGCTGCTCCTTTAACGCGTCCCTGACCTGCTCCCTTGAACCAATTACCCTCGCCATGGATTCTAACCAGCCAGGACAATGCCCAGGAGGAGCGCATCCGCCGTTCCGCAGCCTGGTTCGTGGCGATAATCTTGAGAACGTGTGCGCAACTACCCACAGGGCTGCTCGACGAGTGGGCATGTCGCTCAGACATCGCACCCCGTGTCGCCATGCCAACTGCGTCGTTGTCCTTGGCAACGCATTGCGGTTAAAGGAAAGATAATTGCGTTCAAAGAAATCGGGGCAGAGATCACGCGCGATCCAATGAAACTCGTTTGGATTACCGGCTCGGCGAAGGACCAACACCAGCAGCCGGCAGATGGCCCCGAGGTCCTTGCCCGCGTTGATTGGTACCTGCGCCGGTGAACGGTACGCTTCGTAAGTAAGGCACGCGCGTTCAAAGTTCCTCAACGTATCCCACACCTCTTTCGATTCGGGATGCCGTGACAGGCCATCCATTAGCGCATCGATGGCATGCAGATCTATTCGAAGCCGGTTCGTGTCGTTGCCGTGCGTCAGGCTCGGATCGTGGATCCAGCCAGGCGGGAGCATGCGGCTCCCATCACTGTTCGTGTGAAGCCAATCGAACAACGGCGTTCCGTGAGAGGAGCAATGGGTCGCCAGAACATGAGCCCACTGAAGCCGAAAATAGGGTGTTCTGCGTTGCCGCAAGTCAGCCTCAAAGCATCGCGGGCAATAGTGCTTTCTGCATACCTGGTGCAGCATCCAATCTCTCTCCGGAACCGGACTTGCGAACGGAGCCAGATCTGTCCACTCCAGCCCGGTGGCATCAAAAAATGCCCGCCGCGCATCCCAGCAATCGAACGCATCAAAATCCCAACCGCGTTCAAAACGCACTCCAACGGCGCGCACCACACCCTCCCTGGTCAATCCGTAACGTTGAACGTTTCGGTCCAGCCACGATGACAGTGATTCGTCGTCGTGGGGGCGGTCACAGTAGATGAAAGGGCCGCCCCCTTTGCGACGACGCAGCGTGTGCTTATCCACGGACGGGCTCAGTGGATTGTCGGCCTATCGAGCGTTTCGTGGGGAGGGACATCCCATGGAAGCCGAAGCATTTCTGGTGTGATGGTCTCCTTTCCGGAAGTGATTGCCTCGATAGCGGCGTTCTTGACTATGTCGATGATGTAACCAAGCTTCCCGCCAGATAGCTCAAGCAGCTTCGTGATCATTTCCCTAGTACGCAGATTTACGTCCCCCTGCAACAGCAAGTTCGGCTCCAGGCTGGCAAGAAGGTCAATCAAGTCATCGTCGTCCCTCCACGCAGGTAGCTTGATTTCACTGAATCGCGCGCGAAGGTGCTGATCGCTATCGAAGGCCTTTCCGGCCTGCTCGACCCCCAAAGCAAGTACGGGCATTTTGAGCGAATTCATTAAGTACTTGATGGCGTCGAGCACGCGCTGCTGATCGCGTTCAGATGTCTTAAGCACATCTTGCGTCTCGTCCAGAATAAGTAGCCTGCAATTGATGTTTCGCAGTGTCATGGTCACGACAAGCTCGCGATCAGCTACCCGTGCGTTGCTGTTTACGGGCGCATTAATCTGTTCCAGGATTCGACCATAGACGGCTCGGGAAGTCGCAAGCCCTGATAACTCAATCATGACCGCACAGGGACGAACGCTGCCGATAAACGAGGATGGTGCTAGCTGCGAGTAGGCCTTCAGGATTGAGTACCCTAGGGTAGTCTTCCCACTGTTCGTGGCGCCGGTGACGATAAGACCGGGCGCACGGGAGCGGGGCTGTTGTTTAATCATCCATAGAGCACGATTTACAGCCTTTCTAAGCTGCGGGTGCAAGACAACGTGTTCCGTTTGAACCGCGATGATCCTTTCCGCCTTACATGCGTAACGGAGCTCCTCCTTCTTCGCGGCGGCTTGAGACACCTGGTCATCAAACGCTGCTCGCATATCAGGTTCTTTCGGCGATGGCTGCGAAGTCGAAAAATCATTTGAGTCAGTCATGATCAGAACTCCATAATGTCGAAGGGAATGGGAACTCGGTTGGGATTGAACACCGTTGCAGGGGCGGTTGGTTCTGTCGCCACCTTTGGCATGGGGAGCGCCAGCACGTTCTTGTCTCTTTCGATTTTCCTATGTGACAGGCGATGCGCTTGGCGCGTGGCTTTCTGACTGGTGGCAACAAGTGCGTTGTTAGCGTCGTGGCCGGAGATCCGGTCGTCGATTCGCTGCTGAATGCTTCCCGTGGTGCGTTGTGCGGAACTCAGCTTTTGCCATTCGGCCACTGACATCTGCGGGACGTCTGAACGAACACAGTTCACGATGATGACCTGGCCGAAAGGGTCCACGAAATACACGCGGCGAATGTCACGGGAGTCGAATCGAATCGCATGCCTGGCGCCCTTGGCAACGTAGTCACGCAGCTCGTCCGACCAGTACCGCATACCATGCATGTTGATGCCTACGCGACTGATGGGACGCTCGCAGTAAGGAAGGAAATCAACATAGAGACGCATGCACTGGTGATCTGAGAGCTCGCACGCCGGGGATGTTTCGGAAGAGCTCTTACTGCGCCATGCTTCAATCGGTGGCATACCGATACCGCGATGCACTACCTGGTGATAGTGCGCTGTGATTTCCGTGACGAGCCACTGCCGAAATTCGGCCAGGGTCAGACAGGCCCTCCGTTCGACGTCTTGACCAGCTTTTGCTCGTACGTCGCGCTGCGTAGCGCCGGGCAGCATGCGCAAGCGCCCCATCATTGTCCCAATGAGACGTTCAATGACTCCACCCCAGTGCGGGCTACCCACGGGCCGGTATCGAAGTTCGATGCCATGCTCCTGGCAGCCCCGCTTTATCGCGATGCCGTGAAAGTCGTGGCCGTTGTCGGTAAGGATTACTTCGATCTCCCCAGAACAAGGCCATTCCACTCCCAAAAGGTCGAAGCCGAGGTAACGCGCCAACTGGTCTTTAGGAAGCACGATGGAAAGAATGCACATCGCGAGAGAGGAGCTGGTGGGCGCCTCGAACGAAATGTGGAAACCGACGACGCACCTCGTTGCTACACAAATCGCAAAGGTCACCCAGGGCCTTCCAACGACGACGCGTCTTGCATCATCGGATACGAGAAGAATGTCGGCCAACGTGTGATCTATTTCAATCAACTCCATGGGCCGCGTCACGGTCAATGTTCCAGGCACCGGCTTGAACTTTTCTCGCGTTTGCTTACCACCGTGGCGCCTCTGCATTACGTACTCTGGCGCAATGGCCTTGAGGCGATTACGCACCGTTTTTTCACAGGGACATGCCAGTCCTTGCTTCGCGCATTCCAATTCCAAGTGGTCCATGGCCACCCCCAGACTCGGTCGTTCTCGGGTCAAATGGGACTTTTCTATGGCTTCGTGCAGTAATGCCTCCCGTCGCACGCCGAGGTAGCGACTTCCCTTTCGACGTCCTCGTTTTTGGGCCAAGAGAGCGGACACCTTTGGTTCTGTTTGGTACTGCCGACGAAGTCGCCAGACCGTTCGTTGCTCTACACCCAGAGACTCTGCGGCGATCGCTACGGCTTTGGTCTTGTCGCAAGCACCTTCGATTGCTCGGCATGCATTGGCTTTTTCAGAAGCCCTTTCCCACTCGTCGGCGTCGATAGCAGCCAAAGGCAAGTCACGATCGGTTTCATTCAATGGTTCGAGAGGCGTCAGGTCAGACATCCGCACCGCTCGTATGGCCTTCTCACCCGCAAGACGGATCAGGACGTCGGCAGTCGCGTCAGAGTTCTCTACGACTTCTCCGCTATGCCCGTTCCAGACGACGGGTCGGCCTTCAGCGAACAGAGCGTTAATCGACATGGCTGCTCTCCCCGTTTCCACTAAAGTCTTTTTCAGTGATCACAACAAGCGGGAGGGCCGTCGACAATGTGACGGCGGCTTGTCGCTCCATTAACTTGTAGCGATAGCGATCGGCCTGGTGTTTGGATTTCACCTCAATGAGAAAGCACTCCAGCTTCCCCGTTGACGTGCAGGCGTACGCAACAAGAATGTCGGGCGTATAGCTGCGTCTCTCACCACCTACGGTGTAATGAATCGATACGGGTTGTGTGGCCACCGCGACGCACTCAGGGCATGCGGTGAGGGCTTTGAGCACTTGCCGCTCAAGCCGGCTTTCCACCGGGAGCAATGCTTGACCTGGCCATGTCGGCGCATAGCCGGTCGAGTGGCAGCCATGCGACAACGGTATCGAGCGTGACCACCAATCCAAGTGCTTTATCGTGATGTCGGGATGGCGATCTTTGGCCAATTCCGGGGCGTGGAGCAGGGCGCGTGCGCGCTCCCGCAGAGCGTTTTGGAGATCGAACTGTGGTGCGTTCATGAATCACCTCTAATTAGTTAGAGGCGAGCCGGTAGCGCGCGAACATACCCCTTGAACGGCATTCCGAGGAGGTATACGCTGAACATGTCGGTGACCAATCGACTGTTACAACGATCGCCCAGGCCGCAAACCTGGGCTTTCGCGTTTAGGTGGCTCGCCAAACGGCGTCACCAAGAAGACGTTTTATGGGTGTGTTGGTACCTCCCTTGTGGCAAAGATAGGCTTGCAACGAGCCTTTGACTGACTAAGCAGGCTTAGCAGTCGCCAGCAGACTTCACTTGTTAAAACGTAGGGTGTCGAAACGCCTGGCAGGGGCGTAAAGGGTTCATTCCGAAGGCGACACCGCCATGCCGGAACCGCGTCCGCAATAAGTGTTTGGGCGTCTTGCAAGGGGACAATCGGTCCCCGTTGCTCAAGTTGACATTGCACCCAATCTGCCGCGTCGCGAGATGCGTGGCCCACGCAGGAGAGATGACTCTCTTGCGGTACGAGGCCATCGCACCGCGGGCTAGGCATTTGTCGTCTCCCTTGCGGGCAACGCATCCGTGAGACTCCGCCTGGACGTAGGCAGAATCGATTCCAGCCAGCTTCTGACTTCGCTTGTCTCGGCAAACCAGCCGCGCCGCCCGGGAACCTGAAACATAGTGATGGGCAGCCGCCCCTCAAGCCGGGCGCGAGATAAAGCACTCGTAGACTCGAATCCCATCGCTCTCGCCGTAGCAGTGGAGCTAAGGAGGGCCGCGTTCGGCAGGTACAGCTCAGTGCGGGCGGATACGCGATCTTTCGCCACTTAAATCCCCAAAGGCCGAGAAGAGCATGTTTGATGCAGCTTACGCTTGAACTTACCCGAAAACAACCGTAAGCCTTTGATTTTGAAGTGATATAAATGTGTCACGTCAAAATCTAGATCCTCCGCGCAACGCTTTGAAATCCCTATTGTTGGGACTGGCGACTTTCAGTCGGCGGCGCACAATCCCTCAAGCGTTAACGCGGATTTCGATGAATGCTGAACATGATTCTGGTGGCAATGAGAACTGCTGAATCACTTTGCCAGATTATACAATATTTTGTATAATTATAGCTCGTGACCGATCCCTCACCTCGAAGCAGGCGGACGCACATTGATGCCGTCTATGCGTTCGCCGCTTCCAGAAGAACATAGAAGAGATGACTAGCAAGACAGAACTGGATTTGACACCAACGATTCGGCGAACTGCGGTAAAGAGTTACGGCGATGAATAAGCAGCGATATGCCAGCGTGTGGGACGCGATCGAGGACACACCGGGTGAAGTCGCGAACATGAAACTTCGTTCTTCGCTCATGCGGGCGCTGGAGGCGCAGGTCCGCGCCAAGGGATTGAGTCAGACGCAGGCCGCCAAGCTGTTCGGTGTGACGCAGCCACGCGTATCTGACTTGATGCGCGGCAAGATCAATTTATTTGGCATCGATGCGCTGGTCAACATGGCCGCGACAGCCGGTTTGCTCGTGGAAATGCGCGTATCCGAGGCTGCCTAATCCGTTCTCAGAACGCGTATGGCTTCCTCGGACCAATGATCCTCGACATGGATTAACCCGCCCGGACAATGTCCAGCAGGAGCGCATCCGCCGTTCCGCAGCCTGGTTCGTGGCGAGAACGTATGCGCAACAACCCACAAAGCAGCGCGACAAGTGTGCGTGTCGCTTAGACCTCGCACTCCGCGTCACCATACCAACTGCCTCGTTGTTCCGGCCGCTGACGATTCGGGAGAACTCTTACTACGCCATGCTTCAATCGGTGCCGAAGTTCCGGAGATGATCCGAAAGAAGGCCGCCTACAGAATGTGATACCCCAATTTCCCAGAAGTTCGCACACCCGCAACCCCACAGCCCGACTATTTTCGACTCCGTTCCCCGCAGGTATATGCTTCAAGTACACGACGCCACTTCGGAACCGACTAACTTGATTCGTCAAATCCACGAGTTGTCCAAGCCACAGTTCGCCGCGGCGCTCGGAAGCGTTGCGTCGCACTCAAAGCCGATCGACAAGATCAGTCATCTGAAGGGGCGCGAGACACAAATCAATACGGTTGAAGAGGCAATCTATGCGCCCGGGCGTCATGTTTTTATCTATGGCGAACGCGGGGTGGGGAAAACGTCCCTGGCAAAAACGGCAGGACGTGCCGTCGTTGATGCGACGTACTTCAAGCAGTTCGGGTGTGGCTCCGATACGACGTTTGGTTCGCTTATGCGACAGGTGATCGAAGCCTTCGCGCCGAAAAAGCTGGCATCGATTCAAAAGGGAAGCTCGTTTGGTTTGTCCAAGTTGCTATCGGTCAATGCTAGTAAGAACGAAACCTATGGCGCTCAGGATGTGATCACCGTTTCGTGGGCTGCGGATGTCCTTGCATCCCTGGACGATGACGGAAAAAACACCATCCGTGTGGTCGTCATTGATGAAATGGAGCGCTTGACCTCACCCGATGCACGTCGTGACTTTGCGGAGTTGGTGAAACTGCTTGGCGATCGTGGCGCCCTCATCACATTTATTTTCACGGGGGTTGGTGCTGACTTGGAGGCTATCCTTGGGTCCCACCCTTCCTCGTTTCGTCAGTTTGCGCAAGTCAAGCTGGAGCGCATCGTCTTCCAGCCTTCGCTGGACATCATCGATGACGCGTTCGCGCGGTTCGATATCGATGCCAATCAAGAACCGATGCTCACTGCGAGATACCGTATCGCCGGCATCGCCAACGGCTTTCCCGTCTATGTTCATTTGTTAATCGAGAAATTGTTGTATGCCCTCTATTACGACAGATCGGCAACCGAAATTACGCTAGACCACTTGCGCCAAGCGATCGAGGCGGCGGTCGTGGATGCGCAAGAGGAGATCCGCAAATCCTACGATCTCGCCACGCGAGGTCGCAGCGATATCTATAGACTGGCAACGTGGGCAACAGCTGATTCTTGGGATCTAGAGCGAACAACGACCCAAATTTATCAGTCCTACTGCGCGCTCTGCGAAAGGGTGGATGCTGCGTCAATCCAACAAAAAAATCTCTCGCAGGTTTTGGCAACTCTGAAGCGGCCGACACACGGTCCGATTCTGTCCAAGGGATTTCGCCATGGTCAGTATCAGTTTTCGGAGAACATCGTTCGAGGCTATGTCCGTCTGTGCGCCGCTGCGGCGGGCATTGAATTACAGGACCTAAGCCCCCGAAGCGATACGCCAATTACGCATGCGCATGCACGCCAAACGCGTGCCGTCCATCCTGATCGAACCGGCGGCCCGCCGACAACGCTTCGTCGGTAATGCCTCGCCGCCCGAAGATAGGAAGTCTACGCCAGCTAAATCCGTTGCCAGGGCTATCGAGGGCAACCCCGGAATAACCAGTTCATGCGGTTCGAGAAGCGAGTTAGCAACACTCCAGAAGGATTGCTTCCCGACGTTGCGCGTCTACCGCTACCTCACGCCGATCGGCGCGGGTTCTCACGTCGGCTACTGGGTTGGCCCTTTGGGTGCGGAGAAGTCCGCCAATCTCATCCGTAGCACCCTGGACGCCCGCTGTGCACCACCAGCATGAATCGTGACGGTTCGGCGGCTTGACTGAAAACATCTGGCCAAACTGTCTGCCAGGCCTTAGCTGTCCCCAGCTGGGAGCAGAACGCGCAATCGGCCAAGCGTGGCTTCTTCGCCCTTAGATGACGGTGTGGCGCGTGCCACGGGGATAGAAAAAGGTAATTTGTATCATCCGCTAGGCGGCTCTTGGTGTCGAAGCGGACCAGCTCCAAGGCGAGAAGCGCTCCCGCCAAGTTGGAGATAAAGGCGAAAGGAGCCGAGGCTTGTTTTCCGGCCGGAGTCCGAAGCTGCCCTTCCCCACACATTGATTTGTAGAGCGTGTCCAACGCCGTGTTGATCAGAGCAGCCTTGTCCAATGCAGGAAAGTTGGCACAAAGTTTCATCGCCAGCGCTTCATCAATTAGCGGTTTTCGGACGTCATCCACTGTGATACCAAGATTTTCTGCGGTGTGCTCGTCTTGCTGTTGTTTATTTACTACATGCGGATAGATGCACGCCAAACATGCGTTCTTGGTGGGTTGGCGATGACTATGCACGATGATTTCGCTGATATCCGTTGTCGATGCATCGATGATCTCAAGCGGTAAGTGATTCTGCACCGAGCGGCGCGCGCGTCGACTATCAACGGTCGTGATAGCCCGGGTAACCTTTTTCCCAGGGCGTGTGGACAGATAGCTTGTCAGATCACCTTCATAAGCTGTTACAGCCAGCCCCGGACGACGGAACCGCTGAGCTAAGAGCGACGATTTGCTCATGCCCACGTCGCTCGGTCCAAAGTAAAGGCAACGGTTCAAATTTCCGCGGTGAACTTTTTTAGGGTCGACGATCGTCAATTCGCCGACAATCCGGAGTTCCTCCGCAGCCCATAGAAATCCGTTGGCTACCCCACCGGCACCGACTAGCACCGTGTCACGAAGCATGACTTCGCTATTCAGTAGCTCAGGTTGAATGCCCAAGTCACTGAAACGCACGGTCAACGTCGGGAAATCAACAGGTGCTGACGATGGAGGATTTCGATCTGCCAGCAACCCCAATGCATTACTAAGGGTAAATCCGCATAGATAGCACGCTGCGATTTTGCGAAGGAGCCCATGGATATCTTCAATCCTACCTGGGACTACACCACCCCTCTCGCCGTGATCATTCTCCGCAGAAAGGGACAAGGTGTCCCCATCAAGACTGGTCCATATCTGCAGGGGTGGGGTGGTTACGCACTTCGTACCAAGCGCAATCTCGACGTCACATTCCATGTTCAGATCGACTATGGAGACGGTGCGGGAGAGCAGCGACTCAACGTCTCGCGCGAGATTCATGCAAGCGGGCGAGTCGGCACGCGAAACGCGAATTCGAAGCGAAAGCTTCTCGGTTGCCCCCCCCTCTGAGAGACCAGTTGCTGCCATAAGCGTGCGAACGTTTTCATCGATGCCGTTATTCATGGCTCTTCCAGCTGGAGGGCAGTTCGGAGTTCGATGTGCATCCACCTGTCGTCGGACGACAACTCATATGCGGCAACCTGGTCGAAGAAGTTGTTCAGCGTCGTGTCTTCTGCGAAGTTCGGTACCACCAGTGAATGAGCGCCCGCGTGGCGCACGATTGCCCACTCGTCATCTGCAGCAGAGTGGAATGCTTCACGCGGGTGCGAGTGCACCTGAGCAACGATCTTTGCGCGAGTTTTCCGAAGATGCGCCATAACCGCTCGCATGGCTTCGCTCGATATGTGGAAGCGATCGAAGGCAGCCTCCTGATCGGGGCGGTAGGCTTCAGTGATCTGCGTCACCTCGGCGGTGGCGTGGCCAAGCCAAAGAACCACGGTTTCGATATCGCGTTCGCCGCCTTCGCGCAGATGGCGCAATGTGGTTTCAATAATCTGTGGCGCGCACTTCAACTGGGTTGTCATAGTCCTACCTGCGTACGCCATGCGACACATAGCTGGGTGAGCAGACCGGCCACGTTCATGCCGTCTTGCGCGCGATACGTATCCCAGAGGTCGGTAAGATGGCTTGAATGAGTGTGGTACTCACGGAAACCACGCATGCAGACGAATGGGCGCCCTGTCGTAGGATGCAAATCCTGGTGGAAAACCCCACCGGGTAAGCCTACCGGCGGACTTCCATCTGGCATGAGAAGAAGCGCCGAAGGAGGGAGTTCGGGCCAGTTATCGCAAGTGAGCTGCACGCGAAGCGGGCGTGTTCCGTTGAACGTAACATCGACGACCGGATATTCGATCGAATTAACTTCCCAGCGATGGCACCGGGTGAAAACGAGCGAGAGGTTGGCAACCTCTCGCTCGAAGTTGGACTTGGCGAGTGCCTCATGCACCGCCACCGCCCTCCCGCTTATGCCACTCGATCTCGACGATGCCGTAGAGATCATTCGCAGCGAAGGTCTCCGCTTCATTGATGGGCCGATTCCCGACCGTGGCCACCCAGTCCGCAGTGTTTGTAAGCCCGAGCTGCCGCGCAGCAGCGGCAAGCAATTCACGTACTACCTCGGTGCTATAGCCGCGCCGGTAGTCATCAAGGTTGGGAAAGACACCGCTCGTGGTGATCACAGCGATCGCCATCGGGTGGCTCTTATTTTCGGAGTCGGCTCCGGCCGATCCGGATGCGTCAGGGGTGCTCATGGTGCTTACCTCTTTGTCGGGGACCCGCAAGGGGGAAAGGCGGGCGGAATGTTTGTCTCACAAACATCTGGCATTGTCAATAACAATCACATTTCCATGTCATCAACATTGACATTGCCCCCCCGTATGGGCGACGCTGTGGCTCGTCCTATGAGCTCCCCTCATGACAGACAAAGAAACCTTCTATAAAGCGCTCGGTAGCAAAATCCGCGAGCAACGCGAGGTCGTAGGCCTCACCCAGGCGCAACTGGCAAATGCTGTGGGTCTGTCCCGAACCTCGGTAACTAACATCGAGCTCGGCAGGCAACGATTGATGCTCGATCAATTCGAAAGCATATGTGCCGCCGTTGGAAAGACAGCAGGTGACGTTCTTGGCTCTGCGCAAACCCCTGTCGTAGAGACGAGGAATGCCCATGACTTGCGTACATTGCCGTCTGTGCAGAATTTCGTCCGCGAGCTCAAGCAAGCGAAGGGTAAGGAAAGATGACTCCGACCCGACCCCGCTACGCCCGAATCAGGCAACTCGTCGACGAGCTACTGACCGCAAGCGGCACGAGATCGGCACCAGTGCCAGTAGAGAAGATCGCAGCCCACGTAGGTGCGGAGATTGTCTTTCGAGACTTCGATGAAAACGTGTCCGGGGTGCTCGTGCGAAGCAACACGGCTCCAGTCATTGGAGTCGCAACAAACCAATCCACCGAACGTCAGCGATTCACAATCGCGCATGAGCTGGGCCATCTGGCTCTCCATGAAGGTCGTGAAGTTCACGTCGATAAGCTTTTTCGTATCAACTTGAGATCACCTAGTTCTTCACGTGCGGAAGACGTCCAGGAAATTGAGGCGAATGCGTTTGCTGCGTCCTTGTTGATGCCACAGCTTTTCCTTCAGAAGGATATCGCTAGCATCGAGCTCGACTTCGAAGATCCAAGTCGGATTCTTCCTCTTGCTCAGAAATACGGTGTGAGCGTTCAAGCTATGACGTTTCGACTCCTGAATCTGTTTGGCTCATCCGAGCGAACATGATTGCGTTTCTAGGCCAGATCCTGCGAACCTTGGTGGGGTTGTTTCGCACACCGTCACAACCCGATGACAGCGCCACACGTGAGCACGTCCGCACAAATTATTCGTCACGAACTCGATGTAACGTTCGACGTTATCGCGGCACGAACGAGCCGCCGCCAATGCAATGGAAGGCTTGTCACCACACAACAATCGCCCGATTCAAGGCGGAAATGACATGCCCTCACGGACATGCGCTGACGTTGAAGAGTCATAGCGTCAGCGCATCGGGGATCGTCAGTCCCAGTGTGGTTTGCCCTTCGCCAGGGTGCCGGTTTCATGAGTTTGTCGCGCTAGACGACTGGGACTTTGGCGAAGTCGCGTAAGAGCTCAGCGCGTTGGCATCTGTTCGGAAAGGTCAGAATTTTTCGACGTACACACCGACATATGGTGTCTTGCTCGTAATCGAGTCGGGGGACGCGGACTCTGTCAACTTTGTAAGCTGTTCCGACGACAGACGCTTGACCTCAGCACGCGAAGGTTCAAGCCGTGCTGCTCCTTCCAACAGGTCCTCAGAAATCCGGGCAACGGCCGCGATCGTAATGGTCTTTGGAAAGACCTTCTGGAGAAGATGCCGCGATTCCGCGCCCAGCTCCACCCCTTCACGCGTCGGTGTGCGGAACCCGAACCCAATTCCGTAGAACAAGTACTGCACTAATTCATCCTTTGGCCGGCATTCCTTAGCCTCAACATTTCACGGGGCCATTGAGGCTAGGCTTGTTGTACCCCTCTGATCCGCATGTCGCAAAGCGGACCCAGAGGACCAACTGTGCCCAAGCTAGATTCAGCTGCGCTTTGACACCCCTATTTGAGCATGATCGGGCATTGCGATCCTCCATGACTGGAGCGGCATTTGGCGTCAGTTGGCAACAATTGGGGGCTTATTGGCGTCAATTGGCAACAATTGGGAGCTTATTGGTGTCATTTGACACCAGTACGATCCGTTAGCCTGGCAAAAATGTGGTTCTCCGTCATAGCCTTATGCGAACTGACATCAATGAGGATCGCCGACAGCGGACGTTGGCGGGCCTTTCGGTGCCCGGGTGACCCTCCAGGTCGGTGTGGACCCTCAGCGTCAGGCCCATTGAGAAAAACCGACCGCCTTCGAATGTTTTTGCATGCTTTCTTGTGACCGCGGGATAGGAAAGCATCAACCTTGCCAAAGTTCCGGCGTGCGGTTGAAAAGGCGGCATGCCGACCGGGACGGTCGGCCACAGCTAAAGTCCCCGATCAACGTTTGTGGTTGATCAGGGACTTGAGTCGGGATGTCTGGAAGGCGACATGTTGGGCTTCGCTGCGCTCAGCCCAACCTGCGCGGCTACGCGATCGCTGGTTAGAACTTGCCGGCGCGGAAGTCGGCGATCGCTTCGTGGATCTGCTCGGGCGTGTTCATTA
>Ga0302226_10001178_pt1 | contig 20114 bp, 25 predicted proteins | sample II_Palsa_E3_3_FD_193524 | JGI IMG/M metagenome (GOLD analysis project Ga0302226, IMG submission 193524) | Peat permafrost microbial communities from Stordalen Mire near Abisko, Sweden - II_Palsa_E3_3 | ecosystem: Environmental > Terrestrial > Soil > Palsa > Peat permafrost | place: Sweden...
GTAACCGCAGATGATGCGCAAAAAGTCAAACTTGAAGCTGAGCAGGACCTCGGTGTCGTTGAACGTGATCTCTCCGACGTGGTGTTGGACCTATGCGCGTGCGCGTTGCGTTAGACAAAAAAAAAAAAAAAATTATTTTTTTTTGAACGCAAAAAAAGGAGCGTACCAGCTTGAAAATCATCTTGCGCTCAAAGCAGACCGACATATCGTTCAGAAAGTAGGCCATGGATTCGTTCAGCTCCTTGCCGATAATCAGGCTCGTCTTGCTGTGCTTCAGGACCTCCTGGGTGAGCAGCGGGTAGAGCTTCTTGATAAACTTGACGTGCTCGGGCTTGAACCACGTCTTGGGCTCGGGGATCATGCCGGGCTTCCACTGGCAGTTGGAGTTGAGGTGCTGCAGCGAGCTCTTGATGCAAATTTCAAAGAAGAACCACGAGTAGCGCTCGAGCTCCTTAACGATTGGGTCGGTTGTCTGTAAAATATTTTCCAGGTGTTCAGTGAAAGAACCCCCCCCCTTTTTTTTTTGCATCGACTGCTTACCAGGTTCTCGAGGTAGTAGAGCATGAGACGGATAATCTCCTCAAAGACGCTGCGTTGTGCGGCGGCCTTGTTGCTGTAGCGGTATTTGACGTACGAGACGAGGGAAGGGTCACGCTTGGCACCCGATGCCTTCTCCGTGTGGACCGTCGCGACGACGTGGATGAGCGCATGGAATGCGTGGATGTAGACTGACTCGTTGGTAAAGTTGCGCGAGAGAATGCCAAAGAGCTCGTCAAAGAGTACGGGGGAGAACTGGACGAGGATGGCCTTGTTCGCCTCTAGGAGCTGCTGCAGGGCCTTGGCGAGCCCATCGCCGGTGCTGCTGCCGCGGCTGGCATCCTGAAGGGCGTTGAAGAACGAGGTAACGTGCGGATCGTGCGTGTACATGGACGAGACAAGCTTGGTGCGGACCGAGAACAGGGGCTTCTTGCCGTCCATGTACTTGTTGGCGGTCGAAGTGTCGTACTGCTTGTCGAGCTCCGAGGCGATCGGGAGGTTGAGCACGCTGTCTCCAATAATACTGCAGAGGAAGGGAGAATCAGTTGGCACAACACGGCAAAAAAAAAAAAAAAAAAAAAAAATGTACTGGCCGTTTTCGAGGATTGGAAGCCACGAGTAGCCCAGGAGCGTCTCCTCGGTTGGTTGGCCCTTCTTGACCTTGCAGCCAACGTGGTAGAAGGAGAAAAGCACGTGGTGGGTCTTGGTGAGGTTGAGGGGGATGGCGATCTTGATCTCCTCGTAAAACGTGGGCGTCTTGCTGTGAAAGTTGACGGCGGCCCAGGCCTCGGTCACAAACACCTTGGACGAGGACTTGCCAAAGATGGCCTTGACGGCGTTGCTTCCAGGCGCCTTGTCGCTCTCGGCGCTTGGGACAAACTGCACCTTGACGGCAATGTTGCGCGCAGACGACTGGCCCTGGTACTTGGTCATGTTGAGCGAGGTCGGGTACACGTAGAGCGTGTTGACGTAGTCGATCTGGGGGCGCACGATCAGGTTCTGCGGGAACTCTTCCACCTCACGGACAATCTTGTCACTGTCGTTTGAGAACGGCTACAAAGAAGAGGGAGAAATGAGCCAGCCGCCGGATTGTACTCTGTCTCATTGCTGTTACCTTGACGGGGACGAGGTGGGGAGTGAACGAGTTTGTGGGCTGCTCGTCCTCCACCTCGGAAATCTTAAACCGAAACTCGCCCGTGACGTTCTTGGCCTTCTTCGTGCCCTTGGCGCTGTTGAGCGAGATGATGGTTGCAAGGAGTTCCTCGTCGCCGATCTGGGTTTGTGGTGGTGGTAAGAAAAAAAGCGCTCTGTGCTGTTTTTCTTTCTTCCCACCTTTTCGCCGTCCTGGCGGAACAATGGCTTGATCATGCAGTCGTCAAGGGTGTCTTGGCCGAGGTCGAGGTCGAGATCCTCGTTAAAGAGCTGGACAAAGCCCCAAGCGAACGGCTGGCGGTACTTGCCGAGGCGGTCGCAAAACTCGCCCACGACGTCCTTGCCTGCCTTCTTTCCCACACCGGCCATGTAGCGCTCGAACACCGGCCCGGGCTCGCCCTCGAGCACCTTTTCGATGCGCACAACGAGGTAGATGTCTTGGTTTACAAAGTTGGTCTGTGGACGGCAGCAGACGTTAGATACAAGCAGAATTAGGGCGGGAAAAACACACCTGGAAGAGAGCGTGCTTCGACATGCTCAGGAGATCCTTGCCGTTGACGTGGCCGCGGATAAGATCCATCGACTCGTCCGCGTTGAGATCCACGTGGAAGTTTTCCGAGATCTTTTTCTTCGCGCCGAGATCGTACAGGGCGAGAGTGATGAAAAAGGGCTCGAGGTGGCCAACTGGACGAGAAAAGGTCACGAATGTTTTGTGAGTGAAAATGGACGCACCATCGCCAATGGTTAGACTCTTGCACTCGACGAGGAAGCGACGTCCAAACTCGTCCCGGTAGGGCTCACCGATCGGTCGCTCCTCCAAATCCTCTGCTTGCTCAATAAACTCCAAGTCGCGGAAGGATCGGAACACTCCTGCGCCGTTCTCCGCCCCCGCCTCCTGCATGGGTGGGAAAAAAAAAAAGACATGAGCATTCTTTCTTGGCAAGGTATGCCGTCATCGTACTTCGCCAATGTCGGTTTTGCCTTCGCTCGTGAGGAACGTGGGAATCAACGGGTCGGCCTCGTTCTTCGAGAGCTCGTTCGTGGTGACCGCTCGCTTGGACGAGAGGCTCTCGGTACTGTCGCTGGGCGCGGCAACAAACATTGTGCGGATGTCACGCTCCTTGCCTGAAATGCCTTCAGCTGATGCGTCTGTCGAGCCTGCATCGCCTGCATCTAGAAGGGAAAAAAGTATGCTTTAGGACAGGGATGTCGTATGTTTTGTGCGTACGTTTGTCCTTGAGATCGACCTCGTACTTTTGGGGCGCGAAAATATTCAAGTTCAATGTGGACAGCCTGGTGCGAACATATGTTTATTTTAAAGAAATTATCAGTAGTCTCGTTTGTACTTTCGCTTCTCCGACGACGTGGGAGCGTCCTCGATCTGGCGAGAGCTCGATCGGGGGTAGTGTGAAAACTGTGCGTTCTTGTTGTTGACAACGGACCAGTCTGCAGTGTAAAAGTCAAACACGTCGTTCATGTAGACCTGGTTCTGCTCTGTCGAGGCTTGTTTCTGCACGAGGAATCAGTAAAAGCCCCATACTCTAACCAAAAAAAAAAAAAAAACATACCGGCAAGCTGCTTCGAACGGTGCGGTACTCGCGCTGCACAGTCTCAAAGGCAATGTCGTCCTCGGGGAAGAGCAGCAGGTTCTTGACGTTGTCCTTGTCAATAAGCTATGAAATGGCATTAGTTAAAAAAGGGAGAGCCCGTTTACCTTTTTCTTCTCCTTCAGCAGCTTGTCATAGTCGATGGCCTCGACCAGCACCACCTCCTCAGCCTGTGCCTGCTCCGGGTTGGCCGTGGCAGGCCCAGCCGACGCGATCGACTCCCCAGAGGCCGTGGGCGTGCTGAGTTGCTGTGTGTTGCAACCACGGCAATAATTAATCTCACAAAAAGCAACAGCAGGGAGGGGTTAGGGCAAGCAACGTTACCTCGACCGAGGCGCTGGCCAGGCTCTTCTTGGTCGTGGTCTCGAGGCGTGCCATGTTGCGCATCTCGCTTGCCGTCAGATTGGTCTTCTTCTCGGCGAATCGTCTCACGCTACTTGCGGTTTTTTAGTACTCTGCTGCTGCTTGCGGTGGCCTTTTGTTTTACCCAGTGGGCGTGCCGCCGTTGCTGTTGCTCGGGCTGTGGTCACTCATTTTAACGCACGCGGTTTTCGCGGTTGGGCGAGCGAAGATCCACCTATAGACCGCGCAGCAGACGGGAAGAGCGTGAGTAACATAAAAGCGGCACAAAACAATAGCCCGATCAGAGGCACACACACATTGCACACACACACACAGCTAGGTCGCCCCGGGCCACAACGGCGGAGGTATATTAAAAAAAAAAAACGCCCACGCCTGTCCGACTGGCTATTTTTGTTTACTCCCACCAATTTCGCACGCAACAAAAAAAACGTGACAACACAGAGGCAACCACTCGCAGCCAACCCCCGGCTACCCGCACCGCGTGGATCCCCCAGCAGCACGCCGCCCTCGGTCCCCCCGGGCGAAAGGACAGAGCAACGAGTTGGTGGCAAAAACAAGCCAACCCTAAAAATAGCGTGACGAAACATTAGCTACCTGGACCATGACAGCGTCCTTTGGCAGTGATGTCACGTTAGTTTCCCCGCTTCGATGACATCAGTCTCGACTGGGCCTGCCGCGCCGGCCGATGGCGTCGCCAAGACACCGCCAGAGGTCCCTATTTGGCAGCTGTTCAAGTACGCCTCGGGGCGCGTGCGATTGCTGCTTGTGCTGGCTGTGCTCATGAGCGTGGTCGATGGTACGCGTGTGCCTTCGTTCCATCTGGCTAACCTGGTTCTGAAGGGATGACGCTGCCCCTGCGCAACATGCTCATTGGCAAGTTCACCGATCTCTTTGCGAGCTATGGATCTGCAGATGGCGGCGTGACGGGCGAGCACTTTATGAAGGAGCTGTGGGGGCTGTTTGTGCTGGGCTGCTGGATGGCGCTCGGATCGTGGGCGACCACGAGCCTGCACACGTTCCTGTGGATGTACACGGCGGAGGTCCAGAGTCGTGTACGTGGCCTGTTTTGCATATTTATTTTATCATATTTATTTTATTTTATTTATTTTTGTGTAGGGTCTTCGACAAATCTACCATCGTGCCGCCCTGAATAAGAGCGCGATCTGGCGCGAGCAGCATCCGTCAACAGAGGTGATCGCGCTCTTGACCAAGTATCCCTCTTTTGCTGAGCTCTTGTTCTTTTATTTATTTTGTTTGTTACGTTTTCAGCAATGTTCAGCTCTTCCAAGAGGGCGTAGGCCAAAAGTTTGGCCTCATAATAAAGAATATTGCAACGTTTATATTTGGGCTCGCCTCTGCGTTTTACAGCGGTTGGCAGCTGTCCCTCGTGATATTGGTTGTATTTCCGTGCGTCGGTATGTATCGGGCGTTAGAGAAATAATAACTTGAATCTATTTTTTCCGCAAAGGGGCCGTTCTGGGCATCATGTGGGGCCAGTCAAATAGAATGGACAGATTGCTGCTAGAGTCATACAATAAGGCGGCCAAGAAGGCCAACGAGGTCTTCACGTCGTTGCGGACGGTCGTGTCGTTCAATAGGCAGCACCAGGAGACGCAAGAGTACATTAGCTACCTCGCCGACATGGCCGATGTGTCGCGTCAGCACGGCGTCGTCATTGGCTTTGGATGGGGGTAAGACTCGGCTGATCCAATTGCAAAAATGAATGCATAATTTTTATTTTTATTTTTTTTGGCAGCATGTACAACTTTACCATGTTTGTGGCCTTTGCCGTGAGCTTTGGCACGGGTGGCTACCTGCTGTCCCTCGGGATTATGACCGCAGGCGACGTGCTCAACGCCTTCACGCAGATCGCCTTTGGCATCACCGGGCTGGGCAACCTCGGCCAGTACACCCAGGCCATTTCGCAGGCACGAGCAGCGGCGGCCCCGTTGTTTGACGTGATCGAGAGCGAGCCCGCACCGGCCGGGGGCAAGGGCAAGAAGCTCCCCAGTAGCAAGAACGGCGAGCTGTGGGAGATCCGCTTTGAAAATGTCTCGTTTGCGTATCCGTCGCGTCCGGACCACCTCGTTTTGGACAAGTTTAGCGTGACCATCCCTGCTGGCTCGTACACTGCCCTGATTGCGCGAATTGGCTCGGGCAAGAGCACGCTCTTCCACCTCCTCCTGCGTGTGTACACGCCCCTGTCTGGCGCGATCTACATCAACGGCCACGACATCCAGCAGCTCGATGTCCACTGGCTGCGCGAGCAGATCGCCGTCGTCAGCCAGGACATGGCACTGTTTGACGGCTCCATCGAGGACAACGTCCGGCTGGGCGCACCGGATCCCAGCAAGGTCACGCACGAGCAAGTGGTGGCTGTGTGCAAGCTGGCCCAAGCGGACGCCTTCATCTCCAACCTGGAACACGGCTACAGGACAGAGCTCTCGGCGTGGAACAACAAGGTCAGCGGCGGGCAAAAGCAGCGCATCGTCATTGCTCGGGCCCTCCTGCAAGCCCCGAAGGTCCTGCTGCTCGACGAGGCCACCAGTGCCCTGGATGCCCAGACAGAGGCATCGGTCGAAGAGTCGTTCAATTTCGCTGGTACTGTGGTGAACTGTATTTGGCTTGTTTTCAAACAGTCGTAAAACAGCCAGCGGTCGCACAACCCTCGTGATATCACACCGACCCCGCGCTGTCGAGAACTGTACCTTTGTCGTGGCCATCAAGGACGGCCAGGTCGCCGAGCACGGGACGCCCGCAGAGCTGGACAAGGTCAAGGACAGCTACTATGCGCAGATGATGGCCGCCTTCAAGAGCCAGCCCAGGACGCCCTCTGCCAGCAAGTCTGCCTCGCTCGCGTCGCTCAAGAGCATCCCACGTCCTAGGACGCCAAAGTACGCACCTGTTTTCCTAACAAAATAAATAGTATTGTCTCATTCAAAATTTAGATCTACGGTCGATGAAGCTGCCGTGGCCGACCAAACAAATGCCGAGAAGACAAAACACCTGACGTACGATCGTCTGTACGGACTGCTCAAACCATCGATCGGTGTGATCCTGTTTGGCCTGGTGGGTTCGTTCATGGAGGGTCTGCTTGCTCCTCTTCAGGGAATGGTCATGGCCGGGGTCATTGCGAGCTACTCCAGGGTCGAGGTCAGTGCGGAGCAGCCGGCCTACGTCTTCTGGTCGATTTGCCTGCTTGGCTTGGGCGTGTGGGCGCTGCTGTACCATCTTATTATCTTTATCTGCTACCGCATATCGTCGGCGCGTCTGTAAGGCTACTTGAATGGCTGCGTAATAAATAAAGTCTATTTGCAGGGTTAAGCACTTGCGCGAAGAGCTGTTTCAAGCGATCCTCCGCCAGGACCAGGCGTTTTTTGATCGACAGGAGAACGCACCCGGCAAGCTGGCTGCACGCCTGGCAACCGACATGTCGTCGATCGAGCGCATGGCTGGTGGGCTCCTGGGCGATCTGCTTCGTGCATCGTCCGTGGCCGTGCTCTGCCTCGCGATTGTGCTGTACAGCAGCTGGCAGATGACCCTGCTCATGCTGCTGTGTGTGCCCGCGATCGCCATCGCCACGCTCGTCCAGTCGCAGACCCTCTCTGGCTACCTCGAGCAGGCGCGCACCGTGTACGAGAAGCCCACGCAACTGGCAGCCCAGCTGCTCGCCCAGAGCCGCCACGTTGCACTGCTCAGCAAGGAGGAGTGGTTCAGCCGCATGTTTGAGCACGAGCTCGAGGGCCCGTTCCGCCAGGGCGTGCGGCGATCTCTCGTGACGTCGCTCACAGCAGGCCTGCAGGACAGTCTGCTCATCGTCATATTCTCTGTGGGTCTGCTCTTCGGCGGCTCGCTTGTGACGAGCAACGCCGCTACCACGCGCGACATCCTCACGGTCATGATTACCATCACCATCTCTGCACTCAACACGGCCAGCCTCGTCCAGGGCATCGCCACCGGCTTCAGCCAGGGCTGGAGCACGCTCGAATACATGCTCGCAATCATCGACCGTGTCCCGCTCATCAATGCTGACGACGACAAGGGCCACACGGGCGACGACGTCCGCAGGCACCCCAACAGCCACGTCGCGTTTGAAAAGGTCACGTTTGCCTACCCCGAGCGGCCCGCAAAGAACGTCGTGCGCGATGTCTCGTTCGACATCCGGCCTGGCCAGTTTATCGGCGTCGTTGGGCATTCGGGCTCTGGGTACAAGCTTGAGATTTATTTTACTTTTAAATATTCTTTTTTATTTTTATTTTTATCTTTAGCAAATCGACGTTGATCTCGCTAGTGCAGCGCCTGTACGACCCCGCCAGTGGAGCCGTGCTCGTGGACGGCGTGGGCGCCAAGCAGTGGCAAGTGCGCGCCCTCCGTCGTCAGATCGGCATTGTCACGCAGGAGGCCGACCTGTTTGACGTGAGCGCGCGGGACAACATTGCCTATGGGCGCGTCACTGCCAGCCAGAGCGAGATCGAGCACGCTGCCAAGCAGGCTGGCGCGCACCAGTTCATCGTGAATCTGCCGCAGGGCTACAACACGCGCGTGGGCGAGAGGGGATCGATGCTCTCGGGTGGCCAGCGTCAGATGGTGGCCCTCGCACGTGCCCTGCTGCTGGACCCCAGGATCCTGTTGCTGGACGAGGCCACGAGCGCCCTGGACGCCGAGTCGGAGCAGCTCGTCCAGGCCGCCCTGCAGCGCGAGCACGCGAATCGTACCATCATCGCCGTGGCACATCGCATCCAGTCCATCGCCCAGGCAGACTGCATCCTCGTCTTTGACCATGGCGAGCTCGTGGAGCAGGGACAGCACGACGACCTGGTCGAGCTCAACGGCGTCTACGCCCGTCTGGTCGAGCAGCAGCAGCAGACATCGACAGATAATTAAAGCCAGACATTGTTGTTACGAAGTAGACTTTGAATATAACAAGCAATATGCTTAAAAGACTAGCAGCGTTAGCGGTTCATCGAGTGACGAAACAAGTGCCGCGATCCGCTTGGGCGAGACGGCGATCTTGCGGACGACGGTATTCGTGGTCATCCAGGTGGCGAGACTGGTGTTGTACTGCTCTGTGCTAGCCCCGGCGCGGCCACCGACAAAGCTGGCGACACACTTGCTGAGGCGGTCGTTGGCGTGGGTCGTGACGGCGATCAGGTCACAGCCGCCGTACAGGATCAGATCGGAGGCGGGATCGTACCCTGCGCAGGCAGAGCTGTGCTTCTGCGGGCAAAGATGGTGCCCGGTCGACTCGTTGAAGCGCACATAGGCGCCGTTCTGGGTGCTAAACTTGCAGTTGTAGCTTCCTGCGGCAATGAGGACAAAGTCTGGCGTGGCGAGACAGATCGGGTTCACGTGGACCTGTTTCACGTAGGTAAACAGCGGATGGGTCTTGTCGGTGACGTCGATCTCCTCGCACAGCCAGTGTTCCAGCAGCGAGCCATCGGTCGGGTTCAGCGCAGCAATGGGCCATCGCACAAAACGGCGCGTGGGCTGCAGTTGGGTACGCTTGGCGAGCAAGCACACGAGCGTACCAACGTCATCGCAGAGGACGGCAAAGCAGGCAACACGCTCGTCAGGCTGGAGGCTGAGTGCGGCCCTGAGATCGATCTGTTGGAGGAGCACGCCCGTTCGCATGCACAAGCGGTACAGAAGGGGCTGCGGTTGCCAGTCGGTGTTGTTGACGAGCAGCCAGATCGTCCCGTCGGGTCCCGCCTGCGCCTGGGTCACGATCGTTTCCGTCACCGTGCTATTGTCAACGACGATGGTGCGCGCGATTCTGCCCTTGTCCATGTCAATCTCGCGCACGACAAAGGCGACGCGGGCGCAGCAGCTGACGTTGAGCAGCCGGCCGTCCGAGTCGAACAGAATCAGGTCGTCCTTTCGCTCTGCGGGCCAGCCGGCGATAATCGTGGTTGCCTCCTGGACGGTCGAGTAGTCGCGGCCAATGTGGAATTGCATGTGGTGGACAAAGTTGCGCTTGTCGCTGGACGGGCCCAGTGTGAGCATGGGGCTATAGACACGGTCCTGGACGATCGACACGGTGGGCTTGTCGCCGTCCAGCATACGGACACGCAGGGCGGGCGTGGTGTCGATCGGCGACGAGGGCACGGTCGGGACCTGGGCCAGCAGGCCCACCACACGCACAAACGCACTCAGACGAAGGCGGATCGGCTTGGACTCGTCCAGCACGAGCTCCTTGGCGGCCAGCAGGCTGTCGCTCTGGATAATGAGCGTGTCGTGGGCGATCTCCACCTGCTTGGCCTGGGCGCTGAGCACGCTGAGCAGCTGCGCGTCGAGGTCCTTGAGCTGCTCGGGCGAGATCGAGGCCGAGTGGACGCCTATCAGGCGCACGAACTCGATGCGGCGTTGGAGGAGGGCGGCGGAGAGGGCCGCCAGCATCTGGCCCTCTTGGCGCACCTTGAATCGCGTGGGGGCGTCCGTTGATTGCAGCCTTTTTACGATGCTGAGGAAACCAGTTGCAAGGTCCGCGTGCGACTTGCGGTGCGAGGGAACCTCCTGCCTGCTGCACTCGTGGCAGAGGATCATGGTGCACAGCCCACAGAAGCGAATGCCCGTGGGGTTGCCGCAGCCGGCCCTCATGCACGGCATCTTGACGTCGTTGTCGGCAGGCACGATTGAGAACACGCACTGACCCAGTGTTTTGGCGTTGTGGGCTGGGCCTGCTGCAAAGGTGAGGAGGGCATTGCATCGGGGGTTGCGGCACCGGTACACGATCTCCTCGTCCTGCTCTGACGCGTTGCCCTCCTCGTCCTGCTTTGGCTTGGACTCAGCAAAAGCCGACGGGAAGACGACGTTTGCACGGGAAAAGGGCGTGCCACAGACCAAGCCGACGGCAGCCTCGCCCAGCTCGTCGCCTGTGACAGTCCACGGGCACTTGACCTCATCGTCCTCGTCTGCGCACTGCACACAGATCGGGTGGAAGCACGGCAGCAGAGCCAGTTGCTGGGGGTCGTCGTCCAGGCAGACTTCGCACGAGACGCACTTGATCTCGCTGTTGCTGCTGCTGCTGTCCTTGGCACTGTTGGCAACGTCCATGTCGGGAATGAAGGGCTCTGTGTCGGGGTCTCTGCTCTCGTCGTAAGCTAGATTGTTTTTTTGGAGGTATATGTATAAATAAATAAAAAAATAATTACTTTTTATGTTTTGTTACTTTCGATATCAAAGACCATCGCACCAGGGTTGTGGATAAATCGGCGAACAATGTTGGCGATCCGAGCATTCTTGCGCTCGGCTGCGCTCAACACGGTCATGTTTTTTGGGTTTTCTGTTGACATGTTTAAAAACAAAACTCATAATTTTGCACGCATACGATGGGTTTTCGCGTAGACATTGGCACCGGCCACGAGCAGCTGCTTGAGAATACCGATATTTCCGTAGAACGCGGCGAAATGAGCAGGGGTCCAGCCGTCTGTTGATTGAAAATAAAAACATAAATTCTCTCAAATCAAGGGGAGGTTCATTACTGGCATCGGCCTGGTTAATGTTCGCGCCATGCTGTACAAGTTCGTTGACAACGCGGATCGTGCCAACTTGCGCAGCCAACGAGATGATGGGCATGTTGGGGAAGGTTGCTATTTGAAGGCGAGAATTTTTAAAAATAAAATTTTTTTCATAAAAAGGAAACGGAAATACTCAATGACTCGGACACGATCATGTTTGGATCGGCACCACGGCTGAGGAAATGCTTGGCGATCTCTGCACAAGCCTTCAAATTAGAATGCAACAAGAAAAACAAAAGCGCACCGGTGCTATCTCTTCCGTAGGACGAATAGGACTTGATGGCGACGTCAAGTAGACCGGCCAATGAGATGTCCGCATCCAGCAGGGGCTCCAAGGTGGGGGAAGGCATGTGACGTCCCAAGGCAACTTTCATCGCAGAACGAATCGATTCAGGTGAAGCCGCGCGAGCTGTTGGACTTTTCGTTAGAGCAGATAGAAAAAAATAAACGCACAGACGAGTATTTGCACACATTTGGTCATCTTTTCTTTGTGACCTGTGAGTGCTGGCCCTGAAAAGTTGTTCCGTCCCGAGGTGTAATTCTCGCTGTTCTGAACAAACGTGACTAGGTCGCCTGCTCATGATAAAGGAACAAGAAAAAGGAAAACAGGCGTAAGCAAATCCACAAAAAAAAAAAAAAAAACTGGAAACGTGTACCAGATCCGATTTTGCTGTTGTGCTGGAGAAGGAGCAGGATATTTTCCACGTTCAAGCCGGCGAAGGCTCCTGTAAGGACATGAGCACAAGCCGCATCGTCGTTTGGATCCAGTAGCTTGTCGAGGAGAACCTTTAGGCACTCGGGGCTTCCGTGCAGCGCAGCCTCATAGACGATCGGCTTTCCGGTCCAGGACGACGAAATGTTTGCTCCCAGTTCAATCAGCTCCAGGAGGACATCAGGAGAGGGCAAAAGCATCGCCAAATGGATTGGTCCAACGCGTTGAGAGGGATCTTGAACTGCCAGGCGAAGAAAGAAGCTTGCTGAGAGAGTTCCTTGTCGTTACAGTATCGTACCTGAATGGGTGGTTGCTGGATCCTCAAAAGTAGCCAAAAAGGAGCGGTCCTTCCTGACCAACTTCAAGATGTAGCGCAAAATCAGGGCCGCTTTAGATCGGTAGAGTAGGAGGGCCAAGGCAGCTGTTTTGTTTGTTGAGGTTACGAGAGGAACGCAAAAACATGGTCGTCAATTACTTGAGAACCGACTGGCTTCGCTCTCCATAAGGCGATCCACACTCGTCCCTTCGAAAAGTAGGTCCTCCAGGATGCTCGTCTTATTGTAACTCATCGCAAGCATGAGGACCTGTTGGCAGTCTGACAAAGGAAAGGAACACGAGAAAATAAACACAACAAGCTGGCCCAACGAACGTACGTGCGCCCTCAAAGACGAGGCCTGCTTTCAAAAATGTTGCAATCATATCCATGTTGTTATCGAAGGCGACCTTGTCTGCCAGCCATTCAGACGCCAGAAACTCTGCATCCACGGCCCCTTGGTCCACGAGCAGCTGCACAAACGCTGCCTTGCCAAGTTTGACACCGACCGTCACCGCCAACCTGGCCAGTCGCTTCCAGACGTCGGGCAGGCCGACATACTTGTTCAGGATGTCCAGCAGCGAGCCCTCTTCCCCTTGATCGATCAGAGCAGCAAACGTGACATCCAATTGCTCCCAATCCTGACAAGCGCACACGATAAACAAATAAATTACTCAGCGAACGGAGCGTACAAGGGCGGGCCTGTCCCACTGCCAGTACCCTGTCTCGAGGGAGATGTACAGCACCAGCCCGCTCGGCATCAGCCGCTCCTCCCACTTGTAGTGCAGGACCGTGTCTCGGTCCTTTGGTGGTAGCGGTTCTGCGGGGGGCCACTCGGATCCCTCTGGCGGGGTCCACCGCGTCTGTTGCAGCGAGTGGTTCACGTAGTAGGTCATAAGGCGCCACTCGTCCGTCACCTGCAACCAGCCATCGGGCAGGCAGAGTTTGCTTTTGGTTGCGTTGTCGACCATTGCGCAACAAACAGCAGTCGGAAAGTGAATTTTTTTTTCGAGTCTTTTTTTTTTTTGTTTGTTTGTTAAACACTTAGTTTTGTTTGATGTTTGAAAAAGGTCATCCAGGCGTACACGTACATGTATATAACTAACTCGGATCAGCGTCGACAGACAGACACGAAAAAATCAAGAACTGAAAGATTCATTAACGGGTCTGTTACATATTAAAATGGAGGCCTGTCTTTCGTTTTTCCGACATCCGAGATGAGCGCGATCAACAACCCTGCATTGACATCGCTGACAGTGCCGGCACCATCGCTGCGCGGCCGGTCGTATTCGGACGCGTCGTCGCCCTCGAGCACGAATGTGCTCATGCAACAGCAGCTGTTTGTGCTGCAGCAGCAACAGCAGCAGCAGCAGCAGCAGCGGAACATGCCGGCTTCGCTGAGCCTGGCCGAACAGCTGTACCCGACCGTGCCCGATTCCGTCATCTCGCATGAGCGATCGCGCGTGCTCATTCTGTACACGGGGGGCACGATCGGAATGCGCAATGGGCCCGAGGGCTACGCGCCAGTGCGCAACTATCTCGAGGGGCACCTGCGCACGATGAAGCAGTTCCACGACGAGGATGCAGAGTCGGAGGCCGAGGCGGCGGCAAACGGAGAGCCGGGCACGCTGATCACGCCCTTGTCCATCTACAACAAGCGCATTGCGTACCGCATCGTCGAGTACGATCCCCTTCTCGAGTACGTTTTAGGAGCATTGAATGCAGTTACTGGTATAATTTATATATATATATTTTTTTAGCTCGAGCAATATGCAGATGTCTGACTGGATCAACATTGCCGCCGACATTGAAAAGTACTACTCGCAGTACGATGCGTTCGTGGTCCTGCACGGCACCGACACGATGGCCTACACGGCGTCGGCCCTGTCGTTCATGCTGGAGAACCTGGGCAAGACCGTTGTCGTGACGGGATCGCAGGTGCCGCTGGCCGAGGCGCGCAACGACGCCGTCGACAACCTCCTGGGCGCCCTCACCATCGCAGGCCACTTTGTCATCCCCGAGGTCTGCCTCTTCTTTGCAAACAAGCTGCTCCGCGGCAACCGCTCCAAGAAGATCTCGGCCATCGACTTTGACGCGTTTGATTCGCCCAACTTTGCGCCCCTGGTCAAGGTCGGTATCAACATTGCCGTCTCGTGGGAGGCCATTTTCCGCCAGACGGACCGCGAAAAGTTCAGGGCCCAAAAGTCGATGAAGTAGGGTGCTTTGTTCTTACTGCCAGACTGAGTCCTTCTCGTAGCGAAAACGTCGGAACGATCCGCCTGTTCCCAGGCATCACGAGCACGACCGTCCGATCGTTCCTTCAACCCCCCATGGTAAGAAAAGAAGAAAAAAAAAATAACAAACAAGTCATCTTTTTAATCAGCAAGGAGTTGTGCTGGAGACGTACGGCGCCGGAAATGCGCCCGATTCTCGCAAGGACATCCTCGCAGCCCTCAAGGAGGCCTCTGATCGCGGCGTTGTTGTTGTCAACTGCACCCAGGTACTATGAAAAAATGCAGAGTAGTACAACTTGAAAAAAAAAATAAGTGCCTTCGAGGCCATGTCACCGATCTGTACGCCACGGGCAAGATCCTGCTCGCCCACGGCGTCGTCCCCGGCAACGACATGACCACGGAGGCCGCACTGACCAAGCTGTCGTACTTGCTGTCGAAAAACATGTCTCCCGACGACATTCGCAAAAACATTCGCCTCAACCTCCGTGGCGAACTGACGGTCGTGTCAAAGTAACTCGTATTTTCGTGTTCTCATCCGATCACCTTTGCTGACACCCCCCTCGTCCTCTAAACGACCAGTAAGCAACGTTTCTCGCTGCAAAACCCCGAGTTTATCCAGACCGTTGCCAAGGCGATGCAGGCCGAGTCCCGCGAGGAGATCAACCTGATCGGTCATGCCTTGTACCCTGTTCTGCTCTGCGCTGCCGCGGGTACGGGCGATACCAAGGGCGTTTCGCAGATCCTCGAGATGGGCGGGAATCCCAACTGCAGCGACTACGACGGTCGATCGCCCCTTCATATCGCTGCGTCCGAGGGAAACCTAGAGGTGGTCGACCTACTGCTGGACGTGGGCGCAAGCGTCCACAGCAAGGACCGCTTTGGCCACAACGCCCTGTACGATGCGGTCATGAACAGACACCCAGCCGTCGTCGAGCTGCTCTTCAAGACCGGGGCCCAGTTCGACCTCGAGCCCACCAAGCTGGGTCTGATCCTGTGCACGTACGAAAAAACAATTATTACACATCCTTTGAAAATTTCTTTTGTGTTCACAAAAGTGCGGCCACAAATGGCGACCTTGAAACGATCAAGCTGCTGTTTGGCGCCGGAGCCAACTTAAACCAGGGCGACTACGACGGCCGCACCGCCCTCCACTTGGCCTCGGCCAGCGGCCATACCCGCATTATCGAATTCCTAAAGTCGTGTCCCGAAGTCAAGCTCAACGTCAAGGACCGCTTTGGCAACCTCGCCCTTGTCGATGCCTAACCCTTTCTTCTTTCCTAAATGAACAGTAACACACTCCACAGATTTGTCTTGGCAGTTTCAATAGCAAAGCAATTGCACTAAAAAAAAAGAGAAAAAGAGAAAAAGAAATAGTTATTGGTACCTGGGTCGTTTGGCAGCAGCCTTGGCAGCGGCGATGATGGCGGCCGCAGGGTTGCCTCCGTGCTGCTGTAATTGGCTCTGCGGGATGATGAGCCCCGCCGAGTGATGCTGCGATTGGATGATGGGCAGGTTGGCAGCGGCCTGTGCGGCTGCCTGTGCGGCTGCCTGTGCTGCAGCCGTTTGGGCTTGACCGGCAGCGATGAGAGAGGCCATGGCAGAAGGCATCCCTGCGCTCGAGCTGGGGGGACCAGAGGAGGCAGCACTACTGCCACCAGCGTAGTATGCAGCCTGCGACTGCTGCGGTATGTGGTGGTGTTGGGGCATTTGCTGTTGCTGCATAAGATACTGCTGATGGGGCTCCTGCTGCTGCTGTTGTTGTTGGGAGGGCTGCGGCTGGTATAATGTCGGTGCACGAGCACGTGCGGCCTCGTCCACCGGCTGCACTTGCCGTTTCGGTAGCCTGCTTCCGGCGACGCACTGAAGCGAGCTACCGATGTCGGAAAAAAATGAAAAATGCATTCAAAAATAAATAAAAAAAAGATAGATACTTGGCTGTCGGCTTTGGATCCTCCTTGAAAAATTCGTGATTCAGGGCTTCGTCAGCGCGTATCCTCCTTGTCGGGTCGTATTCCAGTAGCCGCTGTGACAACGTGTGAATGTTTGCGAGTTATTATTATTTAGCGTGCTACCTTGAGAAGGGCAAGACCCTGCGGAGACGTCTTGCCGCTGATGACCTCGTCGAGGCGGTACGTGTATTTGTTGCGCGGGAACCGCTGCAGCTGGTTGTACTCTGCGAGGTAGTTGAGTCCGTTCCAGCGCTCGCGCTGCGGCATGCCGAGGTACTCAAAGACCTTTTCGAGCTGGTTCTGCTGGAACGGGTTGCGGTTGTTCTGCTGCGGCTTGACCTCCTTGCCTTTGAAGAGCGACTGCCCGTTGAGCACCTCGCCAAAGATGCACCCGATCGACCACAGGTCGACCGCCTTGGTGTAGTGCTTTGCGCCCAGGAGCAGCTCGGGCGAGCGGTACCAGATGGTCACGACGACACGGTCCGCGACCACGAGCGGTTGCAGTGGCGCCTGGAAGAGCCTGGCCAGCCCCAGGTCGGCAATCTTGACCACGCCCTTTTCAGGCCCGTCGCCCATGATGAGGATGTTGGCCGGCTTGAGGTCGCGGTGCAGGACCCAGTTTGCGTGCAGGTAGCTGACGCCGTTGATGATCTGCCATAAGATGGACTTGGTCATTGCGTCGGGCATGGGCTGCGTCTGCTCGCGGTAAAACTCGAGCAGCTGCAGCAGGTCGTGCTCGGCGTAGTCAAACACCATGGAAATGCTCTTCTCGATCGGGTCCAGGATCACCTCGGCCAGCGCGACAATGTTTTCGTGCGAGAGCTCTCTGCACAACTGTGCGGGTGTGCGCGTGTTCATACGTTCAGTAGTGTCAGAACAGCAAGCACGGGATGGATTACGTTGATCTCACGACACGCAGACTGGGAAAGGCCCTCAGAGTCGGGCGTGGCCTTGAACTTTTTAATGGCAAACTCCTTTGGGCTCGTGCCAGGTATCGTCCTACGCGACACACAGGAGAGAGCCTAAGCGCTCGGCCAAATCAGCGCAGCGTACCTTAATCGTGACATCCTCGCCTTGAACACAATGCCGTACGTTCCCTGTTGACAGTTTTTTTTTTCAATGCCCCACCACACCAGATTGAGCTGCCGGCTCCGGCTCTGTACCTGTCCTATTTGGCCCAGCACCTCGTACTTTTCCCAGCGGCCGCTGCGCTGAGCCCGCTTGGCGTCTCGCCACTCTTGGTTCATGGCCACGCAGTACGTAAAGTGGTGTACGTGCTACGTCCGATCGCCTTTTTTTTGCAGGACTCCATTTTAACAAAGTACGTACCACAGTATAAGCTCGTGACTGAACTTGCTTGGAAACTCGCGTAGGTCGTCGCAAAGCGCAGCTCTATGTTCTCGTTCGCGGACGACGACGTCGAGCCTGACAAGTACGTGCTCCTACCCCCCGTTTTTTTTTATTTAGGATATAAAAGAGGATTTGGGGTGGAATTGAGGGACGGCTGTAAAAAAAAACATGCTGTTATCGGTGGGGGGCGGTTCGTTTGGACGTGGACTGCGGGCAAAGGGAGCGGGGGAGGGAGAGGAGGAGGGCAGCGTGGAGAGAGACCGAGAGAGGGCAGATCAGGAAATGCCCTGCTATGTATTGGATTGCCTCAATCCCGATACCTGTCTCAATCAACGTCCAACGTCCGTTTTCTTGCCGTGTACTTTCTGTGGTGGGTGTGTCTGCTGCAGACGGCACTCTAGGTCTCCACTGCTGCTTGCTCTATTGCGCTCTTTTTCTTGCTATCTATCTCTCAATCCCGTCATCGTGCCATCCTCGTTAGTCCGATACTCACATCTGCCCTCTATTTTTGCACAGCGGAAAGCTCAAAGCGATCTTCCATAAAGAAGAAGGCAGTCGTGACAGCCGTGCACAGGTGCGTTTCTCTCTCTCTCTCTCTGGTTGTTGTGCTTGTTGTCAACGTGTTTGTTTGTAGTCGTTCGCATACGTCGCGCCCAAGCAACCCAAGCAACAGTCGTCCGCACCCGCGTCCAAGGGCGAAGCCGCGGCCAACATGAAGATCATCCAGGCCTTTACGCCGACCGTGTTCAAGTTGTATGTTTTTTTTTTTTTTTTGGTGGGGGGGGCCCTTTTGCGCTGCGGCTAATTACTGCCGTTTTATGTTCACAGCAACACGAGCACCAAGGCCTATGACTCGCTCGGCAAGGTCGGCCTTGCCATCCTCGGCGACTACAGCGCCCGCAAGTACCAGCTGCTCGTGTACCGCTCGCAGACCGACGTCATCACCAAGGTCACGATCTCGCCAAAGTTTGTGTACACGATCCAGCCAAACAACTACTCGGCCTTCCACGACGACAACGGTGCCTACTTCACCGTCAACTGGACAAAGATCGACGACTATGTCGCCTGCACCAAGCGCGTGGCCCAGGCCATCGGTGCCAGCGGCGGCTTCAAGCAGCTGGTCGCCATCGACCTCACCCTCGGTGATGGACCCGTACGAAAGCACCCTACTTGTGATACTTTGCTAACCCCTCCCCCCTTCTTTTTTTCTGTAGGCGGTCGGCAATGGCGATTTGCTCGAGGTCAAGTACACCGCGTACCTCGAGGACCAAGGCAACGAGGGCCAGGCGTTTGAGCAGTCGGATGAGAAGGGCAGCAAGTTCAAGCTTGGCAAGGGAAAGGTCCTCAAGGCCTGGGACGAGGGTATCACTGGCCTCAAGAAGGGCGGGCGCAAGTACATTGTCGCCCCCGCCGAGAAGGCGTACGGCTCCAAGGGTAACCAGGAAGAGGCGTTGAGGCGTGGAAGAATAACAAAAACAAAATATATTTTTTTTTATTTTTACCGTAGGAAATGGCCCAGTCGGTCCCAACCAGCCCGTCTTTTTCGAGATCACCCTCAACCGCGTAAAGTTTGAGGATCCCAAGAACACCGAGCTCGCCGCCCAGGCTGCCGCTGCTGCCGCCGCTGCTGGTACGAAATGAGGAAAAATGATGAAATAAGGTTTGATTTCTTTTTTACAGCTGAACCCGTTATCCTCCCGACCGTGTCCTCTTTGTCGTCGAGCAAGTCTTCGCACGCACACCACGACGACGACGAGGACGATGGCTTCAGCTCGTCTACCAAGCACGCCCCTGCAGTTTCCCCCCGTGTTCGCTCCGGATCCAACTCGAGCGACGTCTCGAGCAAGTCTGACCTGCTGAGCCGCATGGCCAAGATCGGCACCGCCATCCCCTCGGACGACCACGGCCTGTCGCTCCAGTTGCAGCAACAGCAACAGCTCCTGGCCCAGCAACAGCAGCAGCAACTTCTGCTCCAACAGCAACAGCAGCAGCAGCAGCAGCAGGCTCTGCTCAACGCCCAGGCTCAGGCCCTCGCTCAACAACAACAGGCCCAACAGCAGCAGGCTGCTGCCGCCGCCGCCGCCGCTTTCCAACAGCCCCAGGCTCTGAACATTTACGGTCAACCGCAGGTCCAGCCCCAGCTGTTTGGCGCCCAGCAGAACCAGCTGTCCCTGTACCAACCCCAGCAGCCCCAGAACCCTTATCTGGTCCAACAGAACCCCTACGGTACCGACCTCTGGAAAAAAAAAAAATGGTGCCAAGTTCTGTTTTTTAATCACATTTTTTCCTGTACTTTTTCTTTCAGGGCAACCCCAGATCATTCAGCAGCAGCAGCAGCCGCAGCCGCCTCCGCCCCAAATTATCCAGGCCGCCCCCACCG
>Ga0302226_10001185_pt1 | contig 20071 bp, 30 predicted proteins | sample II_Palsa_E3_3_FD_193524 | JGI IMG/M metagenome (GOLD analysis project Ga0302226, IMG submission 193524) | Peat permafrost microbial communities from Stordalen Mire near Abisko, Sweden - II_Palsa_E3_3 | ecosystem: Environmental > Terrestrial > Soil > Palsa > Peat permafrost | place: Sweden...
TATAATTTTAAAGGGGGGGGGGGGGAGGGTGTTACAGTCTCCTTTCCCCCAGAAGACGAGCTACAGCACCTTTGACTTTGGCGATGAACGAGTCGAGCAGATCGATCTGGTGGCTACTAAGCGGCCCTCCTTGCGCCTCCTCCTTGCGTTCGAGGAACTGGGAGAAAGACAGCGGCGACGACGGGTCCACGCTGCTCGACGGTTCGGCCATGATCGCAATCCGTTGGTCCACCCACTCGCTCGGCGGTAACTGGAGCGTAACGATGACGCGCGGCGAAAACCTTTTGTGTGTTTAAAAAGACGTTTCAGTTCAGTGAGGTTGCTTGTGCGTGTTTGCGTTTGCTGCGCGGTCGCCGCGATGGGCTGAACGACCTCTCAATAGAAAACACCAAAACACACACACACGCAGCATGCCCCCAATTATCGACGACCGCGACGAGCACCTGCCCAAACTGGACATGGCCGCCGCTGTCAGCGCAGCAGAGGGAAGCGGCGGCAGTCAGACAGCCGTTCTTCGAAGCGCACCTCCCAGCGTCTCGTTTGCGACGCACGGCGAAAGCACCAGCCAAGCGGCAAGCCCATTCAGGTTTGAAACAGCGGCTGCCAAAGCGCAAGAGCAACAGCAGCACCACCACCACCATCACCACCACCACCACAGTGGCGAACATCACGGCGGCGGCACAAAGAACCAGCCGCCAGCGACCACCGTCGGCGGCGAGACGCGCTCGGCGCCCAGTTCGTTTGGAACAGCCGAACGAGCAAAGGTTTTGTTTTTTTTTTGTTTCACAAAAATTTGAAATTTGTTTCATGTTGTTGCCAGAACATTGCGACGGCGCTGTACGACGGCGAGGTCGTGCCCCACAGCGACACAGAAGAAATACTCTCTGTCGGCACGGGCCCAAATGTCCTTGGAAGTGTCGACGCGGTCGAGGTGCGGCAGATCAAAGAGTGGTACAACGTGATTGTCGTGTTGGGCGTCGTCCTGTTGGCGCTGTTGCTTACGCCGATCGTCTCCATGGGCTGGCTGTCGTGGCCGTGGACCTCTCCGTCAACGGTAGCGCCGGGCCGTTTGTCATCGGCTCCGATCCTGAGCACAGGTGCGATTATTATTTTTCATTCATATATCTTTTTAATCAAAAAAACGATGGATAGAGAGCTCAAACAGCCAAGCGATCGCCGACTTTACAGACTGCCTGCAGCGCATGACTCCACTGCTAGGCTCGCAATTCGAGACGCAAGTGCACTGCCACCAGAAATTGGTAAACCAGCTTTTGAACGAGGCCATGTGCTCTGCCGGCCTTCCCTTGATCGACGACGGCAATGCCGACTTTCCCAGCGGCTACTACACCCAACAACAGGACTTTTACGGTGGCAACACTGGGCTCGAGATTGCCAGATCGACGCGCAACTTTGGCAAGTTCTTCACGTCGATGATCGGAGGCCTGATCGGTGTCCTCGTTGTCAATTTCAACATGCCCAACGTCGTCAACAGCTTGCTCAAGCATTTCAGCATCATCTGGGTCCTCACCTCGATCGGCGGCACGCTCTCGCTCGTCCTCGCGCCCTACTACGCCGACTCGTTCCTCCACATCTGGGTCTTTTGCACCGCCTTTTACGCCTCCCTCACGGTCTATTCCAAGCTCGCGTACGAACTCGGCATCCCCCGAAACATTGCAACCGCCGTCAGCATCACCGCCAGTTCCCTCGTTGCCCTCGGCGTCCATCTGGCTCTCTGAATTTTGAAATTTATTAACAGCGAAAAGAAAAAAAAATAAATTTTTTTTTTGTTTAGCGCACAATCGATTGTGAGAGAATCATTACTGCAGCGTGCTATGCAGCTTGGGTTTCTTTTCGTTTTTCGTGTTTCTGTGTCCAAGTCTGCCTCTTGATTTGGTCACCCCATGGTGTGCACTTTGCAAAATGGAATCAACCACGTGGCCCTTGGCGGTCGAGGGAAGCGACGCGCCTGACGATGATGCGCCGCATGGCGCGCCTGCCGCACCCACACCAGTAGTGTGCGAGCAGTGCCGGAAGGAGCCATCAAAGGTAAGCGGCAGATGCCGTCATGTTTGGTGTAACTGGATGGAGCGTCGTCAGTACTGTTGTCCGGGCTGCTTCGTCAAGACGTGCAGCGTCGAGTGCGTGAGGGCGCACAAGCTGGCGAGGGACTGCGATGGCAGGCGCAAGCGGAGCGATTTCGTTGCGCTCAACAACTTTACCGATGAAAACATGTGGTCGGGTAACGAACGAAGACCGCATTATTACGAACTGGACTCAAAGTAAATTATGATAAGACATCTCGTTCCTCGGCGAGGTGGAGAAGCGGTCGACCAAGTCGCAAAAGGACATCCCCAAGCCATCACGACTACGCAAGGGACACCACCTCCAAGGCGGCAGCGGCGGTGGCGGTGGCGGTGGCGCGGAGCCGCAACGTGCGTTAGCCAGCCTGCCTGTGCGATACAAAAAGCTGTTGCAGCAGGCGCGGCACCGTGATGTCAACCTGCGGTTCATGTCGGACGGGATGAAGCGCCACACGTGCAACACGTCGATGCACCATTTCAAGTCAAACAGCATCCTGTGGAAGGTGGACGTGTTGTTCCACGGCACGCCGATCGCTGTCGAGCTTGAAAAGCAGTCGGACGCGGGGACGATTGCGCAGATCCTCGAGACGGCCATCACAAGCATCATGGCCACACAAGGGCGGCACAAACTGCCCGAGTCTTTCTTGAGGCATCGTCAGGACCTCGGGCAGCTCGTCGTGGCCTACAAGGTGCCGTTTCGACCGGCAAACGCGGACCGTTTTATTGCGCTTGCGTACGCGAGCAAGCTGCAGGCGGCCCTCGCAGGCCTCACTGTGATCGAGTACCCGACGCTGTACGTCTTTTCACCCGAGGACCGTGGCAAAGCGACCTGGTTCACTGCTGAAGAGGTGCAACGCTTCGGCGTGCTTTGGAAGAAGTGTTGATATGTATTTTTTTATTTTTCTAGGAGGAGGAACTGCGAAAACAGGTGCATTTTAGGAGAAAAAGGCCACGCATCGAGCAGGTGGCCAGCGATGACGATGACGAGTCAATGGCAGGGCCCTCCACTGCATCGACTTCAACGGCGATGGATGTGGACGGTGCAGCTGCACCGAGGCTCTTTAAAGAAGTCGAGCCTGAGGGTGATGGCGAGGGCGACGACATGGACGACTTGGATGACGACGATGACGACGACTTGGATGACGACCTCATCCACCGATCCCATCCTTCCGCTGCAGCTGCGACTGCGTCTGCAGCGACGTCTCAAGGGGCGGCTCAATCGTCCTCCAACGCACTGCTAGAGCTCGAAGACGACTTTGATGTCGGCGGCGCACACAAAGCTCCCCAAGTGGATGCCACCACTCTCGCACAAGCCCTCGCCATGGCAGTCGCGGGAGACCTCGGCGTCTCCGCCTCCTCTGATTAATGCCAGAAAATAATCATAACATTCGAAAATGGATGAAAAGCATCTTTCACGCAAAATTACAACTCTAAGGCGAAAGCGATTTTCACATCTTTGTGGAAACCTTTTCTATCTGCGTGACAAAATTTTTGACGCCGATCTGATGGAATATTTTGGACACTTGCACGCGGACCTTTTGCTCGTTCACTTCCTCGGCGACCTGTACCCGAAGCGTTCCAACAAGCTTTTCCTGTGATTGCTCCCAGAAATGCGGCTCGGAGAAACTGGTGACGCCAGGGACATTGAGAACCTACACAATGTGCCAATGGATCGATAAGGAAGGGGAAAACAAACAAAACGCGAGTACCTCTTGCAGTGACGCGTTGAGTTTGCCGTCCAGTGCCTTGGGTGTCCGTTGCAACAACACGAGCGTAGAGTCCCTCAGCAGGGGGAGGATCGATCCAAAGATGATGATCGCCAGGAATAGCTGCACGCGCCGTTAGTATAGCAAGGCAATGGGGAAAAAAACCAAAAAAAAATTTACCGAGCAAACAGGGTCGGCGTATGTCCAGCCAAGGTACCGAATGCAGAGTGCAGAGATGATCACAGCAACCGAACCGAGCGTGTCAGCGAGTACGTGCAAAAACATGCCCTGCATCAGTGGGCTGGAGCTGCTGTCGCTGCCACCGCCACTCGAGTGCGAGTGCCCGTGGTGATCGTGTCCGTTGCTGTGTCCGCCATGGTGGTCGTAGCTGCACTGGCTATCTGTTTGGGAGCGGTGAAAAAGGACCGCTTCACATGAGGGTAGATACCGTGGCTGCTGCTGCTGCCACCGCCGTGCGAGTGCCCGTGTCCTCCGTGTTCAAAGGCAAAGATGCCCAACATGTTGACGATAAAGCCGAGGAAGGACACGACCAGGAGCTGGTCCGTGTCGATTTCCGGCGGCTCGTACAGCCTCTCGACTGCCTCGAGAAAGATGTGGATGGAGGCGTACGCGAGTGCGGCCGTGTTGATGAACGCCGCAAACGTCTCCACCCTGCCGTAGCCGTACGAGAACGAGCTGTTGGCCGGCCACTTGGTCACGACGGACGCGATCAGCCCAAAGATGATGGCCGACGAGTCAAAGCACATGTGCACGCCATCGCCAATGAGACCCAGCGAGTTGGACCAGAACCCGTAAAGGATCTACCCAGAGGACGCCAATTAGTCCAAGGGGAGCAGGGACAGCAACAACGAGCCCGAGCCCGAGCAAAAACACACGTACCTCGACAAAGGCAAAGCTCACGTTGAGCAGCAGGAAGAAAAAGATGTTGCGCGTGGACTTGCTGTTGATGATTGTGCGCACAAAGTTGTGCACGACCTGCACGAGGGACGTGGCCGTCTTGTCCTGTGTTTTTATTTTTCATAGTTTCGAGTTGTAGCGCACGCGTGAGTGAGTGCGTATAGACGGGCTCACGCACCTTTTCAAGCCCGGACGCGTACAACGGCAGGCCGCCGCCTTTGGATGTCGCGAAGAGCACGTCCATTTTATTATGTGGGCAACCCAGTGAGCGAGCCGCGTTTTCTTTTCAATTCCATCTGTACAATCGCGCCTCGATTAGGTCTGGTCCCACAGAACAAAGCGAAACATGTTTTTATTATTCATCATCTGCCGCCACGGATGAGGCCGACGCGGAAGCGGCCGAGGTCTTTTCCTTCTCCTTGCGGAACGTGGCCCACTCGGCCAGGGTCTCTGCGTCAATGTAGTCGTACCGCCAGATCAGCGCATCCGAGCCAGACAGGAGGACGTTGCGCATGTTTTGCGAAAACACGCATGCTCGGATGGGCTTTGTCAATCGTTTGTGCGTCACTTGTGCGATGCTCTAGAATCAACATTGAGTTGATAAATCTTTGCTGCTTCATACTGTACTTTTGTGGAAGCAAGACTGACAATGTGCACAACGCCGTCGTTGTCGCCGACGCAGAGGAAGCGGTGGTCCGAGGAGATGTCGAATCGGCTGCTGACTTGGCCAAAGCTGCCCTTGACGACAAAAGTGGACGTCGACAGGAGCGACGACGCGTCAAACACCTCAAACTTGCCGTTTAGCATCTTGACCACGATCGACGAGCCCGAGCATACGACTTTGTCTGCGCATTTTTTCCCTTAAAAAATAGGAAAATCAATTCATGCGGTACCAACATGACCGCCAGACTTGCGATCCAGGGGCTTGCCCTTCTTCTCGGTCTCGACAAGACTTTCTGCAATCTTCCAAGCGACGATCTCCGTGCCCGACGCCGACACGAGCAGTGCGCCGTTCGCGGCAAGGCACAGCGTTGTATGTCCCTTGGCTGCGAGCTGCAAGACCGGTGCCGGTGCTGCGGTCGCCAAATCGGCTGTGCTCCAGCACTTGATCGTGTCATCGCGGCCGGTGGACCAGACCATGCCGCTGCTCGGCCCTCTCCCCGCGACGACCTCTGTGACCCCTCCCTTGTGCGCATCCTCAAACACGCGCTCGACCCTGGAGCGCGTTACGCTCACGAGCACAACGCTGCCATCGGCACATCCCAACGCCAGCAGCACGTCCGCGGTCGTGTGGACCCACGCGACCGAGAGCAGTTCCTGGTGGCACCGTCAGTGCCACTTCCCCAATAGCAGGCATTACCTCGGTGTGGACATAGTGCGACACGAGGTCGAGGTGGTCCCCGCCGTGCTCGTTGTCGTACACGTTGAGCTGCGTGCCTCCAATCGTCGCGACCATGTTTTCCATCGACGTCCCGCCCTCCTCCAAGTCGAACGCGACCTAGCGGACGCACGCGCACACTAAACGGAACGCACAGACAAAAGGGATACCTGCACGACGTCCTTGCCATGGTTCTCCTTGACGATCCTTCGCAAACGCAGCTGCTGCAGCACGCTCTCCTGCTTGTCGCTCCCGCTTCCACCACCACCGTTGCTGCTGCTACTGCCCTCGCCTCCGCCACTGGCCTCGGCGGCAATGGTAGCAGGCACGGGCGTGGCCTTCCTGGCACGTTTGAGTTCGCGTTCTGCCATTTGGACCGCACACCTAAAATGGCCGACGACGACGCGACGACGAGGGCTGACGTCGACGACGTCTTGGGCGCCTTGGTAAGCCAGCCACCTCCTCGGGCCCTGTCCGCTCTGCTAGCCTCCTCCCTCCCCTCCCACTACCCATGCTCTCTGGCATGGCCACCTCTTCCTGGCCTCCTTTCTCTTGGTTTCGCCCTGATGATTGCCAAAACGGAACGCTGACAACTAATGGACGCTGCAGGACCTCTTTGCCATCGCCGAGGAGGACTTTGCGGCCGAGCTCAGCGACGCTGCGGCCATGCCACTGGCGGCCGCGTGCAGGATCTTGCGCCTCGGCAAGGCGGCAAAGGCGACGTACGCCCAACGAGTGGCCGTGTTGACAGGAGCCTTTGTCAGGTACGCCAGCAGGGACGGGAGGATCCGTAACCATTTGCCCATTGCTGTGCAGCGTGAGCAGGTGCAAGGAGGCTCTGACGCCAGGGGAAGTTGCGTTTGTGGCACGCTTCACAGTTCAAGCCACGCGGTCGGTGCTCGACCTGGTTGTCACAAGCAAAGGTACGTGGAGCGAGTGATTTTCGCCGCCTGAGCTCATAAGACCGTACCAGACGCGCACGACTACAGTGCCAAGGTCGAGACATTGCTGCAGGAGCTGGTGCGGATGCTCGTGTTTGTGTACAACCAAGCAAAGGCGCACGCGGATGGGCTTGTCGCGACCGGCGGCGAGTGGACCGCTGCGTCGATCAACGACGCTGTGTTGATGTGCATCAATGCACTCGTGGACGAAGACCACGGCGTCACCGTCTCTGAGAACGCCGGCGCGCTGAACCTGCCCGAAGAGCTCGCCAAAAAGGTTGCTGTGGCCGCTCCGGGCGCGCCCAAGAGCAGCACCGGCTCACTGCCCGCCCAGACCAACACTCAAGGTAAACCAGCACACTTGTCGCCTCGTAATGTGTTCTCTTTTTCCTTCCTCAGACAAGTACCTCAAGCAACTGCAAAGCCTGCGCACTGTGACCACGGCGGCGCTCACTCAGCAGGCAAAGCAGCAAAAGCAACAACAGCAGCAGCACTTTGCCGAGGGTGCTGGGCGCAAGCATTTTGCAGGCAAGGCTGCTTCGTGCATCTGGACGTACACAGACTTTGTGTCGTCCTTCTTCAGCACATCCAGCCCCGATGCCAAAACACTCTTGGACCGAGCTGCGTTGGCCAACGTCAGCACGCTCTGTCTGCTCTCCGCAGCCGCGCCGACTACGCTTGGCAACGAAACGATCCACGCGTCCCTCAACACCTTTGTCAATGCTCTCTTTCAAAAGTGCCTCGACGACGCGACGTTTGCAGCCAGTGAGGATGTAAGTCCGCTCCCCTCTCTTTTTAAGTGCATGTCTCTGAAAGCGTATCGTTAGATCACCTCAAACCTCCTCATCGTACTCTCACGCGGCAATGCAGAGCTCGCTGTCATTGCCGACCGCCTCATGCTGCTGCTATCGGCAGTGTATCTCAAACGTAAAGCACTTTCAATGGGCTCTGCGAAATCAAATCCTCACCGCAAAAACTGCAGATTTTTCGTCGAGCAAATCGATCAGGTTTATGGAAATGGCGTCCACACTCTTGAATGCAGATCCGGCGACAAAGCCACACGCGACAACGACCTCTGCGACTTTCACAATCAATTGCGTATCGCCGCCGATTGACCTGCTGTCGTTGCCAACGACGACCGAGTCATTCGCGGCAGTCTATGCTCAGTTTGGCGTGGCCGATGTCGTCAACGAACTGCTCAAGGGCATCGAAACGCTCCTGAACGACCAGTCGAGACCTGTTGTTTCAGCACCAGAGGCTGCATCGGGAGGAAAGAACGCCGTTGTTCAAGAAGAGGAGGAAGAGGCGTTCAGCCTCTTTGGTGAGCCAGCACGCTCGGAAGAAGAGGACGACAGCGAGGACGACGAGGACGATCAACATGGCCTCTCGCAGACCCAAGCGGTTCGTATTTTTTTTTATTTTTTAAAAAAAAAGAAAAGAGAAAGAAAAAGAACCGCGATTAAACTCATTGTTCACAGACACGTGTCCTGCATGCTGCCGCCCGAGTATTCAGCTTTATCAAGAACTTTGCTGTGCTCTCATCAGATGCCGTCGAGGCATGGCTTGCCGTGGGCGATGGCCTCAGTGGCCTCGAGCTCTCCTACTCGAAAGGTAATCGTACAAAATCAAGTGTTGCGGCTAAAAAATATTTTTGATCCTGTAGAGTTTGGAACGCTCGTCAACTCGGTGCGCGAACCGTGGCGTCGGACATCGACGCTGATCTTCTCTGCCAATAAGCCGTCGCTCAAGGCAGTGCTGCACAAGCGAGGCTTTGTTGATGGTTCGGCCTGGTCGACGGCGGCCAGTGCAGATATCTGCTTTTTGATCCTCCTCGCCGTCGCCTTTGACGACGAAACAAACCAAGAGGGCGATGAATCCAAGCGCTGGAACTCTGCGAATGTGGCTGCGTGGACCCGTCAGAGTGTCGTGCACTCGCTGGCTGCGTCCGATCCCGTGGCCGTCAGCGAAGACTTGCTCATCACTGCCATTTTCCTGGAAATCACCAACAGCACCAGCACGACCTCGCCAATCTCGCAGTGGAGCGACCTGCTTGCTTCCGTGACCTCCAAGTCAACAGCTGCTGCCGTATCCTCTCCAGAGGCTCTCAACAGCTGGCTCGTCAACTACTGTCGTCTGCTGCAATGGATCGACTTTGCTGCGTGCCACACTGGCGACTTCTCGTCCAAACTCCAAGCGCGCATGTCGGCCTTGACATCGGTGCAGTCATCAGACCTCGACCGCTGCTTGCAAGTGCTGATCGAGCAAAAGCTCCAAATGGCCACAACAAAGAGCCTCATGAACGTGAACGCTGGCTCGGGCTCGCCCCCTTTCCTGCCCGACCTCGAGGATTCCAGCGGTGAAACGCAAACGCTCGCGCATTTGTACATCTTTTTTTTTTTTTAACATGCTTTTTAAAGTCACCCCCCATTAGGAATGCCGCCGAGGCCAACAAGCTTGCGGAAGCTGTGCTGTCGCTTCTAAAGTTTGCCAGCAAAGCTGTCGTCCCTGTGGAGGTCATGGATATCTCCTTACTGCTCCAGGCCAACTTTACTGCGCAGCGTATCCTCTCGTCGATCGAGCTGACCACTGGATTCGTGACACAAGATCCCGTGTCCTTGGATGCATCGCTCCAGTTTGCCGTGCGCAACCTTCAGCAGGGCCTCAACGCGACCCCGTCGAAGATCTCCGTGGACAACTGGAAGTCGCTTTTGGCATGTGCAACCTCTACGAAAGCGTACTTGCCGTCCCAAGGCAGGCTCCCGTTCATGTGGCTAGGATCGGCAGCAATCGCGCTCAACCTCTTTGCCTCCTCGGTTCTTGGTCTCAGGAAGGACGCGGAACTCGCGGATGATTGGATCGCTCTCGGCGACCACGTCTTTGCAACGGAAACCCTGGCTTCGATCGTGGCAATCCTGCAGACCCTGCAAGACTCCTACTTGTATGTCTCCTTTCGGGTTTTTTTTTATTTTTTTTTATAATAATAAAAATCACATCGCGTGCAGGCAACTCCTCGTCGAATCCACAAAGTTGAATGACGACATGGTGGGCATTGTCAAGGGCCTCGTTTCAGCCGGCATCGACATTTCAACAGTGCTTCCAGCCGATGGTGGGGCTGAATGGCAAGTTCAATTGCAAGAGGCTGCCAGTGCCATGTCCTCCGTGGTATGTTGCTCGTTTGTGTTGCGGCAAGTATTGACTTGCATTGTAATGAAGGACCCTGCCAAGTACAACATCGATGAAATCTACGGGCTCTACATGGAAAATGTTCTTGTGCAGTCGAGCGTAAATGTACTGGCCCTCAGCGTGCTTCACTGGGTCTACACAATCGGCAATCTCTTGACGGGTATGGTGGAACCTCTTTTTGAAGTATTTCTGATTTATCTGTTTTATTGTAGCTCGGTCGCACTGGCTCCTGCTGCGTATGTTTATGTTTGAGTATTTTGCATTTATTTACGATTTTGAATTTTCAGCAAAAGCTGCAAAGGTCACGGACAACGTGTTTTCTTCGACTTCCCCAGAGGCACACAAGGCCACCAAGCCTTTGTTTGCGGTCTCCCTCAACGTTGCGTTTGCCTTTTCACGCAGCGCTTGCAACAAGGTGATTTCAAAGGTCTTTCCAGAGGAAAAGGTATGCCAAGCCCGCGAGCGTACAGTAATTCATTCATTTGGTGCGGTAGGATCGCAAGGTCGCCTCCAGCATGATCGTTGTGAACAATTCAATCGCACTTCTCGCGCATCTAGAATCTCTACTTCCAAGCCTCTCTGCAGACCAAATCAAGTCGCTGCAGACGAGCGTAGCGGTCCTCCTGTCGACATGGGAAGACTCGTATAACCGCGACCCTGCCATTCTCTCGCCAGCGGCGATCGCAGCTGTCCTGCCTCACGGCACCAAAGTCGAGCAACTCCTGCGCTTTGTCTTTGTCAAACTCCCACAGCTCTTCCAGACGACTCCGTTCTCGATCCAGTCCCTCACAGCCTTGGCAGCGTTCATTGCTCCGTCCAAGCCGTATAATTTTAAAAAGAAAAGAAAAAAAAATTTTTTTTTCCCAACAGTGTCATCCTCTTTGCAGGCTGAATACTGTTTTGGTTGACTGCCTGTGTGAGCTCACCACGGAAGATGTCGACGCATGGGTCAGCCATGTGCTTGCCGGTGGAGGTAAAACAAGAAAATATTCTGTGGAGTTGAAAACTATTTCCAGCCAAAACGGAGCCTCCGTTCTCGGCCTTCCTGAAGCAGCTCATTTCACTCAAAGCCTCGTATGCGCAAGCGGCGCAATTGTCCACCAAGATTTACCAATGCATCTTTGGAAAACTTACGAGTGTGATCCTGGCTGGCACCCAATCGGCCGTCAAGACCCTCCTGATGATCATCGCAAGCGTCCTCGAGCAAGCCGACGCCTCTGAGCCCTTTGCCAAGCAGGCCGTGGTCTTGTTTGACGAGCTCATCAAGAGCGACGACATCCTCCTGAAGCCAGACGTCCTTGCAAACGTCAAGGCCTTTGTCGTGCTAATCACTCTCGCGAGCACAAGTGACCCATCGGCAACCGAAGCCCTCGCAAAGACGGAACTCAAATTGGCAAAGCCGACGCAACGGGGACTCCCCGAGGTCAATTTTGCGTTCGATCTCTCCAATCCATTTGCGCGGACAAACGGTAACCACGTGCACAATCTTCGGGTTGCCCTAATTTCATTCATTCGTTTGTTTTTTCTTTACAAGTGTTTGCCGATGCTGCGGCTGCAACCACCTCTGCGAGCCCCAAGGGACCCGGATTCGCCGAGAGTTTCGCTTCTTCCAAGGAGATCCCCGAGTCCAAGCTGTTTTCTCAACTGTGCACCTATGCGAAGACGGGCAAGGACTACTCTGTACGAAGAGGCGTTTTTATTTATTTAGCTATCTCTAATGTTTGCATTGCTAGAACCAACACTGGTACTATTGCTACACGTGCAACTTGAGCTCCTCAGAGGGTTGTTGTACCGTGTGTGCGCGCGTGTGCCACGGAGGCCACGATATTGTGTACGCACGGATGTCCAGCTTTTTCTGTGACTGTGGAGCAGGACGTCGTTGCCAGTGCCTGGCCCCTCGGTAACTGCACAGTAACATCCTCCAACTCTTATTCTAATGCTTTGCCAAAACCAGGGATCCTGTACCCGCACATGAGCGATCGGGATCGCCCCCAGCCTCCCCTAGCCAGTCTCTGCACCTCTTCATCGATACGGCTGGAGAGGAATGGGCCAAGCTGTACCAGACGCTGGAAACAGTCGTTGCGCGCTTGTGGCAGCTTGTGGACCTATCAATTGCCCAGGTGGAGGAGCAGCAGTCGCAGAACGCCAAGGCCAAGAACGCCACTGCCGAGGCCAGCGCGGCCAACTGGACGTGCTCCGAGTCGATGGTGGTCGAGGCAAACTCGTTTGTCTCCTTTGCGGACCAGAAGCTGTTTACCATCCCCGTGGACTCTCCCATCGAGCGACGATCCTCTGCCGACGCATTAAGGATCCTCGAAGGCGCAAGCGAGAACGGTGAGGACGACGACATTGACGACCTTCTCAAGTACAGGCGTGTTCTTTACGTGCTTTTTGAACGCTTAATTCTTCTTCTTGGAAAGGGATCACATCCTCGGCCACAACTGGCTTGCGAGCTCCAACAAGTTTATCGTGACAGTACTTAATGACACGACCCTCATGTCATGTTCGCTGCCCACGTACTTGCAGTCCAAGCAGGCATCCTTGCCCATTGTACGACCGAATCTTTGTTTTATTTTACTAAGGGAAAAAAACAAACAGGACGGACCCAAAGCAACGACGTCATTTTCCATAATGTCGGTTGTCCTTCACCCCCACACGCCCAATCTGATTGTGGTACGTCGAGTACAGCTAGCAATAAAAGTATAATATTGTTTCCCCAAGGCTGGAACACGCGAGATCGAGATCTGCTCCCTCCACTCTGAGACGGGGGCTATTTTGAACCGCTACAACCTCAACGTGTCGCACGAGCACTCGAGCTTCCATATCATGTCTGTCCAGTGGGTCCCCTACACTGTCAACTGTGTCGTCGTCGCCACAAACAAGTTTGTCAAGATCTTTGACCTGGCTCAAGACACGATTTCGCCCGCATACTTTTTCTCGCTGCCCGATCCTTCCAACGCTGTTGTGGCGTGCACCCTGGCGCGACACGAGTCCTCAGCAGAGCAGTCGACGGCAGCGATGAGTGATCTGACCCTCTTTGTGCAGACCCTCGACGGCATCATCTACTCTCAGGGTACGTCGAGAAATTGCTCCAGTTTCGCTTGCTAAAACGTGCCCTACAAAACAGACTTGAAGGCTGGCTGCAACCAGGGCCAGATACCTCTCACACGACCCCTCGAGAACGTGCGTCCTTCCACTGGCCCGACCACACCCAACCGCATCTCGAGCAACAACGGAGGTGCCAGCGTGTTCTTCGCCGCCAAGCTGCAGCTCCTAATCTACGCGTACGAGAACGGCGACGTGTTTGCCGGCCGCCTCAACGACGACCACACGTCCTTGAAGGAGTCGTTTGCCGCTGTCGTTCCGCAGCAGCGCAATGCTCCTGGTGCGCTCCGACGCCTCCACAATGGCGCTCCGTATCACGACTTTAAAGAAATTGTTGTCGATCAGCATGCCGTCAAGGGCCAGCCCTGGGCGTCTGTCCTCTTGATTGCAAATTCGCGTCGAGCGCCCCACCTCGTCGTGTTTTCGTTCTCGCCACCGCAGGTCCAGGCACAGATCATTGGCCTCCAGGTATGAAATGAAAAAAAGCAAAATGGTAATAATTATATTTATTTGCTGTTGTTGCAGGACCACATTCACATTACGTCCTTTGCAGTGGCCAAGTTGCCCGTCGGATCGGAACAAGGAACTGCGCAGCAGGTCCTGCTGATGAAGTCAGAGATGGACGACATATTCTTTGCTACCCTTTCCGACAAGTTGGTCAACGACAGTGACTCGGTCGTCCTTCCTGAGTCTCTCATCAAGCCCGCTGTAGCTCGGCCCTCATCAAGCGCGGCTGCTCCTGCTGCAGCAGCATCCGCGGCGAGCAGTACCCCCAATGGTAAACAAAAAAAGCGAAATATTTTTTCTTTCATCAATTTTCTTACCCGTTCGATGCAGGTGAGCTCCCATTGACCATCTTTGAGCTCCTCGACTGTGCGACCAAGTCTATCCTCGTCTCGTCCGATGATCTCGGCATTTCACCCAGCCAGATCAAGTCGCGAATCACGTCAAACGATCAGGTGCTCAAGGCAACCTCGCCCAGCGGCTTTGCACTCAACATTAAGCTCCCCGACCCTGATGCAAATGCAATCGTGGCCATGCGCGTCCTCCTCGGCAACAGCAACACCAGTGCCATCCCACAACGCATCACCGTGTTTGAGCAGGAGTTTGTGACCAAGTAAGTACCTTTCCAATAAAACTATGTTTCTTTTTTGCAATTATTTAATGGGGAATTTTATCAGGGCGTCCGTTCCGCGTTACTACGCCGTTGTGCTCAACGAACGCAGCATCGAGCAGGCCATGATCGAAGGATCAGTGACCGTCCGCTTCTCGTCGTGCTGGGATGGCGCCCAGTACCCCACAATGGACAAGATCGACGTGTTCACGGCCGCCAAGTCTCGCATCGACAGCGCCAAAAAGACGGCTGGTTCTTCGTCGTCACAGCCTCTCTCGCGAACAGCAACCCCCGGTTTCCCCGGTCTCGCTGGCACCGGGCCATTCCGCAGGCTCGATCTGTGGGAGTCGGCCCAGGTGGCGCACGAACAGCCCAGTGGCGCCTTCCTCGGCAGTCTCGTGAAGTACCCGCTTCCCCCAGTCGCCCCCACGTTTGGCCACAGCTCCGTCGAAGGTCTTCTCGTCGAGGTGCTCGCCGTCGTCCGCAGGGGACTCGCGGTCAAGAAGGACTCGGCTGGCGGCCAAAAGCTGCTTGAACAAGTCTTTGGTCTTCCGCGCACCTTGGCCGTTGTTCCCTCGGCCTGGACGCACGCGATCGTGCTCGCACGCCAGCTAATCGGCGGCGAACCCTCGGCGTCGTCTATCGCCATGGCCAGTAGTCTCAACGCCGTCTTGGCCAAGAGCGCCATCGAAGCCGCCAAAGCCGCCCTCGCCGACGAGACCCAGGCCAAGCTGCGCAAGTTTCCGGCGCTCGAGGCAGACTTGCTTGTGCTACAGCAACTCTGCCTCCTCCGCCGGTTCTCGGGACCGACGTACTTTGGTAACCTGGATCTCTCCGCGTTCACCGCTCAGTTTGAGGCGTGGGCCCCCACGATCGCCAACAGCAGCCTGGACGATTCCGGTGTTTCCCACGTCGTGCGCGTTATTGGCCGCCTGGTCTCGCTGCACCTTGCTTGGGCTATGGAGCTGGTGTCCGCCGCCAGGGAAGAGGACGCCAAGCCGGTTCTACTGCCCGTGACCCAGTCGTTGCGTGTCCTCCTCCAAAGCAAAAACGCCGTTGTGTCTGTGGGCGCACACGACGCCCTCACCTCGTCGTTTAGCGGAGGCCTCGCGAGACTGCGCACGGTAATTCTCCCCGCCCTTCTCCCCCTCGGTTCAGACCAGCCGCCAAAGCTGCCCAAGGGGCCCTCAGCGTCGAAACCACACAAGAAAAACATCTACAGCGACCTGTTTGAGGGCGACGACGACGACGACGACGAGGACAACGAGTACGACGACGAGGATGAAGAATTGTTCCCTCCTGCAGGCACGTCGTACGACGACGACAACTATGACAGCGACAGCGACAGCGACAGCAGCGATGCGGACGAGCCAAGCAAGTCAAAGGACGCCAAGGCGACCAAGACTTCCTCTTTTACTGCCCCTTCTCCACCCGCCGCCGATTCGGCAGCAGCAGCAGCAGCAGCAGCAGAGGTCTACCGCTGCGACGGATGTGAGCTCCAGCCCATCATAGGAGAGCGCTACCACTGCCGTTCGTGCCCAGACTATGACATCTGTGCAATCTGTTTTGCATCGGGCATTCACGAAGAGCACAACATGGAACGCTTTGACATCGAGGAAGCTCCCGCCGCTGCTCCTCCTACCGCCGCCGCTGCATCGTCCGCCTCTGCGGCAACTACACCCTCGACAACTGCTGCGTCGTCTGTGGTGGATCTGCCAAAGGAGACTGTCCAGAAGGTCCGTGCGTCCTCCCACTGGGTCACACTCGAAGAGGAAACGACCAAGTTCCAGTCGGTTGTGGCCACGCTCACCAATGAGCTCATCAACACGGATCTCAAGGAACAAATGGCAGCCGCCCCCGATGCCCTCGCATCCCTGCCGACTCTCTCGCTCCTGCGGCTCCTCCTGGCCACCCTCGCCAGCGACTCGGCCGTGGAGCAGTCACAGCACACGCTTTTGCTGGAGTCGCTCTTGGCGCAACTCTTCCCAGAGCCCGGTGCCAAGTGGGACGCCGCTCCTCGTCCTGCCGCCGAGCTTGTCCGTCTCTCCGCTCTAGCCTATCTCTTGACCCCTTCGCCCGGCATTCGCCACCTTCGTGCGACTGCTTCCGCGCAGACACAGCGTCAGATCGTGCCGCAAGTCTCCGAGGCCACGTCCTTGGCCACGGCCAACTACCTCTTTATGTCACAAGGGTCCTATGTCGCGCAGCTGCTCCCGCGTGCCCAGCAGGTGCTCAGCTTGGCCAAGCAGCACGGCGATCGCATCCTGGAGCCTCTCGTCGCCGCAGCGGGTGCTGGCCTTGCTGTCTTCCACCAGCACACAGAGACGCCCCTCCTGGGCTTGCTGCAGCGCACGTTCCTCCCGTTCTTCCAGGGAAGCGATGGCTTTGACTTTGGCACTACCACCACCGGCCACAAGGACGCGTCAGCACCAGCAAAAGACGGGGCCCGATCCGGGAAGAGTGGCTTTGCGCACTCGTGGGAGGTCTGGCTCGACCCCAGCGCCCTCTCCCGTCCGATCACCCTCGCGGCCGCCTTGCTCGTGGCCCGCTCGCTCTACAGCTCAAAGGCCCAGGCCGAGTCTGAGGAGCAGGCACTGTCCAAGGCTCACTGGCAGACGCTCGCGTGCGAGTGCGCATTTGAGAAATCGCTAGTCTTTGTCAAGAAGCACGCCAAGGCCGTGCTGATTGCGCTCAACGACTCCAGGGGAACCTACCGGTCTGTGCTGGACAACCACCTGTTTGGCCTGAATGTGACCGAGATTGAGCGTCTCGTGCAGCCAGTCCTCCCTCTCACGACCACCTGGACGGCGTCCACGACCCCGGCCACTGCCACGACGCCATCGGCCGCGTCCGCAAGCCGCTCACTCTCGTGGTCGGCGACTGCTCTACGAGGCGCCCCCCCTGGCTCTTCTAGCGCCGGCAGGTCTGCGGCTGTCTCCACGGCACGCATCAACCAGGAGGACATTGCCACGATCAGCCGCCTGCTGTCGTCCGTCAGCGAGCAGGTGAACAAGCGACCCTGGAACTGGCAAAAGTTTGTCCTGGACCGCTTCTCGCTGGCAGCATCATCATCTACCAGCACCGCTAGTGCTTCGCAGAACGTCGTCCAGTTCTTGGTCCAGCTGCTGTCCTCGCCCGACACGGATGCGATCGCCCCGCAAGTCCTTAAGCTGCTCCGTTTGGCCCTCACCATCTCGTCTCCGCCGCCACCGCCTGCCAAGCCTGGTGCGGCTCCTTTCTCTGGAGACGACGGGGACGCCAGTGCGCGCACTTTGCTCCCCCCAATCGGAGGCCGTGGCAACAACGGTAGCACCAATGCAAGCGGCAGCACTGACAACGGTTTTGCCACATCGTTCCTCATGTCGATGATCCAGACGATGCTCTCGTACGACTCGCCAGGCAGCCTCACCGCGTCGTCTGCCCTCCTCAGCAAGCTCGCCGGCTCGAGTGATGTCGGCAACCTCCTCCGTTCTGCGGCCGCATCGGGGCCCTTTGGCGGCAAGAGCATCGATCCCATCCTGAAGCAGTACGACATCAAGACTGTTTCTGCCGTTCCTCTTGTCGATCGCGTCGAAAAGGACCTCCTGGGCAAAAAGGAGGACGGTAACCCTCTTTTCCGAGAGATGATCGAGGGCATCGTAGGTTCCTCCTCTTCGCCGTCGAGCGATATCGCTTCCGACTCGCTGGACCACATTGTACAAACGATGCTCCTTCATCGTCGCCACGAACCGACACGCCTGGAGGCCCGCGAGGTCTTTTACTGGCTGTACTGGCACGGCAGCCGCCGTCAGCAGCTCGCCCTGGGCGCGGCCCTGTGGCGCACCCTGCCTCGTCTTGCATCGCTGGGCCCACACATCCAGGCCTTTATGGACGCGCTTTCCTTTGTTCACCGCCACACGACCCTCAGCCTCGAGTTGCTTGACGTGGCCTCTGCCGAGCCTGCTGCAGCAGCATCCTCTTCCTCGTCTGCCAGCAGCGTCGGCGAGGGCATCAGCAGCCTCCGCCACGAGCTAACGCACCAACTGGGCCAGCTCGTGACCGCCCTCAAGCAGTTCAACCGGGCGCTCGTGTCGCATCCCAACACCGCCATCTACGAGGGCCTGCTGGACCACATTGACCGTGACGGCCTCTTCCTCGAGTCGTCGCCATGTGCCGGCTGCTCGTCGTCCGAGTCGGTGTTTGAGTCGATGGACGTGGAGCAGATCAAGGCCGAGACCAAATACACCCCCAACGCGACCATCCTGCGCCTCAACAAGCGCTACACGTTCTCGAGCATCCACATCAAGGTGTCTGAGATCCGCCGGTTCAAGATGGTCTCCTCGGTCGAGCTCTTTTACAACAACAAGACCATCACCGACATGAACACGCTCAAGAACAACAGCCGTCTGTGGCGCTCGCTGGGCACGTTCCAGATGCGGCCGATGCAGAACGAGCTGAGCTGCGTGCTGTACATGCCCATCACAGCGATGAACCTCAAGATCCAGTTCTCCTCGTTCCACGAGAGTGCCACCGGCTCCGAGAAGCTGATCTGCCCGCGCTGCAGCCGCATCGTCACCGACCGCCACGGCATCTGCCGCAACTGCCACGAGAACGCGTTCCAGTGCAGGCACTGCCGCAACATCAACTATGAGAACCTCCAAAGCTTTTTGTGCATCGACTGTGGCCGCAGCTCGTACGCAAACTTTGTCTACTCGTTCCAGGCACGCCCCTCGCTCGAGGTGGACCAGATCGACAACGAGGTGGACGAGCGGGCCTGCATCGCCGTGGTGGAGAAGGAGTCGCAGAGTGCGCGGGCATTTGCGCAAAAGCTCGACAACCTTCGCAAGCCGCTCGAGGCCATGCTCTTCTCGATGGGGCCAATCCGCGCCGGCGACAGCACCACCGTCAGTGCCGCCGGCCACAACACGCACAAGCTGCCTCGTCGCCTCCTTTTGCTCGAAACGCTTTACAACCGTGACTGTCGCAATGCCGCCGAAGGCCTCACGCGATCCATCCAGCTGCTCGCCTCTGCGCGTCAGGAGCTGCTGAGGTACAGTCGCAGCGGCCGCCTGAGACAACCAAGTCAGGTGCAGCAGCAACAGGGTCTGCAACAGAAGACCAGGTCGGCTCCGGAGACCCCCGTCCCCGTCCACAGCGGCGAGAGCCAGTCGACAGCCTGCTACGGATGCACCGCTCGCGCCATCCACGAGCTTCGTCAACTGCTGGCAGACATTGTCTCGTCGTCGCCGTCCAAGGCACAGGCGCTCTACGACAACGGTCTCTTGACAGAGCTCTTGTCGTACAACCTGCGCCGCGGCAGCAATGTGCCCCTCAAGTCTGCCTCGTCGGGCGATGCACGCCCCTCGACGATGGACCAGCTCGGGCTGCTCGTGTGCGCCCTGGCCAAGGACAACGCGCAGGCGACCACCCAGGTCATCGACATTGTCCGCTCGAAAGTGGACTTTGCCCTGCAGAACCTCGCCTCGCTCGATGTCTCCACCGTGCTTGGCTTTGAGGTCACGCTGCTCTGTCGTGTCGCCCTCCTCAACGACACTGCATGGGAACAGCGCATGCGTGGACTCTTTGAGATCTTCTTCAAGGTATAAAGATAATAAAATGATTTTTTTTTTTTCACTTCACGCAATGAAAAGGCCGTCCAACACGGT
>Ga0302226_10001193_pt1 | contig 19997 bp, 22 predicted proteins | sample II_Palsa_E3_3_FD_193524 | JGI IMG/M metagenome (GOLD analysis project Ga0302226, IMG submission 193524) | Peat permafrost microbial communities from Stordalen Mire near Abisko, Sweden - II_Palsa_E3_3 | ecosystem: Environmental > Terrestrial > Soil > Palsa > Peat permafrost | place: Sweden...
GGGCCGACTGTGGACGGTGCGTGATGGACGTGATGGACGTGATGGACGTAGTGGGCTCAGCAGGCGCCGGGGCATCGGAGGAATTTTCTGGTCTTGTCGATGCCGGCGGCGGCCCAATCTGTAGCGAAAGACATACCAGAAGAAGTATCAGAAGAGGAGATGCCCCATGGTTGTAGCCGTTTATCCCGGAACGTTCGACCCGCTCACGCGCGGTCATGAAGACCTCGTGCGACGTGCATCGAGTATTTTCGATACCCTGGTGGTCGGAGTCGCAGATAGCCGGAACAAGAAGCCGTTCTTCAGTTTGGCGGAGCGGCTGGATATAGCACACGATGTGCTGGGCCACTATCCGAACGTGCAGGTGATGAGCTTCAAGGGGCTACTGAAGGATTTCGTGCGCAAGAACAATGCGCGCGTGATCGTGCGGGGTCTGCGTGCCGTTTCCGACTTCGAATACGAGTTCCAGATGGCGGGCATGAATCGTTATCTGCTGCCCGACGTCGAAACGATGTTCATGACGCCGTCGGATCAATATCAATTCATCTCGGGCACGATCGTGCGCGAGATCGCGCAACTCGGCGGCGACGTCAGCAAGTTTGTTTTCCCATCGGTGGAAAAGCGCTTGCAGGACAAGGTCGGTCCGATTGCGCCGGACCCATCGGTGCCGTGAGCGTTTCAAGCGTTCACTGACGCGCGCCCATCCAGAGCGTGCGGGCACCGAAAAAGCCGGCTGAGATGCCGGGCGAAGAGAGTAAAGCATGGCCCTGTTCATTACCGACGAGTGCATCAACTGCGACGTGTGCGAGCCCGAGTGCCCGAACGACGCCATCTCGATGGGGGTCGACATCTACGTGATCGACCCGAACAAGTGCACCGAATGCGTCGGCCACTACGATGAACCGCAATGCCAGCAAGTGTGCCCGGTGGATTGCATCCCACGCGACCCGGCGCATGAGGAAAACGCCATCCAGTTGATGGCGAAATATCACGTGTTGATGAAAGCCAAGGGCGCTTGATTTAACGTCGAGCGTCAGGCATCAAGCCCCGTTCACGCGCGGCCTCAAAGCAGCGCGCGCAGCGCCGCTAGCAGAGCGTCGCAGTCGGCATCGGTGCCAACAGTAATCCGCAGATGCTGGTCGATTCGCGGCATTTTGAAATGCCGCACGAAAATCTCCTTCTCCTTCAAGCGCGCGGCCAGCGTGGCGGCGTCGTGTTCCGGATGGCGCGCGAATACGAAGTTCGCGGCAGACGGCACCACATCGAAACCCAACGCTTGCAAGTCCGCCGTCAGCCGTTCGCGGCTGGCGATCACCTTCTCGCAAGTCTCGCGAAACCAGTCGTCGTCTTCAACGGCCGCGATCGCTGCGGCTTGCGCCAGCCGGTCGAGCGGATAGGAATTGAAGCTGTCTTTCACCCGTGTCAGCGCCTCGATCAACGCTTCGTGTCCGAGCGCAAATCCCACCCGCATACCTGCCAGTGAACGCGCCTTCGACAACGTCTGCACGACCAGCAAATTCGGATTTTCATCGATAATCGTCACCGCCGATTCCGCGCCGAAATCCACATACGCCTCATCGATCACGACAACCGAGTCCGGGTTCGCCGCGAGCAGCACCTTGATCTCGGCGAGCGGCAATGCGCGGCCGGTCGGCGCGTTCGGATTGGGGAGCAGCACGCCGCCGTTAGGCGCGCGATAGTCGTCCACATCGATACCGAAATCCGCGTTGAGCGGCACTACGTCGACCGCAACGCCGTATAACTGCGCATAGACGGGATAAAAGCTGTACGTAATATCGGGAAACCGGATTGGCTTGTCGTGCTTGAGCAGCGCCTGGAACGTGTGCGCGAGAACCTCGTCCGACCCATTGCCGACAAACACCTGGCTCTCGCGCAGGCCGTGATGCTGCGCGATGGCCGCGCGCAATCCATGCGCCGTTGGATCGGGATATTTGCGCAGTGAGTCACCGTCCTCGCCGAGTTCGCGCCGGATCGCATCGACTACGCGCGGTGAGGGGGGATAGGGATTCTCGTTCGTGTTGAGCTTCACGGGACGCGCGAGCGCCGGTTGTTCGCCCGGCACATACGGCGTCAGCTTATTGACGATATCGCTCCAGAAACGGCTCAAGATTCGCTCCTTAGTTGTCCCTTACTTGTCCTTTCGGGACGGGGTAATGCGAATTCACTACTGTGCGTTGCGGTGCAGATTCATCATCGCGCGTTCCATCTCGTCGTTGATCGCGAACGGCATGACGGCGAGGGCGCGTTCAATCGATGCATCGATCACGTCCTGTTCTTCACGTCGCGGCGGTTTCAGCACAAAATTCGCCACATCCGGTTTCGCACCGGCCCGTGAGGCCTCCGGAATCAGATCACGCGGATGCCCGATGCCGATCCGCAACCGCCAATAATGTTGCACCGACAAATGCGCGGAAATGTCCTTCAGGCCATTGTGGCCGCCGCTGCCGCCGCCAAGCTTCAGCTTGACCGTGCCGGGCGGCAGATCGAGTTCATCGTGGGCGACCAGGATCTCGTCCGGCAAGATCTTGAAGAACTGCGCAACGGCCACGACCGATTGCCCTGATCGATTCATGAACGTCTGCGGCTCGAGCAGATGAATCTCCTGGCCGTTGAGCCGCCCGCGGCCGTAGTGCCCGTGAAACCGGCGCTCGTCACGCAGCGAGGCACCGGCGTCGCGCGCCAGATGGTCGACGAACCAGAAGCCTGCGTTGTGACGGGTCGCGGTGTATTCGGCGCCCGGATTGCCGAGCCCGACGATCAGTTTGATCATGTTCAATCTTGGCGGCGTAGGACATCAACCGCACCGGAAAAAGGCCAAAAAAAACCCGCCGGAGCAGAGCAACGGCGGGTCACTTCGTCCGCTCTTGCGGGCGGACCCCAGAGCGGACTCAAGCGGACAGGCTTCAACCAGACTTATGCAGCCGGCTTGTCGCCTTCGCTCGGAGCAGCAGCGCCACCCGAAGCAGCTTCGTCGGACACGACGGCAGCCGGGATGGTTGCCGAAGCGATCACCGGGTTTTCTGCTTCAAGGTGAGCGACCAGTGCCACGCCCTTCGGCAAAACGATGTCCTTCACGTGCAGCGTGTGACCGGCTTCAATCTTCGCCAGATCGAGTTCGACGAATTCCGGCAGGTCAGCCGGAAGGCATTCGACTTCGATTTCGTTCAGAACGTGCGAGATCACCGCGCCGCCAATCTTCACAGCCGGGTTCGTTTCTTGATTCAAGAAGTGGACCGGAACCTTGGTGTGCAGCTTCTTCGATGCATCGACACGTTGGAAGTCAACGTGCAGAACCATTTGCTTGAACGGATGGTATTGCACATCGCGCAGCAGAACCTGTTGCGACTTGCCGGCGACTTCCAGGTCGAGGATCGACGAATGGAACACTTCTTTTTTCAGCGCGTGCCAAAGTGCGTTGTGATCGAGCTCAACGGCTTGAGCTTCAGCATTTGCGCCATATACGATGCCCGGGGTCTTGCCCGAGTTACGCAGGCGGCGGCTCGCACCCGTACCTTGCAGATTGCGCTCAAAAGCGACTACTTTCATGATTCAACTCCATAATCTGCCCGCGACCAGGCAGTGAAAACGGGGCTGTCGCCAAAAGCGTTCAGCCCCAGAGCAGCGTTTCAGGCCTTCGTTCGCCTGAAACGATTACGCGGTTCAGCGGAGCTTTGACTCTCCGCCAAACCGCCAATACTTTTTAACCTTCCGCAAACAGCGACATCACCGAGTCGCCACGACGGATACGCGAGAACGTCTCGGCCAGCAATCCCGCGCTCGACAGAATACGGACCTTGGTACAGGCACGTGCTTCTTCGGAGAGGGGAATGGTGTCGGTAACGACCAGTTCGTCGAGTTCCGACGCTGCGATCCGCTCGCCTGCACCGCCGGACAGAACCGGGTGCGTGGCATACGCGAACACTCTCGTCGCGCCGCGTTCCTTCAAAACCTGTGCTGCCTTGCAGAGCGTGCCGGCGGTGTCGACCATGTCATCCATGATCACGCACGTGCGGCCTTCCACTTCACCAATGATGTTCATCACTTCAGCGACGTTCGCCTTCGGACGACGTTTGTCGATGATCGCGAGATCGGTGTTCAGTTGCTTAGCCAGTGCCCGGGCGCGGATCACACCGCCCACATCCGGCGACACCACCAGCAGGTTCTCGTAGTTCTGCTTGCGCAGATCGCCGAGCAGCACGGGCGTGGCGTAGATGTTGTCGACCGGGATGTCGAAGAAACCTTGAATCTGGTCGGCGTGGAGGTCCATGGTGATGACGCGATCCACACCGGCAATTTCCAGCATGTTCGCCACGACCTTCGCCGAGATGGCGACGCGAGCCGAACGTGGCCGGCGATCCTGACGGGCATAACCGAAGTACGGGATGGCTGCAGTGATCCGGCCAGCGGATGCGCGCTTGAGCGCATCGACCATGATCATGAGTTCCATCAGCGTGTCGTTGGTCGGTGCGCAGGTCGACTGCAGCACGAACACGTCCTTGCCGCGCACGTTTTCCTGGATCTCGACCATGATTTCGCCGTCGGAAAAACGACTAACCATTGCTTTGCCAAGCGGGATACCAAGGATTTTGACGACTTCCTGTGCAAGCGCGGGATTCGCGTTGCCAGTGAATACCATCAGGCCGTCACTGCTCATCGTGCACCTGTTCTGGCTGGAGGCGAGAGGAAAAACGCGAGAAATTTTGGCAGGGGAAGAAGGATTCGAACCTTCGCATGCTGGAATCAAAATCCAGTGCCTTAACCAACTTGGCGACTCCCCTACACTAACTTTGAGTCCTGCCGGGTAGTGTAGGACAAACCCGGCAAAACGAAACTTTACGACGCGAAAGCAAAGAGAGGATGCGAATCCAGACTTTCGGTCACTGTACTTTTCCAGCTTGCCGGGAGTTTGGCTTGCGCCATCTCAGCTTCGGCTTTGCTACGAAAAGCGGCAAACACGCTCGCTCCAGATCCGGTCATTCGCGCAGGTGAAAGATTCGAAAACCACTCAATCACCTTAGCTACTTCCGCGTACTTCTCAACCACAACTGCCTGCATATCATTTCGGCCGAAGCTGTCAGGCCAATCTGCGTCAGAACTATGTTGTGCAAGGAAGTCCGTAATTGTGAGGACTTTTGAGTCCCTTGTCAACGCTTTCTCTGAGAAAATCGCAGCAGTTGGAACATGTACCGCAGGAGTCACCACCAGGAAGAAGCGTTTCGGTAGATCGACGACTTGCAGTGCCTCGCCCACGCCTTCGGCAAAAGCATTGCGCCCGAAGACGAAAAACGGCACATCGGCGCCGAGTTTCAACGCCAGATCCTGCAGCGCTTGTCGCGACAAATCCACGCCCCACAAGCGATTCAGAGCCAGCAGCGTGGTCGCGGCGTCAGAGCTGCCGCCGCCGAGACCGGCGCCCATGGGCAGTATTTTATCAATTTCTATGTCTACGCCAAGGGGGCTGCCCGTTGTCGACTGCAACAGACGTGCAGCCCGCACAACTAGGTCATCCGCTTCCGGCACGCCCGGAACATCGGTTTTACGCGCGATCACGCCGTCGTCACGACGGGTGAAGTGCAGGCGGTCACCCCAGTCGAGCAACTGGAACACTGTCTGCAACGCGTGATAGCCGTCCGGGCGGCGCCCGGTGATGTGCAAAAACAGATTGAGCTTGGCCGGCGCGAGACAGTCGCGCAAGGAAACATCGGCCAGCGGAGCCGCTGGATCCGGCGATGAACTCGATAAAGATGACTGCATGCGATTGAACTAAGCGTTACTGGTCGAGGACGAGCTTGATGTCGAGCGGCGGTTCGGCACGCGACAGATTCAGGCGCTTTACGCCGGTTGCGGGCGCGTCGGCGTAGGCCAGGTAGTCGATGGTCCAGCCGTCCTGCTTGATTTCCTTCAGCCGGCCGTTTTCCGACGACGAATCCATGGTCGTGCGCGCTCGCGAGGTGGGCGCGGGCGATGGCTGCAGCCAGTACCGCAAGCCTTCAACCGGCAGCGCAAAGCCGAGCGTGGTGCGCATGAGTTCGGAGACGTTATCGGCGGTCTGCGGGTCGCGGTTCGGTAGTTCGAGCGTGGCCGAAGAGGGCGACGATGTCACGATAGCCAGCGTTTGCCCAAGCGGATTACGCAATTGCAGCGTGACGGTGTCTCCAGTTTCCTGCCAGTCGAAGTTGCCGTACGCGTTGCGCTGCTGGCCGTTCTGGTCGTCGTACTGCACCGCGAACCTGCCGTGATAAGCGCGGCTCGTCTGTGCAGTCACCGCGGTCGCTGCATTTGAGGTTGTCGGCACGCGCGGTTTGATCGCGCACCCCGACACCACCACCACACCCGCCGCCATTAGCGCCAGTGCGCCGCGACGCGCGCGCTGACCGCTCAGGAAATTCGTTGCAATCAAGTTCAAAGGTCGTTCACCTGAAATCGTTTGAGCGTTTTCAACAATGTGTCGTTGCCGGGTTCGAGCTTTTGTGCCTGACGCCATGTATCGCGCGCCTGATCCTGCTGCCCTGACTTCCACTGCACTTCGCCAAGATGAGCGCCAATTTCGGCGTTCGGCTGCAGGTCGTAAGCTTTCTTCAGGATGCTGGCCGCTTCCGCCTGATTGCCCAGCCGATACTTCGCCCAGCCGAGGCTGTCCATGATGAACGCGTCGTTCGGCGCAAGCGACACCGCCTTCTCGATCAGCTTCTCAGCTTCGTCCAGACGCTCGTTGCGATCGACGAGCGAATAGCCAAGCGCGTTATACGCCTGCGCATTGTCCGGCTGCTCTTTCATCAGCTTGCGCAACTGCGTTTCCATGGTGTCGTAGTGGCCGTTCTTCTCGGCCGCCATCGCGTAGTCGTAGGAAATGTCCGGGTCATCGGGGAAGGCCGCCGACGCCTTCGACAAAGCCGCTTCCGCCTCCGGATACCGCTGCGCCTGGAACAGCATGGCGGCGTCCGTGCGCGCGAGCAGCGCCAGGTCGCGGGGATCCGATGTCTGCAGGCTGCCCAGCAACTGGCGCGCTTCGTCTACCTTGCCGTGCGAGGCGAGGATCTGCGCGCGCGTGACTTGCGCCGGCAGATACTGCTGGCTCGCACGCGGAATCTTGTCGAGCCACTGGTTCGCGGCCACGTCGTCTTTCTTCTCCAGCGACAACTGCGCGAGGTAAATATAAGCCTGTCCCGGATCGGCGCCCGGCGTGCTTTCAGCCGCCGCCGCGTACTGTTTCAGGTAGTCCTGCGCCTTGTCCGGCTGTTTCTTCTGAATGTTGATCAGCGCGAGCGCCATCAGCGGCGTCAGATCTTTTGCATCGTTCTTGCGCATGATTTCGAACTGCTTCTGGGCGTCGTCGAGACGATCCGCCGACAGATACAGTTGCGCCAGCGCAAGCCGCGCGTCGTGCGACTTCGGATCCTTCTCGAGGTACTTCTCGAACGAAGCAATACCTTCGTTGCGTTCGTTCGGCCCCATGCGCGCCAGCGTCAACGCGGCAGGCAAGTAGTCGGGCTTCAATTTCAGCGCTTGTTCAAGCGACGCCTTCGCACCCGGCAGGTCGTCGGCGGCGATTTCCTGGCGGGCGAGTGCCAGTTGCGTTTCCGGCCGGTCCATGTCGTTCTTGACCAGATCCTTCAGCACATTCAACCCGCCTACGCGATTCGGTCCGCGAGAGAGCAGGATCTGCAGCGACAGGATCGCATCGCCACGCTGCTCAGCGGGTACTTTCGCGAGTTCGGTGGCGAGGATCGGCTTGGCGTCGTCGGGCTTGCCGGAGAGGATCAGCAGTGACGCGCTCAACTGCGCCGCGCGTTCCGAATTCGGTGAGAACTGCTGCCAGAGCTGAACGGCCGTCAGCGCGTCGTTGGGACTTTGTGCGGCAATTGCAATCTCGGTCGCGCGCTGCGCGAAGCGTGGATCGTGGGTGTCGCGCGCGAGGGCGAGATAAGTCTGATAGGCGGGCGCTGCCTGATTGCGTTGCAACGCGACTTCCGCCGCAAGCACCTGGAACACGATCTGGCTGGATGCAGCAACATTCGGCAGGTCCTGCACTTCCTTGCCCGTTGGCGGCGCGGTGATCAGGTCTGCTGCACTGATGGCCGACTGGTCGTCATCAGGCGTTGGGGCTTGCGCTGGGCTCTGCGCGTAGACAGGAGCGAGCGCAAACGCCGCCACCGCGAACGCCACTGCGGCCGCGAGCTTGCTCGAGTAGACCGGCTTACCGCGTGCGGCGCTCGTTTGAGCGGTCGCTGCACGCTGCTTCGAAAACAACTTTACGAAGGACAAGTTCATGGAAATCCGATCAATGTTTCAGTCGATTGTAACGCGCTCGCTACAATACGCGCACATCCCACAGCAAGTTACAGACCAGTAAAACATGCCAGAGTTGCCGGAAGTCGAAGTAACCCGACGCGGGATCGAACCGTTTGTTACCGGACGCCGGGTTGAGCGTGTCGATGTCCGTACCCCGGCGCTGCGCTGGCCGATTCCGCCGCATCTCGCGAAGACGATGAAGGCGCTGAAAATCGAAAAAGTCGAGCGGCGCGGCAAGTACCTGTTGTTTGAAACCTCCGAAGGCTGGCTGATCGTGCATCTGGGCATGACGGGGACGCTGCGGGTATTGCGTAACGTGCCGCGGCCGCCGGATGCGGCGAAGCATGATCATATCGACCTGATCTTCGATGATTTTATTCTGCGCTTTCGCGATCCGCGGCGCTTTGGCGCAGTGCTCTGGCATTCGCGCGCAGACGGCGATGTCCTCGACCATCCGCTGCTGGCAGGCCTGGGCGTAGAGCCATTTACCGCCGAGTTTTCCGGCGCGCTGATGTACCGGCAGACGCGCGGGCGCAAGGTGTCCGTCAAGCAGGCCTTGCTCGCGGGCACGATGGTCGTCGGCGTGGGCAACATTTACGCGTCCGAGAGCCTGTTTCGTGCAGGTATCCGGCCCACGGTCGCTGCCGGGCGCGTCTCGCTTGTGCGCTACGATCTCCTCGCCGACGCCGTGCGTACGACGCTTGCCGCGGCGATCGAAAAGGGTGGCAGCACGTTGCGCGATTTCGTGGGCAGCAACGGCGAGTCGGGCTATTTCCAGCTCGATTATTTCGTCTATGATCGCGCCGGCTTGCCGTGCCATGTTTGCGGAACGGCCATCAAACAAATCGTGCAAGGCCAACGATCCACGTACTTTTGCCCGCGCTGCCAGCGCTAGCTCCATGCTCCAGCTCACTGACTTCTCCACGCGCCTGATCGCGTGGCAACGTGTTCACGGCCGTCACGATCTGCCGTGGCAAAACACGCGCGATGCCTACCGCATCTGGCTATCAGAAATCATGTTGCAGCAGACGCAGGTGGCGACGGTGATTCCGTACTACGCGCGTTTTCTCGACCGCTTCCCCGACGTGAACGCGCTCGCCTTCGCCCCGCTCGACGACGTCATGGCACTCTGGGCCGGCCTCGGCTACTACTCGCGCGCGCGAAATCTGCATCGATGCGCGTTTGTCGTATCGACGGAGCATGGCAGCGAGTTTCCCCGCAGTGTCGATGCGTTGGCTGAACTGCCGGGTATCGGTCGTTCGACGGCGGCGGCCATCGCGTCGTTCGCGTTCGGCGCACGCGCGACGATTCTCGATGGCAACGTGAAGCGGGTGCTCGCGCGGGTGTTTGGTATCGAAGGATTTCCGGGCGAAAAGCGCGTGGAAAACACGATGTGGACGCTGGCCGAATCGCTGCTTCCCGACGCCGCGCACAAGGACGAAGTCACCGCGTACACGCAGGGATTGATGGATCTTGGCGCGACGTTGTGCGTGCGTGGCAAGCCCGATTGCGCGCGTTGTCCTTTTGCCGCCGATTGCGTGGCGAACGTGACGGGACGGCAAAAGGAATTGCCCGCATCCCGCCCGAAGAAGACCGTGCCGACGCGTAGGACCTGGATGCTGGTGCTGCAGGATGGCGATAGCGTCCTGCTTGAAAAGCGTCCGCCGACGGGTATCTGGGGCGGTCTATGGAGCCTGCCGCAAGCCGCCGATGAAGAAGCGCTCGAGGCAGTTTCACATAGCTTCGGCGGGTCGGGAGAGCTTCAGCGGCTCACGTCCTTCACGCACACGTTCACGCATTTCAAACTGGATATCGAACCGCGTCTCGGGCGGGCGAACGGCGTGCCCGATGCTGCCGATAACCAGACCGTGTGGGCGCCGCTTGCGAATATCGATGCGTACGGCGTGCCCGCGCCCGTGCGCAAACTGCTCGATGCGCTGCAGGGCTCGCTGATTTGATCGGGCGGGACGCTAAAGGCTGAAGCAACGTCAAAGCAGTTGATGCTGCTGCATATAGTGATGCACGACATCGATTCGCGCGGCCGCGTCTTCAAGTTCCATCAGCTTTTGCCGGGCGCGCATGGGGATCGGCAGGATCTCGGATAAACGGTTGGATACCCACGTCGGATCGTCGAGAAGGAAGGGCTCGGTGAACGGCAGGTCCTTCGGCTCGCGCGCTTTGATTGCATCGATGATCCGCTCCAGCACTTCCGCGCACGCACCAAATTTCACCAACGCTTGCGCGTCGTCCATCGGCGTGTCGTCGCCGATGGTTTCCGCTACGCCCACGAGCAAATTGCTCGCCTCCACGCGATGCGACAACAGTCGAAAGCGTGTCGTGCCACGCGCCTGGACCAACAACATGCCGAACGTGTCCACGTCGCATTGCGTGATCTCGGCCAGGCAGCCGATGGTTTCGGGCACGGACGGGGCCCCGGGTGACGCTATCTCATTACCGCTTTTCAAGAGGCACACGCCGAACGGCGTGCCTTCGCGCAAACACGCGCGCGCCATGTCGAGATAGCGCGCTTCAAAGATTTTCAGGGGGAGATGGCCGCCGGGAAACAATACGGTATGCAGCGGAAACAGCGGCAGGTCGGAGAGAAGGGGATTGGTGGACATCGCGCGCTTCTTTAAAAAAGGCCGCCCGAAGGCGATCAGGTTTGCAAGGGCGCGACGGGTCCATCCACAGCGATGGGTGCGTCGCGATGCCGCACAATCACATTGGCCTTGTCGCCGAAGCGCGCGGCGAGCGCCTGGGCGATGAATACCGAGCGATGCTGGCCACCCGTGCAACCGATGGCCACCGTCAGGTAGCTACGATTGTCGTCACGAAATTGCGGCAGCCATTTGGCGATGAACGTGCCCACGTCGTCGATCATCTGGTGGACCATCGGCTGAGCGGACAAAAAGTCGATAACCGGCTTGTCCAGGCCCGTCAGCGGCCGCAGTTCGTGGTCGTAGTAGGGATTCGGGAGCGTACGGACATCGAAGACAAAATCGGCGTCGAGCGGGACGCCGCGCTTGAATCCGAACGATTCGAACATCAGCGTCAGCCCGGCCGGTTCCTGTTCGATAAAACTCTTCACCCACGCGCGCAATACGTTCGCCCGCAGATTGCTGGTGTCGATCTGATGGCCAAATTCGGCGAGTCCCGAGACAAGTTCTCGCTCGCTTTCGATCGCTTCACCTAGCGACGTCAACAGGCCCACATCGGCGTCGTGACTGGGCGAACCCGACAACGGATGACGGCGGCGCGTTTCGGAGAAGCGCTGAATCAGCGACTGGGTACTGGCGTTGAGGAACAGCACGCGCAGGTCGAACGCTTGCGACAGATCTTTGATGATGGCGGGCACTTCGTCGAGCGATCGGCTCGAACGTGCGTCGATAGCAACGGCCAGACGCGGCTGCCCTTGTGAGTCGAGATACTTGGCGAGTTCGGGCAGGAAGCGCGGAGGTAGGTTGTCGACGCAGTAGTAGCCGGCGTCTTCGAGCGCGTTCAGGGCAACCGATTTGCCGGAACCGGATATGCCGGTAATCAGAATGATGCGCATGAATAGGGACTCGTTCGCTCGAGGTAAAAGCACGCAAAAAATTCGGGTCCGGGCGACGGCTGAGTCTGGAGGCCGTCGGTCTTGCCAGCTCGACCCGTCAGATCAGCTTGCCGGGGAACTGGCTTTCTGGGTCCTGCATCGCAAGGCGCTGACGATCCATGAAGTCGCGGAGAGTATCAATACCGCGCAGTTGCAGGATCGTGTTGCGCACCGCCGCTTCTACCAGCACAGCAAGATTTCGGCCGGCAGCCACCTGAATAGTGACCTTGCTGATCGGCAAGCCGAGCACGTCGACCGCCTGGCTTTCCAGTGGCAGCCGCTGAAATTCACCGTCTGGACGACGCACGAGCTGAACGATCAGCTTGAGCTTCATTTTCCGCCGAACGGCGGTTTCCCCAAAGATGGTTTTGATATCCAGCAGGCCCAGACCCCGCACTTCCAAGAGGTTCTGCAGCAGCGGCGGGCACCGGCCTTCGACAAAATCCGGACCGAGGCGCACGAAGTCTACGGCGTCGTCAGCGACAAGACCGTGACCGCGGCTGATCAACTCGAGCCCGAGTTCGCTTTTGCCGAGACCGGAGTCGCCGGTCAGGAGTACACCCATGCCGAGGATGTCGAGGAACACACCGTGCAGCGTGGCGCGCGGAGCAAGGATCCGCGACATATAGAGACGCAGGCTGTCGATCACCGCCGCCGCGGACATGCGGGTGGTAAAGAGCGGCGTGGACGAGCGGGTGCAACGCAGAACCAGTTCAGGCGGCGCGCCGACTTCGCCCGCAACCACCAGGAAAGGCGGTTCCAGCGCGATCAGTTCGGCCATGTTGCGCGACCGGTCTTCGTCGGACTGGCGTTGGTAGTAGGTGATTTCGGCGTCGCCGAGTACCTGGATACGGTTGGGGTGAATCAGGTTCAAGTGCCCGACGAGATCGGCGCTTGACGTTGCATTGGCAACGGTTTCGGTCGAAAAGCCGCGCTCCCAGCCTTCGTGACCCGTCAGCCAGCTCAGTTTCAGTGCGGCTGCGTTGTCGTCGAAAATGCTCTGGGCGTTGATGCTGGACGTATCCATGAGGCCGGAACTCCGAGAGAGGCCGCGAGCATGGGGCAATTGAAGAGCCGGGTTGGATCTCTTCAATGCTCCGCTCAATAGGACCGATTGTGCGCTAGAAGGGCCGCCGGTGCGAGAGGGCCGTGCGGCCTGGTTCCTCGCGCCGAGTCCGGCTTCAAGTCCAGCACGAGGCCCGACTCAAAGAGCTCAGGGCTGCCATTGCGTGAGCACCTGATACAGCGCCTCACGGTTTTCTTCAGTATTCAGGCGTTCGCGTGCTTCCCGGTCGGAAAGTAGCTGCGCTATTTCCGAGAGGATTTCGAGGTGCTGTTGTGTGGCCTGTTCGGGAACAAGCAGGAAGATCAGCAGCGACACGGGTTGCCCGTCCGGCGATTCGAAAGCGATCGGCTCAGCCAGGCGCACGAAGGCGGCGAGCGGATGCTTCAGACCCTTGATGCGTCCGTGGGGAATGGCCACACCTTCGCCAAGACCGGTCGAGCCAAGGCGCTCGCGCGCGAAGAGATTGTCGGTGACGATACTGCGGCCAATGCCGTTCTGGTTCTCGAAGATCAGGCCCGCTTGCTCGAATACACGTTTCTTGCTAGTGACGGACAGTCCGAGGACGACATTTTCGAGGGGAAGAAATTTGGCTAAACGATTCATGTTGGCAGGCAGATGCGTGGCCTGAATTCTCCTCATCGTGGCGGCTGCAGAACCTGCACGAAACGCTCACGGCGATTTTGGTAAGGAATGCGCGGGAGACCAAGGTCTCGCTTCACTCCGATTAACAACCCCGGTACTAACCTAACCGGACCATTATAGAACAGCGCAATCAAACGATGGTGCGGCGCGCCATACACTTGACGCGTTTGTTGCGCATAACGCAACGCTTGCCGTTTTGCTTCAATTCACCCCTGTTGCTGCAAAAATCCGCCCGAATCCGGTGGTGACAAAAAAAGCCGCCTGCTTTCAGGCGGCTCGTGCCGACTATCGAACTGACGGGTTCCGGTCCTCAATGCTCCGAAATCCGGCGCATCGAAAAAACCTCCAGCCGATGCGCCGTTCAACCCATTTGAAACATTCCTCTAACCGCTCAAGGACCCTTACGGCGCCGGAACTTCGCTCTCCTGCGGTTCGTGTCCGTACTTCATTGTGGCGTGTGCGTGGCCCTGGATCTTGTCCTTGTGGCGAAGCACTTGCCTGTCCAGCTTGTCGACCATCAGGTCGATGGCCGCGTACATATCAACGTCACAACTCTCGATGAAAATGTCCTTGCCCTTCAGATGCAAGTTGATTTCGACCTTTTGCCGCTTGTCCTTTTCCCTATGATTGTCGACCGAGAGGACCACACTGCCGTCGATCACCTGATCGAAGTGCCGTAGCACTCTATCCAGTTTGGTGATCACATATTCTCGCAACGCAGGCGTCAATTCGAGATGGTGTCCACTGATCTGCAGATTCATAGTTGCTCTCCAAGCTAATGGCCGCCTGGACGCTATCACGCTGCTCAAACCGGTCGCTGCTTGCCCGTACGTGCCCATTCTATTGAACGGTGGTACGGATCGGGATCGCATCGGCCAGCTCGCGCGCGCTTTCGCGACGCGGCCGGTAAAGGCCCGCCGCAACATGCAGCGGGCTACAGAGACTTTCGCAAATTCACTGCCGGGATTTTCAGAGCTTCGCGATATTTGGCCACCGTACGGCGCGCGACCACGAATCCCTGTTCTGCCAGCAACTCTGCGATGCGGCTGTCTGAAAGAGGAGATTTTGAGTCTTCGGCTCCTATCAGTTGCTTGATGAGTGCCCGGATCGCCGTGGACGATGCCGCGCCACCCGTGTCGGTTGAAACGTGCGATCCGAAGAAGTACTTAAATTCAAGCGTCCCGAATGGGGTCAGCATGTACTTACCGGTTGTCACACGTGAGACAGTGGATTCGTGTAAACCCAGCGTATCAGCAATCTCCCTCAAAACCAAGGGCCGCATTGCAATTTCGCCGTGCGCAAAAAAGTTCTTCTGACGCTCCACAATGGCTTGTGCAACGCGGAGAATCGTCTCGAATCTTTGTTGAATATTCTTGATCAACCAACGCGCTTCCTGAAGCTGCTGACGCAACGAACCACTGCCCGGATCGCCGCGATTGTTGCGCAAAATATTCGCGTAGAGGTGATTGATGCGAAGCCGCGGCACGATTTCCGGATTCAATTCTGCGGTCCAGCCACTGGACATCTTGCGCACGAGAATGTCAGGAACTACGTAATCCGCTTCGCTCTTCCCGAACGCGGCGCCGGGGAACGGTTCCAGTGAACGGATCAGCAAGTGTGCATCGCGCAATGCGTCATCGGACGCCTTGAGCTGCTTGCGCAATCGCGTGAAATCGCGCGCCGCAAGCAGTTCCAGATGGTGCATCACAATATCGAGTGCCAGCGTGCGGATAGGCGATGGTTCCAACCGCAACAACTGCAGCTTCAGACATTCGGACGCCGAACGGCCGCCCACTCCCGGCGGGTCGAAACTCTGCAGCAACGCGAGCGCCGCGCTCAGTTCGTCGACATCGACTTCCAGTTCATCCGGCAGATCCGCCTTCACTTCCTCGAGCGACGACGTGAGGTAACCGTCTTCATCGAGTGATTCGATCAGGAACGTGATCAGCGCACGATCACGCTGATTCGCCTTCGTCATGCGCAGTTGCGAAGTCAGGTGGTCGCGCAGCGTAGTAGTGGATTCATGGATCTGCAGCGGCGGCAGGTCGTCGTCGTCCGAGCCGCTATTCGAGCGGCCGTAATCTTCCAGATTCCACGAACTCGAATCCGGTCCGTTGTCCGACGAACTCATGCCGTTGTATTCGTCTACGCCCTGGGGCTCGCCGTTTTCGGAGCGGTCGGTCGTGGTCGTGCTACTGCTGCTCGACGACGTGCCGTTGCTCATCATGGGGTCGGGCGCGTTCACGGATGCCCCCGACGTGATCAGCGAGCCGTCCGCTGCCACGCGCAGCGGGCTGGTGGTCCAGTCGTCCTCGTTCTCGAGCAGCGGATTTTGCGCGACAGCCATCGCGACTTCCTGCTGCAGTTCGAGCGTCGACAACTGCAGCAGCCGGATGGACTGCTGCAGTTGTGGGGTGAGCGCAAGATGCTGCGACAGGCGGAGTTGGAGGCTGGCTTTCATGGCAAGGTTTTAATCATTGTAGAGAGTTTGCCACGGGCGCGACACCTCGCGGGGATCGACCAAAAACAAGTGCCGCCTCACGGGCGGCACTCAGGATCTGCTGGCGGCGCGGGACGCCGTCCACCATGGTGTTGCAAGGGGCAAAGGACGCTGTGTCCCCGCGCTTACATGCGGAAATGTTCGCCGAGATAAACGCGCCGCACGCTCTCATTTTCGATGATCTCGCTTGGCGCGCCTGCTGCGAGCACGCTGCCGTCGCTGATGATGTAAGCATGATCGCAGATGCCGAGCGTCTCGCGCACGTTGTGGTCCGTGATCAGCACGCCAATGTTGCGCTGCTTCAAGAACTTCACGATCTTCTGGATTTCGAGCACGGCGATAGGGTCGACGCCGGCAAACGGTTCGTCCAGCAGGATAAACGCTGGATTGGTCGCGAGCGCACGGGCAATTTCCACCCGCCGCCGTTCGCCGCCCGACAGCGACAAAGCCGGGTTTTCACGTAGATGCGCGATCTGGAGTTCGTCCAGCAACGCTTCCGCGCGATCCGTAATCGCTTGCTTGGAGAGCGGCTTGTCGTTTTCGTCCGTTTGTAGTTCAAGCACCGCGCGAATGTTCTGCTCGACGGTCAGCTTACGGAACACGGACGCTTCCTGCGGCAAATACGAGAGCCCGAGACGCGCACGCTTGTGAATGGGCAACAGACTGATCGACGTGCCGTCGAGCAGGATTTCGCCTGCGTCCAGCGGCACCAGTCCAACGATCATGTAGAACGACGTCGTCTTGCCCGCGCCGTTCGGCCCGAGCAGCCCGACCACTTCGCCGCTTTTCACGTCGAGCGAGACGTCTTTCACGACCGTGCGCGAGCCGTAGCGTTTCTTCAGGTTGCGGACGGTGAGCGAACTGCTCGTGCCGGCCGGCTTACGATGAGGCATGGCGGGCGAATTCACGGCTGCTGCGTTCCTTGCATCTTGGTGGACGGCGTCAGGGTGGCCGGCGCGCCGGTCAGCGGCGCAGCGCCGCCGTTACGCGGGGCGAGCATGGCGCGCACGCGGCCAGTCGGGTTGCCTGGACCGGCGACGTCAGGTCCGGCTTTCGCCGTATAGAAGTCTTTCTGGCCGTCATAGGTAATCACGCTGCCGTGCACTTCGTCCTGAATTTTGGTGAGACCCACGAGGCGGCGTACAACCGCACGGGTGGTCAGCGTGGTGAGATCCTGCTTGCCGTCGTAGTCGATCCGCACGGCATTGCCTTCGATGTATTCGTCGAGGCCGTCACGTTTCTGGCGGAAATACGAGAGGGCGCCGCCGGTAGACGTGCCGGTTGCGTACTGATACCCCTGCGGATCCTGCGTCACGTCGACACGGTCCGCCTTGATGATGATCGTGCCTTTGGTCGCGACAACGTGGCCCGTGAATATGTTGACCTGCTTCAGGTCGTCATAGGTCATGTTGTCCGCTTCAATATTCAGCGGCTTGTCGTTGTCGGCGCGTTCGGCGTAGGCGGCCGGGGCGAAAGCCAATAGCGAGGCCGCCAGAGGCAACGCCACGCATGTCGCCGCGATCCCGAATTGCACGATACGTGCGGCGCGGCGCAAAAATGCAGCGCGCGCTGCGCACAGACGGCCGGATTCGGGTCGGAGAAACGGTTTGTTCATGCAGTCACACTTGAATGGATTAAGCGCAATTCGTCGGAACTGCCGGGGTTATTTGGATGAGGTGCCGAGGGTATCGGAGGCAGCGATCTGGCCGCGTACCGTCCCAAACAGCTTCATTACCCGGGTCGCGTTGTTGTAGTTCATGCCGTCGCCCGTCATCACAGACGGACCGCGCTGAAGTTTAACCGGCTTTTCTGTTTCGATGACATCGTCGTTCACAAGGATGCGAAAGTGCACGGAATCCGCTGTCATCTGCGGGTCGCCGTAACCTGCCACGCGCAAAATGTGGGCGTTCTCGTACAAGTCGACAATCGAGACGTCGCCGTTCACCGTGCCCCGCTCGGACGTTGCCGTCACGGTCGGCCGCAGCGGCTGGAACATGCGCATGGCGGGTTTCGTGAGGTCGCTGACTTCATCGTCCTCGTAATGCACCATCGAAATCGCGGTCAGCCGATATTGCGTCGTGCCTGTGGTGTCCAGTTCCGAGACGGAGAAGTTGTTCGCGAAGTAGTCGGGCGTGTGTTCCTTCGGGCGCTCCGCTTCCTGGGGCTTCGGCAGCGTAGCCTGCATCAGCCAGTAGGTGATGCCCGCGAGCGCTGCCGCCGCGAGCAGCGGCAGCGCTGAGGACAGTTTCTTGGGTCGTTGCATGGAATTCAGACTCCGATAGCCGCGGCAAGCAGGCCGTCGTAGCGATTCTGCGCGCGCAGGATGGCGTCGCAGACTTCACGCACCGCACCTTCGCCGCCGCGTTTGGCGGTGGCGAAATGGACGCGGTTCAGCACTTCGACATGCGCGTTGGCGGGCGCCGCTGCGAAACCGCACAGCCGCATCACGGCGAGATCGGGCCAGTCGTCGCCCATATAGCCGCATTCGGTTGCCGGGATACCCGTGGTTTGCAGCAGCTGGGCGAGCGCGATGGTTTTGTCGGCGACGCCCTGATGCAGGTGCGTAATGCCCAGTTCTCGTGCCCGTGCCGCGACAATGCCGGAGTTGCGCCCGGTGATGATCGCCGTCTGAATGCCCGCCGATTGCAGCATTTTCACGCCGTGGCCATCGAGCGAATTGAAGGACTTCATGGCGTCGCCGTCGACGGTGAAAAACAGGCTGCCGTCGGTGAACACGCCGTCGATGTCGAAAATCATCAGTTTCACGCGGCTCGCGCGGTCGTGCGCGTGTTCCGTTGCGGCGATATCCGGCGTGAATGACAAGGTCGACATCAGATTACCTTCTTGGAAAAGAGGTCGTGCATGTTCAGGGCGCCGATCAGGATCGCGTTTTCATCGACGACCAGCATCTGATTGATGCGATAACGCTCCATCAGTTCCACAGCTTCCACCGCGAGATGGTCCGGACCGATCGTGCGCGGATTACGCGTCATGACATCGATCAGCGGCAGCGCGCGGAAATCGCCGTCGCGCTGAAGGATCCTGCGCAGGTCGCCGTCGGTGAAGATGCCTTCCACATGACGCTTTTCGTTGACCACGGCCGTCATGCCCATGCGCTTGGCGGTGATCTGGAAGAGGGCGTCGGATACGGTGGCGTTCAGCGGGACTTCCGGCACTTCCGGCCCGACGCGCATCACGTCGCGTACGTAGGTAAGTAGTCGCCGGCCGAGTGCGCCGCCCGGGTGTGAGCGCGCGAAGTCTTCGGGGCCGAAACCGCGGGCGTCGAGGACGGCGACCGCGAGCGCGTCGCTCAATGCAAGCACGGCCGTTGTACTGGCGGTCGGCGAGAGATTCATCGGGCAGGCTTCTTTATCGACGTGCGCATTCAGATGCACGTCGGCGAGTTTCGCGAGGCTTGATTCCGGCCGCCCGGTGATGGCGATCAATTTTGCCCCGAGCCGCTTGATGATGGGCAGAATGGCAACGAGTTCCGAGGTTTCGCCCGAATTCGACAGGGCGATGAACACGTCGTCGGCGGTCACCATGCCGAGGTCGCCGTGGCTCGCTTCGGCCGGATGAACGAAGAAGCCGGGCGTGCCGGTGCTCGCGAGCGTAGCCGCGAATTTGCGGGCGATATGCCCGGATTTGCCGATGCCCGATACCACCACGCGGCCCTTGCATCCGAGCAGGAATTCGACGGCGCCGGTGAAGTTGTCGTCGAGTTGCGCGGACAGGCCGCGCACAGCGTCGGCTTCAATTTCGAGCACGGTGCGAGCCAGCGCGAGTGCCCGGTCGCCATTGATTTTCGCTATCATGCGCGAAGTATAACAAAGGCATCTTTGCGCCGCGCCGGACACGGGGCGGCCTTCAGCCGCTCATCCGCCCCC